>ERZ778018.2467-NODE-2467-length-11777-cov-4.607064_pt1 | contig 11777 bp, 8 predicted proteins | sample MGYA00375748_ERZ778018 | MGnify/ENA primary metagenome ERZ778018 (study PRJEB29350, sample SAMN05509839) | bioreactor metagenome | biome: bioreactor; material: wastewater | place: South Africa: University of Cape Town | collected 2014-04-22 ... | reverse complement strand
CGGGGGGAGAAGGAATGCTCGCATCAGCCTCTGCAAAACAGCGCAACATCAAAACTCGCGCGTCGGGCTGGTATTCGGAGATGCCGTCGAGGGCGGAATTCCCTTCTCCCCTCGCGGGAGAAGGGAGCATCGCGTCAGCCCGTATCAAGAGCGCAACGCCACGTTTCAGAGGCACGACACGTCGATGACGACATCTCCTGTGAGGCTCGTGGAACGCGTGATCCACGTGAGCGTCGAGACCGTCAAAATCGTCAACAGCCTGCCGGCGTAGCGCGGGAGCGATGGAACCGCATACGCATCCGGCATGAGCCAACGTTCCCTTCTCCCCCCGGGAGAAGGAATGGTCGCGACGGCATGGCCCGGAACACTGAAACTTGAGGGAAAAATCCGTCGCCTCAAACGATCGGGTCGACGTGTGGTAGAGTTAGGTTGGAGTGTTCCGCCTTCACCTCGGGCGGTCTCGCGATCTTTGTCAATTCGGCTGCGACTCCAGAACGGGACGCCTCGGCCGGTCCCGTTGAAAACCCGCGCGAAGGAAGCCAATTCCCGAAGCGCCCGCCGGCGTCGCCCCGCTGGGTGCCCCCCCCAAAAACCGCGCGAAGGAAGCCAATCTCCCCCGGTCGTCCAGACTCGTGGACGGGGGCCGAAACCGCGGTTTCGGCGCGAACGAACCCAACGGGGGGGGTGGGGAAATCGCCGAAGCCTGGTTGTCACACGGGCTTGCAACGCAAATCAATGTGATCGCCGAGGCGCGAACGAACCCAATCGCAAGGCGCCCCCGGCGCTCCAAGGCCGTTCGTCGCAAGCGGCGTTCGGGCGCGAACGAACCCAATCCGCTCCTCGCGGAGCGGACGCCGATAACCGGCCTTATCGATGCCCCCGCGAGGGGTTGGATCGGCCAGGGGTGATCGCCCGTTGCGGACGTCGGCCCCGAAACCGCGCGATCGAAGCCAAACCTTCGGGACGACGGAAGCGGCCAAGGATGCCGACGTCCACCGTGGGGGCGCGGCCAAAACCGCGCGATCGAAGCCAAACCGGCCGGGGCGGCGGGCCAGGCCCGAGGGGGTTCGGGATCTGGCGCAGACAGGAATCAGGAGGGTCGTAAGATGTGCGGTGAAATCAAGTCTTGAGTGAGAGGGAGGGGGCCCGGCGCGGATCGTCCGTGCTCGGCCGCCAGATCGACCGCCCAGGGAGGGGCCGTGCGGATGGCGCGATTGGACCGACGCTGGGGACGACGGCTGGGGCTCGTGCTGGTTGCGCTGGCGCTTTGGCTGGGCGCCGGCTGCGCCTCGATCGTGGTCCAGAACCGGCCGATCCTCGACCACGAGACCCACGAGGTGGTGGCGACCTCGGGAACGGCGACGGCCCACGGCCGGGCCCATGGGATGATCCAGGCGGGGATGGCGCTGGACCGGAAGCACCCGGACTGGGCGACCCTGTACTTCCGCGACGCGGCCCTGGCGGCGCTGCCGGCGGTGCTGGAGGAGGGGGTCTCGCCCAGCAGCGACATGGACCAGTCGCTGGGGGCCCAAAGCACATATCGGCGGGCGATCGAGTACGCGTTGATCACGGTCGACCGCCAGGCGAAGAAGGAGAAGGTCCCCTGGACCGAGATCCTGGCGCGGTCGGGGATCGGCGTCGAGGGGAAGGTGAGCCTGTACGAGCCGGCGCTCTGGCAGGAGGTGCTCCCGTCCCGGCAGTTCGAGGTCAAGGGGTTCCGGAACCAGGTCGGGCAGGGGGGCCTGGGCGCGCCGGTGGTGATCCACATGGCGCCGTCGGTCGAGCGGAAGCCGCTGGTGATGGAGGGGGGCGAGACGCGGACCGACCCGTCGCAACTCCACTTCCCGGAGGACCTGTACCGGGCGGCGTCGGTCGTGCTTCGGCCCGGCCGGAGCGCGGCGGAACCGCCGGCGGTGCTTGAGCTGCACGACCCGGTGCGCGAGCCGGACATGCTCTGGAAGCCCGCCCCGGACGCCCCCGGCATCCCGTTGGCGTACGACCTGACGATCGGCCTGGCCCGCCAGCTTCACGAGCGCAACCTCGACCTGATCGGCCCGCTCGGCGTGTTCTTCCCGTCCGAGTACAACGGCAAGACCGGGATCTTCATGCTCGACCCGTACCAGCCGGGCAAGATCCCGGTGGTCCTGGTCCACGGCCTGATGTCCAGCCCGCTGGGCTGGGCCAACGCGATGAACGAGCTTCGCGGCGACCCCGAGCTGCGGAAGCGGTTCCAGTTCTGGATGTTCTTCTACTCGACCGGCAATCCGATCCTGTCCTCCGGCGCGCGGCTCCGGCAGGCGCTTCAGACGGTCCACGAGGAGTTCGACCCGAACGACGAAGACCCGGCGTTCGACCACATGCTGGTGGTCGGGCACAGCATGGGGGGCCTGCTGTCGCGGCTGATGATCAGTTCAAGCGGGACGATGCTCTGGGACGCCGCCGCGAAGGTCCCCCCCGAATCGATCGACCTGGAGCCCAAACTCAAGCAAATGCTCATGGATTCGATGTTCTTCGAGCCCGTGCCGACGGTGAGCCGAGTGGTGTTCATCTCGACACCGCACCGGGGCAGCCCGTACGGCGACGAGCTGGTCGGCCGGCTGGCCTCGCGGCTGATCCGAGTGCCCAAGGAGATCGTCGACATCCGCGCGGCCCTGGCCAAGCTCAACGGCGCGGAGGGGGTCTCGGAGGAGTTCCGGGGCAACCGCTACGCCACCAGCGTCGCCCAGCTCGGCCAGAAGAACCCCGTGCTCCAGACCATCGGCCGGCTGCCGATCAAGGCGACGGTCCCGTACCACTCGATCGTCGGCTTCAACGGCAAGACCCCCCTGCCGAAAGGGGGGGACGGCGTCGTCCCCTATCCCAGCGCCCATCTGGAGGGCGCGTTGTCCGAGATCGTCGTCAGCAGCGACCACTCGGCCCAGGAGACCGAGGCCGCCGTCATGGAGCTGCGGCGGATCATGGCCATCCATTACAACGAATACGCCGCCGAACGGAGCGCGGTCGCCAGGGGGGCGCGGCCCCCCGAGCGGATCAGCCGGCCCGACGGCGAGACCCCCGTCCGCTACGCCACCTTCCCCAACGCCGAGGCCGGCGAGATCGAGCGGCAGAAGCGGCTGGCGCGGATCGGCATCTACCCGGAGCCGCCGACCGTCCGACGATAGGCCACCGGGGCTCGATTCTTGACGCAGGCCGCACAACAGCTACGCGGCGGATCACCGACCGTCGATCGGGCTGGCGGATGCGCGGGAGAGACTCCGATGGGAACAATAAGGCCGGTTCCCCGCCGCTCGGCGATCCGGGGGCCGTCCCGGAGGGGAAGGAACCCATCGCGCCCTTCATCGTCGGACGGGTCCGCAACGGCCGCCGAGTTTCGGGCGCCCAACGAAACGAGCAGGAGCACCGATCCATGCGTCTTCGATGCACGATGAGGCCGCGGCTGGAGCCGATGGAAGACCGAATCGCCCTCAGCGGCATGACGGCCGCCGCCCCCAATCTGGCCCACCAGCTTCAGGTCCAGGCCCAGGTCCAGGCGCAGAGCCAACTTCAGGCGAAGCTTCAGCTCAAGGAGCAGCACGCCGCCGAGGCCGCCGCGCAACGAGCGGCGGCCCAGCAGCAGCGGCAGCTCAGGCAGCAACAGCAGCAGCTCAAGCAGCAACAGCAGCGCGAGAAGGCCGCCGCCGCGAAGGCCGCCCACCCGAAGGCGACCACCAGCAGCACCAGCGACGGCAACTTCTTCACCAAGATGTTCAAATCGATCTTCCCCTGGTGAGAGCGGGTCGTCCCCGTCGGTAGGAATCGAGCTCGACTTGACGAAAAATCGAACCACGGGTACAAGCCGCCGGATGGATGACCGTCCGCGGGGAACGTGGGCGAAGCTCGGCTCGACACCCTTCAGGGGAGATCAAACGATGCGGACCTCGACCTGGCGACGGACCCTCGCCCTGTGCGCCGTGCTGGGACTCGTCCCGGCCGGCTCGGCCAACGCCCAGAAGCCTCCCGAGGTCAGCGTCTCGCGGTCGATCGACGTCCTGAACGCGATCACTCGCAACCCCAAGACCGGAATGCCTCGGCTGGTGATGCGGAACGCGCACGGGATCGTCATCGTCCCTGACATGTTCAAGGCCAGCTTCGTCATCGGCGCCCGCTTCGGCCGGGGCGTGCTGCTGGTCCGCCAACCCGACGGCGCCTGGAGCAACCCGGTCTTCGTCCACCTGATGGGAGGGAGCTTCGGGCTCCAGGCCGGCGCCCAGTCGACCGATTTGGTGCTGGTCTTCCAGACCCAGCGCGGTCTCGATCGATTCATCCAGGGGAAGGGAAAGCTGACCCTGGGGGTCGACGCCAGCGCGGCGGCCGGGCCGGTCGGCAAGCGGTTCGAGGCCGGCACCGACGTGGCGTTGAAGTCGGAGATCCTCTCCTACTCCAACACCCAGGGGATCTTCGCCGGGGTCTCGGCCGAGGGGGGCACCCTCCAGATCGACTGGAAGGCGAACATGCGGTACTACGGCCGCCCGGTGTCCGCGGGCGAGATCCTGGCCGTCAACAGCCCGCTGCCGGTGCCCGAGCCGGTGATCGCGCTTCAGCAACTGCTCGCTGAGAAGACCGCCCTGCCGGTCGTCGTCGGCGTCCGCCCCGCGCCCCGGCAAGGCGCCGTCGTGATCGAGCAAGGGCCGACGGTGATCGAGGGCGAGGAGGTCGAGATCGACGGCGGCCTCGCGCCCGAGGTCTCCAGCAGCCGCCCCCGGTCGAGCACCCGAAGGGCCGCGCCCTCCCAGCCCAAGCGTCGGGTGGTCCGCCCCGACGACGACGACTTCTACGACGACCTGGAGCCGCTCGCCGAGCCGGCCCCCCGGCGCTCTCCTCCGACCCCTCCCCGGGCCAGCAAGCCCCGGACGACCAACGAGGAAGACCTTCCGTCTGCCGTCCCCGGCCCCGCGCCGAAGGTCGAATCCAAGCCGAAAGCCAAGCCCATGCCCGCTCTCCCCGACGACCTTGACGACGAGATCCCCGACCTCGACGCGCCGAGGTGATCGGAGGAAGCGCCCGGAAGGACCGGCGTTCGTCCGGTTTTCCCTGGCTTTCGAGCCGCTCCCCAATGAGACTCGTGGGTCGAGAGCGCGCCGGGGATCGGCCCGGGCGTCCGCGAGTGCACCAACGGGAGGCGCGTGAAGACTCATGAAATCCAGGTGGAAGACGTTCGGCGCGGTGGTTTGTTTGCTGGTCGCCCTGTCGACCTGGGCCGCGGCCGAGGACGAGGTCAAGCCCCGCGAGGGGCTTGAGCCCGTGACGACGAAGCTGGAAGCGTTGATCCATCAGGTGATGAAGGATCAGGACCTGCCGGCGGTCTCGATCGCGGTGGTCGAGGGGAAGAACGTCGTCTGGGCGAAGGGGTTCGGGCTGGCCCGGCCAAAAGAGAAGGTCGCCGCGACGGCCGACACAGTCTATCGGGTCGGCTCGGTCTCCAAGCTGTTCACCGACCTGGCGCTCATGCAGCTCGTGGAGCAGGGGCTCGTCGACCTGGACGCCCCGGTTTCGCGGTACCTGCCCGACTTCACGCCCGGCAACAAGTTCGGGACGCCAATCACGCTTCGACAGATGATGAGCCATCGATCGGGCCTGGTCCGCGAGCCTCCCGTGGGCAACTACTTCGACCCGACGAGTCCCTCGGTCGTCGACACGGTCCGAAGCCTGATCCCGACCGATCTGGTCTACCCGCCGACGACCCGGACGAAGTATTCCAACGCGGCGGTCACGGTCGTCGGCCGGGTCGTGGAGGCGGTCCGGAACGAGCCGTTCGTCGCGTCGTTGATGCAACGGGTGATCGAGCCGATGGGGCTGAAATCGACGAGTTTCGGCGATTCGCCGGCGATCGAGAAGGCGACGGCCCGAGGGCTGATGTGGACCTACGACGGCCGTGAGTTCGACGCGCCGACGTTCCCGCTGGGGAGCGGGCCGGCCGGTAACATGCGGTCGTCGGTGATGGACCTCGGCCGGTTCATGACGGTCCTGTTCGACGGCGGAGCAGGGCCCGGCGGCGCGATCGTGAAGCCCGAGACCCTGGAGGCGATGTGGACCGAGCAATTCGCCGACGCCAAGCCCCGCTCGCCCCGCAACTTCGGCCTGGGCTTCAGCCTGGGGACGTTCGAGGGTCACAAGCGGGTCGGCCACGGCGGGGCGATCTACGGCTTCGCGACCGACCTCTCGGCGCTGCCGGACGCAAAAATCGGCGTGGCGGTCGTCATCACCAGGGACTGCGCCAACGCAACGGCGAAGCGGATCAGCGACGCCGCGCTCCGACTCTTGCTGGCGGTCGGCGAGGGCGAGCCGCTGCCGGAGATCGACATGGGGGGCCCGCTTGAGCCGGGGCTCGCCGCTCGGCTCGCCGGCCGCTACGGCGAGGGGGATTCGCTCGTCGAATTGTCCGCCCGGGGCGATCGGCTGTTCGCGACCCCGGGGGTCGGCGGCTACCGAACCGAGATCCGCGCGGGGAAGGACGGACTGAGGGAAGACGGCGTGCTCAGCTTCGGCGCGCCTCTGAAAGTCGAGCGCGACACGCTCACGTTCGGCAAGATCACCGCGAAGAAGACGGAAGCCCTCAAGCCCGAGCCCCCCCCCGAGCGCTGGAAGGGCCTGATCGGCGAGTATGGATGGGACCACAACACGCTCTACATCCTGGAGCGCGAAGGCAAGCTTCACGCGCTGATCGAATGGTTCGAGATCGACCCGTTGACTGAGGAATCGCCCGACGTCTTCCTCTTCCCGAAGACGTACATGTACGACGGCGAGGCGATCCGGTTCACCCGCGACGCCTCGGGCCGCGCGACGAAAGCCGTGGCGGCCGGCGTGACGTTCGAGCGGCGGAAGATCGACGGCGACGACGGGTCGACCTTCCGGATCGTCCCCGTCCGCCCCGTCGCCGAGGTCCGAACCGACGCGCTGGCCTTAAAGCCTCCCGTCGAGCGCGGCGAGTTTCGCGAGCCCGAACTCGTGGACCTGACGAGCCTCGACCCGACGATCAAGCTGGAGATCCGCTACGCGACCGCGAACAATTTCCTGGGCGAGCCGGTCTACTCGTCGGCCCGGGCGTTCATGCAAAAGCCGGCGGCCGACGCCCTGGCGAAGGCGCATCGGGCGCTTCGCGAGCAGGGCTTCGGGCTGTTGATCCACGACGCGTATCGGCCCTGGTACGTGACGAGGATGTTCTGGGACGCGACGCCCCAATCGGGTCGCGGCTTCGTCGCCGACCCCGCGAAGGGCTCGAAGCACAATCGGGGATGCGCCGTGGATCTGTCGCTTTACGACCTGAAAACTGGACGACCCGTCGAGATGGTCGGCGGCTACGACGAGTTCTCGCCCCGGTCGAACCCCGACTACCCCGGCGGCACGTCGCTCCAGCGCTGGCATCGGGACCTGCTCCGCAAGGCGATGGAGGCCCAGGGCTTCACCGTCAACGCGGTCGAATGGTGGCACTTCGACTACAAGGACTGGGCGCAGTACCCGATCATCAACGCGCCGTTCGAGGAACTCCAGGGGCAGGCGTCACAATAGACCGCCGCAAACCACGCCTTCCCCCATTCGTGGAAATCCGGGCCGCCCCCGAACGAGGCCCGCCGAGAGGGCGAGGCTGGGATGATGAAATGTTGGTGTTGACCGGGAGGTTTTCCACGCCGAGGACTTGACCGTTCGGAACACCAGCCCAACGCGCCAGCTTTGATCTTGCGCTGTTCTTGTTTCGATCGCGCACGGTGACGAGAGTCGAATTCCCTTCTCCCCCCGGGAGAAGGCGCCCGAAGGGCGGATGAGGGTCGTAGGAGTCATCACCGATTTGGATTCCCGCGCAATCCACCCCGAATTCCCGCGACCCTCATCCGGCCGTCCCGGCCCGACCCCACAAGTGGGGTTCCCCCCGCTCCCGGGGGGAGAAGGGATGCGCACGCCAGACCGGACGTAGAGCGCAAGATCAAAGCTGGCGCGTCGGGCTGGTATTTCGAGTTCCTGCCAGTCCATCCGCAACGCCAAAAATGGAACAGTTTCAAGGGAGCCGACCGCCGTGAGCACGTTGCAACGCCTGGCCGATCGGGGCTTGATCAGGCCGCCGAAGTGGCTGCCGGGGAACGTCCAGTACGAGACGATCATGGGATCGACGGCGTACGGCGTCTCGTCGGACTCCAGCGACGTCGACGTCTACGGCTGGGCCGTCCCGCGGAAGGAGGACGTCTTCCCGCACCTTCGCGGCGAGGTCCCGGGGTTCGGCGCGCGGGCCCGGCGGTTCGAGCAGTACCAGGAGCACCACGTCGTGGATCGGGACGCCCTGGGCGGACGCGGTCGAGTCTACGACCTGACGATCTTCGGCGTCGTCAAGTTCTTCAGCCTGGCGATGGAGAACAACCCGAACATCATCGACAGCCTGTTCACGCCCACGACCTGCGTCCTCCACTGCACCAAGGTCGGCAACCTCGTGCGCGAGAACCGCCGGCTGTTCCTGCACAAGGGGGCCTGGCCGAAGTTCAAGGGCTACGCCTATTCACAGCTTCATAAGATCGCGATCAAGCGCCCCCGGGGCAAGCGGGCCGAACTGGTCGCCGAGCACGGGTTCGACACCAAGTTCGCCTACCACGTCGTCCGGCTCATCGGCGAGGTCGAGCAGATCCTGATGGAAGGGGACGTCGACCTCCAGCGAAACAACGAACAGCTCAAGGCCGTCCGCCGGGGCGAGTGGACCGAGGAGCGGCTGCGGCAGTGGTTCGCCGACAAGGAGTCTCACCTCGAACGCGCCTACGCCGAGAGCACGCTGCGGGCGACCCCCGACGAGCCCCGGCTCAAGGCCCTGCTGCTGGACTGCCTGGAAGAACATTACGGCAGCCTGGCCGGCTGCGTCGTCGATCCCGATCGTGCGGCGGCCGCGCTGCGGAACATCCAGGCCGAACTCGACCGCGTCAAGGATCTGCTTTGAACCGACGGAGCAACATCAATGGAAACGAACGTCGACGCCCGGTTGCGGCGAGAGGCGGCCCTTCATCCGTACCCGCTGATCTTCGCGACGATCAGCGGGGCCCACCTGTACGGCTTCGCCTCGCCTGATTCGGATTACGACTTGCGGGGCTGCCACGTCCTCCCCGCCCGCGAGGTCGTCGGGCTCTCGCCGGGCCGCGAGACGATCGAATCGTCGAGGGACGAGGACGGGCTCGAGCTCGACCTGGTCACGCACGACGTCCGCAAGTTCTTCGGCTTGATGCTCAACAAGAACGGCTACGTCCTGGAGCAGTTGTACTCGCCCCTCGTCGTTCATTCGACCCCCGCGCACCAGGAGTTGAAGGCGATCGCGCGGGGCTGCATCACCCGGCACCACAGCCACCATTACTTCGGATTCGCCGAGACCCAGTGGCGGCTGTTCGACAAGGAGCGTCCCAGACGGATCAAGCCGCTCCTGTACGTCTACCGGGTGCTTCTGACGGGCATCCACCTGATGAGGACGGGCGAGATCGAGGCGAACCTTGAGAACCTGAACCAGGAGGCCGAACTCCCCCGCGTCGACGAACTGATGGCCCTCAAGCGCGAGGGGCCGGAGCGGTCGGCCATGAAAGATTCCGACGTGGCGTTCCATCTCGACGAGTACGATCGGCTCCGGACCGAACTCGAAGACGCCCATCAGGCGAGCAAGCTCCCTGACGTCCCTTCCGCCCGCCCGGCGCTGAACGATCTCCTCATCCGGCTGAGGCTGCCGACGCCGGGTTCTTCTCAGGTCGTGCACAACACATAAGCAAAATCAGGCGATGAGAAGCGAAGCCCGGCTCGGCGTCGCGCCGACCGTCGACGAGGAGAGCGCCTCTCGGTACGTGCTGGACCGAGTCCAGCCCTCGCCCGCCGAGCCCTCACGCGCCGCCGCGCGTCCGTCTCCGTCGCGCCGCCGCAAGGCCGAGCCCGACGACGGCGGCCGTCCCGAGCATCGCCAGGCTCGCCGGCTCCGGCACGCCTCCGCTCCGGCCGATCCCCGTGAATCGCGTATCAAGGTCGTCCTGCACGATGCGCGTCGCGCCCGAGCCGGACAGGCTGGCCGCGATCAACGAACCGTTGACCTGGCCGTCGCTGAAGGTCACCACGGCGAGCGGCGCCAGGATCGTGCCGTTCACCCCGACGCCGCTGATCGAGAGCGCGCCGGCGTCGATGAAGTTCCAGAGGACGCGCGACGACGTGACGCCGCCGGCGAATTTGAAGTCCGCGTTCTGGAAGCCAGCCATCGATCCCAGGACGTTGATGATCACCGTCGACGAATCTTTCCCCTTGATCTTGAACGAGTCCGCATGGGAGAGGTCGTAGGCTGAAACGTTGAAGACTTGAAGACCCGTCGCATTCGCGGCGCCGAACGTCAGGCTGCCGTGAAGGGGCGTAACCGTCACATCATCCGCGCTGTACTGGGCGGCGGAAATCGCCGCCAACGACGCCTGCTCGGCCGAAAAGTCGATCGGCGGCGCGACGCCGCCCTGAATCGACCCACCCCCCGGGAAGCCGACGTTGTGGACCGACGCCGCTCCGGCGACGTATCCCGATCCCTGAGCCAGCGAGCCGTTCCAGAACGACAACGAGCCGCCGACCACCAGATTCGGATCGGCCGCCCCAACCGGCGCCGAGTTGGCGATGCTGAAGCTGCTGAAGCTCGCCGAGCCGCCGACCGCCACCGGGCCTTGCGAACTCGTATTCGACCGGGATGAACTCCCGAAGACGAATTCACCGTACTCGCCGGCAACGCCGAGCAACCCGGCCGAAGCCGACGGAGGCAGGCCCAGCAAAAACATCACCCCCAACCCCGCCGCCTTGAAACACCCGAACTTGAACATACACCGACTCCTTGCCAGAACGCGCTTCGACGCCTCGGCGACCAACATGAACGACGCGGTCCGGCCTCGTGCTCCTTCGAGGATTCCGTCAAGCCACGCGACAAGCCTAGGTGCCGATCGCCCCAGCGTCCCGGGCTTCGCCGGATGGGTTTCCGAAACACCACATCGGTCGTGGTCCCGGCCGTTCCGTCTGGTGGCGTCGTCGCCGATCAGGACCTATAATCGCGGCGCCGCCGCGAGGCGTACCTTCGACGCTGGAATTCCTCCCGTCGCGAACCGAAGTGAAAGGACCGTCATGCTCCACGCCGCTTTCCGCCGCCGCCGCCGATGGGCCGTCGCGACGATCGTCGTCCTCGGCTGGAACTGGAGCCGCCTCGACGCCCCCTCAGGCGCGGCCGAACCGGCGCGCGTCGAGGCCGGTCGAGTGGCGGAGGTCGCGTTGACGTCGGCGAAGGACCGGCCCGACCCGTTCAACACGGTGACGCTCGACGTCGATTTCACCGCCCCCGACGGGACGACGCTCCGCGCGCCGGCGTTCTGGGACGGCGGCAAGACGTGGCGAGTCCGCTATTCGAGCCGACAGCAGGGCGCTCATCGCTACAAATCGGTTTGCAGCGATCCGGACGACGCCGGGCTGCATGGGATCGAGGGCGCCGTCGAGGTCGCGCCCTACACGGGGGCCAACCCGCTGTTGATCCACGGTCCGATCCGCGTGGCCGACGATCACCGACACTTCGCGCACGCCGACGGATCGCCGTTCTTCTGGCTGGGCGACACCTGGTGGATGGGCCTCGCCAGGCGGCTGAGCTGGCCGTCCGACTTCCAGGAACTCGCCGCCGACCGCCGGGCCAAGGGGTTCAACGTCATTCAGATCGTCGCGGGCCTCTACCCGGACATGCCGGCCTTCCCGCACTGCATGTGGAGCTACATGGTGGGCGCCACCCT
>ERZ778018.2463-NODE-2463-length-11794-cov-4.775194_pt1 | contig 11794 bp, 13 predicted proteins | sample MGYA00375748_ERZ778018 | MGnify/ENA primary metagenome ERZ778018 (study PRJEB29350, sample SAMN05509839) | bioreactor metagenome | biome: bioreactor; material: wastewater | place: South Africa: University of Cape Town | collected 2014-04-22 ... | reverse complement strand
CCTTCAGTGGGCTTCGCCGTTGGAGCCCGGGCATTTATCCCCGGGCGGGGCCGGGACGACGACCCGCTCGGGGCACGACATCACGCTCCCCATGCGAGCCTCCGGCGACGACCGGTTCGGGACACGTCATCCCTCCCCTGGGCGGGCTGCGGGCAGGATCACGCCCATCGGCACGTCAGCGACGTTCCCCCGAGCGGGCTGCGGGCGAGAGACGGTCAATCGGCACGTCATCAACGTTGGCGCGGGTTGCCGATCGACGCGTGGGCAGTACGCCCAGCCCCGATCGCTGTCATCGTTCTCCAAAACTCCGCGCGCACAAAAACCCCGGCGAGTCATTCTCGCCGGGGTTCTGCTTCGCTCTGTCTGGTGGTTGTGGTTAGGCGGCGTTGGCAAGCTGAATGAGATCTGACTTGCGCAGCTTGCTCAGCGCTTCCTTTTCGATCTGACGTACCCGCTCGCGGCTGATGCCGTAGTGCTCGGCGATTTCCGCCAGCGTCTGCGGCTGCTGCCCACCGAGGCCGAAGCGCAGGATCAACACACCGCGCTCGCGCTCGGTCAGGTGCTCCAGGCTGCGCCGGATCTGATCGCGGATCGCGCTGGTGACCGCCTGATCGACGACTTCATCGCTCTGCGGATCGGGCAAGAGATCACCAATGGTGCTCTCGCCGTCCTCGCCGATCGGCTTGTCGAGCGACGACGTCCGCGGGATGGCGGATCGCGCCTGCTCGATGCGCTCGACGTCGAGCTCCAGCGTCTCCGCCAGTTCCTGGTCGGTCGCCGGGCGGCCATACACCTGCTCGAGCTGCGCCTCAGTCCGGCGGACCTTGGAGATCAGATCGTGCATATGCACCGGCACCCGGATCGTCCGGCTCAAGTTGGCGACAGCGCGGCCGATCGCCTGGCGGATCCAGAACGTGGCGTACGTGCTGAAGCGGTAGCCCAGCTCCGGATCGTAGCGCTCAACAGCGGTCATCAGACCGATGTTGCCTTCCTGAATGAGGTCGATGAGCGGCAACCCACTGGCCCGGTACTTCTTGGCGATCGAAACGACCAGCCGCAAGTTGTGCCGAATCAGCTTCTCGCGCGACACCTTGGCCCGCTCAAGAATGAGACGGAGCTCCGGCGAATCCTCGCCAGCCTCAAGCTGCTTGCGCGCCTCAAGCCCGGCCCGAACTGCCCGGGAATACTCAATCTCTTCGTTGTGGGTCAGGAGTCGATGTCCACCGACGTCGCGAAAATAGCGATAGACCGCATCGCTCGTCGCCTGATCGAGCAGGTCTGCCGACTCGTCGATCACGTTGTCTACTTCTGCCTCGGCCGCCAGCCTCTGCAGTTCGTAGGTATCCTGAATCGCTCGCTCCGTCATGTGACTCCTAGATTCCGAACTCTGTCCGTACAGGTATTCATTCGCTGCTTCCGGCCCACGTTCCCCCTGATGGGCCCGAAACTTTGGTAGTATAACAGATTTCCGGCCGTCTGTCAAGAACGCCAAAGTCGGCTCGCGATCGATCGGAAGCCGAAAACTCACTGGCCGGGTCAAGCCATATCTCCTACCATTATAGCATATCCCATGCCAGAGCGTTCAGACGGTCAATCCGTCCGTTCAGGCGGCGCTGTCTGGTCACGGTGACCGTACATCTCGACGTTGACCGTTGAGGTGAGGATCAGACCCTCTTGGACCATCTCGCGCACGGTGGGCAACAGCGCCTCGATCCGCGCTGCTTCGTCGATCACTTCGACGATGATCGGCAAATCTTCGGAGATCCGCAGGATATGCGCCGCGTGAATCTGCGAGTGCGAACCGTACCCCTCTACCCCGCGCAGCACGGTCGCACCGGCAATCCGCTCCTTACGGAAGAACTTGACCAGCGCCTGATAGAGCGGTTTGCGGTGCCACTGGTCCGATTCGCCGATGTAGATACGTAACCAGGTCGCCTGTCCGGTTCGGTTCATTGTCAGCCCTCGCTTCTCACACCAAGCGCGCAGCCGTCATGCCAAGCCAGACGGCGATCAACCCGGCGAGGAGCGAGCCGCCGAGATTGAGCAGTGCGCGTTCGTGAGAACCAGCTTCCATGAGGCTCATCGATTCAAACATGAAGGTCGAGAAGGTCGTGAAGCCACCGAGAAAGCCGGTTGTGAGAAAAATACGGATATCGGTACGGACCAGGAAACGCTCTTCGGAAGTGATAATGATGAAGCCGATGAGGAAGGCGCCGACGATGTTGACGCTGAAGGTGCCGAGGGGGCTTGGACCGTACCGATTGATCACCCAACCCGAGACGGCGTAGCGGCTCATTGTCCCGAGCGCGCCGCCAACCGCCAACCATGCGTAGATCATATGACGCACAAATCCCCTGCCTCGAAGCGGATGAAGCAGGAGTCATCGGCATGCGCGGTTTGAGTATGTCGCGATGACCTACTCCGGCGGACCCCACCACCATGACGCATAATACCACAGCATACGTCACTGACACGGTGCGGTGCCGTCCCGGCTGTGCGACACTGTCGGCGAACGCCGCGACCCGCACCCTGACCGCGGCCCTGCGACTGAACGCAGTACATCATGCCCGTTACGACCGCTGCTTGGAGGAGAAGGATGTCGATCGAAGCGCGTTCCGCCGGTCAACTTGATCCGGCGGCCGTGAAGCGCGTGCAGGAGGTTGTTGACCGGATTCGGACGCAGGTCGAACGCGTCATTGTCGGCAAACGAAGCGTCATCGACCGGCTGCTGGTGGCGTTGCTGGCCGAAGGCCATATTCTGATCGAGGATGTGCCGGGTATCGGCAAGACGAAGCTGGCGCGCTCGCTCAGTATATCGCTCGGCGGCTCGTTCCATCGCATCCAGTTCACGCCCGACCTCTTGCCGTCCGACGTCAGCGGCTCGCTCGTCTTCAGCCAGCGCTCCGGCGAGTTCGAATTTCACCCCGGCCCGGTCTTTTCCAATATCGTGCTGGCCGACGAAATTAATCGCGCCGGGCCGCGTACGCAGTCCGCGCTGCTGGAGGCGATGGAAGAGCGGCAGGTCTCAGTCGAACGCGAGACGCATCCGCTCCCCCGACCCTTCCTGGTGCTCGCGACCCAGAATCCGGTTGAACTTGAAGGCACCTTCCCCCTCCCCGAAGCGCAGCTCGACCGCTTCTTCTTAAGTACCGACATCGGCTATCCTGAGCGTGAAGACGAACGCGCCATGTTGCAACGCTTTCGTGGTCACGATCCGCTGGTCGAACTGGAAGCCGCGGCGCAGCCCGAGGATGTCGCGGCGCTGATTGCCGTTGTGCAGCAAGTGCATATCGGAACTGCCGTAGAGGATTACCTGCTCGATGTCGTGCGTGCCACCCGCGAGCACGAGGAGATCGAGCTCGGCGCCAGCCCGCGCGCCGCGCTCGCCCTGGCCCGCGGTGCCCAGGCGCATGCCGCCATGAGCGGGCGTACGTTCACGATACCGGACGATGTACGGACACTCGCGTTGCCGGTCCTGTCGCATCGCATCATCCCGGCGGCGCGCGTCGAACTGCGCGGGCGAACGAAGCTCGACGTCATGCGTGAGCTGGTTGACGCCGTGCCGGTGCCGGTCGAGTCGACCGGGGTCGAGGGCTAAGTGGAAGGGAGCGGCTGGCAGCTCAAAGGGGGCAGCGGTGCCCGCCTGCATCAATGGTGCATCATCGGCGCCGTCATCACCCTTGGTGCGCTGGTGATTCGTCAGCCACTGATCGCGCTGCTCGCCTTCGCCGTTACGCTGGCGCTCGGTGCCGCGCTTATCTGGCGGCGCTACGGGCTGCGTCAGGTGCGCTACAGTCGCGTCTTCTCCGAAACGCGGGGCTTTCCCAGCGATGAAATCACGCTTGAGATCACGCTGGAGAACGCCAAGGTGCTCCCCCTTCCCTGGCTCGAGGTCGAGGACGAATTCCCCGACGAACTCGAATTCCCGGGGACCGAGCTTGACGTTTCGACGCTGCCGAAGGTCGGTATTTTTCGCACGATCTTTTCGATCCGACCGTACGAACGGGTGCGGCGCCGCTATCGGATCGTCTGCACACGGCGCGGCCGCCACCGGTTCGGCCCGGCCGTGCTCAGCACCGGCGATATCTTCGGCTTCGCCTCGTCGCATCAGGAGTTCGAGGGCACCGATTACCTCGTCGTCTACCCCCGCGTGCGGCCGGTGACCGAATTCGGCCTGCCGGCGAAGCAGCCGTTCGGAGACATGAAGCCGCTGCGACGCCTGATCGAGGACCCGTTGCAGATCAGCGGGGTGCGTCCGTACGTGCCTGGCGATGCACCGAAGCGCATCCACTGGCGCGCCTCGGCCCGCACGAACGAGCTGCAATCGAAGCAGTACGAGCCGACCGCCGATCCGGTCATGGCCATCTTTCTCGATGTCAACACCTTCGAGCACTTCTGGGAAGGGCTGAACACTGACCTCCTGGAACTCGCCATCGAAGCGGCTGCCTCGATCGTGGCGCACGGCCTCGGTGAGCGCCGCCAGGTGGGTCTTTATGTCAATGCACCGCTCCATGGGGGCGAACGCTCGGTGCGCATCTTGCCGAGCCGCCATCCCGACCAACTCCGGCGTGCGTTGGAGGCGCTGGCGCTGCTCATTCCGCATACCGGCAACCGGATCGAGGCGCTGATCGCCGCTGAGTCGCGTCACATTCCGCGCGGCGCCACTATCGTTGTTGTGACCGGTAACGTGACGAAGGGCCTTGAAGAGACGTTGGCGCGCCTCTTCCGTGCCGGGCACGCCATCACGCTGCTCAACTTCGGTGGGCAGACGCCCGATCTCCCCTCGCGGCCGGGTCTGGTCGTCTATTCATTCGCGAAGGACAAAGTCGATGACCCGGACGCTGCGTTCCAACTGGCTTGATCTCGCGCTGGCGGCGCTGGTGGCGATCGCCGAAGGCGCGATGGTCGCGCCCTGGCTGCATCTTATCTCGGGTGCGCTGCATCACGGTGCGAACAACATCCCGTCGCCGATCGCGCTGACCCTGGTCGGTCTTATCCTCTACTGGTGCGCGCGTTACTTTCTGACCGGCGGCTGGGATATCAGCGCGGCGCGCGCTTTGAGCCTCGGCAGTTGGCTCGTCCTGATGATCGTCTGGTACGGTCTCGCGTCCGGCCATCTGCTGACCGCCCCCTGGCACTTCATCGATCAGCTGGTGCGAGCCGATACCTCGCTCATCTTCCTGCTCATCGCCGGGGCTGTTGCCTGGTGGCGTTCGCTCATGCTCGCCTCCGACCCGGCGGCCTTCACGCCGGAATTTGCCCGGCGACTCATCTGGCGCGCCGTCTTCGCGGCGGGTGTGGCGTTAATCATCGCGCTCCTGATCGGCGGTGAGACGAGCCATGCTGTCTCGGACTCGGCGATCCTCGCCTTCCCGTTGCTGTTGCTCGCCAGCCTGCTGGCGGCCGGCGCCGCCCAGGCGAAAGCGGCCCGAGCAGCGATCCATTCGGGCGCCGATCCGGCACGTGTCGGGTTGAGCACGGCGAGTGGCATCACCTTTGGCCTCATCTTGGTCGCGGTCGGGGTGGCTGGGCTGGCCGGGCGGCATTTCTGGTCGCAACTGGCCGAGCCGCTGCGCTGGCTCCAGAGCGGTTTTGAGATACTGCTCTACGTCGTGCTCGTCGGCTTCGCCTATGCGGTCTTCTTCATCCTCTGGCCGCTCATCTGGGCGCTACAACATCTGCAGGGCAAGCCGCCGCCGCAACAACCGCAGCAGCAGAACCAGGCGGGCAACGTCAAAGATCAGTTGCAGAACGCCTCGAACCCGCTGCCGCATTCGGTTACCGTCGCGATCGAACTGATCCTCCTCGCCGCGCTGATCGGCTTCGTCATCTGGCTCATCCTCCGCTCGCTCCGCCGCTATCTGGCGACGCAGGCAGAGGCGGGTGTCGATGAAGTACACGAGAGCGTCTGGTCGAGCGATCTCGCCCTGCAGCAGCTCCGCTCGCTCTTCAACGGCCTCGGCCGGCGCGGGCGCGGGCAGTCCGCACGGCCGTTTGACCTGGAATCCGAGCCGGTTGACGTGCGCGACGCCTATCGTCACCTGCTGGCGCTCGGCGAACGCGAGGGCTACGCCCGGCAGCCCAACGAATCGGCCAGCGACTACCAGACACGGCTGTGCGTCGCCTGGACAACCTCCGGAGAACCGCTCGCTGACCTCACCCGGCGCTACCTCACTGCCCGCTACGCCGAACAGGACAGCGACGACGACGTGACGCACGCCCGCCGCGACTGGCACCAGCTGTGGGAGCGGTTCACGCGTCGTTAGCACGCTCGATGGGCGATGGATGAGGCGAACCCGAACGTGTTACCGCCCGATACCCGCCCGGGGGAACGGGTGATCGGACCCCGAGCGAGGCGTCGCCCGGCCCCGCCCGGGGTAAATGCCCGGGCTCCTGCGGCGAAGCCCGCTGAAGGGGCTGAGAGCGCGTTCGTTCGCAGTAGAAGTAGTGTTCCAACTCCTGTCATGCTGAGCCGCAGCGAAGCATCTCCCTCTCGTGTCCTGATAGCCGTGCTCGCGGAGACGGGGAGGAGATTCCTCGCTGCGGCTCGGAATGACAGGCAAGACGGCTCGGGATGGCGAGGTGCTCCGGTTCCGGCTCAGCCCCTTCAGTGGGCTTCGCCCTTGGAGCCCGGGCATTTATCCCCGGGCGGGTATCGGGCGGCAACCCGTTCAGGGTCCAACGACATACTCCCCCGACCGGGCCGCTAGCGCCAACCCGTTCGGGGTCCGACGACCCGCTCCCCCGGCGGGGTCGGGGCGACGGTAACGTTCGCGACCACAACCGCCTCGCTTGCTAATCAATCACTTGATTGACACCGCTCTGCTCGTTTGCTACGCTTCAATCAAGTGATTGATTGGGAGAGTTGTTTTGGGCCACGATAACGCTCTGACCGGCGAAGATCATAAGATGCAGCGGCGGCAAGCGTTGACGGAGGCCGCCTTCCGGCGTATCGCCGAGAGCGGGCTTGAAGGGCTGCGGACGCGTGATGTCGCGGCTGATGCCGGGGTCAATATCGCGACGCTCCACTACTACTTCCCGACCAAGGAATCGCTCATTCGCGGTGTCGTTGCCAGCGCCCTGCTCCGTTTTCGCGAGTCGATGCCGAACGAAGGCTCAGCCGCCGAACAGCTGCGCTGGCACCTGAGTGCGTTGCGGCAACTCCTCAAGGAGGAGACCGATCTCTTCGTGGTGCTTGGTGAACTATCGTTACGCGCGCCGCGCGACCCGGTGATCGCCCAGATCATGAAAGATACCGACGATCCGTGGCACCGCAAGATGGCTGAATTGCTGCGTCGCGCCATCGCCGAAGGATGTCTCGATCCTGAACTGAATCCCGACGACACGGCGGCGCTGATGATCGTCGCTATCAAGGGAATCATCTTTTCGACGGTCGCCGCGCTACGTCCAATGCGCGTCGATCAGACGTTCGATCAATTGGAACGCTGGCTCGGGCTGCGACCACGGCACGAACCATAAGCCGCGGCTCGCGACAGATCTCGCTTGTCTAAACGCTCGCTTGTTCGCGTTGAATGCCGTCGCGCTCACGATGGGGAGGTATTGCCATGAAAGAAGTCGTCGCTCTGACCAAAACGTATCGCGTTACGCCCTTCGTTCGCATGGGAAACCTCTTCACGAAGGCGGCCATCCGCTCTGGTCTCCGCTTGCATAAGACCGCGTTGCTCACCGTAGCCGGCCGTATGAGCGGTGAACCACACAGCGTGCCGCTTGTCGTTGTCGAACGTCAGGGCGAGCGTTATCTGATCGGTGCCTTTGGCGAAGTCAACTGGGTGCGCAACCTGCGCGCGGCCGGTGAGGCGATGCTGACCTACAGCGGCATGACCGAGCACGTCTCCGCCGCCGAGCTGCCAGCCGAGCAGGCGGCACCGATCCTGAAAGAGAGTGTGGCGGCGGCTCCCGATTTTGTCCGTGCCTACTTTGATGTCACACCGGACGCGCCGCTCGCTGACTTCGTCCGCGAAGCGCACCGACATCCCGTCTTCCGGCTATCAACGATCATGGATTGGGAAGCCGCCTGAGAGGTTCAGCCCGGCGCCGGACGGACGCCGGGCGGCGGCTTGCCGTCGCCGATGTGGGTCGTTTGGGCCGCGAGTTCATTTCCATCCGGCCCCAGGTAGCGCACGGTCACGTGGTCGTCGGGACTCGGCGGCGAGGTGACCGGTGCGAAGACAATGCAGCAGCCATCCTCACAACGGCTCTCGAAGACGTCGCCATTCGCCATCTCAACCCGAATCGAGCCACCCTCCGGCACCGCCCCAATGCCACCGAGGCAGACGCAAAAGCCGCCAGCCAGTAGGGTACCGCCCGCGCGGTCGCGCAGATGCTCCGGATGCTGCCCGCCCAAGCTGCTGCCGACGTGCCAATCGGTGCTGCCAGGTTGCCGAACTGCTTGGATGAAGAAGGACAGGAGTTGTCCCTCTGGCTCGGCCTGCACGACAGCAGCAGCGAAATCGGCGCCGTTTAGACGCGGACCAATCATTGTGACGTGCGGCCAGACGCGCTGGCAGCGGACCGTTACGTCCTCCGGCACGACCGGCTGCGCGGGTCGTTGCGGTCGCGGTATATGGTCGCGGCTCAGAAACCGATTGATCGTCTCGCAGCCGAGCTGCCGGAAATCCGGTTGCCCACCTGTGGCTGGTTGCTCGACCATCCGAATCTCCTTCACGTAATGAAAATACGATTCGCTGACAATACTAGCGTATACACACAGATCTTCAAGTAGGAGTCTGTCTTAGCTACGGACCGTCGTACGCCGCGATCGGCTTGTTTGAGGCGATCACCTGCCGGGTGCGCCGGCGTTGAAGGGCCTGGCCCAGCAGGCCGCGCCGCGGACCGAGAATCATGACGGCGAAGAAGAGCATGGCCTGCGTGGCCACGATGCAGCCGCCGGTCGAAGCATCGAGATAGAAGCTGGCGTACACCCCAATGACGCTTGACAGCACCGCCGCGCCGACGGCCAGAAGCATCATCCGATCGAAGCGCTCGGTGAGCAGATAGCCGATCGCTCCGGGGGTGATCAGCATCGCGATCGCCAGGATCAGCCCCACGGCCTGCAGCGCCGCCACCACGGTCAGCGTCAGGAGCGCCAGCAGCAGATAGTGGAGCACCGTGGTGTTCAGGCCAATTGCCCTCGCGTGATTGGGATCGAAACAAAAGAGCATGAGATCCCGCCGGAGGATGGCAACCACAACGAGCACGATCGCGCCCGAAACGAGTGTCTGGATGAAATCGTCGTGTTCGATCCCCAGCGCATTCCCGTAGATGAAATGCATCAGGTGCACGTCACTGGGTGTGCGCGAGATGAGAATCAGCCCCAGTGCGAAGACGGCGGTGAAGACAAGCCCGATGACCGTGTCTTCCTTGACCCGTGAATGTTGCTTGACCCAGCCAATCGTCAGCGCACAGAGTAGGCCGGAAACAAACGATCCGATGGCGAACGGCAAGCCCAGGATATAGGAAAACACGACTCCAGGCAGCACGGCATGGGAGAGCGCATCCCCCATGAGCGACCAGCCCTTGAGGATTAAGTAGCAGGAGAGTACGGCACTGACGACCCCGACGAATGTGCTGACGATCAGCGCCGTCTGCATGAACGAAAATTGAAAGGGTTCCGCGAACCAGTCCCAGAGATTGAAAACCATGCATATCCGCCTTCCCGGTATTGCGTCGTGCTCGTTATGGTGTTGTACGTGGGGTGGGGCGGATCGCGTTTCGCGTGCGCATCTGGGCGAACAAGCCAGGCTTGGGGGCAAGGCACAGCACCGCCAGGAACACCAGGGATTGAATAAACACGATGGAGCCGCCGGTCGACGCATTCAGGTAGTAGCTGGCGTAGATGCCGCTGACACAGGAAACAACGCTGCTCGCGACCGCGATCAGCAGCATGCGGTCAAATCGATTCGTCAGCATGTACGCGATCGCTCCGGGCGCGACCAGCATCGCGACGACCAGCACGATACCGATGGTTTGCAGGGCGACCACAATGGTCAGCGCCAGCAAGAGCTGGAGCAGCATCGACAGCCGCCGGACATTGATGCCGATCGCCCGCGCGTAATTCGGATCGAAGCAGAACAGCAGCAGATCTCGCCGGAAGACAACTACCAGCCCGAGTGTCACTACCCCGATCACCAGCGTCTGCAGGGCGTCGGAGTCGGCGATGCCAAGGACGTTGCCAAACAGAATCGTGTTCACGCTCATCAGGGGTGCCCGGTAGCCGAAGCTGCTGTAGACCCAGTCCGACAGCCGGGGAATCATGCTGGCCAAAATCAACCCGACACCGAAATAGGTAGTGAACACGATGCCGATCACCGCGTCTGAGCGGAGGCGCGTGTTGCGCTCGATCCAGCCGATGAGCAGCACGGCTGAGAGACCGGAGACGAGCGCGCCGGCGCCGAAAGGAATTCCGGCCAGGTAGGCAAGCACGACACCCGGCAGCACCGCGTGCGAAACGGCGTCCCCCAGCAACGATTGGCCTTTAAGCGTCACGAAACACGAGAGCACGGCGCTGACGATGCCGACAAGCGCTCCGACCAGGAGCGCTTTGACCATGAATTGGTACTGAAACGGATCGATCAGCACGTGCCAGGCGTGGTGCATCATACTCCGGCCCCGTCAGATGATGGCGCCAGTTCCCGGGCGGAAGAACGCACGTCCTCGTGCTCACCGTTTCGGTGAAAGACGAGATGATTGAAGACGCCGCCATAGGCATGGGCGATATTCTCGGGCGTAAACGTGGTCTCAAGCGGGCCATAGGCCAGAACCGTGCGATTGATGAGCGCGACCTCATCGCAGAACGTGCCGATTGATGCGAGATCATGGGTGCAGACCACGATCGTGCGACCCTCATTACGCAGTTCACGCAGGAGGATCATGATCTCCTTCTCCGTCTTGGCATCGATACCGGTGAACGGTTCATCGAGCAGCATGATCTGCGCCTCCTGAGCGAGGGCGCGGGCCAGAAATACGCGCTTGCGCTGGCCACCGGAGAGTTCGCTGATCTGCCGGTGGCGATAGTCGGTCATCCCGACGCGCTCCAGGCAGGCGCCGACGATCGCTTTGTCCGGCTCACGCGGGATGCGCAGGATGTTCATGAAGCCGTAACGTCCCATCATGACCACATCCTGGACGCTCACCGGGAAGGCCCAGTCAACCTCTTCGGCCTGCGGCATGTACGCCAGGATGCCGCGCCGCTGGGCCGCCGCAACCGAATCCCCAGCGATGGTCACCCGCCCCGCTGTGGGGGTCACGAAGCCCATGATGGCCTTGAACAGGGTCGACTTGCCGGCTCCATTGGTCCCGACCAGAGCGCAGATCGTCCCGGCCTCAATCGTGAGGCTGGTATCGTGAAGCGCGATAAAGCCGTTGTAGTCAACGGTAATTCGTTCAACCGTTATCAGCGATTCACTCATGTGGTGCACGCCTTTCACCTTGAATGCGAGGTCTCGCTGGTCGAGAACAGGCGGCCAGCGCCCGCCCCCTTCTCGCAGGGAGCGCTACGAACCACCGCTCGCGTCGGCATAGCCGTTGACAATCGTATTCACGTTAAACGCCAGCATGTCCAGATACGTCGGGGCGTCGCCATCGGCAGCCGTCAAAGAATCGACATGGAGCGTCCCGGCGAAATGTGTGCCGGTCTCCTGAGCGACCTGCTGCATCGCCTTCGCGTTGACCGTGCTCTCGCAGAAGACGACCGGATAGCCATTGGCCCGTACCTCATCAATGACATGTTTGATCTGCTCTGGGGTGCCTTCCTGATCGGCGTTGATCGCCCACA
>ERZ778018.2461-NODE-2461-length-11802-cov-4.633779_pt1 | contig 11802 bp, 13 predicted proteins | sample MGYA00375748_ERZ778018 | MGnify/ENA primary metagenome ERZ778018 (study PRJEB29350, sample SAMN05509839) | bioreactor metagenome | biome: bioreactor; material: wastewater | place: South Africa: University of Cape Town | collected 2014-04-22 ... | reverse complement strand
AAGTATTGCACCACTACTCCTGACGATGGATCCTGCACGAACTCCTCGCTAATGGGATAGCCAAAGATCGCGAGCCCACCGAACGTTTCCCAATAAGCTCGGAACCCGCCACAGAGATTGTGTTGAGTCGCCGCGAAGTAGCTGCAGTCCGATCGTGATGCCGGCGTCGCAGGCAGGACGAACAAGGGTGCGAAGACCGCGATGTGATAGAGGCCGAAGGTTCGGGCAGCTTCCACGCCGACCAGTCCTAGTTCCACGTCATAGCGAACTGGATCGGAACCCGGATGCCATTCGAAGCGCGCTCGCTCGAAGTATTGGACGGTAAGACCATTCTCTTGCATCTCGTCGGTAATCGGGTAGCCAAAGATCGATAGCCCGCCGAACTGCTGCCAATAGCGCAGGAAGCCGTGCCCAACTGAGTGCCCGGTCTCTGGGAAGTACTGCACGTCCGGTGATGCCGTTCCAGTGAAGTGGAAGCAAACGTAATTCGACGTGATTTCGCTCCCCGCCACGGTCGTCTTGGCCAGATAGATAATGCCTGCCCAACTGTCGTTGCCGTAGTTGGGTAACTGCTGAGCATGATGCGTAGCGGTGAAAGTCCCCTGACTGTCAGCCGATACCTGCGCGACCAACTCCGCGTCGCGTGGTTGCGGCCCGCAGGATTCACCGGAAAACCACGGGGTCCAGAGGACGTATATAGGTGATGCGGGTTCTGCTCCCTGACCCGTGATGGTCACCGTCGTACCAGCGGGCCCGGAATCCTGCGAGAGCGCGACGGTAAAGCTATCGTCTGCCGCCGATGCGAAGCGAACCGAGCCCAACCCTGAGAGCACAACAACAGCAATTACCAACCACCGAATCATTGACGACACCTTTCATCGTTCGTACTCATCGACTGACGCGAATCGACCATGGGCGATCTTAGGGGTGGATCGATTCTGCCATTCGAATCAGGCCATCACGTCCGAGATCGGTCTTACTTCCCGATAGGACGTACGTGAAACCGTCAGCAGCCCAGGCAACCCTGATGGTGTCGGCATCGCCATTCCATGTTATGCCGTCTGGCTGATGATCCCAGGCCCCCTGGGCGTAGATCGCCGGTGCGCCATTGACGGTTATGTGCCGAATCGCCGTGGTAGGAATGGCGCTTCCGCCAAGGCTTGGCTCCGTACCCGGACCGACAGATAGCCCGAACGCGCCACTATTTACCTTCGCCTGCCAGTCAGCAGAAACGTATGATAGGGTCACAACACCATCATGGCCCACGAACACACCTCGGAGATGAAATCCGGCCGGAATCCACGACGGCTGCGGAATCGGGTAAGGAACTTGTTTCTGAGCTTCTTCAAGTGAATACCTTGGTACCGGGACCGCGACCGCGGTCGCCCCAGGAGCGGGCGGACCATTGCGGATCGTCGTGGAATTCGTCTCGACGATGCCGAAGTGCTGAATTGTGTCGGCGATCGTTTGTCGAGCCGGTGACAGCACGATGACGGAGAGAAGCAGTACGGCAGTAGCCACAGTAACGCGCCAAAGCTGGGCACGGTTATTTTGGGTACGTGACGGCCGGTGGCTTACGAGAATCTGTGCGATCTCAGGCCACAAGTCGACATCGTCGGGAACCTTTTCGCGAGCGAACTCATCGAGAAGCACGAAACGCGTTTGATTCTGCGGCATTGGCGATATTCCTTTTCATAATTCACATGTGCTCGCTACGGACCTCGTCCTCACAGAGGATGAAGCATCGTCTTTAGCCGCCGCCGGGCATGATGGAGATACCACTTCACGGTCCCACGGGCGCAGCCCATGATCTCGGCCATCTCGGTCTCATTTAGTTGCAGGTAGTAGCGAGCAACCACGGCGGTGCGTTGCTCGACGGTCAGCTTAGTAAGCGCTGCTTGAATCTCCGCGCGGGTCTCGACTGCTTCGATAGATTGCTCGACCTCATGATCGAAGTGGCCGGGCATACCCGTCTCGAATCGCTGCCCGTCGAATGTTCCAACTAACCGGTCCAGCGAAAAGAGCCGAGCGCGGCGTGACGACGCTTTCAACGCATCGTTGATCACGCTGCGGAGAAACCACGGGCCGAACGGGCGATCCGGGTCGAGCTGATGAATTCGTTCAAATGCCCGCACAAACGCGGATTGCACGATGTCCTCTGCGAGCGCATAGTCTTGGGTAATGAGGAACACTGCTCGAAGAGCACGGATCTGATGCAACTGAACTAAGATCTCTAATCCAGCAATGTTGCCCTGTTTGAGATGTTCGATCGCGACGCGTTCATCCATCAAGCCCTCAGTACCATCCCCTCTTCCAGTTCAGCGTCGACACTATTAATATCCTCGACGTCATGAAAAGGTTGGTAAATAGCGAGCCGCACGGTGTCCGCGAACGCGCCCACCAGCGCGACATCCTCCGCCGGGTGCTTAGCTGGTACCAGCAGTGGCTCGGTGGGGCGTGAGGCATCAGCCGCGCAAACGATCGGCTGATGCGGACCGCGCCCGGCGGTGAACGGGCCGGGCGGACGATGAGCATCGTCAAGGTTCGAGGGCACTGCCCGAGGCCGTCGCCCTACCCGCTCTGGTAACTCCGGACAAGCGGAAGGAAGAGTTCATCTACGATCGATTTGATGCGGGCCGCTTGGAGTGGTTTGAGGTCCATGAGCAGATCATGGCGCATCAGTTCGAACGGCATGGCGAGGACGGCGGGTGGGATGCGGTCGAGGTCGATCTCTCCGCGGTCGTGGGCATGCCGGTAGAGGATCTGATTGCTCCAGAGCGACTGGTCACCGAGCAGCTTGTCGCGGACCTGGGCGGGGGTCAGACCGGTATCGATCAGGAGCCCGGAAAAGGCCGCACTGGCGGCAACGGCGGTGAACGTGGCACGAGCCTCGCTGATGGCGGTCAGGAGCGCGAGAAGATCGCCACGCAAGGTGCCGGTGTCGGGGGTCGCAACCGGGTGAGCCAGACGAGAGTGCTGGATCGCCGCAAGCACGAGTTCGTCCTTGTTGGCCCAGCGGCGATACAGTACTGCGATACCGGTGTGGGCGCGTGCGGCAACCGATTCCATCGTCAGGTTCGAGAAGCCAACGTCGATCAATTCATTCAGGGCGGCCTCAAGAAGCGCCGCTTCAAGCTGCTCGCCGCGCCGGCGGTGGCGGATCCGCTTTGGAGATTGTTCTGAGGTCGATGTCGTCATGCCGTTATTTTAGAGAGGTTCTCCTCTCTTGACAAGGGGCGTACACTCTTCACGTAAGAGATGAATATGTCTCTTATGTGGAGGATAGATCGATGGCTGGAATGGTGGAACGCGCGGACGCTGAGACCGCGCTGACTCCCGAAGCACGAAAGGCGTTGGTCGCACTCATCGTGGGCGGGATCGCGGCGATTCTCGACGCGACGATGGTGACCCTGGCACTCCATACGCTGGTCCTCGAACTGCACTCAACGGATGGCAAGATCCAGTGGGTCACGACCGGTTACCTGCTCGCGCTGGCCGTCGCGGTTCCGATCACCGGCTGGGCCGAGCGCCGCTGGGGCGGCAAGCGGATGTGGATGGTCGCGTTGCTGATCTTTCTGATCGGCTCGGTTCTGTCCGCGCTGTCGTGGAGCGACACCAGCCTGATCGCCTTCCGCGTTGTGCAAGGATTCGGTGGTGGGCTGATCTTCCCGTTGATCCAAACGCTGGCCGTGCGGGCAGCCGGAGGGCGCGCCAGCAGCAACCTGATCGCGGCGATCAGCGTGCCGGCCGCGCTCGGGCCGATCCTCGGGCCGGTCATTGGTGGTGTGATTCTGAACTGGTTGAGCTGGCGGTGGCTGTTTCTCGTCAATGTGCCGGTGATCGCGGTAGGGCTCGTGCTCGCCTGGAGGCTGTTGCCGGCCGACCGCCCCGACCCCTCGGCGGAACGAGCACGCCTGGACGTTATTGGGCTCGCCCTGCTGGCTCCGGCGTTGGCGGGGATCCTCCTTGGACTCTCAAACGTCGCCGAAGATGGCGGTATCGGCCATGCTGGCGTGCTCATCCCGCTCGTAGCCGGAATCGTGCTGCTGATCGCCTTCGTCGCCTGGGCGTGGCGACCCGGTGACCGCCAGCCCATCGTCAATATCCGGCTGCTGCAACTGCGTTCGCTCGGTACAGCCTCAGCGGTCCTCTTCACGGCTGGCGCGGCGATGTATGCGGCGATGTTCCTATTGCCACTCTACTACCAGCAGTTGCGAGGCGAGAGTGTACTTGACACCGGCCTCATGCTGATTCCACAAGGAGTCGGCGCACTTGCCTCGCGGTTCGTGGTCGGCAAGTTCGTCGATTGGTTCGGGGCGCGCACCGTCACGATCGCCAGTTTCCTGCTCGCCGCCGTAGCGACCGCTCCGTTCGCGTTCGCCGGACCAAGCACGAACCTCTGGTGGCTCGGCGCGGTACTGCTCTTCCGGGGTTTCGGGATCGGCGCAGTCCTAATCCCACCGATGTCGGTCGCCTATCAGGATATCCCTTCGTCCGGCATTCCCCATGCCAGCATGAACACCCGCATCGCGCAGCAGGTCGGCGCATCCTTCGGAACCGCGATCGTGGCCGTCGCACTCCAGTCTCTGCTCGCCCATGGCATGACCGGCGCCTTCCAGGAAGCGTTCTGGTGGGCGATCGGTATCACGATCGTGGCGCTGATCCCTGCGATCGGCCTCCCGGTCCGGCACAACGAAGCGGTCAAAACGGTTCCACAGGCACGGCGCCACCCCGCCTGACTGTTGTTTTCGAGAACGCGCTGCCGGCGACGTCCCACGAACGCCGGCAGCGTTGCGTCGTCGCCAGATCGAACGACAAACCGGCGCCGGGGCTCCCCATCGGTCCGTTGCCACCGGGCGAGCAGCCGCTCATCAAACGGCGTCAGATCGTGGTATGCTGGGCAGCCAATCCTTCGATCCGCCACACCGCGAGGCGGAACGTGTGTTGACGTTCCCATAGGCGGAGAGTTCCATGCCGGTTATCGCGTAAGACGCACGAACATCTCACCGGAGCACTGATCGGATTCGGTCCCAGGACAACGTTGCCGTGGACCGAACGGTCAGGTCGCGTCTTACGATCGGAGATAACGATGGATCTCGAACCCTATCGCTTGCTCTACGCCTACAATCGCTGGGCCAATGGACGCATCCTCGATCAGGCCGAGAAGCTGACGCCGGAGCAGTTGCTGGCGCCGAATCGCCGCGGTTTCGGCAGCGTCCGCGATACGCTCGTTCATCTCATGGAGAACGAATACTTCTGGTCGGGGCTCATCTGGCCCGGCAAGGCGATCGGCATCGACTGGGAGTCGTTCGAGTTCGACCCGCAGGATTACCCGGATGTCGCCGCCATTCGTGCGCGCTGGACCGAAATCGAGGCAGGCCTCGCTGCCTTTATTGACGCGCTCACGCCCGAAGGGGAGAACAGCCCGGCACGCATCGTCGAATGGACCGATGGCGGCCCGCTCATACGCCGGCCGCTCTGGCCGCAGCTGCTGAGCGTTGCCGTGCACGCGACCCAGCATCGGAGCGAAATCGCGATGATGCTCACCGAGTATGGCTGCTCGCCGGGCGACCTCGATCTCGCCTTCGACCTGTGGACGCAGTCGGCGGACTCCGCCGTCTAGCGTCGTCCGATCGCGCTGCCGGAGCGGCGGTGCTTCGGCAGCGCCCCGCGCGTCAGACCCGCGCGCCTTGATGCTTGACAGCCGAGACGACCAGACTATGATAGATAGTGGTCTATTTGCTCACCACCCGCGTGTTTGTTGCGATCATTCCCGTCACATGTCCATCGCACCCCGGAGATTGACATGCCCGAGAACAACCCGGAGACGCTCGCCCCTGTTTCGTTCGCGGGAGGTGTCCTCGACCCGTACCGGCACGTCTGCGCCTTCGTCAACAGCCGGGACGAGAAGTATCGCGTCCTCGATCCGTTCATACGCGAGGGCGTCGCGCGCGGCGAGCAGTTGATGTACTTCATCGATCCGGCGGAGCGGGCCAACCTCATGAGCCATCACAGGCGCCTCGGTTTTGATACGCCCACGCTCATGCGGCAAGGTCAATGCACGATGCGAACGTGGTCGGAAACGTATCTCCGTGACGGGCGTTTTGACCGGGAGGCGATGACCACTCTCCTCGATACACTGCTCGGCGACTCGACAACACCGAGAATTCGGATGATCACGGATATGGGCTGGGCGGCTCAGGAGCCGGACGTGAGCCAGCTCATGCTCGAATATGAAGCGCTGGCGGGATCAATCCAGCCGAAGTATCCGCACATCTCTATCTGCGTCTACGATACCGCCAAGTTCGGCGGCGACGTCTTGATCGATGTGCTGCGCACGCATCCGATGGCGCTGATCGGCGGCATGTTGCAGGTCAACCCATTCTTCGTCCCTGCGGCGGAGTTCCTTGAGGAACTTCGGTCGCGCAACCGGCCCGCGACGCATGGCTGACACCGATCGAGGAGCGGCCGGCGACGCCAGTCCGCCCCGCGCTGAAGTCGATGAATCGCTGGTCTCGCGTCGTGCGTTGCGTGATCTGGCGGTGGTGCTCGCGTTACCGGCGATGTGGGTCGATCTCGAACCGGACGATATCGCGGCCGGGCTCCTCGACGCGCTGTTCGGCATGTTTCGTCTGAGCAGCGGCTATGTGCGATTCGGCGATCCTGCCGGTGGCCCCTCGCTCGAGCACTGGCGGCCAGGCGGGCCAGGCGTTCCGCCCGAATTGGAGATGGCGCTCGCCGCCACCCCGACGCGCGAGCAGGGTACCGTGACAACGGTCGTCGCCCCCTCGACCAGTAGCGAGCGTGCCCGCGTCACGTGCATCTCTCCCGCGTTCCCCGGTGAGGATGGGATGGTGATCATCGCGTCCGCCGAGCCCGACTTTCCGACCGAATTCGAGTTACACCTGCTGCGTGCCATCGCCGGACAGGCGACGATCTCGATCCACGCGGCTCGCCGGCTGTCCGTCGAACGGGCGGCCCGCGCTACTGCCGAGGCGGCGCTCCAGCGTGCCAATGTCTTTCTGGCGCGTATCGCGGAAGATCTGGCGGCGCCGCTGGCGCTTCTTGAGAAACGCGCGGCACAGGCGCACGACCTCTCCGCCGAACGGTTACGCCCGAACGCGACCTCCCACCAGGGAAGCGACACGGCCGCCGGCCCGACCGGCCCTGATCTCGCGGGAGACAATGGGCAAGCGCTTGCACCCTCCGCGCGGTTGACGCGCCGAGAGACCGAAGTGCTCGGTCTGCTGGCACAGGGGCTGAGCAACAAAGAGATCGCCGCGGTCTTGTGGCTGAGCGATCGGACAATCGAACGTCATATCACCGGCCTCTACCGGAAGATCGGCGTCGAGCGGCGTACCGAGGCAACCGCGTTCGCCTTGCGCTACGGTCTCATCGACGCCAACACACCCGAGGGATAACCACCGCGCTCGTCGCCCCGACACCTTTCGCCCCGAACGCACTCGCTCACAAACGGATAGTCGCCATCCGGAATTGAGGGGGTTCACTCAATCGGACGGCAAACCCCTCATCTCAATTGCGGGATCTCGCGGAAGACGAACGCGGGCTGCTCGCCCTAAGGTAGAGATCAGCAGCCTCCCGGCTCGAGGTGCCGGCGCCCGAGCCTCATGGCCCGACCGTCCAGAAATCGGCAGCGCTGCCGGGGAATGGATACGACATGAGCGAACTCGCATCCCCGTAGACGTCCATCGCCGCTGGATCGATCATCGTCACGCCGCAGGAAGGATTCACCATCATGGATACCGCATCTTCCACAAATGGAACTCCGCTGACCGTCGTACTCGTGCACGGCGCGTTCGCCGACTCGTCGAGTTGGAATGGTGTGATCGAGCGCTTGCTCGCGGCCGGAGTGCAGGTCATCGCTCCACCCAATCCGCTCCGCGGCGTTGCGCACGATTCCGCCTACATCGCCAGCCTGCTGACACAGATTCCCGGGCCGGTCCTCGCCGTCGCGCACTCGTACGGTGGCGTGGTCATCTCGAATGCGGCCACCGGCGCCGACAACGTCGTCGGACTCGTCTACGTGGCGGCGTTCGCGCCGGACGAAGGAGAGAGCCTGCTACAAATCGCGAGCGATTCCCGGGATAGTGTGCTTGTTTCCGCGTTGCGCCCACTCCAGTACCCGACTGGACAGGGTTCGGAAACGGCCACCGAATTCGCCGTCAATCCGGAGCACTTTCACGAGGCCTTCGCCGCGGACCTGCCACTGGCGCAGACGGCGGTCATGGCCGCCACGCAACGGCCAGCCGCGGAGCTGGCGTTCAGCGAGCCGTCGGGAGCACCAGCCTGGAAGTCATTGCCGGTTTGGGCAGTCGTCGCAACCGGCGACAAGGCGGCCGGTAGCGACGTGGTGCGCTCGATGGCCGACCGCGCCAAGGCGACGATCGTCGAAATCGAAGGCTCGCACGCGATCATGATCTCGCAGCCGCAGGCGGTCACTGACCTGATTCTGACCGCGATCGCGGACCTGGCCCCCGCTGCTGCCACGATGGCCTCGTAACCACACCGCGCCTCGCTCATCGGTCACACGAACGCGCGCCCGCGGTCATCGGTCCCCTCGCCGACCGGCAAGGGGGCTGGCACCCGGGTGAACATCTGACAGCTGAAAGGAAATTCTATGAAAATCGTCGTCATTGGCGGAACCGGACTCATCGGGTCGAAGCTCGTAACCAAGCTCAGCGAACAGGGTCATGAGGCCGTCCCGGCGTCACCCAGATTGGGTGTCAACACGATCACCGGTGAGGGGCTGGCGGAGGTGCTGACCGGAGCAGCGGTGGTCGTCGACGTGTCGAACGCGCCGTCCTGGGAGGACGATGCCGTGCTGGCATTCTTCGAGACATCGACCGGCAATCTGCTGGCAGCGGAGGCGGTGGCGGGTGTGAAGCATCACGTCGCGTTGTCGGTCGTGGGAACCGATCGGCTGGCCGAAAGCGGATACTTCCGCGCGAAGATCGCACAGGAGGCGCTGATCCAGGCCTCCTCCATTCCCTATTCGATCGTGCATGCGACACAGTTCTTCGAATTCATGAAGAGTATCGCCGACGCGGCGACCGACGGCACCACTGTCCGGCTCCCGTCCGTGTTCATCCAGCCGATGGCCGCGGACGACGTTGCCGACGCGGTCGGGCGGATCGCGACGGCTCCGCCGGTGAACGGCATCGTCGAGATCGCCGGGCCAGACGAGTTCCTGCTCGACGAACTGATCCGTGAGCGCCTTCACGAAATCGGCGATCCGCGCGAGGTAGTCGCGGACTCCCACGCGAGCTACTACGGCATTCAGCCGGGCATGCGGACGCTCTTGCCGAACGATGACGCGATCATCACCGAGACCCATTACGCCGACTGGCTTGAACCAGCCGCGATCTAATCGCACCGGCGGTGGCCGCCCCCCTGCCGGGTACGGCTACCGCCATGTCCAGTTCCTGATCAACCAGCTCGTGTGTCATACCCCTGGTTCCCGGATGACAGGTCACGCCACCTTCCCTATACTGCGACCGGTGCGAACGACCGAGAACATCAGACCCACATACGACCTGAGCGGAGGTCACTATGAGCCAGGCCTCGACTGTGCGCCTTGAGATACACTCGCCAATCGCCGAGATCGTGCTCGACCGGCCCCGGCAACGCAACGCCGTCAATTCCCAGATGCTGGACGATCTCGAGGCGGCGCTCGACGCAACCGCGCACGACGATGACGTGCGTGTTGTATTGATCCGCGCCGAAGGGCCCGCCTTTTGCGCCGGGAACGACATGAAGGAGCGGGCCGGCTTCACCGTCGAGCAGGTCAGCGCGCGGCGGAGTCGTGGACACGATGTGCTCAACGCCTTAGAGAGCCACCCCAGGCCGTGTATCGCGGTCGTCCAGGGTGCGGCGGTTGCGGCCGGGGTTGAGCTTTCGCTCTGTTGCGATTTCATTCTGGCCGGAGAATCCGCGACCTTCCGCTATCCGGAGGGCGTTCGTGGACCGGGCGCCGGGACTCGCCGCCTGCCGCAACGCGTCGGCAAGGCGATCGCCAAAGAACTGCTCTATACCGGACGCATCATCGACGCCCACGAAGCCGAACGGCTCGGCCTGGTGAACCATGCCCTGCCGGACGACCAGCTGCTCGACCGAGCGCGCGAGATGGCCGCGACCATCGCCCGAGGTCGTTCGGTCGCGCTGTCACTCACCAAACGGGGCATCGACACCGGCATCGAACCGAGTCCGGCGGACGCCATGCGCCTGGAGCAGGAGGCGCTCAATGCGGCGCTGCGCTTCCAAGAGGAGCGGCGCGCCCACCCAGCACAGGCGGGGGAGACGGCCTGAACTCGCTGAAGCGGCGCAACCTCGGCGGCGATCCGGCACACTCAGGGGGTCGATAAAATCGGGGGCCCGGCGAGTTCGAGATCGTAGCGCTGCCAGAACGTTGGCTCTTGCGGTGCGAGCTGCTTCGCTCGTCCGAGCGCGCTCAGGAACCCCTCCATCTTCCCGGACGGGGAAATGACGAACATCATCCGCCCCGTCTCATCACCGATATGGGCCCAGGTATGCACGACTCCGCGGGGTCCGTAGACGGAATCGCCCGGTCCCAGATCGAAAAGCTGGTCACCGACGACGATTCGGTAGTGACCTTCCAGGACGGAGAACCACTCATCCTGATAGGGGTGGATATGGCGCGGCGGCCCGCCCGGCGCGTGATGAACCAGTTCGCCGATGAAGAGACCGCCCTGGCTCTCCGCGCCCGTCACCTTGAAGGAGAGCAATCCGATGCCGATGTCCTTGGGCTCATTAAAGCGATCCTGATCGCGCGAAAGAAAAAATGGTGCGGCTCGCTCGGTTGCCATAGATGCACCTCCAGCGCGGATCGTTGACGCACGAAATGACGGTGCGATCAAAGGTCCGAATACGGTCCCGCACACCGCGACATTATTGACGCATCCATAATGCCGCCACAAGAACATGCCGGGTCCGGCAAGAATAACGGCGGAAGATTTCAAATACGTGTATGCCCGCCCGCCCGCTGCCGCGCGGAGAGGCGATATGCAGCGTTTCACCGGCAAGCGCTTGGCGTTGCGCGAACCATCCTCCATGCTGCACAGGCTCGAATCACCCCTGATTTGCCTGGTGTGAGGTCAGACGCCTCGCGCCCCGGATCACTTGCGAGAGATCTTTCTTACCCTGCTGGTCGTCACGCACGACGCGCGGGTCGCCGCCGCGGCCGACCGGGTCATCACGCTACGCGATGGTCGTGACGCTCTGCATACAGGCCGCGCTCGACGCCCAGCCAGCCGGCGAGGCAAGCGACGTGCCGGGCGAGTTGCCCGCGCTCATTTTCACGCTCGACGCGGTGCTTGCCGTGATCACTCTGAGCGCGCTGGCGGCGGTCGCGCTGCTTTCGGCACGCGAACGGATCAGAGATTTTGGTGTGCTGCGCGCGATCGGACTGACGCCAAATCAAGTGACGTTCAGCCTGGTGAGTGTGCATTCAGTGATCGCTCTCGTCTCGTCACTCATCTCAATTCCGCTGGGCATTGGGCTCTACCTCGAGATCTAACGTCTCACAAGCGGCTCCTCCGACACGAATGTCGTCCTAGCGCCGTGGTGGTGGCTGATCGCGGTTCCCATTCTGATTCCACTCGCGACCGCCGCCGTTTCAAGCCTACCCGCCCGTCTGGCCGCCCAGATTCCAGCCGCGAATGCCGTCCGCTACGAGTGAGACGGGCAGGTCGCGTGGATGCCGTTTCGTCCCAGGCGATTCATCAGGCGACCGCGGAACAGGGTGGCCATCGACTCCAACGTGAA
>ERZ778018.2460-NODE-2460-length-11808-cov-7.035140_pt1 | contig 11808 bp, 11 predicted proteins | sample MGYA00375748_ERZ778018 | MGnify/ENA primary metagenome ERZ778018 (study PRJEB29350, sample SAMN05509839) | bioreactor metagenome | biome: bioreactor; material: wastewater | place: South Africa: University of Cape Town | collected 2014-04-22 ... | reverse complement strand
TTGGTCATCAGCGCGCGGCCGATGGTCAGCATCTGCTGCTCGCCGCCGGACAACTGATGTCCGCCATTGCCACGCCGCTGATGCAGCCGCGGAAACAGTTCGTAGATGCGCGCCAAAGTCCATGCTTGTCGGCCGCCGCTTCCGGGCCGCGCCGCCATGGTGAGATTCTCCTCCACCGTCAACGCGCCGAAGATGCCGCGCCCTTCCGGAACCAGCGCGAGACCGGCGCGGGCGATATCTTCCGGCGCCGCGCCGCGAATGCTGCGCCCCGCGAAACCAACCTCTCCGCGACAATCATTCACCAGACCCATCAGCGAGCGCAGCAGCGTGGTCTTGCCCATGCCGTTGCGGCCGATCAGCGCCACCTGCTCGCCACGCATCACTTCAAAATCGAGACCATGCAGAATCTGGCTCGCACCGTAGAAAGCCTCGAGACGATTCACCGCGAGCAGCGCGCTCATGCCGCGTCTCCGTGATCGCCGAGATAGGCGCTGCGCACTGCCGGATGCATCCGCACCTCCTGCGGCGATCCGCTGGCGATGACGCAGCCATCGTGCATCACGGTCAGGCGATCCGCGAGTTCGAACACCGCATCCATGTCGTGCTCGACCAGCAGCACCGCACGACCGACTTTCAGCGAAGAGATGAGGCCGATGATGCCGCGCGCTTCCACCTGCCCCATGCCGGCCAGCGGCTCGTCGAGCAGGATGATGCGCGGATCGGTTGCCAGCACCATGGCGATTTCGAGCTGACGCTGTTCGCCATGGCTGAGGTCGCTCGCGACGATCTGCGTTTGCGCCGCGAGACCGACTCTCGCGATAGCCTGCGCAGCGAGATCGCGAACGGCTGCATCGGAACGCGCTGAGCCGAACATCCGCAACGGCGCCGGCGAGCGCGCCTGCGCCGCGAGGCGGACGTTCTCATGCACGGTGAATTTCGGGAAGATCGTGGTCTTCTGATACGCGCGACCGAGGCCGTGGCGCGCGCGGCGATCCGGCGGCAGCCGCGTGATATCGGTGGCCTCCAGCGTGATCGCGCCATCGTTGGCGAACAGCTCGCCGGATAACAGATTGATCAAGGTGGATTTGCCGGCACCGTTCGGGCCGATCACCGCGTGAATCTCACCGACATGAACATCGATCGACACATCGGAGACGGCCTTGAGGCCGCCGAAACGCTTATGCAGGCCGCTTGCACGCAGCGCCACCTGAGACACGGCATCAGCCATTGCGCCCCTCCGCAATGGAAGGCGCCGCTTGATGCGCCGGCTGCTCCTCCGAACGCTCGCCGAAAATCATCGGCCACAACTGACGAACGCCGCCCGGCAACGCCAGCACGATGACGATGATGATCAGGCCCTCGATCAACTTCCAATAATCCGTGGAAGCTTTCAGTACCTCCTCAAGCACGATCAGAACCAGCGCGCCGATCAGCGGCCCGGTCACCGAGCGCAAGCCGCCAATCAGCACCATCACCAGCACCGTGGCGGAGAGATGCCATCCTAGCATCTGAGGCGCAACGAATCCGAACTGCGCAGCGGCGAAGTAACCGGCGAGGCCAGCGATCGCACCCGAGACCACAAAGGCGATCAGCCGAATGCGATAGATCGGAAAGCCAAGCGACCGCGCGCGGCGCTCGTTGTCGCGCGCCGCCGCCAGCGCATGGCCAAACGGCGATTGCACCAGCATGGTCAGCACCGCGATGGTGGCGATCAAGAAGAACAGCACCACGAAGTAGAACGCCATCGGAGACGCGAGATCGAGCAGTCGATGACCGGCGATGGCGATCTCCGGCTTGGCGTTGACGTAAGCGCCGTCCGACCCACCGGCGATACCGGTGTCGTGAAACAGAAAGAACAGCATTTCGCCGAACGCCAGCGTCACCATGATGAAGTAGACGCCGCGGGTGCGCAGCGCCAACGCACCGATGATGAGTGCGGCTGCGGCCGCCGCGAGCATCGCCGCCGGTAGTGTCAGTAACAACGACGCAGGATCGTAGCCCGGCGACAGCAGCGCGAGGACATAACCGGCGAGACCGAAGAACGCGGCATGACACAGGCTGACCATGCCGCCATGCCCCACGGCGAGATTCAGCGCCATCGCCAGAATGCCCATGATGAACGCCTTGCTGACGAACTGGACATAGTAGGTCGGCACCACGAACGGCAGCGCGACCGCAGCGACGAGCAGCACGACGGGAATGAACCATCCGCGCATCGGCGTCAGACCTCCCGCCGGCCAAGGATGCCGTTGGGCCGCCACAGCAGCACCGCCGCCATCAGCACGTAGATCAGGATGCTGGAGACGCTGGGGAAGAACACCTTGCCGAAGGTATCGGTAAGGCCGATCAGCAGCGCGCCGACCGCCGCTCCCGCCACCGAACCGATACCGCCGAGCACGACGACGACGAAGGACAGGATCAACATGCCGTCGCCCATACCGGGGAACACCGTCGAGATCGGCGCGATGACAATGCCGCCGAGCGCGGCCAGCGCGATGCCGACGGCGAAGACATAGCGGTTCACCACATCGAACTTGATGCCGAGTACCCGCGTCATCTCGCGGTTCTCGGCGCCGGCGCGCACGATCATGCCGATCTTGGTGCGGGTGATGACGAGAAAGATCAGCGCCGCGACGATCAGGCAGAAGCCGCAGATCGCCAACCGATAGACCGGATAGGATAGATTGTCGGTGAGTTGGATCGAACCTGACAGCCACGCCGGCGGCGCAACCGAATGCACATCCTTGCCGAACAGGATTTCGCGCGCTTCGTCGATGACGAGAATCAGGCCGAACGACAGCAACACCTGCACCAGATGGTCGCGACCGTAAAGCCTCCGGATGAACACGTTTTCCAGCACCAGCCCAACCACGAAGGCGATCGCTACGCCCGCGACCATCGCGATCCAGAAACTGCCGGTGTAGGCGGCGATCCAGTACGCCAGATAGGCGCCGAGCATATAGAACGCGCCGTGTGCGAGATTGATCACGCCGAGGATGCCGAACACCAGCGTCAGTCCGCTCGCGACGAGGAACAACACCATTCCGTACTGGATGGCATTGAGCAACTGCACGCCGAAGGTGACGAGGTCCATTCAAGTCATTCCGTGAAACAGAACAGTCAACAACCCGGCCAAGAATCGGAGTGTCATTGCCGGGCTTGCCCCGGCAATCCATCGCTTCGAAGATTTTCTTGCCAGATGGATGCGCGGGTCAAGCCCGCGCATGACGATCATTGTACTAATATAATGCGTAAGGTTGGCTCGACCTCTTACGCCAGTTTGCAGCCGCGCGCCGGATCGTCGACGTCCTTCTGCGCGATCGAGATCATCTCGTTGCGACCGTTGCGCACCTCACGCAGATAGATGTTCTGGATCGGGTTGTGCGCCTTGTTGAAGGAGAGCGGCCCGCGCGGGCTGTCGATCTTCGCGGCGCCCATCGCGGCGATCATCTTGTCGCGCTGCTTGTCGTCGCCGCCCACCGCCGTCATGCCGGCATCGAGCAGCGCCGCCGCGTCATAGCCCTGCACCGCGTAGATGTCGCCGACATTGCCGGTCTTCTCCTTGAACGCTTTGAGGAAGGCGACGTTGGCCGGAATATCGAGATTGTCGGCATAATGCAGCGTGGTCCTGATGCCGTTGGCGGCATCGCCTTGCGCGGCCAGCGTGCCGTCGGTGAGGAAGCCCGCGCCGTAAAGCGGAATGGTCTTGCCCAATCCCGCTGCCGCATAGTCCTTGACGAACTTCACCGCGCCGCCGCCGGCGAAGAAGCTGAACACCGCGTCGGGCTTCAGCGTCGCGACGCGCGTGAGCAGCGCCTGGAATTCAACTTCGGGGAACGGCACCGTCATCTTCTCGGCGATCTTGCCGCCGTGCTTGGTGAAGTTCTCGGCGAAGGCGTCGATCATTTCCGAACCGGCGGTATAGCGCCAGGTGATAGTGGCGACGTTCTTGATGCCGGCATCGGCCAGCACCTTGCCCATCGGGAAGGTGGTCTGCCAGTTCGAGAACGAGGAGCGGAAGATGTTCGGCGCGCAGGCCGGGCCGGTCGCATCGTTGGCGCCGGCATTGGGAATGATCATCAGCGTCTTGGTGTCGCGCGCGACCTTCACCATCGCCATCGCGACGCCGGAATGGACAGTGCCGATCACCACGTCGGCCTTCTCGCGCCCGACCAGACGGTTCATGTTGTCGGTCGCGGCTTCCGGTTTCGATTCGTCATCGACCTGCACGAACGCGATTTCGCGGCCGCCGAGCTTGCCGCCCTTCTGTTCGACATAGAGACGGAAACCATCGTCGATGAACTTGCCGAGCTTGGCGTAAGTGCCGGTGTAGGGCAGCATCAGGCCGACCTTGAGCGGCGCGTTCTGCGCAATGGCCGGTGCGCGCAACCCGGGCGCGACGGCAAGCGTAGCAGCGCCAGCCGCTCCGGTGAGCAAGGTCCGGCGACTGACGATCAGACGACTCGACATGGTATTCCTCCCTCTCTCTGTTTTTTCTCGTAGCCTTTTGCGCGCGAAGGCGAAGCAGTATTCCTTGCGCTCTGAACTATTTCAATCTTAAAACTTTTCACCTTGGCCGCGAGCAGCGGCAAGGTCATGATCGCCGAAGTTAGACGGCCCGCGTCCCTCCACGCGAACGCCTTCCTCAGCTTACATGCAGCATAGTTCGTACTTCTCCACGAATGCAAGAAATATAATTCAGGTTTGCGGCGAGTGCTTTCTTGAGTTGAAGCATGGCGTTACTGAAGGAAGCGCGCAATTACGCGGCGTCGCAACATAATGCCACTCGAGAAGGGCACCTTCAATGAACCATCGCATCTTCCTCGCCGGCGCCACGGGCGCCATCGGACAACGGCTGGTGCCGTTGCTGCGCACCGCCGGTCATCATGTCGCAGGCACGACACGGTTCGAGGCCAAGGCGGCGACATTGCGCGCGCTTGGGGCTGAGCCCATCGTGGTGGACGTATTCGACGCGGATGCCTTGAAGCAGGCCGTGCTGGCCGCAAAGCCGGATATCGTCATCCATCAATTGACCGACCTTCCACCGGGGCTAGATCCGGCGAAGATGGCGGATGCATTGGTTCGCAACGCGCGCATCCGCGACGAAGGCACGCGCAATCTTGTGCAGGCCGCGCTTTTTGCCGGCGCCAGGCGAATGATCGCGCAAAGCATCGCGTGGATCTACGCGCCCGGCACGACGCCACATCTCGAAAGCGACCCGCTGAATGTCGAGGCCGACGGCAGTTACAACGTCAGCATTGCCGGCGTCGTCGCGCTGGAAACGCAAACGCTGCAATCGCCGCCGCTGGACGGCATCGTGCTGCGTTATGGCCAGTTGTACGGACCAGGCACCGGCCGCGACGCTCCGCAAGGCACCGCGCCCGTGCATGTCGATGCCGCCGCTCAGGCGGCGCTGCTCGCCATCGATCGCGGCGCGCCGGGGATTTACAACATCGCCGAGCCGAACGATCTCGTCGCCACCGACAAGGCGCGCCGCGACCTCGGCTTCGACGCAAGCTTCCGTTTGCCGAACGCCTAGGAGAAGTGCGAGCGCGTCATCATGTCGCGCAGGCAATCCAGCGCGTCGAGGCCGCATCGTCTTCCAACGCCGCGACATCGGCGGCGCGGCGTGCCAGCACTGCGCGCTGGTTGATGTAGCCCTTGTCAGTGATCTCGCCGTAATCGACCGACGGCGGCTCAGCCACCAGCAACGCGCGCGTAGCGTGACCCGACGATCCTCCGCTGCGCGCCTTTAGTTTCGCCAGTCCTTCCGCGATGCCGGCGCGCACACGTTCGTGCCGCAGCACATCGTCGAGCGGCGCGCTATCCGGCAATCCCGCCAGCGCGCGACAAGCGGCGACATTCGGAAACACCAGAAACCGCACATGATCACCGCCATGCCCGGTCACGACGATATCCTGCGCCAGTGGCGCAAGCGCCGCGATGCCCGCCACCCGCAACGTGCCGACGCTGACCCATGTGCCCGACGTCAGCTTGAAATCCTCAGCGACACGGCCGTCAAAGAACAGGCCAAGTTCAGGGTGTTCGGGATCGGCGAACTTCACCGCATCTCCGATTTGATAAAAGCCATCGGCATCGAAAGCGGCTGCGGTCTGCTCCGGTGATTTCCAGTAGCCCGACGTAACGTTGGGCCCACGCACGCGGACTTCGAGTTTATCGCCCGACGGCACAAGTTTCAGATCGGTACCGGGAATCGGTACGCCGATATTGCCGGATCGCTGCGCCTGAAAATGACAGTCGGTGGCGAGCGGCGCGGTTTCCGTCGAGCCCCAGGCGGAGACCATCGGCAGCCGCCGCCCGATGGTCGCTTGCGACATCTCCTCCAGTGCTTCCCACAAATTCTGCGGCAACGCCGCGCCGGCGAAGAAGATGATCTTCACGCCGTTGAAGAAGCGTCGGCGCAACTCCGCGTCCTCGCGCAGGGCGGCGATCAGCATGTCGAAGCCGCGCGGCACGTTGAAATAGACGGTCGGCACCACATCACGCAGATTCGCCAGTGACGTCGCGAACAAGCCCGGCGCGGGCTTTCCGGCATCAATGTAAAGCGAGCCGCCGTTGCGCAGCACCATATTGAAGTTGTGGTTGGCGCCGAAGGTATGGCTCCAAGGCAACCAGTCGAGAATGATCAGTTCTTGTTGCGTATCGTCGAGGAACGGCCAGACCTGTGCCTTTGCGGCCTGGCTGGTGGTTAGCATCCGATGCGTGTTGATGACGGCTTTCGGAACGCCGGTCGAGCCGGAAGTGAACAGGAATTTCGCAATCGTGTCCGGACCGACGGCCGCGAAGGCCTGCGCGACATCCGCGCTTTCGACGGTCTCCAGAATATCGCGGAAGGCGATCGCCCCGCCGGCCGGCGCATCCTCGCCGCTGACGATCTGGGCGTTGTGCGCGGGCGCAATGGCTGCGAGCGCCGCCGCGAAAGGCTTGAGGCTCGCCACGTAGATCGCTCCGGGATCGAGCAGCGCGATCATGCTCTTCAACTTGTCGAACTCCTTGGCCACCAGCGAATAGGCCGGCGACACTGCCGCCACTGGCACGCCGACATGCATGGCCCCGAGCGCGAACAAGGCGTGATCGATACTGTTGTCGGACAGGATCACCAGCGGCCGCTCCGGGCTCATCTTGCGGGCGAGTACCCAAGCGCCGATCTTGCGGACCCGGTGCAGCGCCTCGGCATAGGTCACCGTCGTCCAAGGTTGATCGACGCTCCGGCGTTCGCCAAGGAAGATGCGATTCGGCGCACGCGCCGCCCATTGCTCAAGCCAGTCGCCGACGCAGCGCGCGGACGGCTGCAACGGAACGGTGGATCGCACCCAGATAGAGCCATCGGCGTGACGGTCCGCGACGATCTGTGGCGTCGCGAACAAAGGCGCGCTGTCTTCAAGACGCGCGGGGGCGGGTGTCATGACGATCCTCCTGGCAGCATTTTTTTACTTATGATTTTGCTCTACGCGGAAAACCGACACGTCCGCAAGGCTGTCACCGTCTGCGCTTAAGGCCGTCATCCGCGGAAAAGCGGTCACGGCATGAACCGGACGGCCGTTTCGCCGACATATGGCCTGCGGCCCTCAGGCCGCGACAAGCCCCCAACTTTCGGACTATCATGCCGCGGAGAGCCCCGCGGCGCGTATCAAACCGACCTGACCAGCGACGGAACGAAATCATGGCCGACCAGGACGACGTCCTCCACCTGATCGACGATACCGAGCCCGCCACCTCCTCGACCACCTCGCGCAAATGGAAAATCGCCGTCATCGACGACGATCCGGCCGTCCATGACGGTACCAGGTTCGCGCTCAGCGACTATTCCCTGAACGGTCAGGGCCTGGAGATCCTGTCGGCGCATTCCGCCGCCGAAGGGCGCGAGTTGATGCGTCAGCATTCCGACATCGCCGCCGTGCTGCTCGACGTCATCATGGAGACAGACTCCGCCGGTCTCGATCTGGTCGAATTCATTCGTAACGAGATCAAGAACGAAACCGTCCGCATCGTGCTGCGCACCGGCCAACCTGGCCAGGCGCCCGAGCGTCGCGTCATCGTCGACTACGACATCAACGACTACAAGGCGAAGACCGAACTGACGGCCGACAAGCTGTTCACCTCGCTCACCGCCGCGTTGCGCAGCTATCAGCAACTCGAGCGCATGGTGCAGACCCGGCGCGGCCTCGAGATCATCATCGACGCGGCCTCGACGCTGTACGACTTCAAATCCATGCAACGTCTGGCCGAAGGCGTGCTGACGCAGATTGCATCGCTGCTCAACGTCGATTGCGCCGGTATTCTCGTGCTGCGCGACGGCGGCGAGATCAGCGACGATTTCGCGGTACTCGCGGGGTCCGGCTGCTACAGCCGCTTCATCGGCCATGCCGGACCGAAATCGCTCGACATCGACCTGCGGCAGATGGTCGAGGAAGCGTTCCGCCGCCGCGCGCATGAATTCGCCGACCAGCGCACCGTGCTCTATATCCGCACCGGCAGCGGCCGCGAGGTCGTGGTATTGTTGCAAGCCGAGTGTCCGCTGTCCGAGACCGACCGCGCGCTGGTCGAAATCTTCGGCAGCCGACTGTCGATCGCCTTCGACAACGTGATCCTCTACCAGCAACTGCACGAGGCCAACACGCAACTGGAAGACCGCGTGGCGCAACGCACGCGCGCCTTGATGCTGGCCAATCGCCGCCTGTCGGCACAGTGGTTGCGGCTTCAGCGCGCCAACGGCTTCAAGAACGAAATTCTCGGCACCGTCGCGCACGATCTGAAGAATCCGCTCGGCGTGATCCTCGGCCGCACCGAAATGCTGACCGAACTGATCGGCACTGAAGCCTCGCGCGAAAGCATCAGTGCGCAAGTCACTCACATTCGCGATGCGACGCGGCGCCTCACGTCGATGGTCGATCATCTGATCTCCGACGCCATGGCGGATGCGTTCGATATCACTATCCGGCGCGAACCGGTCGATCTCTCCGCGCTGGTCACCGAGGTCGCGGAGGCGAATCGGCTTTCCGCCGCCAACAAGCAACAGGTGATCGAAGTCTCCGCGCCGCCGGACCAGCAGACCATGTGCGACGCCGACCGGATGCGCGAGGCCATCGACAATCTCGTCAGCAATGCCATCAAGTACAGCCCTATCGGCGGCAATATCGCGCTGCTTGTTGCTTACGATCCGGCGCACGTCATCATCCGCGTCACCGATCAGGGCGCGGGACTTTCCCCCGAAGACCTTGGCAGGTTGTTCGGTCGCTTCCAGCGCCTCTCCGCCAAGCCGACTGCCGGCGAAAGCTCCACCGGTCTCGGGCTATCGATTGTTAAGCGCATTGTCGATATGCATGGCGGCACCATCACTGCCGATAGCCCCGGCCCCGGACAAGGGGCTACCTTCACGATCGAACTTCCGGTGACGACCGCAGCGTGACATGAGCCAGAGCCAACACATCATCATTGTCGACGACGAAGCCCCGGCCCGCGAAATGGTCGGCGACTATCTGCGAATGCATGGCTTCACCGTGACGCTCTGCGACGGCGGCAAAAGCCTGCGCGAGGCGATCGCTACCGACCAGCCCGATCTTGTCGTGCTCGACCTCAACATGCCCGAGGAAGACGGCCTCTCGATCATCCGCGACCTCAAGGCCCGCACCAATGTGCCAGTGATCATGCTGACGGCCACCGCAAGCCCGATCGATCGCGTCGTCGGACTGGAACTCGGCGCCGACGACTACGTCGCCAAGCCGTGCGAATTGCGCGAGTTGATGGCGCGAATCCGCTCCGTGCTGCGACGCACCATTCCCGGCAAGACCGCAACCGAGACCGTTTCCGCCCCAGCCGCCAAGGAAAGCACCGATCACTTGGTGCGCTTCGGAACCCGGTGGCTCGACCTCGAGGCGCAGGCGCTGCGCGACGACGAAGGCAACGAGCATCCGTTGACCGCCTCAGAATTCGGCCTGCTGAAGGTCTTCGCCGCCAATCCCAAGCGCGTGTTGTCGCGCGAGCGGTTGCTGGAACTGGCCAATGCCCGCGACGCCGAGGCGTTCGACCGCGCCGTCGACCTGCGGATCATGCGAATCCGCCGCAAGATCGAGCCCGACCCCACGAAACCGTCGGTGATCCGGACCATTCGCGGTGGTGGCTATCTTTTCAGCCCCACCGGCGACAAATCCTGACGTCCAGCGGTCACATATCAGACATTTTATTGCGATGCAGCACCGCTGCTTCGTCCAAATGTTTCGTCCAGGAAGGCCATGACGAAACAATTCTCTGAGTGACGAAACCGTTTTTCTCTTGGCGTGCAGATGTCCTGAAACAGCCACCGGTTAAAAAATTCCCATAACGAACGCCGCACAAGCGACGAGAGGGAGCCGGTCATGCAGAACATCATCGCCATCAACGCAGCCGCCCAGCAAGGTATCCTTGCAGCCCAAGCGACGTCCGACGAGATGCTGCTCGAAAGCATTTCCGAGGGTAGCAAGCCCGCGATGCACATCCTCTACGCGCGCCATCGGGTGCGGGTGTATCGCTTCATCCTGCGCATGGTCCGCGACACCACCACTGCGGAAGACCTCGTCAGCCAGGTTTTCCTCGACGTATGGCGCACCGCCGGCCAGTTCGAAGGCCGCGCGCAGGTGTCGACGTGGCTCCTGTCGATCGCCCGCTTCAAGTCGCTGACCGCGTTGCGCCAGCGCTCGCACGAAGACCTCGATCAGGACGGCGTGCTGGAAATCGCCGACCAGGCCGAAACGCCGGAAGCGGCGCTCGAGCGCAGCAAGACCAGCGCGATCCTGCGCGCCTGCATCGCCAAGCTGTCGCCGGCGCATCGCGAGATCATCGACCTGGTCTACTACCACGAGAAGTCGGTGGAAGAGGCCGGCAAGATCATCGGAATCCCGCAAAGCACGGTGAAGACCCGCATGTTCTATGCCCGCAAGCAACTCGCCGAACTGCTCAAGACATATGGCGTCGACACGCTGGCCGCGTAACGGTCAACACGCGAGACCAAGCCTAACGACGGATCAGAATCATGCAGATGATGTCCTTCCGCTTCTTCATCGTTCCGCTGGGCGCGGTCTGCACATTGATCGCACTCGGCCTGCAAGATGCACCGGTGCGCGCCGATCGCGACGGCGCGATGATTTCGAGCCGTCAACAAGTGAGAGATTGTTCACGACAACGTGTCGCCGATGTCTGCATTCTTTCCGGCGTGAGCGACACCCACTTCCGCTAGGGTCCGATCCAACTACGTTGAATTAAACCCATCGCTTGGCTTTTTGTTTGAGCATGCTCTTTTCCGAAAACCGATTTCCACCTTTCGGGATCATGCTCTAGTTCCACGATCAACCTCCCAAACTTGTCGACCCGGTCGGGGTGCCTCTCGACCGGGCCGAATTGTATGGAATGTGTGACGGGCTGAACCTTGCGCCAGCGCAACGTCACCATGGGCGTGCATCCTACGGTGCAAGCGTGGCACAGCGCGCCGCATCGCCGCTTTCCATGTCGGCCGCATGTGCTAGCTTCTCATTGTTGCTTCGCCGGAGACCGCCTCATGTTCGATGGCCTTGACGCAATCGTTCTCGCGCGCGCGCAGTTTGCCTTCACGATGTCGTTCCATATCGTGTTCCCGGCATTCTCGATCGGGCTTGCCAGTTATCTCGCAGTGCTCGAAGCGCTCTGGCTATGGACTGGCCGCGAGGTTTTCCTCAACCTGTTCAATTACTGGCTGAAGATTTTCGCCATCGCTTTCGGCATGGGCGTCGTGTCCGGGATCGTAATGTCGTACCAGTTCGGCACCAACTGGGCAGC
>ERZ778018.2458-NODE-2458-length-11816-cov-8.610407_pt1 | contig 11816 bp, 10 predicted proteins | sample MGYA00375748_ERZ778018 | MGnify/ENA primary metagenome ERZ778018 (study PRJEB29350, sample SAMN05509839) | bioreactor metagenome | biome: bioreactor; material: wastewater | place: South Africa: University of Cape Town | collected 2014-04-22 ... | reverse complement strand
GTTCCGGACAATGAATGGTACTTGATGACGCTCGATCTGAAGCGGCAGCTCGTTGCACAACTCATTGAAAGTTCGCGGTTGCTCCGCAACTTTATCGATACCCGTGCCAAGAGGCGCGGTACCACGCGTGCCCAATGGATCGTGCTGTTTCGGCTGCGGCAACAGGAAGGCCTGTCTCAGGTCGATCTGGCCGATATTCTGGAATTGCAACCGATTTCCCTGGTCAGGCTGCTGGATCGTTTGGTCGAGCAGGGGCTGCTGAAACGGCGACCTCATCCGAAGGACCGGCGTGCCAACCAGCTATATCTCACCCGAGCGGGGCGCAAACTGGTCGACGATCTCGACAGCCTGCGGGATGCCATCGCAATGGATGTCCTCAAAGACATTCCCGTCAGCGCGCTCGAAGCCAGCCTGAACGTTCTCAAGGATATCAAGGACCACGTTAAAAACGGCGATGACGGGGCAGCGAGTGGTTCTGCCGAGCAAATTCAATCAATCGCCGCGCGGTCCACGCGACGCTCGCGATGAGATCGATCGCTTGTGACATTCTGTAATTTTGTTTGTCGTCGTCTTGGAGATCATATTGTGGCTTCAAGAATATATGGGTTCGCAGTCTTGTTCTGAATGGCGCGTCAAAATACCCACCATTCAGAACAAAACTACGAACTCTGGTTGTGCGTCTTCTAGAGAGTCGAGTGATCGGTGGGCAGCCGGTGTATCCGCGATCTTCATCAATACGAGATCAGCGCCTCGAGTCGGAGAAACGTACATCATCTCACGCCGAGGGCGAACGGAGTGTGCTGCCACGCGCTGCCTTGCCTCAGCAAGCGGTCACACCCGTCAGAGTCTCGCGCACGCAAAAATTCATTGCCGATGATTTGACGGACATGGCGTTTGTCATCACCGTCGACGTACGTTTCGTATCTACAGAGAAATTGGCACGTGAACCGGGGCAGCACGCTTGGTGGTGGCGGTGCGGGTCGGCAATACTGACCGATTTGTCAGATAGGCTTGCCGTGGATGCGAATGCTGATCGAACTGCGAACCTCTCAACCGGATCGCGTCAAAATCTAAAGCTCTGATCTTATTGATGTGAGAGCAATGATTCCGGCGTCGATCGGTGTCGAGACCCATGCCGGAATACAGTCTGGTGGTTCGATCCGACATTTGCGTCCCATTTCAGCAGACGACTTTGCATTCGTTAGAATCAGTGGAGTTTCGATTTGATATGCGGTTCGCGGACTCGCGCACGGTGGGTACCAAATCTCAAATCCACTCCATTGGCTTCAGTCTTATCGTCTCGTTTCGATCCCCATGTATGACCGGCGGTGCTTACCAGCTTGACAATCAGTGTCGCGACGCTCAAGTTTATGAAATGGCATTTCAAAATATAAAACGCTCATCAGCGAACAACGAATGAGCCGTACACTCGAACAGGGACTGAAACTTTTGATGGCGTTGGCAGATCTTTGCGAGGAGGAAGATGACGCGCATGTTCCCCTGCGCCAGATCGCCGCCGCCGCGGAAATGAACAAGTCGACTGTCTACCGCTTGCTGCAGAGCTTCTCGAAGTTCGGGTTCGTTGAATCTGACGCGGCAGGTTCCTATGGCCTCGGCTCAGCGACATTGCTGCTCGCGCGCGCCACGCTCGGGCGCAACGCGACGCTTGCAGCCGCGATTCCGGTCATGCGCGAGATCGCGCAACAAACCGGCGAAACGGTCAGCCTGTCGGAGCGACGAGACCTCTTCAACGTCACGATCTACGAGATCGAAAGCGCGCAGCCTATTCGCTACGCAAACAAGCTTGGCGCCGCGGCCCCGCTCCACATCAGCGCGGGAGGGCGGGTGGTTCTTGCATTCAGCGAGCCGTCGGTTCAGGCGGCCGTGCTGAAGGGAAAGCTTGAGCGCATTACACCGAAAACCATTGTCGATCCGGTCAAGCTTCGTAGCAAACTGAATGAGGTCAAGAAAGCAGGCTTCGCGATCAGTTCCGGCGAACGGGTATCCGGTACCAATTCGGTGTCGGTTCCGGTCCTGCGCAGCGATGGCTACGCACGCGGTGCGATGAGCATTCTATGGCCGTCGCGTGGCAGTGAAGTCGATCGAAAACGCATCGCGACATGGCCGTCGATGCTCATGTCGGCTGTACGAATTTTGCACGGAGTTTAAGTAAGATGGCCTTGTTGGAAGGCGTTCGCGTCCTGGATATGGGTTGGGTGCTTGGAGGACCGTTCGCGGGGCAATTGCTTGCGCAGATGGGTGCTGACGTCGTGAAGATCGAGTCGCCCGAGGGCGATTTGGCGCGCGGAATTCCGCCTCACTTCGCTGACGGGGAATCTTCGTTCTTCCTTTCGGTCAATCGCGGCAAGCGCAGCGTGGCGATCGATCTGAAGCAGTCGCACGGGCGGGCCGTATTCGAGGATCTGGTGCGGCGCTCGGACGCCGTGATTCATAATTTTGCTCCGGATGTGCCGAAGCGGCTCGGTGTCGACCTGCAGACGCTAAAGAAAATCAATTCCAGGATTTGCGTCGGTCAGCTTATCGGCTTTCACGATGAAGGGGAGTACCGCAACACGCCGGCATTCGATCTCGTGATTCAGGCGCAGTCCGGATTCATGAGTCTGACGGGTGAGCGCGGCGGCAAGCCCGTTCGTGCAGGCTATCAGGTCGCGGACCTTGCGGGCGGGCTTTATCTGGCGCTCGGCCTTGTCGGCGCGCTCCTCGGCGCCGCACGCACCGGTGAAGGTCGTGAAGTTCAGGTCTCGCTGTTCGATTGCCAGATCGCCCTGCTGACGTGGCAGGCGCAGAACTATTTTATCTCGGGTGAGGTGCCGCGCCGCAACGGCTCGCGTCATCACATGATTGCGCCGAGTGAGGTTTTCGCCGGTTCAGATGGCAGGTACTTCGTGATCTCGCCAACCGGCGATGCTTTCTTCGGCAAGTTCAGCATTGCCATCGGCCACGCCGAACTCGCGGATGACGAGCGGTTCGCGACCGGAGCAAGGCGCATTGCCCATGTCGATGCGCTGGCCGAGACGCTGCAATCGATCTTTTCAACGAAGCCGGCGGCCTCGTGGGTCGACCTGCTGAAGGCGGAACGGATTCCGGCCGGTTTGCTCAACGACGTCGACGGCGCACTCGGCCATGATGTCACGGCGCTGCGCGGCATGGTGGAGACGCTGGTCAATCCGGCAACCGGAAATGATCTTTCTTTCCTCGGCAATCCATTCAAGTGGGCCGGGAATAAGCCTCTATCCTACCCGCCTCGGCTTGGCGAACATACCCGCGCGGTTCTGGCCGAGGTGTGCGCCTACGATGCAGGTCGCATTGATGAACTCGCCCGCGAGGGTGCGGTCGCAACAGGAGAACGGAAATGAGGTCGCGCTGGCCGTAAGCTCCGGGCCGTCGTCAAAACAGCGAGGGATAATCCCCGCACGGACTGGCCGGCCGGAGCGCCACGGTTCTCCTGAAAGCCCGGCTGGATCGAACTATCAAAAAGGGAGGAGGAAACGATGTTCAAGAATAATAAACGACACGGATATCTGATTGGCCTGAGCGCGGTTGTGATGGCGATTTCGCCGATGACATTTGATGGCGCCGCTCATGCCGCGGAGAAGGGTATCAAGATCGGCGTATTGCTTCCGCTGTCCGGCCGTTATGCATCGGCCGGGCAGGCGAACAAGCGCGGCGTCGATCTCGTTGTCGAGGAGGTCAATCGCAACGGCGGCATCAAGGCGCTCGGCGGTGCGAAGCTCGATCTGGTTGTTGCGGACGACGCTTCCGATCAAGTGACCACCGCGCAGGAAGCGCGGCGCTTGATCGGTCAGGAGCAGGCAAGATTCCTGATTGGTCCTTACGCGACGCCGGAAGCCGAAGCAGCGGCGCCAGTCGCCGAGCGCAGCGGCGTCGGAATGATTTCGACGCAAGCCTCGTTCGACGGACTGTTTGAGCGCAACTATAAATTCTTTACCAGCGTCTCCATGACGTCGAGCCAGTTCGGTGAAAGTTATGCCGAATTCGTCGACTGGCTGAATGAAAAACATAACGCCGGTATCAAGACGACGGCGCTGACGTTTCCGAACAACGATTACGGCAAGACGGCGAGCCAGACGGCGGCCGCACACCTGAAGAAGTCGAACGTAAAGGAGCTTGATGCGTTCGGCTTTCCCCCCAAGGTTGGTGACATGACGCCGGTCGTTCAGCGCGTCAAGGCGATCGATCCGAATGCTGTGATCTCAATCGGCTATCTGCAGGACGGCATCCTGCTACATCAGGCTCGCGTCGCGCAGAACTACACCAGCCCGCCGATCTGGATCGGCGGCTCGGATGCATTCAGCAACGACAGATTGTGGCAGCTTCTCGGCGACATCGCCCCGAAGGCACTTTCCGGAAAAACGTTTGCGCTCGCCCAGTTCGACAACGGCGTGAAAACACCGGGTGTCGAATGGCTGGTGTCAACCGCGACCAAGGCCGGGTTCAAGCACGAGGAGATCGATCAGGGTATGGCTGCCGGAGCGCAGGCGGCGTGGATCGTCGTTCAGGCGTTGGAAAACTCCAAAACCACCGACCCTGCAAAGCTCGCTGCGGCAGTGCACGACGTCAAGTTGCCGGCAGACAGCCCGCGGGTGACCATGCCTCAGTTCGACAACGGCGTTGCTTTCGAAGCTTCTGGCAAGCCGAAGAATCCGGTCGCCTTGTTCGTTCATTGGGATAACGGCAAGAAAACCGTGATTTATCCGACGAAGCTCGCAACTGGCTCCTATGCCTGGTAGGCCAGCATAATGCTCGACGCGAAGGGGCTCACGAAGTCATACGGCCAGGTCAGGGCTGTGGTCGACGTGAGCCTGTCCATCAGCAACGACAGGATCTACGGCATCATCGGGCCAAACGGCGCCGGCAAGAGCACGCTATTTCGCTTGCTGAGCGGTTTTGAGCGGCCGTACGCCGGCACGATCACATTCGATGGGCGGCGCATCGAAAGCCTCGCCGCCCATCGGCGCGCCGAGCTCGGCATCGTTCGTAGTTTTCAGGAACTGGAGTTGTTCCCTGAACTCACGGCCGGTGACGTGCTGACCACGGCCGGACTTCTACACGACAAGCTCGCGGATGCGAGGGAGCGTGCGCGCGAGACCGCCGCTACGTTCGACATTCCGTGGAATGTCCGGGCAACGGAACTTAATCCCGGCATGATCCGGCGCATCGAACTGGCGCGCTGCATTCTGGCGCGGCCGAAAGTCGTTCTGTTCGATGAGGTGATGGCCGGCCTGACAATCCCCGAGGCCGAATTCATGTGCGAGAATATCCGGCTTTTGCATGAATCCGGCGTCGCCATCGTCATCGTCGAGCACGTCATGCATGTGGTTCGCTCGCTGTGCCGCCATATCTATGTGATGGCATCGGGGCGAATGATCGCGCAGGGGGCGCCGGACGAGGTAGCGAACGATCCTGCGGTTACCGCGGCGTATCTTGGGACGAGAAAGAGAGGCGCCCTTGCTTGACATTGCGCAGCTTTCCGTCAGCTACGGGAAAATCGAGGTGCTGCATGATGTCAGCATGCACATCGCTCACAACGAGTGCGTTGCATTGCTTGGCCCCAACAACGCCGGCAAGACAACGCTGTTGCGCGCAATTTCCGGTCTTGTCCCTGCGCACTCCGGCTCCATCAGGTTCGCGGATGCCGATATTCGTAATCAACGTTCCGATCAGATCGTCGCGCAGGGGATCATTCAGATTCCCGAAGGGCGCCACATCTTTGCGGGCCTTTCAGTGGAGGAAAATCTCCTTGTCGGCGGGGCGCGGCTGAAGCCGCGGGCACGGCGGCGACAGTTGGACAAGTTGCTCGACGCTCTGCCTTTGCTTGCGGAATTGAGAGCGCGCCGGGCCGGAACCCTCTCCGGCGGTCAGCAGCAACTGGTCGTCATCTGCCGTGCGCTCATGGCGGAGCCACGACTGCTCCTGATCGACGAACCGACGCTTGGCCTTTCTCCCGTGGCCATCGATGATGTCTTCACCACTTTGCGAAATGTCCATGGCGCCGGCACCACCATCCTGCTGTCGGAGCAAAACGCCGAGCTTAGCCTCGAGCTGTGCAGCCGGGGTTATGTTATGGCGGGCGGCCGCATCGTTCTCGAAGGCGATAGCGCGCAGTTGAAGGCGGCGGCTCTTGGCGAGGTGTATCTGACGTGATTGGGCTCGTTATATCCGGTCTTGTCCAGGGCATTTTAACTGGACTGATGCTCGCCTTTCTTACGGTCGGCATGACATTGATCTATCGCATCTCGCGCTTGACGAACTTCGCTCACGGCTCGCTGTTCGTTGTGGCGATGTATCTCACCTTCGCGCTCAGCCGGTCGATCGATATCAATCCATTGCTTTTCGCACTGGTGATTACTCCGTTGATGGCATGTCTGGGTTGGGCACTGTACTGGGGCCTGATCCATCCGATCCGCACCCGACATCATCTCCTCGCCGTTCAGCTTCTGCTCGGGCTCTCCTTCGTTCTCGACGCCAGCATACTGATCGGCTTTGGAGGCGATTTGCAGTCGGTCGAAAGCCCGTTCAACTCGCGCTTCGTGCATATTCTTGGCACCGGGTTCACGATGACGACGATGATCGGCGCGTCGATCTCTCTTGTCGGGTTAGGCGTCCTCGCGCTCGCCATCCAGTGGTCGGACTTCGGTCGTCATCTGCGCGCGGTCGCCAACGATAACCTGGCGGCACGCCTTGCCGGTCTCTCGGTCGAGCGTCTGGAGGGGTTAACCTGGGCGCTTGGTGTCGGCATGCTCGGCATCATCGCGCCGCCGATGAGTTCGATCGTGACGCTGACGCCGGATATAGGCTTGCAATACACCGTCCTTTCGCTCGTTATCCTGATCGTCGGCGGCATGGGGTCGCTTGTCGGAACGATCTTCGCGGGGCTTGTCGTCGGCATCGCTCAATCGTTGGGACTACTGTTCCTGCCGGGCTCGTTCGGCGCGCTGTTGCCCTACGCGCTGCTGGTCGGCGTGTTGATGCTACGTCCGGGCGGTTTCGCCGCTTTGCTGGTGCGATCATGAAGGCGGTGTCGGTTCAATTCGGGTTCAACGCCCTCGTCGCTTTGGCGGCATTCGGCGCCATCGAGGTCATGCCGCACTACTGGATCGGCGTCATCTTCCTTGCCGTGATCTATGCAGGCGTTGCCTCGGCGTGGAATCTCGCGGGCGGTATCGCCGGTACGTTCTCGTTCGGCCACGGCTTGTTCTTCGGCGCTGGGGCTTATACTTCGGTGCTGCTTTTCACCAATTACGGCCTCACCCCATGGATCGGTATGTTGGCCGGCGCGCTGATCGCGGCGCTTACGGGAATGGCGATCGCGTGGCTCGCCGAACGCTGCGCGATCGGAGATCTCGCTTTCGCGGTCATGACGCTCGCAATCGCCGAGATGGCTTATATTTGCATCGACAGTTTCGAGCCGTTTGGCGCCAGTCGCGGCATCAGCCTGCCGCCGGCAAGCGGTGTGGCCGCAATGCAATTCTCGTCCGACGCATTGTATTTGTGGACCGCGATTGCATTTCTCGTGATTTGCCAGATCGTGGTCGCAGCATTTGCACAATCGGCGCGCGGCTATCGCTTCCGCGCGGTTCGTGAAAATCCGCTCGCTGCGCAGGCGATGGGAATAAGCCCCGCGCGCGAACGCATGATCGCGCTGGCGGCCAGCGGCGCGCTGACGGCGCTGGGAGGCTCGATCTATGCGCAGTATCTGCTTTTCGTCGATCCGCTCACGTTCTTTGGGCCATCCATCACCATCAAGGTGATCCTGTTCGCGCTTGTCGGCGGCATGGGCACCGTATGGGGACCGGTGATCGGAACGATGTTGTTATTTCCTCTTGGCGAATGGCTCAGAGGACTTTTCGGCGGCAACGTGCCGGGCTTCGATTCGTTGTTGTACGGGCTGCTGGTCATCGTGTGCATTTTGCTGTTTCCGCGCGGGATCAGCGGGACCGTCAATTACCTCTTTCGCGGTTCGTGGCCGCTCAGGTCGAGGAGAAAGAAATGAAGATCATCATTGTTGGTGCGGGAATCGGTGGTTCGGCGCTCGCGCTCAGTTTGCAGAAGACCGGACTGGATTACGTACTCCTTGAGCAAGCTCCGTCCTTCGGGGAGGTCGGGGCCGGAATCCAGCTCAGTCCGAATGCGGTGCGCGTTCTGACCTGGCTCGGGCTCGGCGAAGACCTTGAGCGCTTTTGCGCGGAGCCTGACTTCCACAAGTACTCGGTTTGGGATACCGGTGAGACCGTGTTGCGTGTCGCACTCATGCCGCAGGTTCGAAAAATCTATGGCAGCGCCTACTATCATGCGTATCGTCCCGACGTGATCGACGCCTTGACCAGGCGGCTGGATCCCAGTCGCATCAAGATGAATCACAAGGTCAAGTCGATGGGCCAGGACGCCAACGGCGCATGGGTCGTTTGCGAGAACGGCGAGCGATACGAGGGCGATGTCGTAATCGGAGCGGATGGCATCCACTCGATCGTTCGCGAACAAGTATTCAAGCCTGATCCGCCGCGGGCTTCCGGGTTCGTCTCGTGGCGCGGCGTCCTCGATGCGGCGGATGTGAGTGATCTGAAGGTCCCGGTTTCCGCCTATGTCGACATGGGCCCCGAGTTGTCTTTCGTTTATTACTACATTTCCGGCGGCCGTAAGATGAACTGGCTCGCCACCGGTCCCGCCAACGGCAAAAAACTCGAATCCTGGTCGCAAACGGCGTCAAAAGAGGAAATTCTCGCGGCCTTCAATGGCTGGTATGACAGGCCGCAACGGATCATTGCCGCCACGAAAGAGATTTTCGTGACCGCGATGTATGACCGCAACCCGCTGGACAGTTGGGTTGACCGTCGCATCGCGCTGATGGGTGATGCTGCCCATGCCATGCTGCCCTATCACGCCTCAGGCGCCGGCCAGGGAATTGAGGACGCTTGGGTGTTGGCGCGCTGTCTGGAGCTTGGCGAAACGGATCCGAAAAAAGCATTGAAGCATTACGAGGAGTTGCGGCTCGAGCGCGCCAACCGGATGGTCCGGCACTCGCGCGAAGCTGAAGGCTGGTATCATCTCGCCGACGCCGAAGCGGTGGCGCAGCGCAATGCCCGATTCCGTAAAAAGAACGAAGCGTTCGGTGATCGCATTACGCCTGAGCAGCACTGGCTCTATAGTTACGACGCCGAGAAGGCTGTCCTCGGAAGCGATACCGAATGGCGAAGTCTGCCGGCCTGGTAAGCTGGAAGCATGCGGGATATTTGCCTGACATCGAGCGCGTAACAGGCAATTCCGTGAAACAGCAGAAGCTGGGGTTGGCCGGTCGAGGCCGGCCGGGTGATATCCTGGAGACGTTTGATGTCGATTGAGGTGACCCAGTCAGCGCTGGCGCAAGTGTCGGCGGTCTATCGGATTCGGGTAGGCGATGTGCTCGTCACCGCACTATCGGACGGATACGTGAAAGGCGGCGAGGCCATTCTGCGCAATGTCGATCTCGATGCGGCGAAGGCAGTTCTTCATGCCACGCACCGCTATCCTGCCGTTGTCGAAATCAATACGTTTGTTGTTCAATACTCCGGTCGCACCATGATTGTTGATACCGGGGCCGGCGGCTACATGGGACGGAACGCGGGCTGTCTAGCGTCCAATCTGCGCGCGGCGGGTATCGATAGTCTGGCAATCGATACTGTTTTCTTGACTCATATCCACCCGGATCATGTCGGCGGACTTACTGACAAAGCCGACGGCAAAGCGCGATTCCCGAATGCCGAATTGGCGCTCAGCGCAGACGAATACGCCTACTGGATGGACGACGCGACGATGCAACGCGCCGGCAAGAATGATCGCGCCTTGTTTTTCGAATGCCCCCGCAAACAACTCGCGCCTTATCGCGATCGGCTGCGTCTCTTCAGGGACGGAGAGATTTTTCCGGGAGCCACGGTGCTGAAGGCACCGGGTCATACACCGGGTCACACGATGTGCCTGATTGCTTCCGGTGCGGAGGCGCTCCTGATCTGGGGCGATACGGTCCATGTTCCCGAAGTGCAAACAGCGTTTCCGCACGCCGGTGTGGTGTTTGACGTCGATCCTCAAGGCGCGGCCGACACCCGCCGTCGGGTGTTCGACATGGTTGCCACCGACAGGATGCCGGTGGTGGGAATGCATCTGGGCTTTCCAGGGCTCATGTATCTCGATCGACATGATGAGGGCTATCGTCTGGTGCCAATGCCTTGGCGACATACTTTGTAGGCGAGAGCTCGTTGCTGAATTATCTGCTGAACTTAGAATTATAACGAAACTTCAATAGCGTATAAGTTCGCAGTTCTGTTCTGAATGGCGCGTCAAAATACCCACCATTCGGAATTGCGACTATTCGGGTCAACAGGATATCTCCCGATCAACTCGCGGCAATGGTCTCGGCGGAGCCGGCATTGATGTCGATATGCAGTGGCAATTTATTTCATCCAAAGTCTCACTTGGATTCAACCCGTGATAGTGGCATTCTCGCTTTACCGATTTTAGATCGGGAGTGAAAACAATGAAAAAAATAGCGATTTTTGCTGGCGTGGTCATGCTTCTAGCGGGTGCCGTACCGACATATGAATGCTCATCTTGATCAGTTGAAGGCGCCGCTTTCAATAGCCTTTCGTACTTTCCAATTATTCGACTGACACAGCGTGGCTGAGAAAGATCTTCTCGTCTCGGCGTGGTGTCATGCCCGCGTCAACTAATGGCCGTCCTGTTATGCCCGCTGGAAGTCCTGCAACAGCTGCCTCCGCCAACCTCCCGAAATACGATATGCGTCTCGGGCCTGATACGGACGGCACGGCACTCGCTCTTTACCGACAGAATATAGAGATACTCTATAAGCTCGATCTTGAACCCGACGCGGCGGCACGGTTCTCGGCGCATGCGATAACATATCAACTCCCGCATGCAGTATTCGCTCAGGTCGATTCCGTAGCGCAAACACTAAGGCGCCGTCCGGAGGAGATTGCGCGCGGCGGTGACCAATTTTTGTTGCACGTCCAGGTAAAGGGCGAACTCGAGTCGATTTACGGCGGCCACGCTCGCAATGTGCGGCCGGGCGATGTGGTGGTTCTCGATTTGAGTCGTGAGGCCGAGAGCCGCGCCACCGATTTCCGCAGCATGTACATTATGGTGGCGCGCGACATGGTCCCGTCGCAACTGCTCGACGAAACGGCCCATGGCACCGTATTCCGGGCGACAAGTGGAGCGGGGAAAATGCTCTACAGGGCAATGGAAGCATTGATTCAGACCGCGGACGGATTGAGCCGAGCGGAAGCCGGCGCGGTGGTGGATGGTCTGCTAGCGATGACGGCAGGCATGCTTGAAAGTGTGATGGCGCACGATGACGATGCCGGTGCCGCACGATTGGCCAAAGCCCTCGCGCTGATCGATCGCGAACTCGGCAATTCCGACCTTTCGCCAGCACTCATTGAAGCAAGCCTGCCGCTATCCCGTTCCGGTCTTTACCGCCTGTTCGAGCCGCTTGGCGGCATGCGCGCGGCGATCTTGCAGCGGTGCCTGGAGCGCACCATGAAAACGCTGCTCAACAGCAAGTTGGTGATGCCGTCGTTACGGTCAATTTCGCCCAAGTACGGATTCCAAAGCGAAGAACAGCTCACCCGTTCGTTCCGTTCGCGTTTTGGCCTGACGCCGCATCAGTTCCACGCGATGGTTCGGCGGAAGGACTATGCCGGACTCGCTGCTCAGGCCAAACGAGGCGGCTTCGCCAATCTGCAGGCCTGGATAGAAGCCTTTCCGGACGAAGCTCGGGCCTC
>ERZ778018.2453-NODE-2453-length-11838-cov-4.744632_pt1 | contig 11838 bp, 11 predicted proteins | sample MGYA00375748_ERZ778018 | MGnify/ENA primary metagenome ERZ778018 (study PRJEB29350, sample SAMN05509839) | bioreactor metagenome | biome: bioreactor; material: wastewater | place: South Africa: University of Cape Town | collected 2014-04-22 ... | reverse complement strand
ACCACAACCCCTTCCTGCGCATGGGCGAGCTGCCAATTATGCTGCAAACCCTGCGTAAGTACCGGGGTCGACTCAAGACTCAACTGGGTTTGCGTTTGCTGATGTTGACGGGGGTTCGCACTGGAGAACTGCGCCATGCCACACCCGATCAGTTCGATCTGGATCGAGGCCTCTGGATCATCCCTGTGGTGCGTCTGAAGCAGCGCAAGATGCTCACGAAAAAGAAACGCAAGCGGATGTCTGATATTCCGCCTTATATCGTTCCGTTGTCCGTGCAGGCCCAGGAAATCGTTCGTTACCTGCTGGCTCAGTTCAAACCCGCTCAAAAGTACCTGCTGCCAGGAGAGAAATCCCTACTCAAGCCACTGAGCGAAAACACGATGAATCACGCCCTCAAGCGCATGGGTTATGAGGACCGGCTGACTGGGCATGGCATTCGCGCAACGATCTCGACGGCGCTCAACGAGCTGGGCTACCTCAAGAAATGGGTCGATGCTCAACTCTCGCACGCCGATCCCGATAAGATCAGTGCCACGTATAATCACGCGGAGTATGTAGAACAACGGCGTGTCATGATGCAGGATTGGGCCGATCGACTTGATTTATTCGAGCAGAACCACGTCCAGGTTGCCAGTATGCACCTGACCATTACGCTGCAAGGCTTACCCACCATTGCTGGTCAGGCCGCGACGCAACCTCCCATCATCAAGCCGAATACGCCAACGCTCATCGTGGCCCCAGCAACACCCGATATGCCTATCGTGCCGGAGTCAGCCCAGCGTTTGCCCGCTGTGGAGTTGCCGGACTATGCCAAACCTCAGCCGTCAAATCTGCAGCGCGAACGCATGAAGCTGCTCGATCTGTTCGAGGCGCCCCACCACCTGCGTGTTGTTGACTACGCGGCGTTAGTGGGTAAGTCCAGGCGCTGGATCAGTTACGAAATCCAGGCGCGCAATCTCCTCGCGCTTAGCATGGGCCATCGTAGCTTGCGAGTACCCGATTGGCAGTTGGACCCACTCAAGCGGCGGCTGGTTCAAAGTGTGCTCGCCTCAACCCCACCCGACATTGATCCCTGGCAGATCTACCACGTATTAACAGAGGGGCATGAGTCGCTGGGGGGCCGTTCGCCCCTTGAGGCTATCACAGTGAGTAACCTAGAATATCTTGTTGGGCTGGTGCGTGACACGTTCGAGGCCATGCAATGGCCCGTTTCACCATTCACGACGCTATCACAAATGGAGAATGCCACAGCAGTCGAGATGATGGTATGAGGCCACATTGATAGGACACAGATGGCCTTGGCAGCATTAAATAATTAAGCTGAGGTCATCGTGGTTTGGACCACTTTTATTGGCCACGTCTTGCTCCTGCAAGCGCCAGGACTTCAACTTGACGAGTCCTAGGCATCCGCGTGCGCGCTTCTCTCACTGATTGTTATTCAATTCGACCGCTATCCGGTCCGCCGCCTACAACCCGCTACTTGAAGTACGACGAGACTAACTAGGAGTATTCAGATTGCCGGAGCAGAATCCTAGTTGCAATATTGGTCTCTCAGGATTCCGGATGGGTCTTAGGCGGCCGGTGCTCCCCTACGTGTTCGCTAGCACGGCGGCAAACTTGCGCCACTGATGTCGTCTGGTTAGACCGTCGGTAGAACAGGTGAGACCTGTTGGGACTTGCCAGGACAGCCACAAACCAAGACGCTGACCAGTATGTACGAGTAGCGGGTTAACGCTGGGGCTTATGACGTGGCCGATCAGAACTATCAGATTTTCGCACATGGAGCAGGTGGTGGCTACCGGAAATCGGCGGACCCGATGTCAGTTCTCCAGGCATTTACAAAGGCGCTCGTACAACAAAGGAGTCGGTGATGTAGCACTCCCACAAGGAGACGGAGACATGTATGAGAGACCCCCAACATCCATGGTTTTCTATCGTCCCATCGAAGCCGCGATTCGCTGGGTGGGCCTACTGCGACATCAACAAGAAATCTTGTCTGCCATCTCGTCGCCGAAAAATTTACCGCGAACGCTGGACTACCCCCGGTGGGACGAACTTCTGTTATGTATGGATCGCATCTACGATGCTGTCATTCACCGGGAGCTGCCTTACGGAAAAAACGGCGTCACGTTAAATGACGAATCTCTGCTTGACTCGACAGAGCTGACTATTCGCCATATCGACCTGAAGCGTTGGATGCGCACCCATTACCCAGAGCATCGCCCTGGGTTTCTTTTTAGTCGCAGCGAGCGCATTGCGCATCCCGTCATCACGCTGGAGGCCGGCCAGGCCATGCTGATCGAGCGACAGGCCAAGAAAGTCGAGCTTGAACAATGTCGCCGGCAGGTGCAAGCGCTTCAGGAACAGCATGAAAGCTTTGTTCAGCAATCGGTGGTAGCCCTTGCTTGTAATCAATGCGTCATCTCTGACCGGGCCGAAACGACCTACCTGAATATCATAGGCGGAATGCTGACGCTGATGCTGGGAACCTCCCCATCGGGCAAGGCGTACTCCAGCTTTAGGACTCAGGAAGCGGTGGTGAGCGCACTGGTGGCGCATCACCAAAGCGTCATGGGGCTAACCGAACGCACGTTGAATGGCAAGTTCGCCAGCGCACGGCGCAGGCTGCGTAGCGCAAATACCTGAGCGCGGCCAGCTTGTATCTGCAGTCCTGCAAATTGCATTTGCAATGTACTTCCCCGCCCGTTTCGATTGAATGGAGGTTACGCCAACAAACGCTACCGAGCGTTAAGGAGTGACCCTATGTCGCAGATACCAGCCTTGCCACCGGGCGAACGCCGCATTTTGCGGCGCGAAGAGGTTGAAGCCAAAACGGGCTTTAAGCGCGCCCATATCTACAACCTGATGAAGAAAGGCCAGTTTCCGAAGGCATTGCGCCTCGGGGTGCGTGCGGTCGGCTGGGACTCCGCTGAGATTGATCAGTGGATCACCGAGCGCCTCAATAACCGGGCCTGACCGCTCTCCTCATATTTCTACACCCATACGGAGAGCGCCATGCAGGTTGTATCCATCATTTCTACCAAAGGCGGGGTGGGCAAGACGACCACCGCCGCCAACTTGGGCGGGTTTCTTGCCGATGCTGGCCTGCGCGTACTGCTGCTTGATTTTGACATCCAGCCTACGCTGTCGTCCTACTATGAGCTGGCCCATCGTGCCGCCGGCGGCACTTACGAGTTGCTGGCCTTCAACGAGCAGCGTATCGAGCGGTTGGTGTCGCGCACCGTCATCGCTGGCCTGGACGTGATGGTGTCCAACGATGACCGGGGCGAATTGAACACATTGCTGCTGCACGCCGCTGATGGACGTCTGCGGCTGCGCCACCTATTGCCAGTACTGGCACCACGCTACGATCTGGTGCTCATCGATACGCAGGGTGCGCGCAGTGTGATGCTGGAGATGGCCGTGCTGGCGTCCGACTTGGCGCTATCGCCTGTTACGCCCGAAATCCTGGCCGCACGCGAATTACGGCGCGGAACCCTGCAACTGATTGAAGATATCGCGCCGTATCGGCACCTGGGCATCGAGCCGCCGCCTTTGCACCTGCTCATCAACCGGGTGCATCCTGTGTCCTCGAACGCCCGGCTGATTCAGCAGGCGCTTCGCGATCTGTTTCAGGGGCAAGTTGGCCTTCGGGTCCTGGACACGGACGTGCCGGCCATCGAAGCCTATCCCCGCGCTGCGACACGTGGCCTGCCAGTGCATCGCGTCGAATACCGACAGCCGACGGGCCGAGTGGCGCCCGCCGCACTCGAAACCATGCGATCGCTTGCCATTGAACTCTTTCCCTTGTGGAAGGAGCCGTTGGCCAGAGTGTCTGGTCGCCCGAAGCAATCGCATCAATCAAGGAGCGCCGGCCATGACCAACGCGCATGAGTTGGCACGTGGCCATAAGCGGCTGCGCGTCCTGATTGAATTTGCCATCGGTGAAGGCTGGCACGTCAAGCGAACGCCTGGCGGCCATCTCAAGTTCACCAAAGCGGGATACGCGCCGATCTACACCAGCACGACGGCAAGTGACCATCGAGCCAGTCTTAATGCGCAGGCCCAGATTCGACGCGCTGACCGGCAATGCCGCCCGATACATGACAACTCTCTTCGGGGAACAGGCCATGGCTGATATGACGTCCCAGGATATGGCCACCAAGTTGCTGGCTGCGGGCTTTGAGCGCAGCAGTCCAGCTGCCTCTGCTCTGAGCGACCCGATTGCCGATACCCCCATGGTCGTTACCTTGGAGCAGCTGCGCCCCTATGATCACGATCCTCGCATGAAGCGCAACCCCGCGTACGAGGAGATCAAGGCCTCTATTCGAGAGCGTGGCCTGGACGCCTCACCGGCCATCACCCGACGACCGGGCGCAGAGCACTACATCATCCGCAATGGTGGCAACACGCGGTTAGCCATTCTGCGCGAGCTGTGGTCAGAAACCAAGGACGAACGCTTTTTCCGTATTTCCTGCCTGTTTCGGCCTTGGCCGGAGCGGGGCGAAATTATCGCCCTGACAGGGCATCTGGCCGAAAACGAGTTGCGCGGTGGCCTGACGTTTATCGAGCGCGCGCTCGGTGTGGAAAAAGCCCGCGGGTTCTACGAAGAGGAAAGCGGTGCGGCGCTGAGCCAATCGGAGCTCGCGCGCCGTTTGGCCGCCGACGGTTATCCCGTGCAGCAATCCCACATCAGCCGCATGTCCGATGCTGTGCGCTATTTTCTGCCAGCCATTCCGACCGTGCTTTATGCCGGCCTTGGCCGCCACCAGATCGAGCGGCTTGCCGTCATGCGCAAGTCATGTGAACGTATCTGGGAGCGCCGTGCGAAAGGCAAGACGGTATCGCTGGATTTTGAGAGCTTCTTTCAGGATGCGCTGACCCAATTCGATACGCAGGTGGAGGAGTTTTCCTGGCAACGCGTGCAGGACGAACTGATTGGGCAAATGTCTGGCCTGCTGGATGTGGACTATGACGTGCTGAGCCTGGACCTGAATGACTCCGACCGCAGGCAGCGCGCCTTGGCGAGCGAGCCAACACCCATGGGATCGCCTGCACCGTTACCCACACCCACGGCAGCGCCGTCCTCGGCGGCTGAAACACCGCCCACAGCTTCGGCGCCACTCAGTGCGCCGCCAGTCAGCCCGTCTGCGGTGAGCTTGCCGACACGCGAAGCCATCGCGGGTGCGAATGACGTCAACACCGATAACACCGATAACTCCGAGCGTCTGCAGGAACATATCATCTCGCCAGCCCCCACAACCGACCGCCTGCAATCCATTCAGCGCATGGTGGCCGACCAGTTGGGCGATGCGCTACCGCCCGAGTTTTCGGCCAATGTGCTGCAATCCATTCCTGTGCAGGCCGGTGGGTTGTATCCGATCTCGGATGTCTGGTACATCGACCCGGGGTTGGACACACCCGATCGGCTTCGAACTCACATTGAGCAATTCGCACGGGAAATCGCCGACGAGGCTGGCGTGGCTGACTGTGTGCAGGCGAGCTCCGAGGGTATCGGATTTCGTTGCGCCGAATGGCAGGAAAGCCTGCCGGTGGCCGCACGTGCTGTCATGAGTTTGTTGAGAGCCTTGAGCGGCCAGCCTATCGCTGTGCCAGCGCCTGACGATGAGCGCCTGGCTACCGACTTGCCGGTGCTGCTGCACGGCAATGGCCAGCAGGCGCCTGGGTTGAGCGACACCGCCCTGGTCAAGTTATTTCGCTTGCTGCGCCTGGCAAGACGCCTTGCGGAGCTTGACCTCGATAAACCCCATCGCGGTGCGTGAGAGAGGAGGATCGCCATGTCCACACCACACCCTTTGAATCAGGCCGTTATTGCCCAGGCGCTGTACGATCTGCGTAATGGCCAATTGCGCCGCTGCAAAGCGATGGGGTTTGGTGAGGAAGAGCTTAACGCGCTCAAGCGTCCCGAACTGATCAGCGTGCTCCTGAATGCGTCCGTGTCGTGGTGCTCCGTGTCGATCAATCGAGACGTGGTCAGGCGGTTGCTGCAACAGGCCCAGGACGCGGAAAAAGAGATCGCCTTCGTGGATCGCATGCTGAGCCTTGGCGCCAGCACGGAGATGGTCGGTCGTTTCTACGGTTTGACGCACCAGGAGGTCGCGCTGCGGCGTGAGATATTGGGGCTGCCTAAACGCAAGGGGCGCCACCCGGTGCTGGATGAAGCGCAAGACACGGCGCTATGGAAGCAGTGGAAGGCGCTCGCGGAAGTCAGAAGCATTGCGTGCGAGGATGACACCGCCATGTTGGAGGCCGCCATGGATCTGGCTGAAGGCATGTCGCTGCCGCTATCCGTTGTCTGGTCAGCGATCAAGGGCTGGGTCGACCAGGGGTTGGGCTAGGTTGTGGCGGACCACGACACGAGTCGGCACGATGGTCCCGTCTTGCTGTCCAACCTGTTGGACGGTGCGCTGACGGATCTTTCATCCGGGCACGAACAGAACCCGACGAGCGACGGGTTTCTCTATAGCGGTAACCGGCACGAGAGCGTTCCGCGCCGGCTTTTTCTTGACAGACGATTGACGCCGCTGGAGCGCAATGCGTGGCAAGTCTTCCGGTTGCTGCTCAATGAGGACGGCGTCACGGCATTTCCCACCTATGACCAATTGCGACCTTGGCTGGCTTCGATGCCGTGCGGGGCTCGGGCCTCGCATGAGACCGTGGCGCGCGCCCTGACCTTGTTGCGTCTGACGCGTTGGCTCAGTCTGGTGCGCCGCCGACGCGACCCCAAAACGGGGCGCATTCTGGGCAACCTCTATGTGCTGCACGACGAACCGTTGACGCCCTTTGAAGCCATGCAGCTTGATCCGGACTATCTGGAGCTGGTCAGTCAGTCTTTGAGCCACTCGGCCAAGGCGGTTCAGATTGTCGGCCTGAATACCTTGCAGGAAATTGCCGATGACCCCTTGTTGCAGGGACGCACGTTGCCCTCACGGTTGTACGTGCTCGCGCAACGCCTGCAGCAGGACGCCCCGGACACGAGTTATCCACAGGAGGGGGGTCGCCACGAATCCGAAGAAGGCCGTTCGGGCTTACTTCGGAATGTCGACGCCCCGTCTTCGGAATCCGAAGCAGGGGTGAAACCGGCGTCAAACGGCACTCTTCGGAATCCGAAGCAGGACCGTACAGTACGTGAGGTAAGTATTAAAGAAGTACGTACGGCTGAGCCCGTTCGTGGGGCACAGAATTTACGCTTGCCACAACGTTTTGGTCAATTAAAGCAAGAGCAGCAGGCGGGCACCTTGGTCGCGCTACGGCAAGTGGATGAGTCGTTGCGCCAGGCGGTGCTCGACGAGTGGGCGGCACGCTGCCACAACCAAGTGGTGCGTAATCCTGCCGGCTATCTGTTTGGCATCATCCAACGCGCGATCAGTGGGGACTTCAAGCCCTGGGCAGGCAAGTCGAAAGGCCCGGCACCAACCAACGCATCTACACCCGAACCAACGCCGCGCGAAGTGGTGCCGCCCGAAGTCGCTCTGGAACATCTCAATCGATTGCGCGAATTGGTGGGCAAGGACTGATTCCGGTCAGCGGGGTGGGGCGGTGCGAGACAAAGGCCTGCACCTCTTAAGGTTAACCGTTGCGTATCAAAAATCAGAACACGATGGACGTTCTTGGCGCTATCCCCTGGGGATAATTCGCGGGCCAACGCGGCCACGGCGAAACTGGGGTAAGCGCGTATCCATTTCTTGACTGACTGCCTTCTTGTCCACGCCGATGATGGTGCCTCACCCATTCACGACGAGTCGTCACTATGTCCAATGAACGCCATTCCTCCGAGTCCTTGCAGTTGAATCTCGGGTCTCTACGCAGCGCCATGTCGCTCACGCTGCATACGCACCACGCCTCACGCATCTGGCACGGGCGCGCACCCGCCGAAGGTAAGCCGGCGATCGTCGGCTTAAACGGCTTTGTGTCGATCATGAACAAGCTCAAACGGGGCGCGGAGCAAGACGATCCGTATTCCGACTGGTGGATGCTGCGCATTGAAGACAAACTCGAACAAACCAAGAACACGCTTCAAACTCTGGGCGAACAGGTCGATCAGGCCCTGACCAACGTGCCGTCGGCGCTGAGCCTGGGCGAGAACCTGAACGTACAGCCCGTTAAGTTACCGCTCTTCGTCAATGCCCAATTGGGGTTTGCCGCCGTCTACCTGCTGGCCGATTACGATGAGATCGCCCGCAAACTCATCCTCGCGCACCACACGGCATTGATCGACCGCAGCACACTGGAGCGCTGGTTGCATGAGGGCGCGCACGCACTGCGCAGCCTGTTTAGCCTGGCGCAGCAATACCGCTATTCAGGCACACAGCGAGATGATTTCGCTTCGCAAAATGCCGCCGCGCGGGCCGCCGTCGAGAAGTTCGGCGAACTGCCGCAGGACGTGCTGGAGGGTACGCGGCGCTCACGCTTTGCGCCGCCGATTGTGCGCCGGGGCCAACCGCTGAGTAGCCATGTCGAGTCCGATGCGGGCGATACGCCGTCTGCCGCGTCAGAGGCTTCGCCCGATACGTTCGATCCTGTTGCCACTGACGAGGACGAACCGGCATGAGTGATCAAGAGGGCAGTGCACGCCGCCACTTCCAGGCGTTGCAACAGACGGACTTCCTGCGGCTGGAACACGCGGCCTATCTAAAAGGCCTTTTAAAACCTTTTAAAGGTAAGGGGGCTTTGGAGGATTGGGCCAACCAGTGCTTCGCACTGCGCGACGACATGATAGGCCTGGCGCAGCGGCGCGTGCTGCCACAGACAAGCGGCTACCCCTTTCACCTGCTGGATGTGGAGCTGGCCCAACAAAACACTGGCGCAGGCACGACCTTTCTGCGCTGGCGCAAGCAGGATCGTTCAGCCATGGGCGTGGCCTTGTGGCAGGCGTTGATGGCCAGCGCCGCCACGCCGGTCACGATGCTCGATGATCTGCACGCCATGGAGCAGCAGCGCATCGTGATCAACATGCAGATCAGCCTGTTGCATACGCTCGGGCGTCAAGCGCGGGAATGCGCCAATAAGCTGGCCCAGGCCGAAGACGTTTATCTGCGCCGGTTGAGAACTCTATCTGAAACGCGCCGCGATTAGCGGTAATTCCAACCGTCTGCGCCAGAGCAGGCACCACCAGCATCAGGAGATTAACCTATGAGTACCCATTTTTTCGGTGAAGGTAATATCGGCTCAGCCCCGGAGTATCGTGAGTTTCCCAACGGCAATGATGAGCCCAGCCGGCTGCTGCGCCTGAACGTCTACTTTGACAACCCTGTGCCAAAGAAGGATGGCACCTTCGAGGACCGTGGGGGCTTCTGGGCTCCGGTGGAGCTGTGGCATCGCGACGCAGAGAGTTGGGCCAGCCTGTACCAGAAAGGCATGCGTGTGTTGGTGGAGGGGCGTACCGTGCGCGACGAATGGGAGGATGCTGAGGAGAACGAGCGCGTGACCTTCAAAATCGAAGCGCGGCGCGTGGGCATCCTGCCGTTTCGGCTGGAGTCGATCAAGGTCAGTGCCAAACCGACCAGCACTGAACCGGCTTCTGAGGACGAATAACTGACTTTGTGTGGCGCAGTGGCATTGCCATGTTGCTGCGCCATTTCTAACGCCATGCCTTGCAATTATCCCCAGGGGATAACGCCATCAACGTCCACTGCGTTCCACGCGGCCTCCGATTTCGACGTATCTGTTTCTCAAACCTCCAGCTCAGTCCGGCCCTCATGCGGTCAGCGGGAGGTGTCAAAGCGCTTGCACTGAGTTCGCCTTGTTTGCTGTCCGTATCTGATACTGCCGCCATCCTGATTCCATTCGCCTTAACAACGAGATTCGGATGGAGCGCCATGAGGTTATTTCTGTGCGAGAAGCCTTCCCAGGGCAAAGACATCGGCAAAGTGCTTGGCGCCACCCAGCGCGACAACGGTTGCCTGAAAGGCCCGGGGGTTATCGTGACCTGGTGCATCGGCCATCTGGTCGAAGCGGCGCCGCCTGAAGTCTATGACGCAAATCTCAAACACTGGTCCATCGAGCAATTACCTATTATTCCCGAGCGTTGGCGTGTCGAAGTCAAACCCAAGACTGCCGCGCAATTCAAAGTCGTCAAGCAGTTGCTGGCACAAGCCACCGAGTTGGTGATCGCCACCGACGCGGATCGTGAGGGCGAAATGATCGCCCGTGAAATCGTTGATCTGTGCGGTTACCGAGGTCCTATTCAACGCCTGTGGCTGTCGGCTTTGAATGATGCGTCGATCCGCAAGGCATTGGCCGCCCTGAAACCGTCTTCTGAGACGCTGCCCATGTACCACTCGGCTTTGGCGCGGTCCCGCGCGGACTGGCTAGTGGGCATGAATCTGAGTCGGCTTTTCACGCTGTTGGGACGGCAGGCTGGCTACGATGGTGTGCTGTCGGTAGGCCGGGTGCAAACGCCCACGTTAAAGCTCGTGGTGGATCGCGACCGTGAAATCAATCAGTTTGTCTCCATCCCCTTCTGGGCCATCGACGTAGCGCTCTCTGCAACAGGACAATCTTTCCTCGCGCAGTGGCTGGCCCCCGAGTCCTACACCGATGATGCGGGCAGGTGCCTGCAGCAGTCCGTGGCTCAGCAGACGGCGCAGCAATTACGTGCAGCCGGTTCCCCCCAGGTCGCCCCCGGCGAAACCGAACGTATGCGTGAAGGCCCGCCGTTGCCATTTGACCTCGGTACGCTGCAGGAAATCTGTTCCAAGCAGCTTGGCCTGGATGTGCAGGAAACGCTGGACATTGCCCAGGCTTTGTACGAAACGCACAAGGCCACCACGTATCCGCGCTCGGACTCGGGCTACCTGCCTGAGAGCATGCTGGCCGATGTGCCGACCGTGCTCGACAGTCTGCTCAAAACCGATCCCGCCTTGCGGCCCGTGATGGAACAGCTTGAGCGCACACAGCGCTCGCGGGCGTGGAACGACAGCAAGGTCACCGCTCACCATGGAATCATCCCTACGCTGGAACCTGCGGACCTCTCGACCATGAGCGAGAAGGAGCTGGCCGTCTATCGACTGATCCGTGCCCATTATCTGGCGCAGTTTTTGCCCCATCACGAGTTTGATCGCACCGTTGCGCGGCTTTTGTGCGCAGGCCAACATCTTGAAGCCATAGGCAAACAGATCGTTATCCCAGGATGGCGGCTGGTGTTGGCCGAACAGCAGCCGGAGAATGCGGACGAGGTGGAAGCCCCGCGCAGTCAAGTGCTGCCCGCACTCAGACAAGGCCTGTCCTGTCAGGTGAGCAACGTCGATCTCAAGGCGCTCAAGACGCTGCCTCCCCGGCCCTACACGCAAGGCGAGTTAGTTAAGGCCATGAAAAGTGTCGCCAAGCTCGTCTCCGACCCACGCCTGAAACAGAAACTGAAGGATACGGTAGGCATCGGCACCGAGGCCACTCGCGCCAATATCATCAACGGGCTGCTGACACGTGGCTATCTGATTAAGAAGGGCCGCGCGATCCGTGCGTCGGAGACGGCTGGCACGCTCATTGATGCCGTTCCTGCGGCCATTGCCGACCCCGGCACGACAGCGGTCTGGGAGCAGGCGCTAGACATGATCGAGGCGGGCGAGCTTACCCATGACGTTTTCACCGGCAAGCAGTCGGCCTGGATTTCGCAGATCATCGCCCAGTTCCAGGGCACCGCCTTGTCGATCAAGGTACCCGAAGGTCCAGCCTGCCCGCAGTGCGGCTCGGCCACACGCCAACGCACCGGCAAGAACGGTCCGTTCTGGTCCTGCTCGCGTTATCCCGATTGCAAAGGCACGTTGAATCGAACCGGATTTTGAGGAGGCTTCAATTCTTGAGAGAATGAAGCCATGA
>ERZ778018.2452-NODE-2452-length-11865-cov-4.104742_pt1 | contig 11865 bp, 11 predicted proteins | sample MGYA00375748_ERZ778018 | MGnify/ENA primary metagenome ERZ778018 (study PRJEB29350, sample SAMN05509839) | bioreactor metagenome | biome: bioreactor; material: wastewater | place: South Africa: University of Cape Town | collected 2014-04-22 ... | reverse complement strand
ACGATCAGGCCGGCTCTGAGGTTGCCGAGGAGCACGAGAAGGACCACCATGACGAGGACGCCCCCCTCGGCGAGATTCTGGGCCACGGTGGCGATGGTCCGCTCGATCAGCGAGGCGCGGTCGTAGAACGGCTCGATCAAACCCCCTTCCGGCAGGGTCTTCTGAAGCTCGGCGATCTTCGCCTTGATCCGGTCGACGACGACCCGCGAATTCTGCCCGGACAGCATCAAGACGGTCGCCGTCGCGGCCTCCCCCCGGCCGTCCCGCGTTACGGCCCCGCTGCGGATCATCGGAGCGAACCGGACCTCGCCGACGTCGCCGACGTGGATCGGCGTCCCCTCCGGCGTGACGTCCAGCACCACGTTCCGGAGGGCTTTGAGGCTGCCAATGAGCCCCACCATGCGGATCACGCGCTGCTGGCCGTTCCGCTCGATGTACCCCCCGCCCGAGTTCGAGTTGTTGCGACGCAGCGCCCTGAGGACCTGGTCGATGGAAAGGTCGCGCGCCGCCAACCGCGTCGGATCGATCGTGATCTCGTACGTCTTCAATTCGCCGCCGAAGGCGTTGACCTCGACGACGCCCGGCACGCTTTTCAGCGGCCGCGCGACCTCCCAGTCCAAAATCGTCCGCAGTTCCATCAGCGTGTGCTGCCGCTCCGCGTCAGGAGCGTTGCGGACCTCGAACTGGAAGACTTCGCCCAGGCCGGTCGCGATCGGCCCGATCTCGGGCCGGCCGAACTCCGGCGGGATGTCGGCCGTGATCTGAGCGAGCCGCTCGCCGACCTGCTGCCTCGCCCAGTAAATGTCGGTGCCCTCCTCGAACACGATCGTCACGCCCGAGATCCCGAGCTGCGAGAACGACCGCACCTCCTGGACGTAAGGAATGCCGTTCATCTCGTTCTCGACGGGAACCGTGATGAACTGTTCCACTTCCTCCGGACCAAGCGCCGGGGCGTTCGTCAGCGCCATCACCTGGACGTTCGTGATGTCCGGAACGGCGTCGATCGGCAGGTTGAACAAGGAGTACGCGCCGGTTGCGGCGAGGAAGACGAGCATGATCAGGACGAAGGGCCGGTTGCGAAGCGAGGCTTCGATGAGTCGGTCGAACATGGGTCGGCATGACCTCCAGGAGGCGGACGCGGGGCGCGGATGGGAGACGCGACGCGGACCCAACGGGCCCGGGGCGATCCCGGGCGCGGTGAATCCTGTCGTTGAAGAGGAAGACGTGGATCACCCGTCGAGGCGCGAGAGGGCGACTCAAGGCGTTCGGGTGAGGGGGCGGGGGGGAGATCCCGAGGGATGATCCCGGCGCCCCGGCCAGGCTGAGTTTCCGGGTTTCCAGGGTCGTCGTTTGCGAGGTTTTGCACCGCGTTGCAACGACCGCGCCCGAAAATCAAGTCTGGGCGGGGCTCTAGAACAGGAGGCGGCAGAGGGTGATCGGCGTAAGCGAAGGCCCGCCCGAGGGAGGCGCGGGCGCGGTCCTCAAAGCGCATGACGTCACGACGACCTCGTGGGCTCCATCGCTTCGGAACGCCGCGAAGAGGCCTCGCGCCGGGGGCTTGGAAAGGGCCTCGCCGGGGTCGTCAGGGACCTCGTCCTCGGGCTCGTCCGGGATTCCGATCTCGTCGTCCCAAGGTGAAATACGGCTCGCCCGAGAGAAGGCGGCCGGGGCCGACGGGCCCGGCCCGGCGAGATCGCACAGGGTTGATAAGGCGGCCCCGGCCGTGGCGGCGCGGTCGAACCGAAGGGCCTCCGTCCGTGACGAACCCTTCTCGGCTGCGAGCGCCAGAATCAAGAGCAGGTGGCCGACGAGCATTCGTGAACGGACGCCTTGATGGACCGGAGTTTTATCCAAATACTACTGGGAATTATACCCACAAGTGCAAAACCCGGAAACCAGCGCTCTCGGCCCCGGCCCCGGCTATCCGCCGAAGTCGACCCCCTCCTTGGGCGCGATTCGGATGTCGAGACCGATCCGGGTGGTCCGGACGTCCCAGTCGTCGCGGTTCCAGCCGACGATGATGCCCGAAGCTTCGAGGCGGTCGAACATCTGCTCGACGTAGGCCGGCACGCGGTCCTCGTATTCGGTGGTCAGGTCGAGCTTGCGGCCGAGCAGGTTGAAGATCCCTCGGATCGACGACGGGCCTTTCTCGATGATCCGCTGTCGGCCTTCGGGAGAGACCGGGTCGGGGCCTTCGAGGGTCAACTCCATCGACCGGATCAGCCGGCCGAACTGGCCGAACCAGGTGTCGCCGAATCCGAAGTACTCGCGGTGGATGATCCACACCTCGCCACGCTTGAAGACCGCCGCCTGATAAACGGTCTCCAGGTAGTTCTCGCCGTAATCGGTCTGAAAGGCGATGTTCACCGCCTTGGCCAGGTGCTGGAGCGCGGCCGCGACGCCGACCTTGCGGGGGTCGACCTCAAGCCCCATGTCGCGCAGCTCGCCGGCCCTACGCGCCGTGACGACCCCCGGCTGCCCCGGGGCGGACGACACGGCCACGCCGATGGTCGCGTCCCGAGGTCCCCGACCGGCCATGATCGCGTGCGCCGCAGCGGGACGCGCCGGGGGCTCGACGGCTTTTTCCACGGGCTGGGAATCCTTGCTCGGTCCGGCTTTCGACATGCCTGGCTCGCTCCCGGTTGATCGCGGTCCTCGACTCGACTCGACTCGATTCGGTCCTGCCCGCCGCCATTCTATCAGATCCGCTCGTCGATCAGGATCGGCATCCGGGTCGACCGGGTCATGATCTGGTAGTAGTGGCTCGACGGCTCGCAGATCATGTAGACCACGGCGACGCCGTGCTCGTCGGGGACCAGGACCCCTCGGATGCCCTGGCGGATGCGGAACCAGACCCCGCGCTCGAAGCCGAGCGACGCGGGGATGTCGACGAGTACCGCGTCGAGGTTCCGCCAGTAGCCCTCTTCGACGGTCGCCTGCCAGGTCCAGCCGGTCGGGGGGAGCAACCGGCTTTGCACCCGGCCGTTGCCCCACCGCACGATCTGGAGCCGGCCGTCGCGCCAGATCGGCAGCCGGGGCTGTCGGTCGCGGTAAAGAAAACGAACCTCGCGTTCGCCCCCACGCTCGTGGACGCGACGCTCCAGGTTGTGCCGCCTGATCAGCTCCGTGGGCAACTCGCTCCATGCCAGCGCGATTCCGACGCACACGATGTTCAAGAGGGGTCAGGGTCCAGGATCGGTCGAAAGTTTGTCAAGAGGCGAGGCGTGCAACGGATGACGACCTAAAAACAGATTTTCCCGCGGACGTCGCAGATGTCGTAGGCGTTGGCGACGTCGCGATAGATCGCGGGCAGGTACAGCGTGGCGGCGCTCCGGAGGGAGAACCGGCCGTGGCGGTCGTTGATCCGCTCCTTGACGCGGGCGACGGCCTCGGCCTGGACGCGCTGAGCGGGCGGATCGAAGAGGCCCGGCGCGCATTGGCCGCGCGAGGCCAGGTTCTCGGCGATCAGGTGCATGTGGGTCGCCGGCTCGCCGCGCATCCAGGCCCGCCGCAGGCAAGGCCGGGCCGTCTCCAGCAGGACGTCGAACCGATCGCTGGGGACCGCCGGCGCCGCGACGCCCGCGCCCGTAAGCCCCGACTTGTACCGGACGACGACCGTCAGCCGGCCGGCGGCCACCTGATGGAACCGCAGCTCCTCGATCAGCCGTTCGAGGTTGCGGACCAGCCAGGCGTAGAGGACCACCGGTTCGGCCGTCGATTCGCCGAAGCTTCCCCCCCGCGACAGCGCCTTGTGCGCCGGGCGCTTGGAATGGATCGCCTGCACCGGCTCGCCGTTCAGCTCCCACCAGAGGGTCTCGCCCGAGGCCGTCAGCAGCTTCCGCACCAGCCGACGGTCGGCGCGGGCCAGGTCGAGGCAGGAGGCGATCCCCCAGGGGGCCAGCCGGGCCGCCCGACGGCCAGCGATCCCCGTGATCTCGGTCACCGGCTTGTCGGCCCGGTACGCGTCCTCCGCCTCCTTGCCCATCACCGCAAGCGCGCCGTGCGGCTTGGCGGCGTCGGAGATCAGCTTGGCGAGGGTCCGCGTCCGCGCGATCCCGACCGTCACCGGAATCCCCATCCGATCCCAGATCCGGTCGCGCATCATCTCGGCCAGGTCCTGAAACGACCGCTCGCCGCGCCCCTCGGCCTGGAAGAAGAACTCGTCGATCGAGTAATACTCGACCCTCGTCGACGTCTCGTGAACCAGGTCGCGCATCAACCGGCTCAGGACCTCGTACCACCGGAAATCGCGCTTGACGTAGATCCCGCCCGAACATTTGACGAGCGCCTCCCAGATCGGCTCCCCCGTCTTCACCCCCGCCGCCTTCATCTCTTAGCTCTTGGCGATCACGCAGGCGCCCTGCTTCCCCAGCACCCCCACCGGCTTGCCCACCAAAAACGCGTCCCGAACCCGCTCCGCCGACACGTAAAAACAGTCGGCGTCGAGATGACCAACCGCCGTCGTCCGTCGTCCATCGCTCATGGACAAAAACATAGTATGAACGATTGGACAGGTCAAGTTGAAAGCGGGTCCTTGTGCAAGAAATCCGCTCGATCCGTCGTTCAGTCGGCCGGCTTCGGCCAGGTGGTTCCAGACGTGTTCAAGAACAGACCCGCCGGCGCGAGGGGAGAGGACGAGGGCGGTTTCAGCGCGACCGCCTGGGGGCCGATTCGAGGGGCCGATGAAGTCGGAGCGCCTCAAGGGTCCGGGCCATGTCGGGGGGGATCGGCGCGGAGAGTTCGATGGGCTGTTCGGTCGTGGGGTGGATGAACTTCAGGGCGTGGGCGTGGAGCGCCTGGCGGTCGATGAGCAGGGCGTCGGGGTCGTCGGGTTTGGCCCCGGGGGCGTCCAGGTCGGCGAGGGTGAGCGCGTCGCGGCCGGAGTACGGTTTGTCGGCGACGAGCGGGTGGCCGACGTGGGCCATATGGACGCGGATCTGGTGGGTCCGGCCGGTCCTCGGCTTGCAGCGCACCAGGGCGAAGCCCCGGAACCGCTCGACGACCTCGTAGAACGTGGTGGATTCCCGGCCGCCGTCCTCGACGGCGCGGACGGCCATCCGCTCGCGGACGGTCGGATGGAAGCCGATGGGCTGCTCGACGTAGTCGCTGTCGCGCCCGGGCGCGCCGTAGACGATGGCGAGGTATTCCTTGTGGATCGTCCGGTGCTCGAACTGGAGGGCGAGCCGGCGGTGCGCCAGGTCGTTCTTGACGACGATCAAGAGGCCGGTGGTGTCGCGGTCGAGGCGATGGACGATGCCGGGACGGTCTTCGCCGGCCTCGGTCGAGAGCTGGTCGTAATGGAACTGGATCGCGTTGACGAGCGTCCCCCGCCAGTTGCCCCGCGACGGGTGCGTGACCATGTCGGCCGGTTTGTTGACGACCGTGAGGTCGTCGTCCTCGTAGACGACCTCGATCGGGATCTCCTCGGCGACGGGGGTCGGGTCGGGGAGTTCCGGCAGCCAGACGCGGATCTGGTCGCCGGTCCGGATCTTGTATGAAGCCTTGACCGGGCGGCCGTTCACCACGACGGCCTCGGCTTCGATGATCCGTTGGATCACGTTCCGCGAGTAGTCGGTGAACCGGCTCGCCAGGTAAGAGTCGATCCGCTTGCCGTCGGTGCGCGGCTTGACGTCGAATTCCTGGGGCGTTTCAGAAAGCGGCGACTCCAGCATGGGATCGAGCCGGTCGAAAGCGAGTGAGAGGCGGAAGCAAGCGGCGGGGCGCCGAACGACGTCGTCAGTTCCCCGGCTTCTGGACTTCGGTCGCGGCCGGAGCTTCCACCGGAGGAGCGGCGGGCTTGGCATCCGCCGGGGCGAACGTATCCGCCGGGGTCGGGAGCGACTTCGGGTCCGCGGGGGCCGGGTCGGACGTCGCGGCCGGGGCGTCGCCCGTCGTCGGGGCGGACGGCGGCGGCGGCGGGATCAAGAGCGGCGAGACGCCGTTCACCGGCCCGAGCAGGCCGTCGGAGCTTCCCGGGATGCCGCCGAGCCCCGAGGGCATGGGAAGGTCGAAGCTCTCGGTCCCCATGGGAGGAAGGGTGACCTTCGTGGGGGCGAACGAGTAAAGCTCTTTATAGAAGGCGGCCGCGTCGGGCTGCTGCAAGGCGGCGGCGAGCTTCTTGGCCTCGACGGCCTCGGGGGCCTTGGGCCAGGTTTCGGCGACGAGCTTGTACTGGTCGACGGCCTTGGGGAGTTCGTTGCGAGCCTCCAGCGCCCGGGCCTTGCCGAGGGCCGCGGCCAGAGCGATCGGCGAATCCTTGGCCACTCCCTTGCCGGCCTGGTCGAACAGGTCGAGGGCCTTCTTCAAGCTCTGGAGCGCGGCGTCACGGTTGTTGGGGAGGTCGTCGACGCCTGACTTGTAGAGCCGCGACGCCCCCTGGAGCAGGGCCCAGGAGGCCGCCGGAGAACCCGGATGGTCGTTGGCGATCTTGACCTGATCGTCGGCGTTCTTGGCGGCGTCGAGTTGGGACCAGACGTCGCCCGACGCGCCCGAGCGCGACGTCAGCAGGCTGACGAACACCACCAGCGCGAGGATCGCCGCGACTCCGCCGATCAGCACGCTCCAGAAGCGGGTGGGATTGAGCATCGCGCGGTGGGCCCACCGCGCGAGGAACATCATGTCCTCTTCGGGATCATGGATCACGGTCGGCGTGACATGCTCGAACTGGTGCCGAGCGGGCGCCGGGTTGCTGGGGGTCGGGACCTTCGACGGCTCTTTCTTCATCCTGCTCACCTCGCGCCGTGGCTCGCGAATGCCGCGAGACGGACTCCACTCTTCAGATCGTAAGTTCTCATGAATCGTAGTGATCGGACCGCGAAACGGTCAAGCCGGCCGGCCTGTCGCCACGCATTCACCTGGCCTCGCGTCTCCACGTTCGACCCCTATTTGAAACCAGCATACTCCATCACGACCCCGCCGTAGAGGGAGGAAAGAGAATTTGTTCGGCCGTGCGGAACAACATCCACTCTCGGTCGTCGGGACTGAGGAAGTCGAGCCGGTCGCGGACGAGCGCGACGCTGTCCTCGTAGGATTGCGAGACGACCTGGAACGGGCAGTCGCTCCCCCACATGCAGCGCCGCGTGCCGAACGCCTGGACGACCCGGCGAATCAAGGGACCGAGGTCGAGATAGGGGGGCGCCTTCTTGCCGAGGGCGTAAAAGGCGCTGACCTTGACGTAGACCCGAGGATGGGTGGCGAGGTCGCAGAGCGCCTGGACGTCGGCGTCGCGGACCTCCCCGTCGACGCCGATCCGGCCCAGATGGTCGACGACCACCCTGGTCTCGGGATGCTTGCGGCACATCCGATCGATCTCCGCGAAGCCGTCGGGATCGACCAGGCAGCTCAGGGCCTGGCCCGTCTGGGCGGCGGTCGCGAACTGGGCCTCGTACCCGGCCGGCGACAGCCAGCGGGCCGGCGGCTGCTTGCCGTACGAGGGCTGAATTCGGAACGCGCGCACCCGCTTCGGCAGCAGTTCCCTCATCGCGCCGGCTGGATCGTCCCCCAGCGGGTCGACGATCGCCGTCCCCACGAACCGATCGGGGTGCAGTTTGATCATGTCGAGCATGTACGAGTTGTCGAACTTGTAGTAGCTCATCTGGATCAGGTTCACCCGTCCCACGCCGGCCGGCCGACAGATCGCCAGCAGTTCCTGGGCCGTGAACGACGGCGGCTGCATGTCCGTCGGCTGGAATCCTTCCGCCAGCGGGTAATGGCCGACGTCGGGGGTCCAGATGTGCGAGTGGGCGTCGATGTAGCGTTCTTCAGGCACGGGGGGACTCCCGGGTCAGGAGGAAGGTGGAGGACGGCTTGGGTCGTAGGAATCGCTCGCGTCGAGCTGATCGCGCGGGTTGCGTCAAGTTTCCCGCATCGGGCGACGATAATGAAGAGGAGGGTCTCCCGGACGACTCTCGCGGGTCGCGAATCCTTCCTCGTATAGTCCGAGAGCGATGGGGCGGCATGACGGGTGAAGGACTGATCGAATCGCGACGAACTCGAACAGCCGCGCCCGGGGCCTGGATCCTGCTCGCGGCCCTGGCGATCCTGCCGGGTTGTCTCGGTCCCAAGGCCTTGAGGACGACCCGGATGAAGTACAACGAGTCGGTTCGGGTCACCAACGACGAGCAGCTTCTGATGAACATCGTCCGGCTGCGGTACGCCGATTCGCCGGTCTTCATCGACTTGCCGAGCATCACGAGCCAGTTCGAGATCAGCGGCGGCGCCAATTTCCTCGGCGGTTACGGCAATCAGTTCGAGGGGCTCGCCAACCTCGGATTCGGCGAAATGTCCGCGCGCGACAGTCCGACGCTCAGCTATCGGCCTCGCGAGGGGAAGGAGGTCGCCCGAACTCTTCTCACGCCGCTTTCCGCCGAACTGTTCAGCGTGGTCAACGCGGGGGCCAACATCGAGCAGTTGATGCTGCTGACGCTCAACGACGTCAACGACGTCGGCAACGCGCCGCAGGCGACCGCGATGACGCCGAAGGCCCCCGACCAGAACGTCGAGTTCCTCCGCGGCGCCCGCTTGCTCGCGAGTCTTCGTGAGCGCGAGGGGACCGAGATCCTGGTCGGTTACGAGGAAGACGCCGACGGAGTTTCCGACCCAATCCCGGCGAGCGAAGTCGGGGGCGCGGACGTCCTCAACGCCGCCAAGGAAGGCTTCGTGTATCGCAGCCGCGGCGACGACCAGGTGGCCCTGGTCAAGCGCGAGAAGTCGCTGGTCCTCAGGGTCCATCGCGAATTCGTCGATTCGCCCGAGATGCGGGAACTCGCACGGATCTTCTATCTGGAGCCCGGCCTCTCCCTCTATCGGATCAAGCCGGAACTGTCTCAGAACGCCCTCGAAGCCGCGCCGCGGGCGATCGCGACGAACGATACGGTCTACCTCAACCTGCGGTCGATCCTTCAGATGATGGTGTTCCTCTCGAAAGGGGTTTGCGTTCCCGCCGAGCACGTCGCAAGGAACGTCGCCCCCAACACCCCCGGCCCCGACGGACGACCCTACGACTGGACCCAGGTCACGGCCGGCAACTTCTTCGTCCGGTCGCAGAAACATCGCCCGCGCGACGCCGAGATGGCCGTCTTTTATCGCGGCTACTGGTTTTACATCCCGACCAACGATTCCAACAGCCGGGCGATCCTGGCGATCCTCGAAATCCTGATCTCGCTCGAGGAATCCGAGAGCCGCACCGGCGGCCCGCTGCTGACGATCCCGGTCGGCGACTGACCGCTCCGTGTTACAACGAGGTGCATTCGGCCCATTCGACGATAGAATCAGGGGAGGACTCCCGCCGCGCCGCCGTAAAACGAAAGGACTACTGATGCCGGGACGTCGCGAGATCACGCGATTCGGTTATTCGGCGTTCGCCGTCGTCTCCCTTCTTCTCAACGGGTGGTTCCCGGCCGCGACGCCCGCCCGGGCCGAGCCGCCGGTCAGTCGTCCCAACGTCCTGATCATCATGCCCGACCAGTGGCGCGGGCAGGATCTCGGCTGCGCCGGCAACCGCGACGTCCAGACGCCGAACCTCGACAGGCTGGCGTCGCAAGGGGTCTTCTTCCGCAACGCGTTCGCCAACACGCCGGTCTGCTGCCCGGCGCGGGCGATCATGCTCACGGGAACGTACGCCCACAAGAACGGGATGATCGCCAACGACCTGCGGCTGCGGGAGTCGGAGACCACGATCGCCGAGATTCTCAAGGCCGGCGGCTACCGTACGGGCTACGTCGGCAAATGGCATCTCGACGGCGGCAAAAGAGACCCCGGGTTCGTGCCCCCCGGTCCTCGTCGCCAGGGGTTCGACTACTGGGCCGCCAGCGAATGCAGCCATAACCACTTCCATCCGACCTATTTCCGCGACACCGACGCTCCTATCACCGAAGATCGATTCGAGCCCGAGGTCTGGACCGATCGGGCGATCGAATTCCTGAACCGGGGAGGCGACGAGCCGTTCTTCCTCGTGACGTCGATGGGGCCGCCGCACGACCCTTACGGGGCGCCCGAGAAGTACATGAAGCTTTACGACCCGGCCAGGCTGACGATGCGCCCCAACTGGGTCGAAGGGACGACCGGAGGCGGCCGCAAGGCGGTGGCCGCTTACTACGCCGCGTTGACCGCCGTCGACGATCAAGTAGGCCGGTTGCTGAAGGCGCTGGACGATTCGGGGAAGGCCGACGATACGATCGTCGTCTTCGTGTCGGACCACGGCGCCATGCTCGGCTCGCATGGAGAGAGGCTCAAGCGCAAGCCCTGGGAGGAGTCGATCCGCGTCCCCCTGATCGTTCGCTGGCCGTCCAGGATCAAGCCGGGCCGAAAGTCGGATTCTCTGATCTCCCACGTCGATCTGGCGCCGACGCTTTTGAAGCTCTGCGGCCGACCGGTTCCCGCCGCGATGCAAGGAACCGATCTCTCGGCCATGGTGTCGGGGGGCGTGGAACGGGGCCCCGATTCGGTGTTCTTTCAGATCTTCGTCCCGTTCCAGGGGGACGGCACGCCGAACCCCTGGCGCGGCGTTCGAACCGAGCGCGCAATGTACGCCCGGACCGAGGCCGGCCCCTGGGTGCTTTACGACCTGGAGAACGACCCCTACGAACTGAAGAACCTGGCCGACGATCCCGCCCGCGCCGCGCTCCGGGAAAGCATGGAAACGAAGCTGACCGACTGGATGAGCCGGACGGGCGATTCCTGGGCCCTGAATTCGATGGAGCCCGTCGAGGACGCCGGCCGGCTCTACCGGCACAGGACGTTCTACACGATCCAGGAATACCTCGACTGGGCCAGGACGCATCCGGAGGCCGACTCCAGGAAGTGACGCTCAGGCCAGGACTTCAGGGACGACCTCGGCGTGCGCCAGGGGGATCGGACGCCCCAGGCGGTCGGTGATCGTGGTCGCGGGATCGATCCGCTACAGGTGGTGGATGGTCGCCATGACATCCTTCGGAGAGACCCGGCGCTCCAGTTGAAGGACCACGGCATCCATCGATCTCTAAGGATACTTGAGTTCAAGAGCGGTTCTACGAAACTGACCGGCCGATCCAGTGCCTCGGCCGATGGGCCGTCGCGGACCTCGGTTGCCTTGGGGGGCGGATTGAGGAATACTGGATTGAGTTTGAATCGGGGAGTCGCGCCGATGTCCACGATCAGCCCGTCGGAAGCCTTGACCCTGCCTCCCGCCGAGGACGTTTTTCGAATCACGGTCGGGTTGTATGAACGGCTTGTGGATCAAGGCGATCTCGTCGAGGATCAGCCGATCGAACTCTTGAACGGAGTCATCGTCTGGAAGATGCCGAAGGGACCACGCCACGACGCCTGCTCGGCGCGATGTCGCCGGGCGATTGAGGGGCTGCTGGGGGGCGTCTGGCACCTCCGCGTGGAATCCGCCGTTCGCGTCCCCGATTACAGCGAACCCGAGCCGGACCTCTCGATCGTTCGAGGGGAATCCGACGACTACACCGAGCGCCATCCCGAGCCGCCGGACGTCGGCCTGATCGTCGAGATCGCCGAAACCAGCCTCGCCCGAGACCGGGGGACGAAGCGCGACCTGTACGCGCGCGCCGGCATCCCCGCCTACTGGATCGTCAACCTCGCCGCGCGGCAAGTCGAGGCCCACGGGCCCCCCGTCGCCTGCAGCTACCCTCCCCCATCGATCTTCAACGAGGATCAGGTCGTCGATCTGATCCTCGACGGCAGCCTCTTCGGCCGGATCGCCGTCGCCGACCTACTTCCCAAACAGCCGTAGACGCCTCGCGACCTCATCCCGCGAGTCAGGCATGGACTTTTCGCCATCAATTGTTAAACTTTCTGTGCGGCGAAGAGAATTCGCGGTTCGGAGTCGATGGTTATGAGCCTGCGTGGGTTTCAAGGAACGGCCGG
>ERZ778018.2451-NODE-2451-length-11869-cov-4.079228_pt1 | contig 11869 bp, 6 predicted proteins | sample MGYA00375748_ERZ778018 | MGnify/ENA primary metagenome ERZ778018 (study PRJEB29350, sample SAMN05509839) | bioreactor metagenome | biome: bioreactor; material: wastewater | place: South Africa: University of Cape Town | collected 2014-04-22 ... | reverse complement strand
TCAGGCCGAACGCGCCGTTGGCCTCGTCGTTCGGCCCGGCCGAGAAATAGAGCTTGTCGCTGCTGCCGCCGGAGCCGTTGTTGCCGACGGTCAGCGCCCAGAGGCCGTCGATCACGAGGGGGTTGCCGTCGAGGCCGGCGAGCTGGCCGGCGAACTGGCCCGAGGTCAAATTGAATGCGCTGATCGTGCCGTCGCCGAAGTTGCCGACCAGCAGGTCGCCCGCGAACTTGCCGAACGAGGAAGGGGCCACGGCCAGGCCCCAGGGGGCGTCGAGCGTCCCGCCGGTGGCGAGCCGGTTGAGGAAGTTGCCGTTGGTGTCGAAGACGCTGACGATGCCCAGCCCTGGGCCGGCGACCTCGTCCTTGCCCCCTTTCACCGCGAAGGAGACGTAGAGCTTGCCGTTGAGGAGCTGGATGTTGAACGGAGCGTATCCCGCCGGCAGGGTCGGGTCGCTGAACCTGCCGGCCAGGGTCGGAGCGTTCGTGTCCCCCTTGAGGACGTCGATCGCGCCGGTCCCGAAGTTGGCGGCATACAGATAGGTGTGGCCGCCGACGTCGGCCAACGTCATTCCCTTGTAGATGTTGGCGGGATCAGCGACTTGAAGCCTCTCGGCCGTGGTGCCGAGGGCCCCGCGCCAGCCCGAGATCGTGCCGTCCTCGCTGACGAAGAGGAATCGGTCGGCGTTGAAGCCCGTGCCGATGTTGAATGCCTGGCCGGTCACGCTGCCGTCGCCGGGGATCGACACTTCCAGACCGTTCTTGGTCGTGGCGTCGGTGGCCGGATTGACGGTGTAGAGCGTCGAAAGCCCCGCGCCGTTGGCGGAGACCCAGAACGGCGTGGCCGGACCAAACGAGATCCCCCAGGCGTTCTTCAGGCTGGGGTCGATGATCTGGGAGGCGCCGACGCTTGAGTCGTCGACGACGAGGTTCCGGTAGATGAAGCTGTCGGCGCGAGCCCAACTCGACAGGCTGAACGCGACGACCAACCCCCAGGCGACGAATCGAGCTTTCCTCAACGGCCGTGCGCAGCGCTTGCTTGTCATGACGGAGACTCCTGTTGGCGACCTTTGAAACGCACCGATCGGACGCGGCGATTCCCATCGTCAAGAGTCTCGTCGGCCCCTTCCCGTTACGACGATCTTCAAAGTCTTCAAGAATTCGCATGCGGGAATCTTGAAGTCGTGAACGTCGGATGCGGCCTAATGGCAATGGGGGGCGGAAGAGAGGGGTAACGGAATGAGGCTGGCCGTCCACTCGTAGAGTCCGTCGGCCTCGAGTTGTTGGAGATAGCCCGGGTTCGTGTATCCGAAGGCCGCGGTGGCGCATGCAAGCAGGAATACGGACAGCAGCAGCCGGCGACCGATCGGCCAGCGGTTGCGGCGGAGCGGCTCGACCGGGGCGACGGTTCGCGCGGTCGTCCTTGCGCCGAGGCTGGTTCGCAGGGTGGATTCCAAGAGCGGCGCGTCGATCTCCGCCCCCTCGCCGGGTCTGGCTTCCAGGGCGTAGAGCAGGAAGGCCGCCGAGAGCGCGAGGCCTCGGCGCTTGAATCGCTCGCGGAGCAGTTCGCGGGCCCGTGACAGCCGCCCCTTGACGGTTCCCACCGGCCACTTGAGCAGCTCGGCCACCTCCTCGTTCGACTTGCCCTCGAAGTAGCTGAGGATCACCGGCGCGCGGTATTTCTCGGGGAGGCGGTGGACTTCCTCCTGGATGATGGGCCGGATCTCGTCGCGGCTGGCGAGGTTTTCCTGCTCCGGCGGGTGAACCTCGTTCGACATCGCCAGCACCCGCGCCTCTCGGGCGCGGCGGCGCGCCCCGGAGGCGCGCGACCGGATCGCGATCCGATGGGCGACCTCGCAGAGCCAGCCCGCCAGATACTGGCGGTCGCGGATCGTCGCCCCCTTCCGCGCCAGCGTCAGGAAGGTCGCCTGGAACGCCTCCTCGGCGTCGTGCGCGCCGTTCAACGCCCGTCGGCAGACGGCCAGCACCATCGGGCCGTGGCGAAACATCAACTCGCGAAACGCCTCCTCCGCGTCGCTTTCGCCTCCGCTCAGGTAGCGATCGAGAAGTACCGAATCGGAGCAATCGAAACCCGTTTCACTCGCCGATCGCGAGGAACGTTCATGCATGAGGACGGTCGTGGACATCGGTGCTGTACTCCCTGGCCGTGGTCCTTCCTCAACTTAAGAGTCGCCTTCCCCGACTTCGGTTACAAGCGGATTCTCAAAAATTCTAAAAAAGGTCGTGGCCGCTCCCTCACGGCGGTCGCCGTCAGGCCCGTTTCGGGGCATGGGCCGGGCGGGCGAATCGCGGCGCGGCGTGGATCGAGGGGGGCGCGCGGTGGATCGGCCGGAGCGGGGTTCGCGGGGGCGTCCAGCGCGGCCGGGAATGAACGGGGGTTACGCGGGTGCGGGCGCCGTACCAGAGGACGCTCGCCTGGTAGTCGGTCCCGGCCTGACCGTTCCCAGCGCCGTCGAGGAGGTTCCCCGATGCGTCGGTCAGCCCGCCGGGGGCCTGGCCGTTGATCGTGAGCATGAACGGGTAGTGGATGTTGAGCCGATGGACAGGTCGGATCGTCACACTCCGGTCGGCCGCGTCGTAGGTCGCCGACCGGATCGGGACCAGGCGGCGGTCCGGGCCCTGAATCCGGTAGTTGGCGACGTTCTGGGCGGGGACGGGGTCCATGTCGACGTTGAACGCCACCACGATCGAGGTCGGCTGCCAGTGGACGCCGTTGCGGACGACGGAGACGACCCGGGGTTCGACCGCCAGCACAAGGGCTGTGTTCGACGCCGTATTGTTGGCGGGGACGGGGTCGGTTCCGAGGCCCTGAACCTGGGCGACGTTCGTGAAGCTTCCGGCGGCTGCGGCTCGCACCACGAGGGTCCAGGTCGCCTCGGCGCCCGGAGTCAGGTCGCCTACGGGGGCCGTGAGCGTCGGCGACGCGGGGCCGTTGATCGGCAGGCTCGACGAGACCAGGCTGAGGCCGGGGGGGAGGACGTCGGTCAGCACGACGCCGGCAGCCGGGTCGGGGCCGTTGTTCACGACATGGATCGTGAAGGTGAAGTCGTCGCCGACGAACCGCGGGCCGTCTGAAACGGTCATGGTCGCGGCCAGATCGCTGGTGTTCGCCGCGGGGGGGACGAACGGGCCGACGGGCGTGGACGTGGTCGCCGAGTATCCCAGCGGGTTGGCGGAGTTGTCGGCGGTGACCTGGGTCGTGCTGACGACCCAACCGCCGGGATCGTCGTATCGATCGGTCGACACGACCAGCGTGAACGTCGCGCTGCCGGTCGGGAAGCTGGAGATGGACGCTCCCACGGGCCCCGCGGGCGGCTGGGCTGGGCCCGTCGGCGGCGGGAGGAAGCCGCGCGTGGCCCCGCCGTCGGATCCAGGATACCACCAATCACTGTTTCCAGTCCCATCACCGTTGTCAGTCGGCAACGAGGTCGACCAACCGGGCGGAGCGCTGAACGAGACGACGGGGAGCGCATGCCGGTACGAGGTGTGGTACTCCCTGGTCGGCAGAATAGTCAGATTGAGGTTCAGGGCGGGGTTGGGGCTCGGGTTGGTGACGGTGACGACGAAGGTCATGTCGGCGCCGGCGGAGAGGGGATCGGGCAAGGCGACGGCGGTCACGGCGAGGCCGGCGGACCCCGGCTTCGGCAGAAGGCCGGACTGCGAGAACGCCGACGTGCCGGCCGAGGAGGTCGCCGTCGCGGTGAGCAACTGGCCCGCCGGGACGCCGCCGGCCGGTATGAACGAGAAGCTCGCCGCGCCCGCTGCGTCGGTCGTCACTTCGGTCGCGCCGAGCATGGTCCTCCCCTCGTCGTTCGCGTCGGGAGTCGTGAAGAACTCGAGGCGGTAGGTCGCGCCGGCCGACCCGGCGAGCGTCCCCGCGATGGTCGTCCCGGTGACCCGGGTGAGGACCGGGGGCTGAGGGACGGCGGCCAGGGCGGACGGGCCGATTTCGATCCCGAGGGTTGGATTGATGGAATAGTCGTGCTTGCTGTAGATGGAGTTGCCGAGGATCGTGACTCCGACGGCGTCGACGGATACGCCGATTCCGTTGAAGGCGATGAGGTTGCCCGCCCCTGCGCCGACGCCCCCCACCACCACGTCGAGCACGGGGGCGGCGACCATGTTGAAGACCTTGACCCCCCCGCCGTCTCTGACGAGCCCCACGTGGTCCAACGCCTTGCCGATCTGATTACCCTGGATCACGGCGTCGGCGTTGTTGACGCTGATCCCGGTCAGGTTGCTGCCCGAGATCAGGTTGCCCTCGCCAGGACCGGCCCCGCCGATGTTCATCGTGGTCGCGGCGGGGGTGTTCGGGTCGCGGAGGGCGCCGCGGACCTCGATCCCGCTGCCGTTGCCGTGTGAGATTCTGCCCGTGAGATCGGTGCCGATGTAGTTGCCCTGCACGACGGCGGCGGGCCCGGCGTAGAAGATGGCGACGCCGTTCGCGGAGACGACGTTGCGGGCCGAGGCGTCCGGGCCGCCGATCAGCAGCGCGCCGTTGGTGGAGTCGAGGGCGGCGACTGCTCGAATCCCGGCGGCGTTGTCCAGGTCCAGGATGCCGCTCCCGCCCAGGCCGATGACGTTGCCCTGGATCGTGACCGGCCCCAGGACGGAGCCGGCGCCGTTGTCGAGGTCGACGCCGTCGCCGCCGTTGCCGGAGATGACGTTGCCCGCCCCGTCTCCGGGGGTCGACGTCGCGCCGCCGATGAGCGCCCCGCCTTGCGAGCCCCCCTGGGCGGCCCCTCGAATGACGACGCCGTCGTTGACGTTGCCCCGAGCGAGCTCGCCCGTGGCGTCGGTTCCGATGTAGTTGCCTTGCACCGTGTTGGAGGCGCCGGTGCTGGTGAGCCGGATCCCGTCGCCGTTGCCGGAGATCAGGTTGCGGTCGGCCGTCGTGGGGGATCCGATCCGGTTGTTCCCACCGACGACCTGGACGCCGATCGAGTTGCCGAAGGCCTTGCCTTCGGTGGGGTCGTTGTTGTATCGGTCGCCGTCCGAGTCGGTGCCGAGGAAGTTGCCGGCGATCAGGTTGTTGTTCGAATCGACGACGTCGACGCCCGCGGAGCCGGGGGTGGCGAACCGGTTGATGATCAGGCCTCGGATCGTCGAGCCGCTCGCGCCTGCCTCGAGCCGCAAGCCGGCCAGATTCGGCTGCGTGAGGGCGGCGCCGCTGATCTCGACCATGAGGATCGCGAACCCGTCGAAATTCGTCGGCCTGTAGGGCCTGGTCCCCGGCTGCGTCATGCCGTCGATGACGATGGGCTCGGTGATCCCCGGCAGCGGGGAGGTCAGGTTGATCGTGTGCACCCCGGTCCCGGGGATGTCGAAGTCGATGACGTCCAGGCCCGCGGACCCCGCCGGGGCGTCGCCCGAGGCCGCGTCGGTGTTCGCCGCGGTGATCGCCTCGCGGAGCGTCACGACTCCGTCGTCGGGGTCGATCGTGTCGCCGGCGCTGGTGACCGTGATCGTCGACGGCAGCCGACGTTCCTCCATGATCTCCAGCCGGGGACGGGAGCAATGGAACCGCGCCCGCGGGACGATCGGGCGACGCGCGCTGGGGAATGTCTTCATCAAAGCCATCCTGCTCATGGAGTGTAGGAGGGATGGGTTTCGCGGGGTGCGAATCTAGGTAACGGCGAGTTCAGTCGGGCGGAACCGACATTCCATCAATACACCCGGGCGAACGGCGTTGCATCGAAAAACCAGGACGAAAATAAAAAAACCTTAATTTTACGACAAGGCCCCCTCGCGTGGCCGCGCGGCCTCGCCGAGGGTGATCGACGCCTCGCTGCCCGATTGTGCGACGCTCGCCCGGGCGGGACAATAAACCGTGCCGTCGCGACGAATCCTCTTTGCTTCGTCGATCGGTCGTTGGATGGGGAGGCTTTCGCGATGGCCCGTGGTGAGCGATGCTGATCGAGCTTGAGGACCTGACCAAGACTTACGGCGCGATCACGGCGCTTGCGGGATTGTCGACGGCGCTCCCCGAGGGAGCGGTCGGGCTGCTCGGCCCCAACGGGGCGGGCAAGACGACGATGATCCGCAGCCTGCTGGGGCTGATCGCGATCGACGCCGGCAAGGGGCGGGTGCTGGGGATGGACGTCGTCCATCAGGCACTGGCGATTCGCCAGGCGGTCGGCTTCGTGCCCGAGGACGACTGCCTGTTCCCCGGCGTGACCGGCGTCCAGTTCGTCGCCTACGCGGGCGAACTGGTCGGGATGGGGGCCAGGGACGCGCTTCAGCGGGCGCATGAGGTGCTTGATTACGTCGATCTGGGCGAAGCCCGGTATCGCAGCGCCGAGTCGTATTCGACGGGCATGAAGCAGCGGCTCAAGATCGCCTCGGCGATCGTCCACGACCCCCGGCTCCTGATCCTCGACGAACCGACTAACGGCATGGACCCCGTCGGCCGCGACGAGGTTTTGGCGCTTTGCCGCGATCTGTCGCGAGCCAAGGGGATGAATCTGTTGATCTCAAGCCACCTCCTCCCCGACGTCGAGGCGGTCTGCGAATACGTGGTGGTGCTCGGCAAGGGGCGGGTGCTGGCGCAGGGGCGGATCGCCGAGCTGAAGCAGGCCCACGACCGCCAGTTCGAGCTGCGGGTCCGGGGCGACCAGCGGCGGTTCGCCGGGTTGCTGGCGGAGCGCGGGGTCCGGGCCGAGCCGGTCAACGACCACCTGCTGGTCGATCTGCCCCCTGATTCGACTGTCGCGACGCTCTGGGAGACCGCCGAATCCGCCGCCGAGCAGATCCGGTCGATGCGCCCGCGCCGCAGCACGCTTGAAGAGGTGTTCCTCCGAGCCCTTGAGGAGCCGAGCTGATGCCGATCCTGGACCAGGGCTATCAACACTGGAACGGCAAGCTCGGCGGCCATGCGCTCCGATGGCTGACGATCACCCGGCAGGGGGTCCGCGCGCAGCTCAAAAACCGCTGGGTCGTGATGACGCTGGCCTCGGCGCTTCTGCCGGCGCTCGTGCTGGGGGCCTTCCTCGTCCTCTGGGGGTTGTTCGAGCAACAATCGTCGATCCTCACGCCGATCCTCTTCCTGTTCCAGAATCTGCCCGAGGAGCTTCGGGCCGGCCCCAAGGGTTATCGATCGACGTTCTGGGTGCTGGCGTTCACACAGTTCTTCGAGATCCAGCTCTTCGTCGGCATGATCCTCACGGTGCTGGTCGGCCCGGACCTCGTCAGCCAGGATTTGCGACTCAACGCGCTGCCGCTTTACTTCTCCAGGCCGTTGCGGCGGATCGATTATTTCCTCGGCAAGTTCGGGGTGATCGCGGCGTTCCTGCTGACGATCACGCTGATCCCGGCGGTCCTGGCCTACGTCGTCGGATTGGCCTTCAGCCTTGATCCGATGATGGTCCGCGACACCTGGCGGGTGCTTGCCGCGTCGTTCGCCTTCAGCCTGATCGTCACACTCTCGGCCGGCCTGCTGATGCTGGCGTTCTCGTCGCTGTCGAAGAACTCGCGGCAGGTTTCGGCGATGTGGCTCGGGCTCTGGTTGGTGGGCAACGTGGCCTCGGGCGTGTTGATGCAGCCGGGCCGCGCATGGCCGCCGCTGCTCTCCTACACCACGAACCTGTCGCGGGTCCGCGACGCGTTCTTCGACGTCGATCACGAATGGGAGCGCGTCGGCGAACTTTTCAGGGCGGGAAAGGGGGTGGTCCGATCCTCGTCCGGCTTCGGGCCGTTGGGGATGCGAAGGCGAGGCCGGTTTTCGCCTCCGCCTCCGCCTCCGCCCTCCGAATCGGCGGGGGCGCCGGCGCAAGCCCCCTGGACGTGGTCGGCCGGGGTGCTCGCAGCGCTCGGGACCGCGTCCGTCGTCGTGCTGTCCACGCGGGTTCGCTCGCTCGATCGATTGAAATGAGGGCCGCCGGATGAGCAAGGGCGATGAGAATGCCGACTCGGAAGCGGAAGCCGCGGACGAGCCTGCGGTGATCGAGTTCCGGTCGGTTTCCAAGTGGTACGGCCAGGTGATCGGCGTGAACAAGCTCTCGCTCCGCGTGGGCCGAGGCGTGACGGGGCTTCTGGGGCCCAACGGCGCGGGGAAGAGCACGCTGTTGCAACTGGCGACCGGACAGCTTCGGCCCAGCCAGGGGGAGGTCCGGGTGCTGGGCCGTCGCCCCTGGAACGACGCGGGGCTCAACCGATACGTCGGCCTCTGCCCCGAGCAGGACGCGCTCTTCGAGTGGATGACCGGGCGGAAGTTCCTTCGCGCCTGCGCGTCGCTGGCCGGCCTGGGGCGGATCGGCGCGCGCGAGGCGGCCGACCGCGCGCTCGAGCACGTCAGGATGACCTCGCACGCCGACCGGGTCGTCCGGGGGTATTCCAAGGGGATGAGGCAGCGGATCAAGCTCGCCCAGGCTCTGGTCCACGACCCGCAGGTCCTGTTCCTTGACGAGCCGTTGACCGGCACCGATCCGGTCGCCCGCCGCGAGCTGATCGACCTGATCGTCGGGCTGGCCGACGCGGGCAGGACGATCCTGGTTTCGAGCCACGTGCTTTACGAGGTGCAGGCGCTCACCCCTCGGATCGTGCTGATGAACCGGGGCAAGGTGGTGGCGTTCGGCGACGTCCGCCAGGTCCGCGACCTGATCGACGCCCATCCCCACCGGATCGTCCTCAAGAGCCCCCACACCCGGAATCTGGCCGCGAAGCTGGTGCGGTGGGAGGACGTGGTCGGCGTCGAGATCGCCCGGGGCGGCGACTCGATCGTGATCGAAACCCACGCGCCCGACCAGTTCTACCGCAGGCTCCCGGCGCTGGCCCGCGAGCCCGACTCGCTCATCGAAGAGATTTACTCCGACGACGACTCTCTTGAAGCGGTCTTCAAATATCTGGTGAATTCATGAGTCGCGATGCAGCCGCCCCTCTCTCCCCCGCCGTCCCGGCCCCGGCGCGGCCCTGGCACGAGCCGGTTTCGGCGTCGGGCCGGCCGTCGCTCTCCGCGCTGGCCACGGTCCTGGCGATCACGGCGGCCCGGCAGGCGCGCGGCAAGCGGGCCTTGGGGTTCATCCTCCTGTTCGCCGCGCCGGCGGTGATCGCGCTGCTCGTCAGGCGGTACGACCCGACTTATGATCCCACGGTTCAAGAAAAGGTGCTCGTCTTCGGCTTGATCCCGCAGGCGATCATCCCGTTGACGGCGCTCTTGTTCGCCTCGGGCCTGGTGCGCGACGACGTCGAGGAGCAAACGCTGACGTATCTGTTGATCCGTCCGGTGCCGCGGTGGGCGATCTATCTGGTGAAGGCGCTGGGGACGACGCTGGTGACGTCGATCTTCGCGACGGCGGCCGCGACCGCCGCGCTGGCGGCGATCCACGGCGGCCTTGCCGAGCACGACTGGGGCTGGCTCTTGACGCGCGCCGGGGTGGTCTCGGGGTTGTCGAGTTTGGCCCTGCTCGTGTACATCGCGGTGTTCGGCTGTCTGGGGCTGATCACCCGGCGGTCGCTGGCGGTCGGGGTCGGCTACATCCTGGTGTTCGAAGGTTTTCTGGCCAACGTGCCGTTCATGGTGCGGTACGCCACGGTGATGTTCTACAACCGGGTGCTCGCCCTTCGCTGGCTCGACCTGAATCCCGGCGACTGGCAGATCGACCTGAACGACGCGCCTTCGGCCGCAAGCTGCATGGAGGTCCAACTCGCCGCCGCGGCGATCTTCATCGCGCTGGGCGCCTGGATCTTCAGCAGCCGCGAATTCCGAGTCAAGACGGCCGAGGGAAGCTGAGCCTCGCGTCGCGGAGTCCTGTTTCTTGCGAAGGCCGTGGAGGCTGTTGACGCCTTCCGAGGCGAACCCTCGCCGGCGCGTCGGGCGGAACCGCGTTCGACGGGCTGCCGTCGATCAACCCAGCGGCGGGCCGCCGTGCATCTGGTCGAGCTTCCTTTTGAGGCGGCGGAGGAACTCGCGCTTGACGTTCCATTGCTGGAGCGGCAACGTCTTGATAAAGAACTTGAGGACCGCGGCCGATTCGGTCAGTTCGTCGACGCCCAGCATTTTCAAGTCGTCGACGATCATGAGCCGCAGCGCGGGGTCCTGGCGGATTTCCTTGCCCAACTCCTGGACGACGGCGATCACGCGGTCGACGTCCTCGTTGAGAGGAACGCGGAGCGAGAACGCCGCGCGCGACCAGCCGTGGGTCATGTTGACCACGGAGGTCGTCGCGCCGTTGGGCATGAAGTGGAGCGCCCCTTCGTCGTCGCGCAGGGCCGTCATCCGCAGGGTGATCTGCTCGACCTGGCCGGAGTGGTCGCCGATCTTGACGACGTCCTTGAGCTTGTATTGATTTTCGAGAAGAATCATAAATCCATAGAAGAAATCCTTGATCAGGTTCTGGGCGCCGAAGGCGACGGCGACGCCGGCCACGGCGGCCCCGCCCAGCATCGGGGTGACGGGGACTCCCGCCTGGCTGAACATCGTCGTCACGCCGCCGATCAGGATGACCGCGCTGCCGGTGTTCTGGAGCACGCTGACGAGCGTCTCCATCCGGTTGTCGCGCTCGGCCTTCGACCCGCGCAGGCCGCGCGCGGCGAACACCTCGACGATCTTGTGCGCGTACCGGCTGACGATCCAGTACAGGAGCGTCATTACGACCAGGGTCCCCAGCAGCGACGGGCCGTGGAAGCGCAGCCATTCCCGGATGTTGTGCGACGAGAACGGGCTCTCAAGCGCTTTGATCTGGTCCTCGGCCTTTTGAAGGCCTTCCACGGCGGTACGCGCCTGCCGGCTGACCATGTTGAGCGCGCCGAAGATCTGGTCGCCTTCCTCGACCATTTCGTCGTGGCGGGCGACGCGGGTCCTGGCGTCCTCGCGACACGCCTGAATTCGGCGGTCGAGGCGGGCGGTCACGTCGACGCCCGGCTCGGTCCAGGGCTCCAGCTCGGGCGCCTTGGGATCGCGCCGGATCACTTCCTGGAGATAGTCGCGGATCTTGGTCGCGTTCTCCATGCAGAGTCGGGACGTCTCGGCGAGTTCGCCGACCACCTCGATCGATCGGGCGACGCTTTTCATCCGGGCGTCGAGCGACATCGTCCGTTGCTGGAGCTTCTGGACGGCCGTGCTCTTGGCCTGGAAATCGCGCTTGGCGGCGACCAGTTCCTTGCTCGGCGGCGGCTTGGGGGGTTCGGTCACGTCCTTGACCGCGGCCGATTTGGCCGCGTCGGCGTCGGCTTTCACCGCCTCGGCCTTGGCGTCGTCGGTCTTGGTCTCGTCGGGCTTCTTTTCATCGGCCTTGGGGACGCCCGGAATGAGGGAGGTGACGTCCGTCGGGGGAGTGGCGGCCTTGGGTTCCTCGGCGGCGGCCTTGGGGGGCTCGACGACCGCCGGGGTCGGAGCGGCGGGGGCGGCGGCGGCGTCCGAGTCGGCCTTCGGGGCCGGCACCGTGGTCGCATCGACGGCCCGCTGGGCGTCGCCCGATTCGAGGATCGCGTTGAGCCGCTGCTGGTCGTGCGCGAGGAGGCTGTTGAGCAGGTTGACGCGTTCGATGGTCAGCATCCGCGCGCGGAGGTCGAGGTTGAGGCGTTCGCGGGCGAGCGTCCAGGGAGTGTGCAGGTCGTCGATCCGCTTCGAGAGGGCCTCGCCCTCCTGGGCGTCGGCGGTCTTCCGCGCTCGCTTCAGGTCGTTGAGCTGGTCGTCGAGCTTCTGGAACGTCGACCGCGCCCGGTCGGCCTCGTCCTGGTCCTCAAGCTGGGGCGTGAGTTCGTCGAACTCCTGGCGGTTCGCCTGGATGATCCGGCCGAGCAGCGTGACGATCTCGGCGGCCGACAGCCTCGACGTCGGCCCGAGGGCCGGCGCGTCGGGGGACGGCAGCTTCGCCGCGGGGGCCGACGGATCGGGGTCCACTTCGGCGGGAGGG
>ERZ778018.2449-NODE-2449-length-11870-cov-4.582480_pt1 | contig 11870 bp, 9 predicted proteins | sample MGYA00375748_ERZ778018 | MGnify/ENA primary metagenome ERZ778018 (study PRJEB29350, sample SAMN05509839) | bioreactor metagenome | biome: bioreactor; material: wastewater | place: South Africa: University of Cape Town | collected 2014-04-22 ... | reverse complement strand
TCTATTTCAAATCCACCGTAAGGGCCTTTGAGCGAATTGACAATATTGTGCCTGGTAAGCGTACCCAGGATCTTGGCGGTAAAGGCTTCGGGTGAGCCTGTATGCTCTGCTACATCGCCCAGCTTCACCCGCTTGTTCTCGAGCGATTGCGTGGCTATATAGATAATGGCTTTAATGCCATATTCACAGGCTTTTGAAAACATCTTTCCCTTTTGATTTACAGCAAAGGTACAATTAGTTTTTTATTTCGGATAATTTTATCTTAAATTAAATTTCAGATAGTAATATCTGAATGATAAAAAGCCGGAACCTGCGGATCAGGCATTTAATTTTTCATACTTGCAGACAGGTTATTGGCTATAAATCTTTAGTTTTAAATAAGCATCAAAGTAACTATCTGCTTACAGGCAACAACCTTTTATTACGGATACGTTTGCTGGGCAGTGTCCTACCGGACGGATGTGAGACATCTCTTATAATAATTGGTAGCTTATAAAGGCTTTGTTCCCCATATAGATAGTCAGTAAATTAAATATAATTCGTTTCAGGAATCCTTTAAGACAGTCTTTTCAGCAAACATTGACAGGGACAATAAAGAGGGATGTGGTTGGTTGTTAGCAGGGAAAAGAGGGTTTACAAAGCATAGGCGAAAACGTGGATCCATTAACATTTTCATATAGCAGAATATGGCTTGTAATACAGGTATGCCCCATAGTGCCCTTTACTTTCCGGCTTTTGTGCTGGTCATTGGATTGTTTTCCTGTAGCACGAACGTAGACGGTACGGTTAAGCAGATGACTACAGACCACTTGCAGACCAGCCCTTCGCCTGGAAACGCCTTAAGAGATATTAATTTAGCCGATTCCGTCCGGTATTAATGGATATAAGTGCGGCAAAGGATACTTTTCAATATACAGCGTACTATAATGCTGACCGACCGTACCGGCTGCTTTATTTTAAAGTTTTCAGGAAAAAGCCTTTTGAGTTGAAAACAAGGCTTTTATGTGGATAATCAAAGATTGTAAGGTAACGTTTTGGTAACGGTGCTTATTGCTTTGCTTTTCAATACATTTCTGTTAGCTCATAGTAAATATACAAAAAAAAGAGTGTTTTAATTATTTTATTTACTCCAATAAAATTGTAAATATCCTTTCATTAGCATAACAAGTTGGCATAAGACCTCATAATATATTAGATACGCAATTTATAAGTTGATTCCACAAATATCATCTGATATTTACTACTTTTGTAATCACCTTCCGATAATATAAATTATATAGAAGTAAATTAAATGAAACCAGAAGAAAAAGCCAGAGAAATAATCAACCGAATGCTGAATGAGGCAGGTTGGGATATTGTGAGTAGAGACAACTATTCTCCCAATATTTCTGCTGTGGCGATTGAAGAAGGTTTGTTAAAAGGCAATTGTGAAGCTGATTATCTTCTGTTTCTCAATGGAAAAGCGATAGGCGTGCTTGAAGCAAAAAGAGAAGAAAATCAGTTATCCAATGTTGTGATGGAGCAAGCGGAACGATATGTTCTCGGACTGCCGAGTTGGTGTTCTTCTTGGTATAATCCGTTGCCCATTGTCTATTTGTCAAACGGTAAAGAGATTCTATTCAAAAACGTCAATAATCCAGATGAGGGTTATACACCCGTTTCTCGTATTCATTCTCCGAAAGAGATTGTAAAAATGCTCGGAATAGAAGACAACTATGCAGGTTTACCAACTCTACAAAAGAAAGGATTGAGAGCTTGTCAATATGAAGCGATTTCTGAATTAGAATCCAGTTTTCGTATAGGGCAAAATCGTGCATTAATGGTGCTTGCAACAGGAGCTGGAAAAACCTTTACTGCGTGTATGGCTGCGTATAGATTGCTTTCATATACTCCAATGAAACGTGTATTATTCCTTGTTGACAGAAATAATTTGGGACGACAGGCAGAAGGAGAATTTGGAACATTCCGATTGACAGAAACGGGAGAACCATTCAATACTATTTTTACTACTGAACGACTAAAATCATCGAATATTCCCAAAGATGCGAATGTTGTTATTTCCACTATTCAACGTCTTTTTGCTTTGCTTACGGGTCAGGAATTAGATGATAATGACAATGATGAATCGTATAATGAAGATGACAAAGAAATACAATTAGGTGGAAACCTGAATCTTCCTCCTGACTTTTTCGATTTGATTATTATTGACGAATGCCACCGTTCTATTTATGGTAACTGGCGGAAAGTGTTGGAATATTTTAATACTGCGAAAATGGTCGGTTTGACAGCTACACCTGCTCCCGAAACCTTAGCTTTTTTCAACAATAATCGTATTGTAAATTATACGCTTGAAAAATCCATTGCTGATGGAATCAATGTCGATTATCGCATTTATCGTATCAAAACCCAAGCTACGGAAAATGGAGGAGCGGTAAAAGAAGGCGAAAATGTGAAACAGATTACGAAGTATTCGGGTAAAACGGAAGACGTGAAAATGTCGGAAGAAAAAACCTATACTCGCACCGAACTCAATCGCAGTATTGTCAATCCTTCTCAAATCAAGTTGATTTTAGAAACGTATCGTGATGCTATCTATACAGAACTATATCCCGAAAGAGAACCACAATTAGAATATATTCCGAAAACGCTCATTTTTGCTTTAAATGATGCACACGCAACCAATATCGTCCGAATTGCAAAGGAAGTTTTTCCAAATCAAAACGAAAATTTTATTCAAAAAATTACGTATTCAGCAGGAGACAGCAATCAACTTATCAGAAGTTTTAGGAATGATAAGGATTTTCGTATTGCCGTAACTGTTACATTGGTGGCAACAGGTACAGACGTTAAACCGTTGGAAGTTGTACTATTTATGCGAGATGTTGAATCAGACGCTCTATATACGCAAATGAAAGGACGAGGCGTGAGAACCATTGGCGATGAGCAACTCCGAAATGTAACTCCCAATGCTATCAGTAAAGACCTTTTCTTTTTGCTAGATGCAGTCGGAGTAACTGAAGGCGAAAAGCAGGTTACTCGTCCCGGTGTTGAGCTTCCGCTTCCAAATATGTCGTTAAGAATATTGTTGGAACGTATTACACACGGAGATTTGCCCGATGATAATTTAAGATTGTTGGCAAGTCGTTTATCACGAATCAATGTTAAGTCAGATGATAAACAACGTCAAAAGTTCACTGATTTGGCAGGTATTCAGATGAAAGATTTGATAGTACAAATCTTCGATGCCTTGGAAGCCGGTTTAGAACCTTTTGTTGATGCTAATCAGCCGAATTTTGTCCGAAAAGGATTGGTTAAATTTTTAACGCATACTCCAAAAGTTCGGGAATATTTGTTGGTGCTAAACGCTGGTTTTATCAATATTTTACAACCCGGAGAAGACACGCTTATAGAAAAAGGATTTTCCATAGAAGAAGCTCAAAAAACGACTCAAGCATTTGAAGAATACATCAATACACACAAAGACGAAATAGAAGCTTTGCGTATTATTTACAATAACACAAACGAGCCGATTACGTATGAAATGCTGAAAGGTTTACGGGAAAATTTAATGCAATTCAACAATAAGTTCAACCCCGTTTTATTGTGGAATACCTATTCTATACTCGACCCGGCTCACGTTGTTTCGTTTCGTTCACAAGATGAAAAAAATGCACTAACCAATATCATTCAGTTGGTACGTTTTGCTTTTAAACGAATTCCGGAATTACGCTCCTTGTCATCTATGGCTGCAAGTCGGTTTGAACTTTGGTGCGGACAAAATCAACGTCCATTGACTGATACGCAAAAAGAAATTATTCGTAACGTGGTCAATTATATTGTAGCCAACGGTAGTTGCACAATGAACGATATTAAGGAAGAAGACAAACCTTTGGTTGCTCAAATGGTGGGCAACTTTGGTTCGGCAGATGCGGTCAATACGGCTATCATCTCGCTTTCTCAATTTATATTAAAAGCTGCATAAAACTGAAAATTAATGGCAAAAATCAATGTAAAAGATAGTAAGATTACAATAATATCATTTGCTGAAAGTGATTACATTTCGCTTACCGACATAGCCAAACACAAAACAGATGATGCGAGTGCCGTCATTGCAATTGGATGCGAAACCGTAATACAATAGAGTTTTTGGGGATTTGGGAATCACTTTACAATCCAAATTTTAAACCCCTCGAATTCGAGGGGTTTAAAAAAGACGCTGGGTTAAATGCGTTTACAATGTCGCCTTTAAAATGGATTAAAGCAACTGATGCTATCGGTTTTGTCGTAAAATCAGGACGTTACGGAGGTACTTTTGCCCACAAAGATATTGCATTCAAGTTTGCAAGTTGGATATCGGTAGAATTTGAATTGTATATCGTTAAAGAATTTCAACGCTTAAAAGAAGAAGAACAAAAGCAATTAGGTTGGTCGGCAAAACGAGAATTAGCGAAAATCAATTATCGTATTCATACAGATGCTATCAAACAAAATTTAATTCCGAAAGAATTAACCTCAAAAGAAACTTCCATTATCTATGCAAACGAAGCAGACGTTTTGAATGTTGCATTATTTGGAATAACCGCAAAACAATGGCGTGATGCAAATCCTGATTTGAAAGGAAATATACGTGATTATGCGACAATGAACCAATTAATTTGTCTTTCCAATTTAGAAAACTTGAATGCCGTTTTTATTCACGAGAATTTAAGCCAAAGTGAACGGTTGACCAAGCTCAATAAAATTGCAATCCAACAATGAAAGTATTGGAAAATATAGAAGACAGAACCTTGTTGAAATAACAGATTACACATAAATGGCAAAAAAAACAAATTCAAGCGAACAATCGCTCACTAAAAAAGTATGGAACTTAGCCACCATTCTTTCTTCGCAAGGTGTTGGCTTTACTGATTATATTACACAGTTGACTTATCTTCTGTTTTTGAAGATGGATAACGAAAATGTTGAAATTTTCGGGGAAGAATCCGCCATTCCGGAAGGTTATCGCTGGAATGATTTGACGGAGCTTGACGGACTTGATTTGATAGTGCAGTATGAAAAAACGCTTAAATTATTGAGTCAGGAAGATAATCTGATAGGGACGATTTACACAAAAGCTCAAAACAAGATAGACAAACCGGTATATCTCAAAAAAGTGATAACGCTTATTGATGAGGAAAATTGGCTTTCTATGGACGGAGATGTGAAAGGTGCTATCTATGAAAGTATTTTGGAGAAAAACGGTCAGGACAAGAAAAGTGGAGCGGGACAATACTTCACGCCTCGTCCATTGATTGACACGATGGTTGAAGTGGCTCGTCCTCAAATTGGCGAAACCGTTTGCGACCCGGCTTGTGGTACGGGTGGATTTCTTCTTGCGGCTTACGATTATATGAAAGAGCAATCGCAGGATAAAGATAAGCGGGCATTCTTACGTGATAAAGCGTTGCACGGTAATGACAATACGCCTTTGGTGGTAACATTGGCTTCGATGAACTTATACCTGCACGGAATTGGTACGGAACGTAGCCCGATTGAATGTTGCGATTCATTGGAAAAAGAACCTGATACCTTGGTTGATGTGGTACTTGCCAATCCTCCATTCGGAAATCGTCCTGCCGGTTCTACCGATATTGCCGCTATGCGTACCGACTTATATGTTTCCACGAGCAACAATCAACTGAACTTTATGCAGCACATTATGCTGATGCTGAAAAACGGAGGAAGAGCAGCGGTTGTATTACCCGACAATGTTTTGTTTGAAGGTGGTGCGGGAGAAACTATTCGTAAGAAATTACTGACAGAATTTAATCTTCACACCATTCTTCGGTTGCCTACGGGTATTTTTTATGCCAATGGAGTGAAAGCAAATGTTTTGTTTTTCTCAAAAGGAAATAAAACCAACGAAACGTGGTATTATGATTACCGTACCAATGTAAAACACACATTAGCCACCAATCCGATGCGGCGTCAGCATTTAGATGATTTTGTAAAATGCTACAATGCTGATAATATCCATAACAGAACGGAAACTTATTCCGAAGAAAATCCGTCAGGTCGTTGGAGAAAATATACTGCTGCGGAATTGTTGGGCAGAGATAAAACAAGTCTGGATATTACGTGGATTAAAACCGGAGAAGAAACGGTGGATATGCCACTTTCTGAATTGATGGCACAAATCGAAGAAAAGAGTTCCAACATAGCGAAAGCAGTCGCTTCACTAAAAGAAATCATCGGCAAAATTGAGGAATAATGGATACGAAGAAATTACGACAAAAAATCCTTGATTTAGCGATACGTGGCAAGTTGGTTCCGCAAGACCCAAATGATGAGCCGGCTTCTGTACTTATTGAGAAAATACGTTTAGAAAAAGAACAGTTAATCAAGGAGAAGAAGATTAAGCGGGACAAGAACGAATCATATATCTACCGTTCTGATAAATCATATTATGAGCAATTACCTTTCGAGATTCCTAATAATTGGACTTGGTGTAAATTGGGAGAAATATGTGGTGTAGTTCGAGGTGGCTCTCCAAGACCTGCTGGTAGTAATATATATTACAACGGAGATATCCCTTTTTTAAAAGTCGCTGATTTAACTAAGAGTAAGAATATGTATGTTAATACATATCAATATACTATAAAAGAAGCAGGATTAGTCAAAACAAGATTTATTAAAAAAGGCACGTTGCTGTTAACAAACAGCGGTGCTACGTTAGGTGTACCCAAAATCTGTGGAATAGATGCGACAATTAATGATGGAATTGCTGCTTTTCTTGATTTAGACGATAACCAAATTGAGTATTTGTACTGGTTTCTTGAATCTCAAACACAAAATATGAGAAATATAGACCAAGGAGCAGCACAACCTAATTTGAATACCGATATAATTAAAGACTTTCTCATACCTATTCCTCCTTTAACAGAGCAAAAACGTATAGCTTCTGAAATAAAACATCTTTTCTCCGTTATTGATTCTTTGGAAGAAAATAAAATTTCATTAGAACAATTCATCACCCAAACCAAATCCAAAATCCTTGACCTCGCAATCAGAGGCAAACTCATTCCGCAAGACCCGAATGATGAGCCGGCTTCGGTATTGCTGGAACGCATAAAATCGGAGCGTTCTGACAGCAAAAAGAAGACTAAAAATACAGGGGATAACTCACATTATCAGAACTTAGAATGGAGTGTGCCTTCAAATTGGTGCTGGTGTTTGCTTTCGGACGTCTGTACTTTTGAAAGAGGTATTACTTTTCCTTCAACTGCTAAAACAACATTAAAAGAAGAACATTTACTGCCTTGTATAAGAACAGCTAATGTTCAAGAAGAATTAGAGCTTGAAGATTTGTGGTACATTGACCCTGTTTATATTAAAAATAACACAGAAAAACTGGTAAGAAATGGAGATATTATAATGTCTTCTGCCAATTCTCGAGAACTGGTTGGAAAGACTTCTTTCGTTCACAATGTTGATTACAATATGACATTTGGAGGATTTGTACTCAATATTCGTGCAAGAGGGATAGAGCCTAAATATCTCTTTTATCTATTGCGTTGTTATTTTAACAATGGAATTTTTATGACAGAATCAACACAAACGACCAACATAGCAAATATAAATGCGACAGTCTTAGGGAATTTAAAAATGCCTTTACCTCCTATACACGAACAAAAGAAAATAGTTCAAACTATTGAAAAACTTTTTCGACAATTAGAGAGCATTGTCGTAGAATTATAACTCTCCGACAATGCCGTCTAACATACCATAAATCTGCTGAATGTGATTTAAGATTCGTTGTTGTTCTTTTAAGGGAGGAAGAGGTATAGATTGATTTCTAATAATTTCTCCTGATATTGCTGTAAATGTGCTTCCTGTAGCTTGTGCTTCAAAAATATCTTTGAAATAATTTACCCAAAAGAACATAAAATTTGTAGAAATACCACCTAAAGGATTCAATGCACATAAACCTCTTCCTATACAGATTTCTCTATCAATTATATTAACATCTCCGACAGGAGCTCTTACACACATTATAAGGCTGTTGGCTGGTGCTATCTTCGTGGGTTTATCTGTAAATATCTGTGAATGCCGTAAGGTTAAACTTCCAAAAAATAATTTTCCTTGATGAAATTCTAATCCATCAGTATGATTTATATCTGTTCCAGACGGAGATTGTCCCATCGTTATTTCAAATACATCTTCGAACTTTGTCCATATCCAATTTTCCGGTATCTCAAACGGCAAGTTCTGATAATGTGAGATAGCCAAGCTAAAAGCGTTACTATTATTCATTTCAAAATAATAGAATATGGTAACAGCATTTCAAAAATCGCTAAGTAAAAACGACTTGGCAGAAAACACAATTACGTCTTATGTATGGACGGTAAATCATTTCCTAACGAATTACAAGGAAATAAACACAGAAAACCTTTTGGCATACAAGGGATTCCTCATTGAGCATTTCAAACCTCAAACGGTAAACCTACGCTTACAAGCGATAAACAAGTATCTTGAGTTTATCAAAAAAGACCGATTGAAACTCAAATTCGTTAAAGTACAGCAGAAAAACTTTCTTGAAAATGTAATCAGTGATGCGGATTACAAGTTTTTCAAAACAAAGCTAAAAACAGATGGCAATATCGAATGGTATTTTGTGGTTTGGTTTTTAACAGCAACCGGAGCTCGTGTTAGTGAATTGTTGCAGATAAAAGCAGAACACGTTCATATCGGACACCTTGATATGTACACAAAAGGAGGAAAAATCAGACGATTATATATTCCTAAAAATCTGCGTTCGGAAGCTATCAAATGGTTAGAAACAAAGAATATACAATCAGGCTATATATTTCTCAATCGTTTTGGGGAAAGAATTACATCTCGTGGGATTTCTCACCAGTTAAAGCATTTCGCTTCTAAATACGGTTTGAATCTAAATGTTGTATATCCACATTCTTTCCGCCACCGATTTGCTAAAAACTTCTTGGATAGGTTCAATGATATAGCACTACTTGCCGACCTTATGGGACACGAAAGTATAGAAACCACACGGATTTATCTTCGCCGCACCGCAAGTGAACAGCAGGCAATTGTTGATAAAATTGTGAATTGGTAAAAACAAAAATTATAGCGTAGGCATTCGCCTACGCTATAATTGAATTTACTATTTCTTCAAGTGAAGCAAAAATTTCTTCGATTTTGCGGACGATTCGTTTTTGTTCAGCAAATGGGGGAAGAAAAACATACAATTCTCTAAACAACTTCTTATTAAGATGAGGTATAGCCGACCCAACTTTAGATTCCTTGAAAGTAGTTTGTTCGTTTTGTAATAACTTGAATATAAATGCTTCATTGACTTGCTTGCTAATATTCAGTATCTTAAATGTACTTCCCTGATAACCGTCCTCTGTTACTGAAAATATTTCGCCTGAATTTTCGCCATCTACCAAAATCATAAAATTATTTCTTTCGACAAATCTGCCAGAAGAAACAATTTTTGGTTCACTTTTTCCTCTTAAATATTTCACATCTAAATAAGGCAACGCCTTACCTTCAATCTTTTCTCCATCTGATAAATAGCAGACCTCTTGCATTGTAGTAACTACCCAATTATTAGGAATATCAAACGTATCGGTATAATGTGAGTTATCCCCTGTATTTTTAGTCTTCTTTTTGCTGTCAGAACGCTCCGCTTTTATGCGTTCGAGCAATACGGAAGCAGGCTCATCATCCGGGTCTTGCGGAACGAGTTTGCCTCGTATTGCAAGGTCGAGGATTTTGGATTTTGTTTGTTTGATATAAGAAGACAATTGGGTCTCATCATTCTCAATACCATCAACTATCAAAAATAATTTTGATATACTTGACTGAATTTTATAAATTTCTTCTAACGGTGGAAGTGCAATAAGATAATCTCCTATAATATCTTTTCCTACACGTTGCTGTCCTACAGCTCCAGTAAAATTTGTAATCCCGTGCGATATGAAATCTTCCGTCTTTGCTATATACAAAGCATAGTCTGCAAGAACAGAAAAAAGAACTGGGCGAAATATATGTAATTCTGTAGTCCCTGCACCATAAACATTGTGTAAGTTCTTAAATACTACAGATTTTCGATTTTCAAAGCAGGGAGTAATTTTAGCTATACCCAAATCGTTATTTTGAAAATGAGTGAATCCCGATTTAATATCTTTCCATTGTCTTATATCAAATTTAGCCTCATCAGAGTATCCATCTTTTATATAAGTCATCGGAACAAAGGATACTTCTGCGTTGTCTTCTATGTTGTTCTTGGGATTAATTTGAAAAAGATTTCTCCATCTACACCACTCCCAACTCTCGGGTATCTCAAACGGTATCTCCTCATCAATACATTTTACCGTTCCGTCGGAGAATTGCTCATAATATGATTTATGGAGTGCTTTTTCTTTTCAAAAAATTGCATATTAAACGGAAAATCAAATCTGTTTTTTCTCCGTTATCTTTGTCCTATGCTTGAACAATCCCAAATCAGAACTGCGTAAATGTTCTTGTGAAAATCTATATTATTTCTTCATATATTTCTTTTTAAATTCTTCTGTTATCTCAACTACCTTTTTAAATAACGCTATCATTTCAATAGTTTGTTTTTCTAGTTTATAGAGGTATGCTAATGCTTTTTTCTCGGAAAAATTGGCGTTCAACAATTTTACAATTTGGTTATAATTTACACCTACTGAACGCAATTGACTGTGAAAAGAGGTCAATCGCATATAGAAACCAACCGTTCCTTTATCAATTTTCACTGACTTCATTTCCTTTCCAAACAATAGAAAAACAATAAATTTTGCTTTATTGTCCATTCTTGATTGGTCAAAAAGAGCTAAAAATTTAGCATTTTCTTCGTCCGTAAGACGAAAAACATAACGGTGAGTTTTGGGATTAACCTTTGGCTTGCGTCCGCCTTTGCTCTGTTTTCTATTCATTTTTTCCATAATAAAATCCATTTTAATTTTTCAACCATTCGACTTCGGAGAAATGGTTTAGCTCCCTGCGTAAGGGCAAGTAGTTTTGAGGCACTAAATTCGATTTAGAGTGCCTCAAAACACAACTTGCCGTGTTCCGTTGAACACAATAATCCGTCCTGCGGAACGGATTGTGGTTAGCAAGAAAAACTCTCATTTCCTGTATCAAATTTCGGGAAGGATAACAGATATATCGTAAGCCAATGAACGCCAAATAGTGCCAATCGTGTAAAACAGAGAAAGGATTTTTCTATCAGATTGTCGGCAGGAAGTCTATCAGACCTGCAATCAGGAATGATTGATAACTACCTGCAATGCTGATACTCCTGCATTCCTGCTATCAGGCTTGCAAGAATGCCTGACGGCTCGTAGGCAGGCTGATAATTTTTGTTAAGCTGTTATTTTATGGTGCGGTGTTGGGTGTGGTGCGTTGCTTCCTCTTAAAATTATTTTCCAAAAGAAAAAAACAGAAAAAAAAGAAAGCCATTTTAACAAGGCGGATAAGCGGAAAAACCAAAAGGAAACGGAATAAGTCCCGAAGGGTGGCGAAGCCATTATGCCGTAGTCTTTTGGTTGGGCGGTGTGGTGGCTGTCCGCCTTATCTTTGCTACCTTTTTATTCTTTTTTGGAAGTGATTTTTAATGCCTTTTATAAGAACATTCGGCAACTGAACGTCAAATGCTACCTCTGACTGCAACATCGGGAAGTCCTGTATAAGTACCTTATACATTTGAAGTCTAAATTGATTAGAATATGGAAATAACGGTTTTAGACATTCAGATTTTGAAAGCATTGCACAGGGAAGTAAAGGAAGTTTCCAATCTGATTGCGGAAATGGCTGCACCCTACAAAGCATTGCAACAGGCAACG
>ERZ778018.2447-NODE-2447-length-11874-cov-5.002708_pt1 | contig 11874 bp, 13 predicted proteins | sample MGYA00375748_ERZ778018 | MGnify/ENA primary metagenome ERZ778018 (study PRJEB29350, sample SAMN05509839) | bioreactor metagenome | biome: bioreactor; material: wastewater | place: South Africa: University of Cape Town | collected 2014-04-22 ... | reverse complement strand
GGGGGTTGCCCCTACCGGGGGCCAGTGGGTCAACGTATCTGCAAATTGCTGTAGGGGTCAATAGAGCAGTTGAGGCTCAATGTTTTCTCGGTGAAGTTGTTCGAGCGCTTCGAGGTCCTTGCGGATTTCCGTGTCGCTCTGCTCCGGCGACGGTTGAAACGATTCGAGGATGTCGAGTTCGAAGGCGTCGACGCCATACGTTTCGATCTCGTTGCGCAGGCGAAGATCGAGCGCGCCCGGCGAATTCGTCGACCGAGCGAACGCGAGCTTGTTGCGCATACTCGCCAGGTTGAGCGCCGAACCGATCAACACCTTGCCGGTTTGGCTGTTGCGCAGGGCGTAGACCCCGGCCTCGCGCTGAGACTCCTTATAGTTCGCTTTCAGCTCGCGGCGGCGTGATTGATCAGCCATGACATCGTCTCCTCTGGTTCGGTCGTGTCGGGAACGTCCGGTTACCGAGCTAAGAGTCTATCAGGCGTCAGTGTGTCCGACTGACGATCCCGACCGAGGCGAGAATCGTCAAACCGCCGAGGATGCTGGCAATCGAGATCGATTCGCCGAGCAGCAGCGCTCCGAATACGAGCGCGACAGGCGGTTCGAGATAGACCCAGGTGCTGGCACGACCCGCTTCGATCGTGGCCAGCGCACGGTTATAGCAAAAGTAGGCGAGCACCGAGCAGATTAGCGCCAAATAGACAACCGCCACCCACTGCCAACCGCTCAGTTTGCCGATCGCACCGATTCCACCCGTCGCCAGTGCCAACAGCGTCAGGCCAACCGCGCCGGATGCCGTCGTGCAAGCCGTCAGTGTCAGGGCATCGAAGCGCTCACGAAGATGTCGCACCAGCGTTGAGTAGACGGCGAAGAGTCCGGCATCGGCGACGAGACAGAGCGCGCCGAGTAGGAATGCCCCCGAGAAGGCTACTCCTTCGACCGAACCGCCCTGCACGACGACGATCCCAACACCGATCAAGCCGAGCAACAGACCGCCCACCTGATTCCGGCGGAGCGCTTCACCCAGGTGCAGACGCGCCACCAGCGAGGTCGCGATCGGAATAAGCCCAACAACCAGAATCGAAGCGATCCCGGCGCTCGTGAGCCGCACGCCGGTGTATTGCAACCAGAAGTACGCGGCGATGCTGATCTGTCCCAGACCAACGAGCAACAACCCGTCTCGCCAGCCCAGTTTGCGGCTCTCGGCCGGCCGCTGCTTCACCCGCCGCGCCAGCAACGGCGGCACGAAGAGCACACTCGCCAGCACGAAGCGCAATGCCGCCAGCACCGTCGGCGTCAAGGTCGTTGTGCGCGGATCATCCGATGCCAGCAACGCGCGGGCGGCCACGAACGAGCCACCCCAGACAAGCATGGTGAACCCGAGCAGGACGTAGGCGAGGTTGACGCGCGCGGAGCGGGTCGCCGGCGTGGTAGTGTCCAGCGTTAGCGAAAGATCGTTGCGCATACTCACCTCTTCAGCCTCGATGTTCGTCGACGCAACCGGCCCAGCCTTGCGGCAGCGACGCGATCGTCACACCCTTGAACACACCCATGATGTCGGTGAACTCGACGTTCACGAAATCAACCCGGTCCTCCTGCACCCGGGAGAGCAGTTCCAAGACACTCGGCGGCGCCGCCTCACCCGTCCGTAACATCCTCGCGTCCTCCGCTCACTCGACCATGTGCGACCATCGCACCGGCGATACGCACAATGTACGTCCACCACGACGCACCATCATCGGATGACCGGCACGAATTCGAGTCAATACCTTATGCAGGACGCACAAGATCGAGACTATCAGTGAACAGAATTCACTCGTCATTCGTCAGTCTCTATAACACGCACAACGTTCGGCGACTGGACCGTAACGTGCGGGGCTGATCGTGGCCGGCTGCGGCTGGGGGGCATAGCGATTGATGGAAGGAAGATGGTGTGAACAATCCGGGGCGGCTTGATCGATTGTTCGCTGTGAGCGGACTGCTCTTCCTCGGGTTTTTCGCCTGCGGACTCGTACTAGCCGACCTCCTCGCCACCACGGCTTTTCCGCCACCGAGCGCGACGCTCGCTGAGATCGCTGCCTATTTCAGTTAAAACGACTCCGCCGTTCGCGGTCTTAGCGTCTGTCACGCCTTCGCGGCGCTGGCGCTGATGATCTTCGGGGCGGTTCTGTCACATCACATCCGACGCGGCGGGTCGAACGTGTTCGCGGCGATCGCGCAGGTGGGCGGGGGCGTGGCCGGGGGATTTTTGCTGCTCGATGCCGCGCTCTTCTGGGTAATTGCCCTACCCGATGTCTCGAGCGCTCCGGCGTTGCTGCGAGCGTTGCACGGCCTCTCATATCTCTGCGGAGGCGTCGCGCTGGCGCTGCCGCTGGCCGCGCTTATCGGCGCGGCCTCGCTGGACGCCCTGCGGAGCGATTCGCTTCCCCGCTGGCTTGCCTGGACGGGGCTCGTCACGACCATCGACTGTCTAATCTACGCCACATCCCTGGTCGCGGCGAGTGGCTACTGGAGCCCTTCGGGACTTGTGCTGGCAGCCGTTTTGCCGCTTCTCTGGATTTTCGCGACAAGCATCGTCCTCGTTCGCGGGCAACCACTTCGGGGGCAACCTCGGTGACACACCTGCGGTTCTGATCGAACCGAATGATGGCTGAAGAAGATCTGCAAGCACAGAATCACTCCGTGCTATACTCGCGTCGCTACGCGCGAATTGGTCCATAGGACAAACAGGCAGGCGCCGGCCGCGAAGTGGAGGATGAGCCTTGCTGGCCACCGTACTCACCTGTGCCGTCATCGGACTCGACGGCGCTCTGGTAGAGGTTGAGGTCGACAGTTCTTACGGCGTCCCCGGCATGACCATTGTCGGGCTTCCCGACGCGGCCGTGCAGGAATCGCGCGAACGCGTCCGCTCGGCGATTCGCAACTCCGGCGCTCGCTTCCCGACCGGCCGCGTTACCGTCAACCTCGCCCCGGCCGATATCCGCAAGGAAGGCCCGGCCTACGATCTACCGATCGCGCTCGGTATCCTGCTCGCCTCCGGTCAGTTGATCGCCGATATCGGTGACGCCCTCTTCATCGGCGAATTGTCGCTTGACGGCAGCCTGCGCCACACAACCGGCATCCTGCCAATGGTTGGACTGGCCCAGGAACACGGACTCACCCGAGCCTTCGTTCCCGCCGTCGACGCCGCCGAGGCCGCGCTGATCGAGGGCGTCGAGATCTTCCCAATCGACTCCCTGGCCGATCTGGTACGTCACCTCACCGGCGAGGCACCGCTTGCTCCATTCACCGAATCGTCCGAGGCGAACGACGAGAGTGAGCCGGCGGCGCTCGTCGATTTCGCCGATATCCGTGGCCAGGAGCACGTCAAACGCGGCCTGGAAGTTGCGGCGGCGGGCGGGCACAATTTGCTGATGCAAGGCCCACCCGGCTCCGGCAAGACGCTGCTGGCGCGCTCGGTGCCAGGTATCATGCCGCTCCTCACGCGGGACGAAGCGCTCGATGTTTCCCGCATCTATTCGGTGACCGGACTTCTCCCGGCCGATCGTCCACTCTTACGACAGCGTCCGTTTCGCGCGCCACACCACACGATCAGCTATGCTGGACTAGTCGGCGGCGGCACCTGGCCGCGGCCGGGCGAGATCACCCTGTCGCATCGCGGCGTCCTCTTTCTTGATGAACTGCCGGAGTTCGGCCAGCGCGTGCTCGAAGTGCTCCGCCAGCCGCTGGAAGACCGCATCGTCACCATCTCCCGCGCCACCGGTGCCATCACGTTCCCGGCCAATTTCGTTTTGATTGGTGCGATGAATCCCTGTCCGTGCGGCTTTGCCGGTGATCCGGTCAAGCCGTGCAGCTGTAGTCCGCAGGCCATTACCCGCTACCAGAAGCGGATTTCCGGTCCGCTGCTCGACCGGATCGACATTCATCTCGAAGTACCCCGCATTGAGTACGAAAAGCTCGCCGACCGCCGCCAGGGTGAAGCCTCATCAACCGTGCGCGGCCGCGTCGAACAGGCCCGCGCTGTGCAACGCAAACGCTTTAGCGACAGCCATATCCGGCTTAACAGCGACATGGGCCCTGCTGAAGTACGCGACTTCTGCCGGCTCGACGACACCGGTGAGCAGCTCATGCGCGCCGCCATGCGCCAGCTTCAACTCTCCGCCCGCGCCTACCACCGCGTCCTCAAACTCGCCCGCACCATCGCCGACCTGGCCGGCGATACCCAGATCGCGCCACCGCATCTCGCGGAAGCGCTGCAGTACCGGCCGAAAGAACTGAGCGCCTAGCATGGATACCGTGGTGAGAAGCTCGCGCGCGGGTGTTCTTACGCGATGCCTCACAGAGTGGCTGAGAGATGCCCGAGTTGCGAGCAAGCTGAAGACGGTTGAGGCGAACATCGACGCGGACTGAGCAGATCAAATCGTTGTCGTTCAGGGACGGCAATTCCAGCGAACGCCCGGTGGTCATGTGCGTCCAGGCAAGCGTTTCACCACGAACCTGAATCTGGTCCATACACGGGTTGGTCAACTGAAATCCACTGCTCATGAACAGCTCGATGCAGCGGCCTACTCCGAGTCTGACGGTATAACTATCAACTATGAACCGCACTGTTCGTCTCTATGCGTTGGTCGAGGAGCTGCGGGCAAGGGCACCGCGAATGATGCGCGCCACTGAACTGGCCGGGCGCTTCGAGGTGTCCGTGCGCACGATCCAGCGCGATTTGCTGGCGTTGCAGCAGGCCGGCGTACCGATCTGGGCACAGCCCGGGCCGGCCGGCGGGTATGGACTAAACGTCGAAACGACGCTACCGCCGCTTAACTTCACGCCAACCGAGGCGGCCGCTATCGCGACCGCTCTGGCAACCACGCAAGCGATGCCGTTCCCGGAGGCGGGCCGTTCCGCGCTCAATAAGCTGGTCGGGGCGATGGCGGCCGATCCGAAAGACGCCGCCGCCAGGATCGTTCGACATGTCCGGGTCTACTCCCGTCCGGACGCGCCGATCGACAACGTGTCGAACGTCATCCTACAGGCGCTCCTGGAGAGCGTCGCCATCGAACTCACCTATCGGGATGGCCACGGTGATCTGACCCGGCGCGTCGTCGAGCCGGCCGGCATTCTTGGTACGAACAGTGGTTGGTATCTGGCAGGCTGGTGCCGTTTGCGCATGGCGGCGCGCACCTTCCGGCTCGACCGTATCGTTCAGATCTCCCTTCTCAACGAGTCCATCTCGGATCGATCGCTCGACGCCATTCTTCGCGAGCTGCCCTTCGATCTGACCGAACCGGCATTGATGTAACGCAGTCATTTGAATCCACGGCGGCGCCCGAAAATCACGACACAACGCTGTCGCGGTCATCCGATACGCTCAAAACATTGGCACGACGCAGCCATTGGGCATTACCGGAGGATCGATCGAATGACGAATCAGCCACAGTTCGGACTCGCGCTCGCGTATGTGACGGACATCGAGGCGGCCAAACGCTTCTACGTCGATGTTCTTGGTCTGGAAGTGCAGCGCGACAACCCGGTTCATCCAGGTGCTCGACTCATTGCCGATTCGCGTCAGCGCCGCGCCAACGCTCACAGAGATGAGCGCGCTCATCTTGCTTGCGAGCAACAATCGACTCAGCGCGTATGATACAGCCTACCTCGACCTTGCGATGAGAAGCGGCTTTTCGCTCGCGACCGGCGACGAGCGTCTCCGCCAGGCAGGCGGTAACGTCGGGGTCACCATCCTCGGACAGTAGACCGCGGATCAACTGGTTGGAACCCAAAAGGAAAGCGCCGGTCAGTGACTGACCGGCGCGACTGATGCTTCGCTGCGACGGAAGCGTGGATGGCTACGCGCCGGTGGTGTTGGTCTCGGTGCGCGTCGGCGTGGTGCCGGTCGTCCGGGTCTCGTTCAGTTCCGTGGTCGTCGGCGTCGTGAGCTCTCCGTCAGTGGTCGACGGCATCATGTGGCCGGTCACATCGGTGGTCGTCTCCGTCGTCCAGGTCGAGCCAAGCGCTTCCTGCGGCTCCGTTGTCGGGGAAGGCGCGCCGGTCTGATCGCTGCGAGTCGTCTTATCCGTCGTCATGACGTTCTCCTTCGTACAAGCTCGGCCAATCAACCTCTGACCATCACAATAGCGGTTCAAACGCGGGTCAGCAGCCAAGTGGTTTACAGCAATCGGCAGATTCATGCAGACGTGAGCAACGACGTATCGGCGTCGCCGGTTTGATTAGTCGCGGAAGTGGCCGGGATTGAGGAGTTCTTCGTCGATCTGCCAGCGTAGAGCCTCGGGATCGAGCACCGTGATGCGCAGCCGCCCATCGATGTCGATGATCTCGCGGCGCTTGTAGTCGACCACGATCTGGTTGACGCGAACCCGTGACGCGCCGACGAGCGCCGCCAGATCGCTCTGCGAGAGCCGGATCGGGATGCGAAGGCCCTGCCCGATCGCTTCTCCCAGCTCCTGCGCTAATGAGAGGAGTTGGAGCGCGACCCGGCCTTCGACATCGAGCGTGGCGTCGGCCTGCAAGCGCGTATTGGCAAGCCGGAGCCGACGCGACAGCAGCGTGACCATGTTCGCCATCAAGGCCGGAATTTGGTGAAGTTGGCGCCAGAAGGTGGTGCGATCCATCCAGACGAGCGTCGAACTTTCAAGCGTCGTGACGCTCGCCGACCGGTTGAGGTTGTCAACCAGGCTCATTTCACCGACCATTTCGCCGGGACCGAGCATGGCAAGAATGACCTCGCTCCCGTCCGCGTGGTCGACGAAGACCTTGACCGTCCCCGCGACGATGAAATAGACCCGATCACCCGGCTGCTCGACGGCGATCAGGTTAGTATTTGGCCGCACCGTCAGAAGCCGCAACGATCCGGCCAGCATCGTCAGAGCCTCCGGCTCAAGCTCGGCGAAAAGCGAAATCTCCCGGAGCCGATCCGGACGTATTGTCGCTTCCATCCCACGCCTCACGTTTTTGGCGAACGAACAAACACGATGCCCGCTTCCGGCATTCAGCTGTCGCGGTTGGACGTTGTACTCTCCGGCTCAGTCTATCACCCGGCTGGATCCACCCGCCTGTTGACGACCCGCAGCCTGAGCGTGAGAATCCGACCAACCGGAAACTCTCAACGATCAACGAATGCTCATGCGTTTAGGGGGCCGTGTTGACATCAGAGCGATCAGGCTATCGTCTTGCGCCCGGCGAAGGCGAGGCGCTCTGGTTCCTCGGTACGCTGGCGACGGTGAGGGCTGGGAGCGACGAGACAATACCATGCGTTTCGGCGGAACGAAGAAACACGGGGATATGTCGCCAACGCGTTTCAGCGCATCGGTCGGCCGAGCGACGCTCCGTCGGGTCCTGTTCGATGGTCTGGGAGACGTCGTCCATTTCAGCAAGGGCTTCGCTCGCTACGAACGGCTCGAAGACAACCGCATTCGCGCCCATTTCAACGACGCGTCCAGCGCCGATGCCTCATTACTGATCGATGCCGACGGCGCCGGTTCGCGCGTTCGGCAGCAGCTGCTGCCGGAGGCAACGCTGCGTGATCCCGGCCAGCGCACGATCTTCGGCAAGACCAAGCTCGACGACGCAACACGCCCGCTCCTACCGGCCTTCCTGCACGACGGCTTCGGGGCCGTCATTGGCACGCACCAGCGCGGCATGGCGCTCGGGCTGATGCAATTCCAGACCTGGCTGGAGACGATCACCGTCACTGCCCGCCTCCACACGCGGCTCCGCCCCACGCCCGACTATCTGACGTGGGCGTTGACCGTCCCGGTTGAGCAACTGCCGGAGCCCGATGCGACGATGCATACCCTCGGGGGACTCGGCCTCCTCAAGATCGCCCAGGCGCTCACGGAAGAATGGCATCCCGATCTGCGCACGCTGCTCGCGGCGAGCGACACGACACACATCGCCTTCACCCCAATCCGCCTCGCGACGCCGGTGTCACCCTTGGAGACGACGAATATCACCCTACCCTGCGACGCGATCCACACACGTTTCCATCCATTCGCACTTCCGTTTATGCTGGTCGACAAGCTAACGAAGCTCGTGCGCAGCGACTGAAGGCATTGGCTCGCCAAGGGAGAGAAATCGGGATGAAAGAGTACCGCTCCTACAGTTTCTGGCTCGAAAGCTGCGGCGACGATCTGACGCCACGGGCGCCGCTCGATGGTTCGATCACGGTCGACGTGGCGATTCTCGGGGCGGGTTTCACCGGCCTCTGGACCGCCTACCACCTCTTGCAGCGCGATCCGTCGCTCAAGGTCGCAGTGGTCGAGGCGGAGATCGCCGGCTTTGGGGCCTCCGGCCGCAACGGCGGCTGGTGTTTCTCCGGCTTTCCCGTTTCGCCGGGCGAACTGCGCCGGACGTACGGACTGGAGAACGCCCGCGCAGTATCGCTGGCCATGTACGACTCGGTCGACGACGTTGGCCGGGTCTGCGAAGCCGAAGGAATCGACGCGCACTACCGGAAGTCTGGTTCGCTGGAGATCGCACGCACGGTCTATCAGTTCGAACGCATTCAGGAGCATTACGACGGTTTCAAGTCGATCGGACTGGCCGACCACTATGAATTGCTCAACGAGCAGCAGACCGAAGAGCATATGAACGTCGCTCGTTCGATTGGCTCGTTCTGGAATAAGGAAGGTGCGACCGTGCAGCCAGCCCGCCTGGCACGCGGACTCGCGCGGGCGGTCGAGCGTCATGGTGGCACGATCTACGAGCAGACGCGCGCCTCTGACTACACGCTCGGGCCGTCGCCGAAACTGATCACCGAACGCGGCGACGTCAATGCGCGCGTCATTGTGCTGGCCGGCGAGGCGTATCTGTCACGCCTGCCAAAACTTCGACGCCAGATCATGCCGTTCACCTCGCACATCGTGCTCACGGAGCCGCTGAGCGCCGACGAGTGGCAGCAGATCGGCTGGGAACGCCGTGAAGTGGTCGGTGGTTCGGGTACGACCGGCGGCTATCTGAACCACACAGCCGACGGCCGCATCGCCTTCGGCGCCTATCGTGCCCGCTATCCATTCAACGCCCGCATCACCGATGCGCTCGATCGCCAGGAAGACATCTTCGAACACGCGCGCCGCGCCACGATCGACTGGTTCCCGATGCTTAAGGACGTCCATTTCACCCACTCCTGGGGCGGCGTCTTCGGCATCCCGCGCGATCGCATGCCGACGATGTCGTACGATCGACGCACCGGCATCGCCACCGGCCGCGGTTACACCGGCGAGGGCGTCGCGACCTCGAATCTCTCCGGTCGCGTGCTGGCCGGCCTGATCACTGAAACCGAATCGGCGCTCACGCACCTCCCGATGACGAGCCACCAATCGCCCGACTGGGAACCGGAGCCGCTGCGCTGGATGGGTGTAAGCGCGGTGAGATACAGTCGTCTCAAGATGAATCGCACCGTCGAACGCACCGGCAAGGCGCCGTCGCGCAAAACACTCGCCCAGCGCTTCTTCGACTATTGATGGCTGCGACATGCTACCGGCGGATCCGTCGCACCCGTCCGGGAAATCGCGGCCAGTGATGTACCCTGCTCGTGGAGGTCATCGCCAGCGACCAGGGCGTCGACTCCAACGGCACGTGACGATCACCCCGCTGCCATTCTGAGCCGCCGCGAGGGGTACCCGCGAGCGAGTTCCCTTCCCGTCCCCCGTACCTCGTGCATAGGGGAACGTGTGAGAGATCCTCCACTGCGGTTCAGGATGACAGAAGGGCTCAGGTTGGGCTGATGGCTGCGCTGCGGCCGCAGGGCCACCGATCGTGAGGTCGCCGATCGCGAGACATGCTCACTGTCCTAGGTCATCACTCGCAGGCACCCCAGAGACCGCGCTCGTGGTGTTGGGCGTCGGATTGCTCGCGGTTGAGGGCGGTCTGGTATTTGACATCGGGGCGGTAGCGGATGGCGCGGGCGTAGCCACCTTCGACCAGTTCTTCGTTGAGCAGTTGTTTCCCTTGCGGCGTCACCAGCCAGACGTAGCGGAGCAGGCGCCCGTACTGATCGGTCTCCGAGACATCACGTTCGAGTTGGATGCGGCCATCGGCGGTCTCGATAAGCGCCTCGGTCTGCTCGCTCGCTTCCGTCGCGTAGCACTCGACCGGTCCGTCCGGCTTATTCAGTTCAGGCGTGTTGATTCCGATCAGCCGTACGCGCTCATCACTGCCGCCAACGCGGACAATGATCGTGTCACCGTCCACGATCCGAACGAAGGCGGCATCGACCAGCGTCGCTCTCGGAGCCGGGGTGATCGAAACGGTCGCTGGTTTCGACCAACTGGTGGCGGTCGCGGTCATTTCCTCACGCGACCTGGTGACAATCGCGGTCGGTTCCGCGATTGAGCTCGTGGTCGCAACCGGGTCGTCTGCCCCACTCGTGGCTGCGGGGGCCATATCACCACAGGCCACACATGCAATCACGAGCAAGCACACAAACAGCGCACCGAGGGTGCGAGCGATTACTGATCGATTCATCGGGTTCCGTTGGGCACTCATTCGCGCGCCATGACTTGGGCTCCAGCAGTCGACCGAACGCTTCGACCGCCTGCAGGTTGGATGCCGGGCGGTTCGTGTGCAGCGTTCGATCTTCGTCCGCCGGCCAATCCCAATCGCGGTAATGACCGCGCCCAGGATCGTATCATGGACGGACGACAGAGCGGGTGCGGTCCCGGAGTCCCGCACCCGCCCGTATCACGCTCGTGAATGCCTTGACGCTACCGCGCCATCGCCAGAACTTCTTTCGGCACCGGCGGCTTGAGGCCCGCTTCCAGCGGTGTTTCGTACGGGCGTCCGCCGGTCCGTTCCTTGAGCTCGGCTTGCGCTTCATCGATCAATGACTGATCGAGATAGAGCGCGGCGCCGGTCAGCGCCATCGTCTTCGATGCAAGCAGCATTCCCTTATGGCCGATCGACATACCACTCGTCGCCGTAATCCCCCAGCTGTGACCGGGGATCGCGGTCGGGTGGCAGACGGTGTGGACCTGGAGCGTCGGCGTGATGTAGCTGACGTCGCCAACGTCGGTCGAGCCGCCCGAAACATGCCCGGCGTCGTAGATCGGCACAATCTCGCCGTGCAGCGGCGTATCGAGCATGCTTTCCGGCATGCCGCGCGCGCGCAGATTCAGCTCGCAGGTGCCGGGGGCGAAGCCGGAGATAACCGTCCTGGCGTACTCCTGCTCCTCGTCGGTGTATTCGATGGGACCAATCTGCTCCATGATCCCATGCGCCAGATCGGCCAGTGCGTAGTTCGGCAGCACATCGAAGCAGCCGCCCTGCATATCTTCTTCGAGCGTCGTCTCGGTCATCAAGGCAGCGCCCTGGGCGATCTTCCGTACCCGCGCGGTCAACTCGTTGACCTGGGAGCGCTTCGGCGCGCGCACGTAGTACCAGACCTCAGCCTCGGCCGGGACAACGTTCGGCGCACCGCCACCGTTGGTGATGACGTAGTGAATGCGCGCTTCTTGAATCGAGTGCTCGCGCATGTAGTTGACGCCGGTGTTCATCAGTTCGACGGCATCCAGCGCCGAGCGCCCCTGCTCCGGGTTACCACCGGCATGGGCGGTCTTGCCATGGAAGCGGAACTTGATGTTGTCCATGGCGTTGCAGCTCCCCTTGACTCCATTATTGAAGTCCGAGGGGTGCCAGGTGATGGCGGCGTCCAGATCGTCGAACACGCCTTCGCGTGCCATATAGACCTTGCCGATCAGCGTTTCCTCAGCCGGGCAGCCGTAGTAGCGCCCCGTGCCGGGGCGGCCGCTCTGCTCGAGCCACGCCTTGACCGACATCGCCGCCGCCATGGCGGCCGTGCCGAGAAGGTTATGCCCGCAGCCGTGCCCCGGCCCGCCATCAACCAGCGGATCCTGTGTCGCCTGATTCTTC
>ERZ778018.2443-NODE-2443-length-11878-cov-4.989681_pt1 | contig 11878 bp, 10 predicted proteins | sample MGYA00375748_ERZ778018 | MGnify/ENA primary metagenome ERZ778018 (study PRJEB29350, sample SAMN05509839) | bioreactor metagenome | biome: bioreactor; material: wastewater | place: South Africa: University of Cape Town | collected 2014-04-22 ... | reverse complement strand
AATGACAAGCCAGTCTACTGCTCCGACTGCTTCCAGAGCCGTCGCCAGGAGCGCAGCTACAGCCGCTGGTAAGACCGCCGCGCCTTTCGCGCGCGGTTGAGCCAGTTCCAACCACGTGAACAGATCCTCTCGGGTAACCCTCGCCCGGGAGGTTTTTTTGTTGCGTTCGTACCGATTATCCGGCGTTCGCAACGATCTGTACGATCACTGAACACAACCAAGGTGGCATGCGAATTGCCTTAGCATCGGGGTAATCTCAGGAGCATCTCCTGGTTGACCAACCTTGAGTTGTCTTCGATCGGAATCGAGATCAACGTCTATCTGTCTCTACAGCCGATAACGGAACGATCATGATTGTGTCCCTCTAGAGATCTCGCTGTCACGGTAAGCTCGTTCGTGAGATCGTGCCGTGATATGAATGGTTGACCCTGGATCGCAAGACGCGACTCAGGCGGTTATCCCGTGCTCGCACCACCCTTCGTGGCGTGGCTGAGAGCATTGACAACTTGGCATCCTGAAAGGCCGTGATATGCGCATTGCGATGATTGCTCCGCTGATGGAGTCGGTGCCCCCGCCGCTCTATGGAGGTACCGAGCGAGTTGTCTCTGTTTTGAGCGAGACACTTGTACGCCGAGGCCACGAGGTGACGTTGTTTGCCAGTGGTGATTCGGTGACGAACGCGAAGCTCATCCCTTGCTGCCATCATGCTCTTCGCCTTGATCCAGAGGTTCACGATCCTCATGCCTTTACCACGGCGCAACTTGGCGAGGTATATCGGCAAGCCGCGTCGTTTGACATCATTCACAACCATAACGACTACTATGCCTTCCCCGCCGCGCGCATGGCGCGCACTCCGACTGTCACCACCACACATGGACGTCTGGATCTGCCGGAATATCGTCGCGTGTACCAGACGTTTCGCGAACAGCCGCTGGTGTCGATCAGCCATGCGCAACGCGTGCCAGTGCCCAATGCCAACTGGGTTTCCACCGTTTATAACGCGATCGAGATCAAGAATTACCACTATCGCAGCGAGCCAGGCGATTATCTGCTCTTCCTTGGGCGGATCAGCCCGGAGAAGCGGCCCGACCGTGCGATTGAGATCGCACGAGAGGTCGGTATGCGCTTGATCATCGCCGCCAAGGTCGACACGGTCGATCGAGATTACTACGAGCACGCAATCAAGAAGCAGATCGCGAGCAGCTCGCTTATTGAGTTTGTGGGTGAGGTCAATGAACAGGAAAAAGATGCATTACTCGGTGGCGCGTATGCCTATCTCTTTCCGATCGACTGGCCGGAACCGTTCGGTTTGACGATGGTTGAGGCGATGGCGACCGGGACACCAGTGATCGCGACAGCCGTCGGCTCCGTCGCAGAGATCGTCGTCGACGGCGTTACCGGGGTCTTGTGCCGCGGTTTCAGTGACATGGTCGACGCGGTGGAGCAGGTTGGTTCGCTCGACCGTCGTGCGTGCCGAGACCACGCCGAGCGCCACTTCTCTCCGGATGTGATGGCCGCCGGCTATGAGTCGGTCTATCGCCGTCTCGTCGACCGGATCGTCGTGTTGAGCAGCGACGTTATCTCGGCGTCGGCCGGGCAGATCATGAATGACAGCGCCGGGCAAGGCATGGATTGAGCACTCGAACCATCATGTACTGTCGGGTTTCCGAGCTGTTCCTCGGTAGGGGCAGCCCCCCGTGGCTGCCCCAGTGACCAACCGATCGGCTCGATGGCGCACAACCCGGGCAACCACGGGGGCTGCCCCTACCACAACGCACGTTGGTCAGAGTAATGAGTGTGACGTTTTTAGCTTGTTGATGGTGCATCGATGAACGAAAGGTCGTGGATCTCCGGCGGAACATCGCAGCCGAGCGCTTTGATAAGATCCCGGCCCTCGGCGAGCATTCGCGAAACAGTCAGGAGCTCAGGCTCCAGCGCCTCAGGTATCAGACCTTGTTGATGAAGCCGACAGAGACGTTGGAAGCGCTGTAAGAGGTCGTCCCATTGCCAATGCCAGACATCACGCACTCCGGCTGGCTCGTCGACCAGCATACCGACGAGCCCCTGAAGTTGCTCAGCTTCTAACCGGATTTGGAGAAGATCCTCGTCAATCGATACAGGTCGCTTGTACATCGGCGGCTCCTGAGGTGCATCAACGGCAGCGGATGATGATCAACGATCGCTCTGAACCGAACATAACGCACGTTCCCAGCCACCAACTCTTAGATTCTTCGCGATGCAACCTGGCTCGATCCTCGATACTGCCACGCCGGCTCGTGTCATCTCCGCAACCTGGTCTACGCAACACCCGCGCGTTCAAGCGCGCGTCGTTGCTGCCGGATCAGTGGGTGGAACCGGGATAGTCAGTAACCCATCGATGTTGAAGTACTCGCCACGAAGCAGCACGCCGTCCATCCCCGTTACTTTGTCGGAAATCGGATTGGCTCGCGGTCCATCCGGAGTGATCTGAAGACCAAGCATGACCTGAGCGATTTGGACGATGCAGCCGGCTGCCCAGGCTTGCGGTGAACATGCGACGGGATAATCGACCGGAAATGGTGTCTGCTCGCGATCGTAGCCGCAGAACAGCTCCGGCAACCGATCCAGCGTAAACCATTTCAATGCATCGATGAGCCCCTCGATGACGCGAAGCGCCGCGTCATTGTGACCGTACCGATGCATGCCGGTGAGGATCAGACCGTTGTCATGCGGCCAGACACTGCCGTTGTGATAGCTGATCGGGTTGAACGGTTTCATTTGCGTCGACATGGTGCGAATGCCCCAGCCCGAGAAGAGATCTGGCGCGATCAGGCGCTCCACCACCTGACTCGCCTTTTCAGGATCCAGCAGCCCGGACCAGAGCAGGTGTCCCGGATTGGACGTGATCCCGTCCACTTGTTGTTTCTTTCCATCGAGCGCCATGGCGAAGTAACCTTCATCGCTCATCCAGAACGCGTCCTGGACGGCCTTCTTCAGCGTAGCCGCCCTGGCTCGTTGCTCGGATGCCTCGTCGGCGCGTCCGATTTGTTCGTAGACCCCGGCCATGGCCAGGCGCGCGGCATAGGCATAGCCTTGAACTTCAACCAGCGCGATCGGTCCTTCGGCAAACCGACCATCGGCGAATCGCACACTGTCGTAGGAGTCTTTCCAACCTTGATTCTCGAGGCCGCTCTTTGAGCGACGCGAATACTCAATAAAGCCGTCGCCATCAAGATCGCCATAGCGGTCGATCCACGCCAGCGCACGTTCCGCGGCGGGGAGAAGGTCGTGCAACAGCGTCGGGTCGTCAGCCCAACGCAGATATTCACCAAACAGAATGAGCCAGAGCGGCGTGGCGTCAACCGAGCCGTAATAGCGCGAATGTGGCATTGCCTGCGAAAGCGCGAGTTCACCGAATCGGATCTCGTGCGCGATCTTGCCCGGTTCGGCATCACGGAAGGGATCATCTTTCAGCGCCTGGTAGGCGGCCAGCGTCCGCAACGTTCCCCGAGCGTGCCGTTGATTGAGGATCAGCGTCTGCAGGCTGGTAATGATCGAATCGCGACCGAAGATGGCCAGATACCAGGGGAGCCCGGCAGCTGGAATTGGATAACCGGAGTTGAGCGCGATCTCGAGGGCACCGAGATCGTGGATCGCGCGCTGGTATCCGCGTTGCAGATCCACGTCGCTCGTTTGGAGCCGTGGCGTCCGTTGGATCCACTGAAGCACCGATTGATGGCCGATGTCCTCCGTAATCGGTACTGGGCTCTGCGATTCGTTCTCCGGGATCGTCCATTGAATGTCGACCTCGAGGGCCCACTGCTGCCGTGACTCGAGTGTTCGGTTGAACACAACCATGCCGCCGTCAGCGGTATCCGGCGGAGTTGAGAAATGAACGCGGGTCTGGCGCTGATTCTCGCGCAGCGTGTCGAAGAAGGTGAGATCGCCATCATCGATTTGTAGGCGGGTGTGGGTCGTCCGGTGAATGTGAGTAACGGAACGCACCTCGAAAATATCCGCGAAATCGGCGTCGAATTGAAGCTGGAGCGGCAACACGACCGATCTCCGGCCATAATTCGTGATCGTGATCGACTCGGTCAAACCAGTGCGTCGCAGCTGACGCCGCCGGATCAGCTCGAGATCGTGAGCCAGAACGTCGCCACTGCCGAGGTTGGTGAGATAGACCTGACTCCCGGAAAACCCTGCTGGCCCCGAGCGGAGCAGAATGAGATCCAGTTCTCCGAGCGTGAGCTCAAAGTGGGAAAGGAATCGGGTGTCCGCGGCGAAGACCCCTTGCTGTTCCGCGGCATCAATATTCCCCAGGTCGTCAGAGACGACGAACTTGTTACCGGCGACCGCCGTCAGGCCCTGGCCTAGCATTTCGTTTCAACCTCATTCCCGTATCAGGTGGTGCCATACTCGAACCGATCCTTCACATGCGATGGTAACAGCGGCCGTTCGCTGTCGCTGATACGAAATACATACGGGTGGGCACCTGATTCAGTGTTCACGAATACTAAGACCGCGATTGGACAACTGATTTTCGCCCATATCGCGGCCATTGGAGCGCCTCCCCGCACGTAGCGAACCGTGAATGATCTCTTCCACAAACGTCGAGCGGTCTTATCCCGTTGGCAGACCCGACACCACTGTACCGCCAATGAGCAGCGTCACTGTGTCCTCGACCGCGTACGGCTGCAGGAGTGTTTGTACCGCACGATCGAACGCCGCGGCGGCCTCGATCGTCATCCGATCGCGCGAGAAGCCGTTGCGCGAATGAATTGACTCGATGAAGTCGTTGATCGACTGCGTGAATGGCCTGAATTCGGTGAGTTCTGATGCGACGACATGCAGCAGGCCGCGCTGCGTCAGTTCGTGAACCAGGTCGTACGGCTGATAGTCGCGGTTGGTCGAATACTGGTTGATGAGCTGTTGCAAAGCAGCGGCCCAGGGATTGGGCTGCTCCGTGCGATTGACGATCGCGAGCCGGCCCTCGGGTGCCAGCAGTTCGCGAAAGCGCCGCATGGCAACCGGCCAATCCATCCAGTGCAGGCTCTCGCCGGTGGTGATGAGCGCATACGGCCCATCGAGCGGGGCGTCTTCCATCGTACCGGCGATCCAGTGCAGACGTGGGTCGTCACCGCCCGGGCGTGCCTGCCCGGCGGCCAGCATCGCCGCCGACGGATCGAGCGCGTCGACGCGGTCGGCGATCCCGAGCAACCCCAGTGCCAGATCGCCGTTGCCGCAGCCAGCATCGAGCACGACGGGTGGCCCGGCGCCGACCAGCCGCCCCAGGATCTCGAAGACTTCCGCCGGATACGGCGGCCGAAAGCGGTAAGCGTCTACGACACTCGCGTCGCGAAACTGCGCGCCGTACTCAGGGCCGAGGTGGGCAGGTTTCTGCATGATTGCGTCCCTTTCGGCGGCCAGTCTACATCTCCTCGACTCCTATTGACCGGGGGCTTGCTTAATAACGAAAAAACCGTTATTCTGTCACTCATGGACGAAGGAACGAACGCCGCTCAGCGGATTATCCGACGCTTCGGCGGCCAGAGCGCATTGGCCGCCCTGCTCGGCAAGCGGCAGAGCACGATCGAATATTGGGCCAGAACAGGGCGGGTGCCCGCGCAATGGCAGGTGCCACTCATGTCGCTCGCCCGTCAGAGAGGTGTGATCTTGGAAGCCAAAGACTTCGTCGAATCCACGCCCAAACCGATCGAGCCGGCCACGGGCCGGCTCGGCATCCTGCTCGTTGGCCTCGGCGCCGTCGCCTCGACGTTCATCGCCGGTGTCGAGCACGCCCGGCGCGGCAGCGGCCGGCCGATCGGCTCGCTCACGCAGATGGGCACCATTCGCCTCGGTAAGCGGACAGAAAATCGCTCGCCGCTCATCCGTGATTTCGTGCCGCTCGCCAACCTCGACGACATCGTCTTCGGCGCCTGGGACCCGTTCCCCGACAACGCCTACGAAGCGGCGCTGAAGTGCGGCGTCCTCGACCGCCATGAGCACATCGAGCCGATCGCCGACTTCCTCAAATCGATCAAGCCGATGCCGGCCGCCTTCGACCAGTACTACGTCAAACGCCTCGATGGTCCCAACGTCAAGCGCGGTTCGAAGCTGGAGATGGCCGAGCAGATTCGCGCCGACATTCGTGACTTCAAGTCCGCCAACAAGTGCGACCGCCTCGTTATCATCTGGTGCGCCTCGACTGAGATCTTCATGGAGGAGGGGCCGGACCACGCTGACCTCGAAGCGTTCGAGGGAGCGCTGAGCGACGGTGACGCCACGATCGCCCCCTCGATGCTCTACGCCTACGCCGCCCTGCAGGAAGGCGTTCCCTTTGCCAACGGCGCTCCCAATCTGACGGCCGACATCCCGGCGCTGGTCGATCTCGCAACCGAAGAGGGCGTTCCGATCTGCGGCAAGGATTTCAAGACCGGCCAGACGATGATCAAGACGGTGCTCGCGCCGATGCTGAAGGCGCGCATGCTCGGGCTCAACGGCTGGTACTCAACGAACATCCTCGGCAATCGCGACGGCGAGGTGCTCGACGACCCGGAGAGCTTCAAGACCAAAGAAGAATCGAAGCTCGGTGTCCTCGAGTACATCCTCCAGCCGCAGCTCCACCCGGAACTCTATGGCGACGTCTATCACAAGGTGCGGATCAACTACTATCCACCGCGTGGCGACAACAAAGAGGGCTGGGACAACATCGATATCTTCGGGTGGCTTGGCTACCCGATGCAGATCAAGATCGACTTTCTCTGCCGCGATTCGATTCTTGCCGCGCCGCTACTGCTTGACCTCGCGCTCTTTCTCGACCTCGCCAAGCGGGCCGGCATGTCGGGCATCCAGGAATGGTTGTCCTTCTACTTCAAGAGTCCCCAGCACGCGGCGACGGTCTACCCGGAGCACGATATCTTCATCCAGCAGACGAAGCTCAAGAACACCCTGCGCTGGATGATGGGCGAAGACCAGATCACGCATCTCGGCCAGGAGTACTACCAGGAGGATTGACCTTCGGGGGCGTGACTCACGGTGAATGTATCCAGGGGGGCGGACGGCAACGTCTATGTCCCCCTTACGCTTTGTGGCACGGCATGGATGATCATCGTAAGGACATGTTACGATTGCCTTACCTATTGCAGTTCTCCTTGACAGGAGCGAGCGTATGAAGCGATATATCGCGACAGTTACAACCAAGGGGCAGGTAACGATTCCGAAGGACGTTCGGGAGTATCTTGGCCTTAATCAGGGGGATACGGTGACGTTCGTCATCAATCGTTCTGGTGAAGTCATGTTGAAGGTTCCCAAATACCGGGACCTTGATGCGCTGGCAGGTGCTGCTGGAACACTCGATACTCCGATGGAATTCGAAGAAATGCTCCGAATAGCGCGCGAAGACGCGCTCGAAGAGAAGTTCTCTCACCGGTGAGCACTGCGTTCGTTGATACGGATGTCATCATTCGTTTCCTGACCGGTGATGATCCGGTGAAGCAGACGGCCGCTCGGAGGCTTTTCGGGCGGGCGGTCAATGAAGACTTGCTCCTCACCGTTCCGCACACCGTCATTGCTGATGCCACATATGTGCTGAGATCACGGAACCTCTATCACCTTCCCAAACCAGTGATCGCGGAAATGCTCTCGGACCTTCTTTCACAAAAGGGGTTCAATATTGAGGATCGCGAATCCGTACTCGATGCCCTTGACCTTTACGGGGAATACAGCAAACTCGATTTCACGGATGCGCTGATCATTGCCATGATGTGGCGCAACAATGATTCGTTGCTCTACAGCTACGACAGCGATTACGATACCTTCCCGGGTATCAGCCGGCGCGAACCTGACTAGGTCTCAACCTCCATTTGCCGAACGTATCACTCCTTCTCACTCCGTGGCCCGTACTCTGCGCTCTTTCTGCGGAAGGCCGTCGCGCGCGGCTCGATTGACGCCGCCGTTCAGGCGCACCGGCCGGAAGAAGGGAAGACCCCGATGGTCGAACTGATGCGTGCGGTGGTGAAGCCGGCGCGGGTGCCGGGCGCCGAACTGCGTGATGTGCCGATCCCGGTGCCGAGCGATCACGATGTGCTGATTCGCGTCAAGGCAACCTCGATGTGCGGTACCGATCTGCACATCTTTCGCTGGGATAACTGGGCCGAGGAAAACTTCGGCCCAACGCCGATGGTCTTCGGTCATGAGTATTGCGGTGAGGTGGTCGAGGTCGGTCGCGATGTCGCCCGGGTCAAGGTCGGCGACTTCGTATCAGGTGAGACGCACATCGGCTGCGGCCACTGCCATCTCTGTCGCACCGGTCGGCAACATCTTTGCATCAACATGGACCTGGTCGGCGTCACCCGCCCTGGCTGCTTCGCTGAATATATCTGCATCCCCGAGCAGAACGCCTGGATCAACCCGCCCGATCTGCCGATCGACATAGCCGCCATTCAGGAGCCATTCGGTAACGCGGTGCATACGACGCTCTCGGGCGAGATTGCCGCGCGTTCGACGCTGGTGATGGGCTGCGGACCAATCGGTCTCTTTTCGATCGGCATCGCCCGCGCCTCCGGCGCTTCACCGATCTGGGCGGTTGACATCAACGACTATCGGCTGGAGCTGGCGCGCAAGATGGGTGCGACGCACGTGATCGATTCGCGCGAGGAGGATCCGGTCGAGACGATCATGGCCGAGAGCGATGGCGAAGGTGCCGAGGTCGTGCTGGAGCTTTCCGGTGCGCCGTCCGGCATACGTCAGGCGTTCGGCGCGCTGCGTGTCGGTGGGCGCATCTCGATGCTCGGGCTGCCAGCCAACCCGTTCGAGTTCGATTTCAGCACCTTGATCGTGCTGAAAGGCGCCAACGTGCATGGTATCTACGGACGCAAGATGTTCGACACCTGGTATCGCACCAGCACGCTCCTCGGCAACGGGCTGGTCGATGTCTCGCCGCTGATCACCCACCATATGCCGCTTGAGGAATTTGAACAGGGTATGGATCTTCTCTTGCGTGGGCAGGCGGCGAAGGTCATTCTTTATCCCGACTCCGCGCACACCGGCAGCAGGATGTGAAAGGAACGAGTCCATGGCACAAACCGGCACCGGCATGAGGTTTCTCAATGCCGATATCGAGCAATTGAAGGAACAGGGGCTGCACCGCTCGCTGCGCATCATCGGTTCAGCCAACAAAGCGGTCTTTACCGTCGACGGCAAGGACGTGATCAACCTGTCGTCGAACAACTATCTCGGTCTGACAACGCATCCGAAGCTGATCGCCGCGGCCGTCAAGGCGACCGAGTGGTACGGCGTGGGCACCGGCGCGGTGCGCACGATCGCCGGCACCATGAATCTGCACGAAGAACTCGAACGGCGGCTGGCCGATTTCAAGCACACCGAGGCATCGCTGACGTTTCAGTCCGGCTTCACGGCCAACATCGGCGTCCTGCAGTCGCTGCTGAAGGAGGATGATGTCATCATCTCCGACCAGCTGAACCATGCAAGTATCATCGACGGCATTCGGCTCAGCCGGGCGCAGCGCAAAATCTTTCCGCACAAGGACATGGATGGGCTGGAAAGCGTGCTGAAGGAGACGCAGAGCGCGCGCGTGCGCCTGGTCGTCACCGACGGCGTCTTCAGCATGGATGGCGATATCGCGCCGATGCCGCAGATCGTCGACCTGGCCGAGCGCTATGGCGCGATCGTCATGATCGACGACGCCCATGGCTCGGGGGTGCTCGGCAAGAACGGCCGCGGTACGGTCAATCACTTCGGGCTGGACGGCCGGGTGCAGATCCAGATCGGGACGCTTTCGAAGGCGATCGGCGTGGTTGGCGGCTATGTCGCGGGCGACGAGATCTTGCGTGACTTCCTGATCCATATGGCGCGTCCGTTCCTCTTCAGCACCTCGCAGACGCCGGGAGTCGTTGCCAGCTGCATCGCGGCGATCGATGTGCTGGAGCAGGAGCCGGAGATTATCGACCGGCTCTGGGAGAACACCCGCTTCTTCAAGCAGAAGCTGACCGACCTCGGTTTCAACACCGGCCGCAGCGAAACACCGATCACGCCGGTGATCGTCGGTGAGGCGCACAAGGCGATGGCGCTCTCGGACAAGCTCTTCGAGCGCGGCGTCTTCGCGCAGGGCATCGGCTTCCCGACCGTCGCAAAGGATCAGGCGCGCTTGCGCACCATTGTCAGCGCGGCCCATACGAAAGAGCAACTTCAGCAAGCGCTCGATGCGATCGCCGAGGCCGGACGGGAGTTGGGGATTATCTAACGGCATCTTTGGTGAAGCCGCCTGCGTGCGCGACTTTGGGCACGCGGGCGGCTGTTTCATGTCATTTCACCGGCGCGGACCTCAGCGCCGGGGTGGTTTACGCAATGCATCGCGGCCCTGCAGCGCTGGTTTGAGCGTAGACCTGCGCGTTGGTACACCGTCCCATCAACAATCCAAGCTCGTAGCTCACCGACTTCGTGACGATCGTCGCGTCACGCGGATAGCCGGGCGCCGCCATCGTGTCGACCGGCCGCGGCTGGATCGTCATACCGGGGATTGCGGGCAAGCCGGCGGCGGTCTGTTCAAGTACCAGATTGACCGGAGCGTCCGAGCGGACCGAGAGGTTCACGTCCCAGCCGCTCTCCGGCACGTTTGCGAAGAACAGCTTGAGCCGTCCCTCACGCGCCGCGCGGTCCTTCCCCAGGTCGAGCGCCGTACCGTTCAGACTCGCTCCGACGATTTCTCCCGGGACGCGCACCTCAGTCACGAGTTGGGCGAGCGCGCGCGGTGTCGTGATACGCAGGCGCAAGGTTCGCACGCCGGTGGCGGTTGTATCACTCACGATCGCAACCTCCGGCGCCTCGACCGCGGTGGCCGGAGCGTCTGTCGTGAAGGCTGGGACTGTTCCCATAAGGAGTGAGTGGTAGTTGGTGCGGCTGCCTCCATCCGGGAAGAATTGGCCGGTCCAGTCATCAAGGTGCCGGTCGAGGCTGACCCATTGAGCAGTATTGGCATTCGCGTTCAGCGCGTAGACGATGCGGTCCGGTCGCGGTTGCTGGGCGTCGAAGCCGGAGGTGGCGTTGCCCCAGCCGATCAGCGCGAACGCAAGGAGCGCGGCGCCCGCCGGTACCAGCCAGCGACGGCGGTTTGCCGGCTCGGTTGTCTCGCCAGACAGGAACACGAAGTGCGGCACGAACAGCCCGACCAGCGGAGCCACAAAGAGCATCAAGACGCCGAGGATCGGTAGAGCGGTGATGTACTCGAAGCGGTTGAACAGCGCGACCATCTGGTAGAGCGTGCCCGGCAGCAGTACGATCGCCGGGATAACGGCCAGGCTCAGTACTACCACGTTCCACCACGGATTCGCCGCGCGGCGCCCGGCCAGGAACGCCCAGGCGAGCGGGAGCATGCCGAATAGGAGCGGCCAGGTGGCAAGATAGCTCATCCCTGGCACGAAAAGGCTGAGCAACCAGAGCAGAACCGTCCACCCGACCAGCACGCCCGCGGTTAAGTTGTGCGGTCGTATCCGGCGACCCAGCAGCGCATACATCGTCGCAACCAACGCTACGGTCGCGGAGATCAGTGCGACGACGTACATGGTCGTCTGGTAGCTGCCGATGAGTGCCACCTGGTAGCCGGCGTTGAGCGCGCGGATGCCCCCCCAGAGCAGCGTGGTCAACACGACCGTGGCGAGTGTGCCCAGGAAGAAGACAAGCGTGCTGATCACCAGCCCGCCGGCGCTCAGAGCCTTGCGGCGGAGCCCGATGACGAGGAGGCCGGCGACGAGCGCGGTGACGATTGCCGCCAGCGGGAGTACCCAGATCATCGAGTAATGGGCTACGACACCCGGAAGAATGTTGAAGAACACCCGATCACCGGAGCGCGGCAGGTTCTCCAGATCGGCGTTGCCGAAAT
>ERZ778018.2442-NODE-2442-length-11889-cov-10.581207_pt1 | contig 11889 bp, 10 predicted proteins | sample MGYA00375748_ERZ778018 | MGnify/ENA primary metagenome ERZ778018 (study PRJEB29350, sample SAMN05509839) | bioreactor metagenome | biome: bioreactor; material: wastewater | place: South Africa: University of Cape Town | collected 2014-04-22 ... | reverse complement strand
CCGGCTTGCGCGAGAGTCGCATGCGGGATCCGATAAGTGTCGGGTCGTCAGCCCGGCGGGAGAGGGGACGCCGCGGGAACGCGGCTTTCCGCAGCCGCGGCCTCACTCCGTCATCCGCTCGCGCTGGTCCCAGTAGAATTGCAGGGCGACCAGCCCCGTCAGCAACGAGACGACCGACAGCACGGCGAAGGCGCCGGACCAGCCGGTGACGTTGGAGATCTGGGCCATGACCAGGCCGGAGGCCATCGCGCCGATGTAGCTGACGCCGTCGATGATCCCGGCGGCGGCGGCCGAGCCGCGCTTGCCACCGAAGTCCAGCGCCACCGCGCCGGCCAAAAACGAGTACGGGCCCACCAGCAGGAAGCCGATCAACCCCACCATCGCCGCGGGGCCGAACGCCGTGCCGTGGGTGACGCGCATCGCCAGAAACAAAAGCGCCACCGCCGCGGCCATCAGCCCCAGCACGATCACCAGCGCCCGGCCCCCCTTGCCCAGCTTGTCGCTCAGGTAGCCGACCAGGAGTACCGAGATCCCGCCGAAGAACGGAAACCACGAACTCTTGTCGGCCGCCTCGGCGTCGCTGAAGCCCAGGTCGTCCTTGAAGTAGATCGGCGTCCAGTTCTGGAACGTCTCGCGCAACAAGGTCAGGCCGATCGACAAGACGCAGGCGGATATGAAGACCCGGCTCCGCAACAGCGGCCCCAGGACGTCGCGCAACGACGCCGGCCCCGCCTCCGAGCCCGCCGCGCCGAAGAGGTTGTCCGGGTTCGGCTCGGGCTCGACCTCGCCCACGTCGGCGGGGCTCTCGCGCAAGAACAGGAGGTTCAGGACGAACATCGCCGCCAGCACCCCGGCGGTGGCCAGGTAGACGCCTCGCCAGGTGAAGTCGTAATTGAACAGCACGCGCATGAACTGGCGGGAGATGGCGTCGCCGAAGAGGTAGCTGAGACTCACGAACCCCATCACCGTGCCGAACCGACGATGCGGGAACCAGCGCGAGACCACTCGCACCACCCCCACCCATCCCAGCGACTGCATGAACCGATTCCCCACCGCCGTCACGGTGAAGAACGGTAGCGAAGACCCGAACGTGAACGCGACCGTGAACGCGATCGACCCCAGCATCCCCGCCAGGAAGATCCTCGCGCCTCCCAGCCGATCGGTGATCCCGCCCCCCAGGAACTTCCCCGCCGCGTAGGCGAGCGCCCCCAGCGTGATGATCGACCCCAGGCCCACCATGGCCTGTTCCGCGGTGATCCCGCGAGCCGTCAACTCGTCGCGGATCATCGGCGCGCAGACCGGGAAGTTCGACCGGCAGAAGTAATAGCCGGTGTATCCGGACATCAATAGCGCGACCGTCGTCAGTTGCAGGCGCTTCAGTCGGGGCGAGGCGGGGGCCTCGGGCGCGGCGTCGATGCTCACGGGGATGGGTCCGTCGGGTTGGGCGTGGAAAGTCAGGAACGCGGGAACGCGCGGCCTTCGAGTTCCTCGATCGCGCGGCGGACTTCGTCGGGCACGCGCGTCGGGCGTTGGAGATTGTAATCGAAGACGACGTGGGTGGACTTCCCCTCCGCGGCCACGGTCGATTGCGAGCGACTGACGACTCGATGCTCCAGGCCGATGCTGGTGGTCCCGATCCGGGTCACGCGGGCGCCGACGTGGACCACGTCGGGGAACGTGAGCTGTCGTCGGTAGTCGTTGGCGACGGCGGCCATGATCGGGCCGATCTCCCGCTCGCGGTGCAGCTTCATCAGTCCGACCTTCTCGAAATAGACGATCCGGGCCGTCTCGCACCATCGGAAGTAGCGGACGTGATTGACGTGCCCCAGCGCGTCCTGGTCGCCCCAGTGCAGCGGGACCTCGATCACGACCCGATAATCCGCCAACAGCGCCGCGACCTCCTCGGCCGCCGCGTCGTCCTTCTCGCTCATCGCTCGTCCTCCCTCGGAATCCGGACATGGAATGATACGCGCCGGGGGAGGCGGCGTCGGCGCGTCCTCCATGGAAAAGGCGAACGCCCGGGACGGTCGATGCCGTGCCCGGGCGCTTGGAGTTGGTTTCGAAGCCGGCCTTGTCGGTCAGCCCTGGGCGCGACGACGGCGAAGCCCCACGCCGCCGAGGACCAAGGCCGCGATTCCGGCGGAAATCAGCGAGCCGGGCTCGGGGACTTGCGAGCCGAACACCTGCACGTTGATGTCGCTCGACTTGTTCCAGCCGCCGCTGGGCTGGGGATTGCTGCGATTGCTGTCCCAAGGGGAGCCGCCCGCCGCGAGGTCGGTCGAATCGAAGGTCAGGAACAGGCCGTTCGAGCCGTCCTGCGGCGTCCCGCTCAGCGCGGCGTTCGAGGCATGGAGGAAGAAGTAGTCGTTCACGCCGGAGTTCAAGTCGCCGTTGACGCCGAACTCGATCGTGTCGCCGCCGTTGACGACGAGGTTCAGGTTCGTGAAGTCGATCTGCCAGATATCCTTGAAGCTGTCGTTGCCCGCCTGGTAGGTAAGCGGATCGCCGGTCACGGGGTCGTTCGCGGCATAATGGACCTGCGTGATGTGGATGTCGGAGTTGTCCGTGGTGGTCCCATCCGTGAAGGCGCCGGTCTGGACGGCCGACACCCCGCTCCCCTGGGCCCCCATGTAGAGGGTGAGGTTCTGGAAGAAGTCGCCCGGATCACCCGTGACGGTGCCGGTCCCGGCGACGTACCAGACGCGAAGCGTGTCGATCCGCCACGGTCCCGGGGCCCCGACCGAGAAGCTGTCGCCGGTGAAGTAGGGTGGCTGCTCCGCCCACCGGACGTTGCTCTGACTGACGCCGGCGGCGTTGTTCAGGTTGGCGTTGGGCAGGCCGCGGTCCACCAGCAAGGTGTCGGCGGCGGCGGACGAGGCGGCGGCCAGGCCGATGGCGGCGCTCAGGGACCACGCGAGGAAGAGTTTGGTCGACGACATCGTGCTGTTTCCCTCCGAGTTGCAAGGACCGGGGCCAGCGCCCCCGCTGAATCCAGGCGACGTCCCACGAACGGCGTGGGGCTGATGATCGGTCGGTCGCGATCGGCATCGGATCGCGTCTGCTTCGCACGAAGATAGCGGCGCGAAACGGGACCGCAAACCATAATCGCATAAAGACGACATGCGTTGTTCGGACGCGACGGCGCGTGGCGTTCGAGGAACGTCCGGGCCGCGCGAGACGTCGCCGACGACGCGCCGGCCGCGGGTGGATCGGAAGGGTCGACGGTCCTTGACGACGCCTCCGACGTGTTACCCTGGGGGCTGATTCGGCCCGCGCGAGTCTTGAGGCGGGACGCGGGCGAGGGGAGGCCACGTCATGATCGGAACGTTCGTCGCGCTATTGCCGTGGGTGTTGCTGGGGGCGTCGCAAGCCGGGGAGGAGGCGGCCGACGCGCCCGTCGTCTTTTCGAGGTCGTTCGACGAGGCGAGGCCGCTCGACGGCGCCGTCGTCGGCCGGGGCGCGCGGGTCGCGCCGGGGGTGGGACGGTCGGGGACTCCGGCGTTGGTGGTCGATCGGCCGGTCGAGGCCGGGGCGGGGTCGAGCGTCGTGACTTGGGCGCTGCCGGTCGAGAAGCTCCGGGGACGTCGGGTCCGGGTCGAGGCTTGCGTCAAGGCCGACGCCGTGGTCAGGCCGCCGCATTCCTGGAACGGCGTGAAGGTGATGCTCCATCTTCAGGCCGCGGGCGACGAGTGGCCCCAGGCTCCGGTGGAGTTCGGGACGTTCGGTTGGTCGCGGGTCTCGTTCACGAGGAACGCGCCGAACGACCTCAAGACCGCCCATCTGGTCCTCGGCCTGGAGCGGACGACCGGCCGCGCCACGTTCGACGCCGTGCGGATCGAGGTCCTCCCCACGCGCCGCGCGACCCCCGCCGCGAAGGCGAAGCCCGACGCGCGACACGGCCCGGGGCGGCTCCGCGGCGTGATGATCGGCACGAAGGTCGACGCCGACGACCTGCGCGACCTGGCCCGGACCTGGGGCGCCAACCACGTCCGCTGGCAACTCCTCTGGGGAGGCTTCCCCAAGGGGCCGGCCGACACCGCCTCCGAGGCCGAGTACGACCGCTGGCTCGACGGCGAGATCGACCGCCTCGTCCGCCTCCTGCCGGTCTGCGAGGAGGAGGGGCTCGCCGTCCTGATCGATCTGCACACCCCTCCCGGCGGTCGCGCGCCGGGCTCGGACGCGATGTCGCTGTTTCGCGACCCGGCCCGCCAACGGCACTTCCTGAAGGTCTGGGAACGGATCGTCAAACGCTTCCACGACGACCCGGCCGTCTGGGGCTACGACCTGCTCAACGAGCCCGTCCCCGCCATGCTCCCCGACGGCGTGATGACCTGGCCGGAACTCGCTCTGGAAGCCGCCAAACGCATCCGCGCGATCGACCAAAAGAAGGCGATCGTCGTCGAGCCCGCCCCCTGGGGCGACCCCGAGGGCCTGGACGACTTCGAGCCGCTCCACGGCGTCGATGGCGTCGTCTACAGCGTCCACATGTACAAGCCCCACGCCTTCACCCACCAGGGGGTCCACGACAACCCGACCGGCCCGACCTACCCCGGCGTGATCGACGGCCGCCAGTGGGGCAAGGACCAGGTCCGCGAGGCGCTCGAGCCGGCGCGGAGGTTCGAGCGCGACTACAACGCGCCGATCTACATCGGCGAGTTCAGCGCGATCCGCTGGGCCCCCGGCTCAAGCGCCCGCGACTACCTCCGCGACGTGATCGACGTGATGGAGGAATACGGCTGGGACTGGGCCTATCACGCCTTCCGCGAATGGCCCGGCTGGAGCTTCGAGCACGGCCCCGACCCCAACGACGACCAGCCCAGCCCCACGCCCACCGACCGCGGCTTGCTGCTGAAGTCCTACTTCGCGCGGAACAAGGCCGGAATGTCGAAATAGAGATGGGAATGTGATGCGCACCGGGGATTGAAGCGGGCGCCGCAGTGGGGGCAGGCGGTCGCGGCCTGGTACTCGGCGATGGTCAACTCGTGGCGGCAGACGCCGCAGAGCACGGCGCGCGCGTCGAACTCGGAGGCCGGCCAGCGCTCGGCGGGGTGGCCGGCGGCTTCCTCGTGGCAGAGGTGGCACGGGTAATACTCGCCGCAACAGCGGAAGCGGATGGCGACCACGTCCAGCGGCGAGGCGTAATGCGCGCAACGGGTCTGGTCGTCCACCGTCGCGCCGCGGACGACGACGTCCGACCCGGCCCGCGCCGGATCGGACTGGGGATCATGGCCCGTCGGGTCGGTTTCGTCGGGTCGGTTCACGGCTTGGCCGGCTTGAGCTTGGCGATGAGGAAGTCGGCCGGGGTCTTGTACTGGTCGTCGGGGGCGCCGGGGTAGACGAGGGTGCCGTCGACGCCCTCGGCCCTGAGCTTCTCCATCAGGATCATGCCGAGCAGGGCGGTGTGGGTCGGATCTTTCTGCGCCTCGCCCTTCACCGGCGGCTTGTCCTGCGCGGGGTAGTTGAGGTAGACCGGCGGGTCGTCGGGGGTGACGTGGGAGAGGGGGGAGTACTCGCGGACCCAATCGGCGACCTTGGCGCGGCCCTCGTAGAAGTTCTCGAACTGCGTCTTGCGGTCGGCCGGGTCGAAGCCGAAGGCGTGGCCGCCGTACACCATGTTGGGGATCCAAGCGCGGGTGATTTCGGGGTCGAGGGTCGTCTGCGCGCCGTTGACCGCGGCGGCGGTCAGGCGGGTGGATTCGCGGGCGACGGGATCGGAGGAGTCGGGCTGGGCCATGTCGTCGTGGAAGGCCAGCCAGAGCGACGAGCAGGCCCCGGCCGAGCCCCCGGTGGCGCCGATCCGGGTCTTGTCGAGGTTCCACTCGCCGGCCTTGGAGCGGAGGAATTGGACGGCGCGGGCGGCGTCCTCCAGCGGCCACTTCACCGGCGGCCGGATGCCGGCCTCGCGAGCCTGGGGTACGAACCGATAGTTGATCGTCGCCACCGAGACCCCGGCGTCGAGCAGCTTCTTGAGGTCGCCGAACGGCTGCTTGTCGCCGTTGACCCAGCCGCCGCCGTGGATGTAGACGACCAACGGCGCGGGACCGTCGGAATCGGCCTTGAAGAAATCCAGGACCTGCCGCGGGTGCTCGCCGTAGGGGACGTTTTTGTGGGTCGGCTCCACGGAGTAGGGCCGAAGGGCCTTGGGCTGGGCCTTGGCCTTCGCCTTGGCGGTCTGGGCCCCCGCCGAGGGAGGCAGGCAGGCGGCGACGAGCCCGGCGGAAAGGCCGACGAGCCAGGATCGGACGAAACGGCGGCGATGCGAGGCGGTCGAGGGCGTCACGTCGTGGATCTCCCAGGGGTTCCGAAGAGGATCGATATCGACTCCCGCCCAGTCTATCCGAGCGGAGACGGCTTGACCGCGACCCGTATCGTTAAAACGACGAACATCGGCCCGTCGATGGCGGGCGGTCGAGAACCGGGAGGGTCGCATGGCGACGGCGAAGAAGGTCGCGTTCATCACCGGCGGGAACCGGGGGATCGGGCTGGAGACGGCGCGCGGGCTGGCGGAGTTGGGGTACGCCGTCGCCCTGGGCTGCCGCGACGTGGATCGGGGTCGCGAGGCGGCCGATGAACTCAAGGCCGGCGGCGCGGAGGACGTCATGGTCGTCCGTTGCGACGTCGCCGACGTCGTCAATCACGAGACGCTCCACCGTTCCCTTCGCGATCGCTACGGCAAGCTCGACGCGCTTGTCAACAACGCCGGGATCATGGTCGACCCCGGCAGTGACTTCCACGACGGCGGCGTCAACACCACGCTGACCGTCCCCATGGAGGTGCTTCGCGCCACCTTCGACGTCAACTTCTTCGCCGTGGTCTCCCTGACGCGGGCGCTCTTGCCGCTGGTCCGGAAGTCGCCGGCGGGGCGGATCGTCAACCTGTCGAGCGTGCTGTCGTCGCTGACCTTGCACGCCGATCCCAGGTCGCCGATTTATCCCATGAAGGCGTTCGCCTACGACGCCTCCAAGACGGCCCTCAACGCCTTCACGATCCACCTGGCCCACGAGCTTCGCGACACGCCGATCAAGGTGAACTCCGCGCATCCCGGCTGGGTCAAGACCGAGTTGGGCGGCCCGCGCGCGATGCTGCCGGTCTCCGAGGGGGGCAAGACCAGCGTCCGCCTGGCCACCCTCCCCCCCGACGGCCCCACCGGCGGCCACTTCCACCTGGGCGACCCGGTCCCCTGGTGAGCCGTCGGCGCGCCGCCGCACTTAAGAGAGTCGGTGTTTTTGTAGGCTGGGTCTGGACCCAGCGCTCGCTAGCCGAGGCTTCTCCAAGCTGGGTCTCGACCCAGCCTACTAGGTCGCCGCACTTAAGAGAGTGGGGGTTCTTGTAGGCTGGGTCTGGACCCAGCCCACGCAAAGCCCGGCGTACCGGGAAGCTGGGTCACGACCCAGCCTACGAAGACGGGGCGAGCAACCCACCAAATCAGGCGCGACGACCTACTACAAAAGTAATTCACGCGATCAAGCGCGACGGCCCGCCATGCGAACGTAATCAATTAAACAGGAAGTGGCAGATGTCGCCGTCCTGCATGACGTAGGCCTTGCCCTCGACGCGGAGCTTGCCGGCGGCGCGGATCTCCTTCTCGGACTTGTACGTCTCCAGGTCGTCCAGCGAGTAGACCTCGGCGCGGATGAAGCCCTTCTCGAAGTCGGTGTGGATCACGCCGGCTCCTTGAGGGGCGGTGGCGCCGACGGGGACGGTCCAGGCCCGGATCTCCTTCTCGCCGGCGGTGAAGTAGCTTTGCAGGCCCAGCACCCGGTACGCCTCGCGCGCCAGGACCGCCAGCGCCGGCTCGTCCAGGCCGGAGGAGTGGAGCATCTCCAGGCGGTCGGCCTCGTCCAACTCGGCGATCTCGGCCTCCAGCTTGGCGCAGACCGCGACGACGCCAGCGCCGATCTCCCTGGCGCGAGCGCGGACCTTGCTCGCCAACGGGCCCTCGCCGCGAAGGTCGTTCTCGTCGACGTTGGCGACGTAGAGGATCGGCTTGGCGGTCATCAGGCCGAAGCTGGCGATCGCCTCCCGCTCCGGCGCGTCGAGCGTCGCCAGCGTGCGCAGGGGCTGGTCGTCGGCCAGGTGGGCGAGGCATTTCTTGATCGCCTCGACGCGGGCCTTGGCCTCCTTGTCGCCGCTCTTGGCCGTGCGCTCGGCCTTGGGCAAGGCGTTTTCGAGCGTCTGAAGGTCGGCCAGCATCAGCTCGATCTCGACCACGTCGATGTCCGACAGCGGGTCGACGGCCCCGGCGACGTGGACGACGTCGGAGTCCTCGAAACAGCGGACGACCTGAAGGACGGCGTCGACCTCGCGAATGTGGCTGAGGAACTTGTTCCCCAGGCCCTCGCCCTCGCTCGCCCCCTTGACGATGCCGGCGATGTCCACCAGCCGAAGCGCCGCGGGGACGATCTTCCTGGTGGCGATCAGCCGGCTGATCCGTTCCAGGCGATCGTCGGGGACGCTCACGACCCCCTCGTTGGGCTCGATCGTGCAGAACGGATAGTTCGCGCTTTGAGCCGCCCTGGAACTGGTCAGCGCGTTGAACAGCGTGCTTTTGCCGACGTTCGGCAGACCGACGATGCCAGCCCTCATGGCGACGCGAAGCCCTCAACCCCGTTGGTGGATCGAACCTTTTCCCGATCGTCATGAATTTCGAGGGTCGGCGGGAACGGTCTTCCCCCCTCGCGGGGGAAGACAGACCGCGAAGCGGTCGGATGAGGGGGACGACGCGCGAGACGACCGTTGATATTCGCGAGGGCCCGTCCGACCGACTCGGGAATCCAACGGCTCTTTTGCGCGTCCTCCTCCTCATCCGGCCCTTCGGGCCACCTTCCCCCGCGAGGGGGGAAGGCCCTTATGATCGCCCTCGAGATCCGTGACGGTCGCGACCTTTCGACCGCGGCCGGTCGAGCGAGCCATCGTACCCGCCGGAAGGCCCCGCCGTCTTCCCCGGATTCCCGAGGCCGCTCCGGCGCGAAGACGTCCTACAATATTCGAGGGGTCGGATCGGCCCGGCCCCGTCCCGCGGATCGAGGTCGCCGCCATGCGTCTGCTCGCCCTCGCGCTCGCCTGGTTGTCATCGACGGCCTGGGCCGACGACGTCGGCGAGGCGCCGGCGCGGCTCGGGGGGCTGGACCGGATCGCCGAGGCGATCGGGACGCCGATCGTCGTCCGGACGGCCGACCTTCGCGTCGAGACCCCTCACGGACCGATCACCGCCAATCCCGCGGGCGAGGGCCTGGAAGACTTCAGCGCCCTGCTGGCGGAGGAACTGGCGATCTACCCCAGGCCGCTCCTGAAGCGGGCGCGACTGAAGCGAATCGTCCTGGCCTCCGAGTTGGCGTTCGACGGCCAGCTCCGCGGCGCGATCCCCGACTACGCCCACGACGTCTTGTATTACGACGTCGCCCGCGGCTCGTACAGCCGGTCGTATCAGAGGACGGCGATCCATCACGAGTTCTTCCACGTCGTCGACTACCTGGACGACGGCCAGGTCTACCGCGACGACGCCTGGGCGGCCCTCAACCCCGACGGCTTCCACTACGGCGACGGCGGCCGCGCCATGCAGGAGGACGCCCTGGTCTCGCTCCTGGTCGCGGACCATCCCGGCTTCCTGACCCGCTACGCCACCGCCGGCGTGGAGGAGGACAAGGCCGAGGTCTTCTCGCGGATGATCGTCGCCCCCCGCGAGGTCGCCCGCCGCGCCGCGCTCGACCCGGTCCTGGCGGCCAAGGTCCGGCGGATCAAGACCCTCATGAAGAACTTCGAGCCCGCCGTCGACGACGCCTTCTGGAAGCGCGTCGGCGACCGCGAGCCGGGCCCGAAGCAGCGGTGACGACCCGACGGGCGGTCTTCGCCTTCTCCCCTTGAGGGAGAAGGTGGCCCGAAGGGCCGGATGAGGGGAGGCGCGACCGGAGGCCGTCGGACTCCAAGGCGTTTCGCGAGGCCGGGGCGTATGGCGCGAGCCCGCGCCGATCGACCCCTCATCCGGCCTTCGGCCACCTTCTCCCTCAAGGGGAGAAGGCCGTTCAGCGCCGATCCTCGCGCTCGGCCTGACGCCTCAATCCGTCGCCGTCTCCGCCGGGCGGACCTCGGTCGGCTCGAAGCCGGCGCGCTTGTCGCCCAGGCGGGCGCGGATGGCGTCGGCCGCCTTCTGGAGTCGGGCGACCACGTCGGGATGCTCGGCGGCGACGTCGCGGGTCTCGCCGACGTCCGCGTCCAGGTCGTACAGTTCCAGACCGACCTTGAGGTTGCCGTACTTGCCCGGAACCCCGTCGTGGCCGGGGGTCTGGCCCCGCATCGTCCGCGCGTCGTGGGGGAACATCAGCTTCCACTTGCCCGACCGCATCGCTTGAAGATCGCCGTTGACGTAGAAGAACAACGACTCCCGCGGGCTCTCGGCGCCCGGCTCGCCGAAGAGCAGGGGGCGGACGTCCAGGCCGTCGATGGGAAGCTCCGGAAGCTTCGCGCCGACGATCGCGGCGAACGTCGGCAAGAGGTCGATCGACGCGGCCGGCTGACGTTGGACCAATCCCGCGGGGATCTTGCCCGGCCAACGGGCGATGAACGGCTCGCGGACGCCCCCCTCGAAGCACGTCCCCTTCCCCTCGCGCAACGGGCCCGCCGAACCGCCGTGATCGCCGTAGCTCAGCCACGGGCCGTTGTCGGACGTGAAGACCACCAGCGTCTTCTCGTCGAGTCCCTCGTCCCGGATCGCCTGGAGGACCGAGCCGACCGCCTCGTCGATCTCGCGGATCACGTCGCCGTAGGCGCCCGCGCCGCTTTCGCCCCTGGAGTCGTCGCGGACGAACAGCGGGACGTGGGGCATGTTGGGGGCGAGGTGGAAGAAGAACGCCCGGTCCTTGTTCCGCTTGATGAAATCGACCGCGCGGGCGGCGAACCGGGTCGTCAGCGTCTTCTGAATCTCCGGCGTGACCTCGGCGATCGGCCGGTCCCCCTCGATCAGCGGCAGGGGCGGATAACCCTTGGGGTGCTCGGGATGATACGGCCACATGTCGCCGGAGTAGGGGAGGCCGAGGAACTCGTCGAAGCCGTGGTGGATCGGCATCTGCGACGGTCGCGCCCCCAGGTGCCACTTGCCGGCCATCCCGGTGGCGTAGCCGGCGGAGCGGAACGTCTCGGCCATGGTGGTCTCGGAATGGGCCAGGCCGATCTTCCACTTCGGCCCCAGCACCCAGGGGATGCCGACCCGCTCCTGATAGCAGCCGGTCAAGAGCGCCGCGCGCGAGCCGGAGCAGGCGGGGCAGGGGACGTAGAAGTCGGTGAACCGCGCCCCCTCCGCGGCCATGCGGTCGAGGTTCGGCGTGGCGTACCCCTGGGCGCCGAAGCAGCCGACGTCGCCGTAGCCCATGTCGTCGCAGAAGATCATCACCACGTTCGGCCGATCGGCCGTCGCGGGCTGGGCCGGGAGACTCGCGGGGGCCAGAAGCGCGACCAGCGCGGCGAGGGTTCGCGTTCTCATCGGTTCGCTCCGGAGGGAATCGAGGCTCGTCTCCGGCAAAACCGTCTGACGAAGCCCGGTTGCGACGTTTAGGATTGGCGCGACAAGGGATGCGAGATCCTTCAGCATGCCCGACGCCGAGACGGCGTCAAGCCGGCGCCGGCGATCGCGAACCCGTCGGAAGCGGCGGCCAGGCGCTGGATCGTCCCAGAACGTCTTTAATCCTGACCGTCACGGATTTTGGGGGTAGTGAACATAACGGCCTTCCCCCCTCGCGGGGGAAGGTGGCCCGAAGGGCCGGATGAGGGGGAGGACGAGCAAGACGGCCGTCGGCAGCCAGAGGCTTTCCGAACGGGCTTTCGCGAATCCCGACGGCTTGTCGCGTGTCGTCCCCCTCATCTGACCGCTTCGCGGTCTGTCTTCCCCCGCGAGGG
>ERZ778018.2438-NODE-2438-length-11900-cov-5.676741_pt1 | contig 11900 bp, 12 predicted proteins | sample MGYA00375748_ERZ778018 | MGnify/ENA primary metagenome ERZ778018 (study PRJEB29350, sample SAMN05509839) | bioreactor metagenome | biome: bioreactor; material: wastewater | place: South Africa: University of Cape Town | collected 2014-04-22 ... | reverse complement strand
AAATTTCAATTGCCGATGTCGAAAAAACTGTATCAGTTTTAAATTGCCGTTGACAGCATGAGCATTCTGCGTTGGATCATCGAGGTCACGGAGTTGGAGAAGGCCTTCTATGAAGCGCAGGAGAAGGGTCACATTCCGTGGGATGAACCGTTCGATCCGGCATTCCTCGAACCGGTTGGTTCAGGCAGCCGCTTCCCATACTGGCTTTCCGCGTCAGCGATCCAATCCTTTCACGATTTCTTCAAAACGCTCGACCACGACATCCTGAAAGGCTGGAATGGCATCATCGGTCAAGACAAGAATGTCGGTAGTCGCAGGCTGTCATGCCTCTATTTCGGCGACCAGATCCTGGTCCACGACTGGCATTCGAAAGCAGGATGTACAGTTTCCGGATTACCACCTGTTGGATCAGATCAACAGTTGCGAACTCGGCATTCTCCTGAAGAAATTTCGGAAGGGGGAGATCGCTGCGTCATCTCCTAAGGGGTTTCGCCCTATCTTTGAGCGTTTCTGAGAGCGATACAACGCGCATCCGTCGCATTCCATGGGTGCGTTTCCACTCGATGTCCATTGGAATATAACGGAGGGATGGAAGATGAGGCAGCCGTAGAGTCGCGCAGACGAGAATCGGTAAGCATAAATCAGCACGTCGATCCGTGATGATAATGTCTCACCGCTACGGTGACCAAGTTCTTGGGCAGATCAAGCAAGCAGCCAACGCCCGCTTCGGGATCGCGCGCAAAACGACCGGAGTGATGGGAATGCCGCCAAATGTGTCTTAGTCCTTGTTAAGCTCCCGGAAATTCTCGTGCGACAAGGCAAATGGCGCGCCCGGCAGGGGAAACTTCGAACGCGCTTTTTGAAACCCTGCCGGAATGGAATGAATACCTCAAGCATTACGCTCCTTCTTACCAGGAGCCGTCGCTATGATTGCGGCGTGCGATTTTCCTGGGATTTCAGAAGTATTTTGAAGCGCTAAAGCTCATTCAAAAAGCAGGCGCCGTCGGAACATACCTTCTCCTTTCTCTCTCCGCTTAACTATTGAAGAGCGCTCCAGGCTGGAGTATGACGCAGGGGACCAGCCCATTGGAGCCTACATTCGCTCCAAACTCTTCGATGGTTCCCAGCCCCGGCAGCGCAGACGACAGAAACGCCCAATCAAGGATCACCAAGCTTTGGCAAGCCTCCTGGGAGAACTGGGCAAGTCCCGGCTAGCGAACAACCTCAACCAGCTTGCCAGGGCCGCCAACAGCGGTTCCTTGCCCGTCACGCCCGATACCGACAAGGCACTCCGGGACGCCTGCGCCGACATCCACCAACTGCGCCGGACGCTCATGCAGGCCTGGGGTTGCAGCCATGATTCTTAAAAACAACCAGCGTGCGGGAGGCAGCCAGCTTGCCGCCCATCTCCTGAAGACTGAGGATAACGAGCATGTGCATGTTCATGAGCTACGCGGTTTTATGTCGGAAGATTTGAAATCAGCTTTTCATGAAGCCTATGCGGTCAGCTGTGGCACCCGGGCCAGGCAGTATCTTTTCTCGTTGAGCCTCAGTCCACCGCCCAATGAACAAGTTCCGGTCGATGCGTTCGAAGCGGCATCGAGAAAACCGAACAAAAACTCGGGCTGGACGGTCAGCCCCGCGCCATCGTCTTCCACGAAAAGGAAGGACGCCGCCACGCTCATGTCGTCTGGTCCCGTATCGACGTGGAGAACATGAAGGCCATTAATTTGCCGCACTACAAGCTGAAATTGCGGGATATGTCCCGAGAGCTCTATCTTGAGAACGGCTGGCAAATGCCACGCGGTCTTGTAAACAGTAAAGAGCGCGATCCCACAAATTTCACTCATGCGCAGTGGGAGCAGGCGAAACGCGCAGGGCATGATCCGAGGGCGCTCAAGAGCATGTTTCAGGAATGCTGGACTGCTTCCGATTCACGCCAGGCATTCGCTGCGGCGATCCAGGCACGTGGCTACACGCTCGCGCGCGGCGACCGGCGCGGCTATGTCGCCGTCGATTACCGGGGTGAGGTCTACGCCATCGCCAAATATACGGGTATCAAAACGCGGGAGGTGAGCGTCCGCTTGGGCGATGAGAAGGAGTTGCCCTCGATAGAACAGGCTAAAAGCGCGATCTCGCCCGCATGACAGGAATGCTCAGGCGAAACATCCAGGAAATCGAAACACGCCATCGCCTCCAATCCGCTTCCTTCGCATTCCGCAAAAACCAGATCGTCCAGCGCCAGCGCGAAGAACGTATCCGGCTTAAAAAGATCAGGCAATGCGCTGGGAGAAAGAGACGCTTGAGCGTACGCAGCGCTTATCAACAGGCTTTAAAGGCATCTGGGATCGATTGACGGGCCGATACGCTGAAATCCGGCGTCAGAACGGAAACCCTGAAGGCCATGCAGCGCGACCGGACGGAAAAGGATGCGCTGATTTTCCGGCATCTGGAAGAAAGACGGTCCCTCCATCGCCAGCGGATATTGGTCAGGCAGGAACACACGAAACAGGTAGAAAGTCTGCACCGGGATGTTGCCGCGTACAAGAAGATGGCTGGAAGAGAGCCGCTAGATCTAAGGTCACATTTCCAGGCAACCGGTTTGGAGCGAAGCCATCCGGCACGGGAGATTTAGCGCTCCCGGTCTTTCTCTTTATCTGGTTTTCTCTGCTGACGGCTTCTTGCGATCAAGACTGGATCATCACGTTCTGTAACAAGTAGCAAGCGATCACGGGCGTTGTCTTTGATCTGCTGCACCAATTCCCGCGTCATCGCGGCAGGTAGCAGACCGTAGGCTGGACCACCACCCGGTACAGGGCGGATATCAGGGCCGGGCCAGATGAAGCGGTTGATTTCGGTGGTGATGATCCATGAAGGCTCACCATCGAGTCCGAGACGCTTCTTGGTGGCGGCAGGAATCTGCACCGCACGCTCAGGGTTCTTTGGCGGCGTATGGGTAATGGGAGAGATATAGACTTCGGTTTCCCTGTATTCGTTCTGCCGGGTATGCACGATCACGCAGGGGCGATCCTTAAATCCTTCCTCACGGCCAGAACGTGCCTCGTTCCACCACAAATAGGCGTGGCGAATGACCAGCCCGATCTCGGGTTTAAGTCCAGCCATGAGATGCTAGGGCTCATACTCGTGGTCGAACTCCGATGCGGCGGCAGGAAGAGGAACCGTACCGAACTCATCCACCACGTCCTGCGGGAGTTGCGAAACGTGGAAGGCCTTCTGTTCATAGCGACGCAGGCGCGCATAGTCTTCTGCCGCTAGTAGCACCACATCATCGCGTCCATGGTTTGTGATGATGACTGGCTCACGGTGGGCTATGGCACGGTAACGCCCGAATTCGCGGGTAAATTCTCCTGAAGTGACTTTGGTCATAAGGCCTCCTATAGGTCCAAGATATCACATATTATATGTATAATCCATTAAATACGTGAATCTCTAATTGATATAGAATTTGCCTCAGGCCCACCAATGCGTCCCGGACTTGACGTGCTAGCGATTGAGCATTAACGGCTCCAAAATACATGCACCCTTTCAAAGCCTGTTTCGATGACGAAAATATTCCCGCTCATCTCCATATCTCGGCCCATGCGTTCGTAGTCGATATAGTACGTCAGGCTCTCGGGAAGCTTCACACCGCGACCGCTGCGAGTAGGGCGGGCTTATCGAACGCCACCTTGAAGAATGTCAGAAATCTGTTAAGGCGACACGATAGTTTTTCTTCGGGTGCTCGCAGCAATTGGGTTAAGATTGCCGCATAGCAAAGATTCGAGCGAAGAGACTCGAATGACAGAGAAAGTTGGAATACTGGCTTATGGCTCGCTCATCTCCGATCCTGGCCGAGAGATCGAGGCGGCAACAATCCGAACTATCGCGGATATCGAAACGCCCTTCGCCGTCGAGTTTGCACGGAGCAGTTATAGCCGTGGCGGAGCGCCAACGCTTGTGCCGGTTAGTAGCGGCGGGTCGAAGGTACGGGGGCATGACTGACGTTCGCGGCGAAGAAACGGAAATTGTCTGGAAAAGGTCTGCAATAGACTTCCCAGATGAGGGATATTGTGTTTTTGTTTCTTCATTGACATGAAAAACATGCGTTTTATTGATTTATTCGCCGGACTGGGCGGTTTTCATCAAGCCCTCGCATTGCGGGGCGCGAAATGCGTCTTTGCATCCGAACTTAAATTAGCGCTTGCTGATCTTTACGAGAAGAATTTCGGTATTCGCCCTGAGGGCGATATCAAGAAAGTCGATCTGAACAGCATTGCGGATCATGACATCCTGTGCGCGGGATTTCCATGCCAGCCATTTTCCAAGGCCGGTGATCAAAAGGGGTTGGAATGCCCGCAATGGGGCAATCTCTTCGACTATGTCGTCGATATCCTTCGGCTCAAACAACCCCGCTACTTCATCATCGAGAACGTACCCAACCTCATCAACCACAAGAAGGGCAAAACCTGGACCATCATATGTGACCAACTCAGAGGGTTGGGCTACGACATTTCGTTCGAGCGGTTATCGCCGCATATGTTCGGCGTGCCGCAAAAGCGCGAGCGCGCCTTCATCGTCGGCGATCGAAAGGGATTGAAGGGCTTCAAATGGCCTACTCCCGACATCCTGCCCGAGGTGGATATCTCCAGCATTTTGGATACGAAGCCGGACGATGCGCTGTCACTCAGCAAAAACCACCTGAATTATCTCAAGACGTGGCAGGAATTTTTGGATGCGTTCCCCAAGGAAGAGGAACTGCCGTCATTCCCGATCTGGGCGATGGAATTCGGTGCAAATTACCCACTGTTTGGCGAGTCTCCGCATAAGCGCGGATATGCGGGTCTCGGACGGTACAAGGGCGCATTCGGACAGGAATTGAAGGGTCTTTCGCGGGAACAGGTGAAAGCTGCGCTGCCGCCATACGCCCAGACGTCTCTTGACGACTTCCCCGACTGGAAAATCGATTTCATCCAGAAGAACAGGGAATTCTATGCCAAGCACAAAAAGGTCATCGATCCCTGGCTTCCCAAGATAAGGAATTTCTCCCCTAGCTTTCAAAAGCTTGAGTGGAATTGCAAAGGCAGCAAGCGGAACATCTGGAAGCACGTTGTCCAGTTCCGCGCGAGCGGCATCCGCGTGAAGAAGACCGACACGGCACCGTCCCTCATCGCCATGACGACCAGCCAAGTGCCGATCATCGCCTGGGAAAAGCGCTTCATGACTCCGAGGGAATGTAGCCGGCTCCAGAGCATGGGCAAACTCAAGCACCTCCCCGACACAAAGGGCGGAGCTTACAAGGCATTCGGAAACGCGGTGAATGTGGACGTGGTGCGGGCCATCTACGACGCATTGGTAGAGCGCGACACACAAGCAGTTATCAGTAAGCTGCGGAAGGCTGCATGAAGGCCGGCCGCATAGACTCTGTGAACATCAGGCCGGGCGTCAACGTCCTGTCGGTCCTGCCTCATCTGAATTACAAGGCATGGTATGCGCTCGCGGAGTTCGTCGATAACGCCATTCAGAGCAGCATAAGCCGCGCCAAGGATTTACGCACGCAAGAAGGCGAAGGCTATCAGTTGCGGGTCGATATCGACTTCATCACCGCTGAAAACAGGATCACTATTCGGGATAACGCTGCAGGGATAGCGTCGTCCGACTACCAGCGGGCCTTTCGTCCGGCTGAAATCCCTACCGATGCTTCCGGCTTGTCGGAGTTCGGCATGGGTATGAAAAGCGCCGCTTGCTGGTTTGCCCCGAACTGGAGTGTGCGTTCGACCGCACTAGGCGAGCGTATCGAGCGAACCGTCTTTTTCGACATCGACAAGATCGTAACGGATAGCATCGAAGACCTGAACGTCATCACGACGGAAGCTTCAGAGAGTGCGCATTGTACGGAAGTTCGGCTCGAACGGATTCGAAAATTCCCTCATGGTAAAACCATTGCCAAAATCAAGGAGCATCTTGCGAGTATATATCGCGTGTATATCAGCGACGGCTCACTTGCGCTCTACGTCGATGGAAACAAGCTGGAATATGAAGACCCTTCCATACTGAATGCGCCTTATTATCGCGATCCTGATGGCGAACCGGTCGAGTGGAAGAAGGACATTGAATTTGATCTCGGCGATGGGAAATCGGCCCATGGCTTCGTCGCAATCCGTGAGATTGCCAGTACGCGCCTAGCCGGATTGGCGCTGTTCCGCCGCAAGCGCCTCATTCTCGGTAGCGCCGATGAGACATATCGCCCCGAAGACATATTCGGACGGTCCAATACCTACCCATATCAGCGCCTGTTCGGCGAGATCCATCTCAAGGGGTTTTCCGTCAGCCATACTAAGGACGGGGTGAAGTGGGAGGAAAGCGAAGATGATTTCCTGAGAAAGCTCAGGAAAGAGTTGTCGGACGAACCGCTGCCTCTCATTCAGCAGGCTCGTGAATATCGGACCAAGACCGGCGCGAAGGCAGTTCGTAAGGACGCTGCCGAGGGGCTGCGCCAGACAGCGGAAGGCCTGCGCCAGACCACAACCGTCGTGAATGACCTCGGCATCGAACTTGGCGAAATTGCGGATTCCGGATCAGAGCCCATCGGGGAACATTCGCCCGAACCGCAGGATATTGGCGAGGCCGATCGCGAGGAAGCAGAGGTTTCGCTTCAATTTCGCGGCGAGCCTTGGATCGTCAGGATCGAGCTTTCCTACGTCGATGACGGGTCGGATTGGCTTACGATCAGGAACCGTCCATCTATCACCGACCCCGAACCTCGCGAAGTGCTAGTCAGGATCGCGATGTTGCATCCGTTTATGGCCCAGTTTCCGACGCTCGATTCAGATGGCTTCTCGGCCATCATGAAAGTCGCCTCTGCAATGGCGTTGGCCGAGGTCGCTGCCGCAGAACTCGGCGACCACCATCCTTCTGCGGTGCGCCGGTTCACGAACGAAATTCTCAAAACGCATCTCTCAAAGCGGGTGAGCGATGACTAGCGGCACGATCAAGATAACCCCCACAAATACGGACGATGGGTGGAACCCTGTCCAAGGGGAATCCTTCACCTCTCTGCTCACGGCAAATCAGGCGCTTTCTCCGGACGAGAAGGAACGCCTAGTCGTGGAGACCACGCAAATCCTTTCCGATTGTGTCGATCCTCAAGGCGATCCCGATGCCAACACAGGTCTCGTGATCGGTTACGTCCAAAGCGGAAAAACGCTGTCATTTACGGGCCTGACGGCTCTGGCTCGAGACAACAAGTTTCAATTGGTGATCCTCCTCGCCGGCACGACCAACAACCTTGTTGAGCAATCGCACGAGCGCATTCGCACCGATCTTGAAATGGATACCAACCGGAAATGGCTCCTTTTCACCACGCAGCAAAAGGGCTTCCAGACGGACGAGTTCGACCGTGTGAAAACCGAGTTGGACAAATGGCAGCGCGGCAGAGCGCGCGCTAAAACGATTGTCCTCGTCTGCATGAAGCAGCATAAGCATCTCGAAAACCTTGCAAAACTTTTGTCCAAACTCGAACTACAGAATGTTCCAACCTTGATCGTCGATGACGAAGGCGATCAGGCAGGTCTCAACACGAAAGCCAAAAAGAACGACGAAAGTCCTACCTATGCGCGCATTTTGGAGCTACGCGCCCGATTTCCACTGCATAGTTACGTGCTGTACACCGCCACGCCGCAAGCGCCGCTTCTTATAAGCCGTATCGATACCCTCTCGCCCGATTTCGGGATGGTGTTGACACCAGGCGAACAATACGTGGGCGGTCAGGAGTTCTTTGATCCAAGCGGTCAGCAATATATTGAGATGATCCTCGCCTCCGAGGTTCCTGACCCGCTCAATCCTCCTACGGAACCGCCGAAAAGCTTGTTCTCCGCTTTGCGGGAATTTTTCATTGGCGTAGCCATCGGCCTACTCGAAGGACAAGCCGAGAAAGGCAAAAACCGTTCGATGATGATTCATCCGGCCGTACCGAAAAGCGATCATCTGATGTTCGCGCGTTGGGTCAAGCAGACCAAGCAAGACTGGTGCGACATCTTAGATAACAAGAGCCATCCTCGCTATGACGAGATCGTTGCTGCATTTCGGGAGAGCAGCGCTAAAATTCTGAAAAGCTATCCCTGCGCGTTCACTTTCGATGACATCCTCGAAAACCTCCTCGAGTCCGTGGAGTCCACGGCGATCATAGAACTGAACACGCGCGAGAAGACCCGCATACCGAGCATCGACTGGAAAGGTGAATATAGCTGGATACTTGTGGGCGGTATCGGGCTGGATCGCGGCTTCACGGTCGAGGGATTGACGGTGAGCTATATGCCCCGCTCGACGGGCGTAGGAAACGCGGACAATATTCAACAGAGGGCGCGCTTCTTTGGATATAAGCGCAGTTATCTCGGACTCTGCCGCATCTATCTCACGACGGAAAATATCGACGCTTTCACTGACTATGTGAAGCACGAGGAATCTATCCGTACATCAATCCGCCGCCATCTCGACGAGGGCAAGACGCTCAAGGACTGGAGACGGACCTACTTTCTTGACCAGTCGCTCAAGCCCACGCGCGCGTCGGTCATCCTGCTGGAAATGTATCAATCGAGGGGGCGCGGCGGCTGGATTGTGCCGGATCATCCGCATGAAGACCTCGAAATGCTTGCGGAGAACCGCGAGGCAGCCAAGGACATCTTGCGCGATTTCGATCTGGAGTCGTATGCGGAAACAGGTTGGAATACAAAGCAAGCCGTACCGGCCTTCAGCAACGCCATCAAACTGGCCGACTTCCTGCCGTATTTCGGAAAAATTCGTTACAAATGGCCGGATGACAATCTCCAGCACTCCTCGCTGATGCTCATGCTCGGAAGGTTGGTTGCCCAAGAACCTGAAGCCACCTGTAGCTTCTATGCATTCTCCGGTCCGTGGTCGGGGGTGGATGCCATCCGCTCATTGAATGATGATGTGCCTGCCAAAATCAAAAACTTGTTCCAAGGTTCGAACGCGACCACGAATTATCCTGGCGCGCGGGCGCTTATTTCGCAATCCGACGTGACCTTCCAGTTGCATCGCTATGATCTCCAAACGAGCAACAAAAAGCGGACGTTGAAGGATGTACCCGTATTTGCCGTTCATTTCCCCGACCATCTCATCGAGCGAGTCTGGGTGGAGCGCTGAGTGAATGCTTTTTCAGGCTTACACAGCACTTCTCGGTAATTTCCCTTCGGAGTGCTCCGGCCTGTTTGGCGAAGAGATCAGAACCGACATAAGCCTATGGCTCGCGGTAGATGAGCAGGCATTTCCTTCATTCCTTCTAGCGATGCAGCCCGCCGACATGCGGCGCGATATCGAACTGCGCTTCGTTGGCGTCCAATTCTCCCGCGAATGCAGTATCACCCTCAGCAATGGTCAGAGTTCGACGGGGACGTTCACGATCATAAAGCTTGAGGAGAATGATCCCGATTTGGTGCGGGTTTTCCTTCGTCTGCTCGAAGAAGCATTTTGCGGCGAGGACGTGCCCCGCACAAACAGGGCGGTAGCCGAATGCATTCTGGAACTGGCCGATCTGTTCCGACAAATCGAGAACTCGTCCAAGGACCTGATCGGACTATGGGGCGAATTGCTGATAATCGCAGAAGCCCACTCTCCCGAAGCAGCGGCACGCTGTTGGTGCTTACACAAAAACTCCAAGTATGATTTCGTGTGTGATGCATTCGTTCTTGAGGTCAAAACAACGCTCAAGGCTTCCCGCGAGCATTCCTTCGCGCTGGAGCAATTGAGGCCTTCCGGCGCACTTGCTGTGTTCGTCGCTTCCATCCGGCTCACGGAGGCGCACGGTGGCAGAGCCGTTTCTGAGTTGGTAAACGATATTCTCGACCGCCTGGGCGACCCCGATCTGAGAAAGGCCTTCTTGGGCCTTTGCATGATTAAAGGCGGCGCAGACCTCTACAAAAGCAGTATGAAGCTTCAACCGCTCTCACGCACCGCCGGCATTGCCTATTTCGCGGCGGACGACATTCCGGTTCCCGAACTGAGCGTCGGCGCACCGATATCGAATGTCAGATTTGATGTCTGTCTAGACGCGGTATCGGAGTTGGACGGCGACGATCGGACGCGGCTCATGAATCTTTCGATCCAGCCGAGCGATGGCTGAGACTCCACAATGGCGGATTTATGAGCGTGTCGCGACGGCATTTGAAGTCGAGGCGGCTGGTATGGATGCCACGGTCATTCCGAACGCATCCCTTCTCGGTTCCATAAGCGGGGCAAAGCGGCAAATCGACATTCTTGTCGATGCCCGGTGGGAGGAAGGACTTTCACGGCGGATCATTTACGACACGAAGCTGCGGAAGCGGAAGATCGACATCAAGGATGTCGAAACCTTCGAGGGCATGATGCGGGACGTGGGAGCCACGCGGGGCATTCTCGTTTGTGCGGCTGGCTGGTCGCCTGCCGCCCAAGCCCGCGCCGAACAATCAATCGAAATCCGGTTGCTTGCGGCTGACGAACTCGACGACTTCGACCACGCCACAATGGATGAATGCCCTTATTGCGCGGCGTTGGGCAAAAAGCATCAGGGCATGGTGTTCTGGGACGGACAGTTCCCGCTGCCCCTCGACGGATGGGCGATAATCTTCACCGGAAAATGCGACACCTGTAGATGCTTCGCCTTCTGGTGTTGGAACTGCGGCGAGAAGAAAGTGCTTCCCGATGACGTTGTTCACGAATGCGGCTGCGAACGATCGTGGCTCGTGGAGGCCGATGATCACGAGCGGGTTTTGATCGTCCGTGTCGAGGACGAGGAAATACCGATCGATCGCTACCCGCTGCGCTAGGTCGATTGTGGCATCCAATCAGCACAAGGTTGGTCGAGGGTTTCCAAAGGGGCGCTGAAAGCCACTTGGTCATGGGTCGATGGGAGCAGGAACGCTCCCTCGCCGCGCTGGAGGCGGCTGGGTTCCAGGGGGCAGGCACGCCCTTTGGTCGATGGGGTTTGAGGAGAGCGGAATCTCCCCGATGGCGCAGGAAGGCTCAATGCCTGATCTGCGCCACGGCGAGAGGGTCCATGGGAGAGCGCCAGCGTCTCCCTGGTAAGATCGGCGGTGCCATCATCAAGCTCTCATCAGCTTCGAAACCTTCCAACAGATCCAAAAACGCTTAAAGGACCATGCCTATGCGCCAGCACGCAAGAATTTAAGCCTAGATTTCCCTTTGCGCGGGTTCATCACCTGCGCGGATTGCGGCAATCCACTGGCGGCCTGCTGGTTGTCGCGCAGCGGGCATCATCCCTATTATCTCTGCTTCAGGAACGGTTGCCCGAGCTACCGCAAATCGATCCGACGCGATGTCCTGGAGGGAGAGTTCGAGGCATTGCTCAAGCAGATGCGCCCTTCCGAAAACCTCTTCCGCGTGGTCCCACGCGATGTTCGAGGATTTATGGAATCACCGCCTGAAGACCGGGGCGGAGCAGGCGTGTGCCCTGAAGGTGGAACTGACAAGAATTGAGCGCGAGATCGATCAGTTTCTGGACCGGATCGCGGATGCGACCATCCCGTCCATCGTCAAGGCTTATGAAGGCCGAATTCAAAAGCTTGAGTTCCGGAAGATCGAGATCAGCGAAAAAATCGCGAAGTGCGGACGTCCTGTCCGCAGCTTCGACGAAACATTTCGAACCGCTGTCGATTTCCTTGAAAATACTCTTATAGATTATGGACTTCCGAGCACCTGGGGAATAAAAGAGCAGTGCTCAAGCTGGTCTTCGCCGACAGGCTTTCCTACTCCCGCAGTGAAGGGCTTCGAACCGCTAATCTGGCCTTGCCCTTCAAGGCCTTAGCGGATTTTTGCAGCAGTGAAACAAAAATGGCGCGCCCAACACGATTCGAACGTGTGACCCCCGCCTTCGGAGGGCGGTACTC
>ERZ778018.2437-NODE-2437-length-11907-cov-9.374958_pt1 | contig 11907 bp, 6 predicted proteins | sample MGYA00375748_ERZ778018 | MGnify/ENA primary metagenome ERZ778018 (study PRJEB29350, sample SAMN05509839) | bioreactor metagenome | biome: bioreactor; material: wastewater | place: South Africa: University of Cape Town | collected 2014-04-22 ... | reverse complement strand
CCCGCGAGGGGGGAAGGCCGTTATGTTCACCACCCCCAAAATCCGTGACGGTCAGCAAAAAACGTCCGGTGACGACCCGCTCGGCAATCACGGATGGGGCGTGATCGCGATGATCGTGATTTGCCTGTTCTCCGGGCCGTAGCACCAGAAGAGCCGATAGGCTCCCGGCGTGTTATTTTGGACATAAGCCTCCCAGACTTTGCCTTCTTTGTCAAAAGGATGGTCGAGGCTCTGATATTCGTGCGTCCTCAAGCCAGGGTGCCTGGGGTTTTCCTGAAGGAGCAGAATCGTCTTCGCGACCTGTTTGAACAACCCCTCGGCCCTGGACGACTTGGCCGATCCCCGAGCCTCCCGACCCGCCTTGGCGGCCTGGGCGGTCGTGAAAAGCCGCTGGTAGTCATCCCGGCCTCGCGGCGTCCAATTCAAATCGAACGCCACGTCAATCCTCGTCGCCGAAGGCCGCGAGGTCGGCCGCGACGTCAGGGCCTTCGACCAAATCCCCCTCCTTGGCTTGGTCCAGGCCGAACATGACGGCGCCGAGGGCCTTGGAGTTCTTCCAGAGCCAGGCCTCCCGCTCCGGGATGGCGACCACCTTGCGGACCCTCACCTCGAATTCGTCGATCCGTTCGACGACCACGAGACTGTCGGCGAATTCCCTCGGCAACGTCACGCGCGCCTTCGCGTCGGTCTGCCTCGGCTTCGCATCGCTCTTTCCGTCCGAATACGCCTTGGTCGCCATGAGAAGACCCTCCACATGGTCTCGACATGCGCCGCCATGTGATACCTCAATGATAGAGTGTAGGCGACGGCGGTCAAGAGGGAATTTCCCACTTCTCCTCGCTCCCTCAAATCGTGTCCCAGGTCCATCGGTCGCTCGTAGGCGGAAGGATCACGATTTCTACTCAAAATGACGACTTCAGCATGGGACTTCATCTTTTCGTGTTGGATCAAGGCTCCGGAATTAATGACACGATCACCGCGAAGGGCCGCTCGGTTTCACTTTTCGGTTTCACCCGACGGACACCCATGGTCGAATATGCGTCGCGGCATTCGCGGAGACGCCCGCCGTGGAGGCGCGGATCGAAGCAGCCGTGAGAAAGGGGGTGTCTCGGACCCTCCGTTCGAACCGCCCCCCGGTCCCCCGAAATCCACGACGGTCAGAAAAAAAACGCCTCCCCAGGGAAGGGAGGCGTTCGGCGGACGTGAAGAGGGCGCGGGGCGGGGCCTGGATCAGCGTCGGCCGCCCATCATGCCGCCGCCCATCATGCCGGGCGACATCATCATGTCGTAGCCGCTCCCCATGGAGCTGGACTTGATCTTGTCCGACTCCTTCAGCTCGCGCTTGTAGTTGGAGTCGACGTCCTTGCGGACCTCGTCGAGGCGGTCGTCGGCCTCCTCGCGAAGTTCGACGGCCCCGTCGGGACGCATCAAAAGCGCGGAGGCGGGCTGGGGAAGGACGTTGCCGGGGAAGTCGGCCGGCAGGGGCTTGAAGCCGCCCATGACGTCCAGGACCAGGAGCTTGCTGTTGTAGTCGATCCGCTTGTTCTTCTGGCCCGTGCCGTCGGAGGTGGGGATCGCCGTGGAGAGGGGCTCGCCGGCGCCGACGATCTCGCCGGGGGCCGCGTCGATGTTCCGGGGCAGGACCATGCCGTCGTCGGGGTTGAACTTCACCACCTGGAACGTCGCCTTCAGGTCCGACTTGGGGCTCGGCGGCAACACGCCCATCGCGTACGCGGTGACGTCCGGCGGCATGTGGACCTCGTCGGTCGGCTCGCTCCACGGCCCGGCCAACTCGTCCGACTTGTTGTCCACGCCGGGGGCGACGTCCTCCCGGTTCAGGTTCGGGTTGTAGACCACCACCCGGATCCGGTAGCGGTAATGCTCGTCGGGCTGGGCGGTGAAGTCGAGCGCCCGGACCATCACCTTCTTCTCCTCCGACCGCCAGAAGTTGGCCAGGGTCTCGGTGGCGCCGCCGCCCATCATGCCGCCGTAGCCGCCCATGCCCATGCCCATCCCGTCGCCCATGTCCCCCATCATGCTCATCATGCCCATCATGCCGGCCATGCTGGAGGAACCCATCCCCTTTTCCATGCCTCCCATCATGCCGGGATAGCCCGACATGCCCCCCATCATGCCGGGGTAGCCGCCCATCATGCCGTCCGGGGACTTGGTGGGGTCGGGAATGTCCTTGACGTCCTTGGGGACGAGGCTGGCGATGTGGACCTTCTCCCAGAGGCCGTTTTCGAGAAACGGCAGGGGGTCGACGAGGTTTTCGGGACGGACCTCGTCGGGGGCGAGTTCCTCGTCCTCCATCGGCATGTTGTCGAGGATCTCCAGGTTGCGGTCGGCGTTAACGTCGGTCCAGTCGCCCCACGAGCCGTCGGACTGCTTGAGCTGGCGCTGGACGTCCAGGCGGCGGTAGTTGGGTTGGGCGATCGCGGTGTTCTTAAGAGCCTTGCGGTAGTTCTCCTTGATTTGTTCGTGGTCGAGGGTGCCGGTGATGGCGACCCAGCGCAGGCCCTTGGTGATCTCCTTGGCCGGAGGCCCCTGGGGCTTGTTGAGGGCGTCTTCCGGTTCTTCCTCCTCCTGGGCGTTGGGGTCGTCGCGGCCGGCGAGGCGCGCGCGCATCTCCTTCACCTTGCGCTGGTATTCCTCCTGGGCCTTCTTCTTCTCCTCCTCCGTCTGGGGCTCGCCACCCATCCCCCCGCCCATCATCGACATCATCGACATCATCGAGCTGGAGCCGCGACCGCGCTTCTTCTTCTTATGCTTGCCGTAGGTTTGGGACTTGGGGGGCTCCTTGGGCTCGGTGTCGGGAATCCGATTCCCCTCGGCGTCCAGCGCGTAGAGCAGGGCGCCGCCGCGGCCGGGGTAGGCGAAGAGGTTGGCGGCGGCGATCAGGACGGGCTGATCGCGGATCAGGCCGGCGCCGGGCTCGGGGGCGACCCAGCCCTGGCGGGGGCGGAAGTCGGCGGCGGCCAGGACCATGTTGGCCGATTCCTCGGCCGCCTTGGCGAAGTCGGACGTCTTGATCCCCTGCTCGACCAGCGACTGGACGATGTCCTCGGCCGGCACCTTGCGGCGCAGGTTGGAGTCGGACTGTTCGGCCGCCTTCTTGATCTGCTCGGGTTGAACGTCGATGGTGGGCCGCGACACCGCCTTGAACAGGCAGAGGACGAAGACGACCGAGGCCAGGGCCACGGCGATCTTGTCTCCGAATCGCAGGCCGAAGTTCTTGAGCTTGTCCACCGCGGGGCTGGCCATGCGACGGCCTCCATCGAAAGGGGCCCCCACGCGGCGCGGGGGGCGTTGGGTCCGGTCGTCCTTCGCCTCTACGAGAGAATGTCAGGGTTGCTTGGGGGTCTCGGCCGCGTCCGGGGCGGCGGGTTCGGCCGCCTCGGGCTGGGGCTGGTCGGCCGGCATGGCGTCGTCGGTCTCGGCCTTGGGCTGGTCGGCGTCGGCCGCCTCGGCCTTCGACGCATCGCCCTCGGCGGGCACGGCGTCGTCGGCCTCGGCCTTGGTCTCGTCGCCCTCGGCGTCGGCCGCCTCGGCCTTCGGTTCGTCGCCCTCGGCGGGCATGGCGTCGTCGGCCTCGGTCGCGTCGGCGTCGGCCTCGCCGGGGGAGGCTTCCTCGTCGGCCTCGGGGGCGGGCGGTTCGTTATAGAAGCGAGCCTGGCCGTAGATGGTCACCTCGACGATGTTGTAGAAGGTCTCGGGGACGACCGCGGGCTTGTTGGCTTCCAGGGCTTTTTCGCTTTCCTTGCGCTTCTCGGCGCGATTGACGCTCCGCTTGTCGGTCCCCTGGTGGGTCGAGCCCATGCCGGGGTAGCCTCCCATGCCTCCCATGCCGCGCATCATCATGCTGGGATCCATCCCCATGCCCCCCATGCCCATGCCGCCGGGGCCCATCATCTCGCTCATCATGCGACTCTGGGCCATCATGGCGCTGGACATGCCGCCGTAGCCCATGCGACCGCCGGGGCCCATCATCCCCATCATCCCCATCATGCCGTATCCGGAGAATTCGTCGCCCTTCTCGGGCTTGACGATCTTGTCGGCGGGGCGCTGGAGTTCGAAGTCGCGGACCTCGATCGACATTGGCGAGTTTTCGAAGGCGACGAGCAGGTCGGGGACGCGGTCCTGGTCGACCAGCACGGTGATCATGACGGGGAGGATCTTGTACTGATCGGAGTCTTCGGGCTTGAGGTAGAGGACGCTCTCGGCGGTCTCGATCTTGGCGCCGCCCAAGCCTCCCATGCCGCCGGGGCCACCCATGCCGCCGCCCATGGACTTCTGCATCATGCCGGCGTAGGCGCCCATCATGCCCATGTCGCCGCCCATCTCCTCCTCGTCTTCCTCGGGCTCGTTGGGGGCGACGATCGGCTCGGCCTCCTCCAGTTCGTCGCCCTTGGAGAGGGAGCGCTGGTCCTGGGCGTTGGAGCTGCCGACGTCGAGGGCCTTGATCTCCTTGACGAAGGCGGAGTCCCAGTCCTTGGCGTCGCGGTTGACGTCGGCGACGACCTGGAGCACGGTGTGCTGGACCCAGAGGCGTTCCTGGGCCGACCAGACCTCGTTGAGCTTGGGGAGCTTGTTGATGTCGAAGGCGACGACCTGGAGCAGTTGGTCCCTGGGCGCGGAGGCGACGACCCCCTCGCCGGTCTCGTAGTTGAAGGGGCGGAAGACGTTGAAGACGGAGTCGACGTAGGCGGGGTAGGCCTCGATGTAGTCGACGACGGCGAGCTGGACGGCGGTGTCGGCGACCTCCTCGGGCCATTTGCGGCCCCACTTGGTGAACCGCTCGGAGACGGTCTCCGGCCAGGTCAAGAGGGGGGCCTGACGGTCGTAGCACGCCCTCCAGGCGGTGTCGACGTCCTTGGTCAGGGCGGCGGTCTTGGCCTGGACGACGGGGGCGAAGTCGGCCGTGGGGACGGCGCTCGACGAGTACTGCTGGACGTCCTTGTAGGCCGCGGTGATCTTGCCCGTCTCCTCCTCGGCGGCCTTCTGGACCGGGCCGGAGCCCAGGACGTAGGCCCCGGCGGAGAGGAGGGTGGCGACGCAGACCGAGATCCAGAAACGATATTTGGCGATCTGCCGGAGGATTTCCTTGACTTGATCCATGGCGAAGACCTTGTTGGGGGCGGCTGGGGACGTGGGTTCGAGTCGCCGGCGGGGACGTCCCGGGCGGCGGGATCGCGACGGATCAGGGCTTGCCGGGGGCGACGTCGGTCGCGTCGGCCCGCCCGGGCGGAGCCTTCCGCTCCTGGTCGACGTCGCGCCAGGCCGCGAGGAAGGGCTCGGCCAGCGGGCACGAACGCCGGCCGGGACGTCCCGGCCGGCCTGGGTCGCGCCGGCTCAGGGGTTGCCGGCGCCGGCCGGGGGTTGGGTCGGGGCGACGGCGCCCGCGGCCGGAGCGGCGCCGGGAGCGGGCGCCGCGCCGCCCGGGGCCGGAGCCGCGCCGCCGGCGGGGGCGGCGCCGGTCGCCGGCGCGCTCAGGGCCTTGGTGATGGCGCTGTCGATCTCGTCGGACTGCTTGGTCGAGGCCTTCTCCAGCTCGGCCTCGGCGGGGACGGTCATGGAGCCGGCCTTGGCCTGCTCGGCCTCCCGCATCTTGGTCATGATCTCCTCGAGCTGGGCCGTCCGGGCCTCAAGCAGTTCCTCGGGGGTCTTTTCCTTGTCCTCGTCGGTCGGCTCGGGGGGGACCCAGGCGAACTGGAGGAGGAAGTCGGTGCGGGTGAGCTTGCGGATGTCCTTCTCGGAATCCTTGCCCATCGGGCCCCGGCCCCGCATCCCTCCCATCATTCCGGCGTAGGCGCCCATCATCATGCTGGGGTCCATCATCCCCGCGCCCCCGCCCATGCCGCCCATGGACTTCTGCATCATGCTGGCGTAAGCGCCCATCATGCCCATGCCCATGCCCATGTCGCCTTCCTCGTCCTCGGGAGGGGTGGCGCGTTCGAGCAGGGGGACGGTGCGGCTGGCGAGGTTGTTGTTGGCGTTCCCCTTCTCGCTGGTCCATTCCTTGTCGACGCTGTACCAGGTCACGGCGACGTGGCTGACGCCGTAGAGCCGCAACGACGGGGAGTTGAGCCTGGGGACGATCTTGTGGGTCAGGAACCGGAACGGCCCGAAGTCGACGCGCTGGGGGTCGTTCTCGGGGAGTCGAAGTTGCTCGGCGTTGGGGTTCGGGTTGTAGAAGTGGCCGACGAGTTGGATGATCCAGCCCGCGCCGCTGGGGGGGTTGGCGGCGTCGTAGGGGTGCATGAGCCGGATGTAGAGCGGTTCGATCTCGTCGAACCAGTCGACGGCGAGGTCCTCGCGCCAGACCGGCATGATCTTGTCGACGTGGACCTTGAGCTTCTCGATCTTGTACTCGTCCTCGGGGTTGTCGGGGTTCAGGCCGTAGTCGGCGACGGGGTCGGGGAGGTAGTTGCCGAGGGTCTTGAGGAACGCCGGCCACATCCCCTTGTGGGACGGGTCGATGATCAGCGACTTGCCCTCGTCGAACTTCGACTGCCAGGCCGACTTGGCGGAGTCGAGGCCGCTTTTGATCTGGGCGCCGTTCTTGGAGACGCCGCTGGCCTGGTCGACGGCCGACTTGTACTGGGGCGTGGAGACCCGCGCCAGGGCGCGGTAGTCGCCCAGGACGAACAGCGCGCCGAGGCCGAGCATGATCAGGGCGGAGGCCGCCAGCGCCCACGGCTTCTTGGCGCGGATCAGCCGCGCGCGCTCCATCTCCGGCGGCAGCAGGTTCGTCCGCAGGGCCGAGCGTCCGGCCCCCTGGAGCGCCAGGCCGTAGGCGACGGCGAACGAGGAGGCGTTGTCCTGGAACTGCGGCGCCGCGGCGACCTCCTCCCCCTCCATCCTCTGGAAGGCGTCGACCTTGTCGACCTCGTGGTTGAGGTTCTGCTGGAGGAACTTCTGCAGGCCCGGCAGCTTGAAGCCGTTGCCAAGGCCGACGACCTTGCGGATCTTGGCCTGGCGGTTGATGCTCGAATAAAAGCCGATCGAGCGGTTGATCTCGCTGGCGAAATCGTTGAAGACCCCGCGCATGGCGGTGAAGATGGCGCGGGGGTCCGGGGCGCGGGTGGCGTTGCGCTTCAGGTGTTCGGCCTTGGCGAAGGTGAGCTTCAGTTCCTTGGTCAAGGCGCGGGTGAAGTGGTTGCCGCCGATGGGGACGTTGCGCTGCCAGATCCGGACGCCGTCGGTGATGATCAGGTCGGTGTTGTCGACGCCGATGTCGAGGATCACGACCGAGTCCTTCGAGCCGCTCCCCTTGATCTGGTCGTAAGTGATGTAGTTGAAAAGCGCGATCGGGGCCATCTGGACGACGTCGACCTCGATGCCGGCGACGGTCAAGGGCAGGATGGCGCGGGCGATCTGGTCGTGCTTCATGGCGAAGAGGCCGACCTCCGCCATGGTGATCTCGTCGTCGTCCTCCTCGTCGTCGCCGATCTGCTGGTAGTCCCAGACGACCTCCTCAAGCGCGAAGGGGATCTGCTGCTTGGCCTCGTACTTGACGATGTCGGGGATCCGCTTCTTCTCCACCGGCGGCAGCTTGATGAACTTGACGAGGCCCGCCTGGCCGGGGACGGCGATGGCGACCTTGGACCCCTTGACCTCGTTGCGGTCGGTGAAGGTGGCCAGGGCCTCGCGGATCAACTCCTCGGGCTCGGCGTCGGGCTGGCTGAGGAGCTTGGGGTATTCGATGTAGTCGAACGCCTCGGCCACGACGTGCTCGGCGTCCGCCCCGGGGGCCAGCTTGAGCGCCTTGAGCGCGGCCTGGCCGATGTCGATCGCCCAGACGGACTGGATCTTCGCCATGTGAGGAGGACTCCTCCGAGGGGTCGGGCTCGCGACGGCCGCGGCGGCGGATCGCGCGATCGGGTCTCGGTTTCGGTTCGTGGGACCGGGGCGCCGCCGCGGTCGGCCGCGCCCCTCCTTGATATCTCTTCGATGCGGCGAGGGGGCGGAAAGTTCCCTTTCCGCGCCCGCGGCGCGCCGGGCCGCCCGCGTCCGCCCGAAGTGTAGCACGACGCCTGGGCGTCGCCTCGATTTCGGTTCGGGCGCGATGGGACCGTCAGTGCATCATTTCGACGGCCCGCTGTCAACGACGCGGCGGCCGTTCTTCCGACGACGTGAGCGACCCGGCGCGGCGTGCCGGTCCCTCTTCCACGTCGCCTCCGTGATGTTTGTTCATGAAAATCGGCGGGGTCGGCGGTTCATCGGGGCGGCGAGGGACGGCGGCGGGGAGGGTCCGGGGTCGTGGGGAGGCGGGGGACCTCGGCCTCGGGCGGGAGCCTGGGATCGGGCGGCGACGGCTTCGGTCCCGCCTCCGGCGCGGGGGGCTCGTCGGCGGGGGCGGCGGCGTCCTCCATCTCGTCCGGCTCTTCCAGCTCGTCCGCCTCCTCATCTCTATTAAGCGGGGGCTCGGCGGCGTCGCCCTCGACCAGTTCGACCTGGAAGTCGTCGAACCAGGCCTCGCCGTAGCCGGCCAGGCCGAAGGTGACGGTCAGGTCGAGGTCGGTCGGGGCCTTGCGGTACAGGACCACGCGCGACCAGTCGGCGATCGGGCCGGGGTTGCGGAATTGAAGCTGCTCGCCGCCGATGGAGTCCCGGACCACGATCCCCCCCGCGCCCGGGGCCGAGGCGATCGGGCGACGGACCAGGACGGAGATCCGAACCAGGTTGTTGGCCCGGACCCTCACCGCCGGCGATCGCACCGCGGCTAGCGGGTGGTCGACGAACGGCGGCAGGGCGGTCTCCAACTCCCGGCGATCGACGGGCTCGACGTTCAGGCGGATCACGCGGTTGTCCTGGAGGGAGGAGGGGACCGGCAGGTCGGGCTCGACGACGGCCATCCGGGCCCCGACGCGGTCGGCCTGATGGCTCATGTCCATCCAGCCGTCGGCCTTCATCTCCTCCGGGTCTTCGAAGCCGCCGGAGGGGACGCGGTTGACGCCGAACCCGTAGCCGGTCTTGCCGCCGATCCAGTCGAGCCAGACGTAGAACTCCGGGAGCGTGGCGTAGCTGGCCAGGGGAGGGCAGGCCGTCGGCGGGACCAGCAGCCCGGGGACCTCCGGGGCGTCGGCCGGCCGGCTCTCGCCGGGCTTGAGGTCGGCGGAGATCGGGTCGTAGTGGGCGCGGGTCGCCTTGATCAGCGCCTTGTAGGCGTTGATCCAGTGGTTGAAGGCGAGGATCCGCGGCGGCCGTTGGGCGCGGCGGGCCTCCCTCCAGGCCAGGGCGAAGTCCTCGCGGTCGCGGGCGTCGCGGGCCGACTTGACGCTGGCCTCCGCCTGGGCGAGCAATTCGGCGGCGTCGTTGAACGGCTTGGTCAGACCCAGGGCGCGGCGTTGCTCGACGTCCTCGGGTTGGGTGATGACGATCCCCTCGGCGGCGAGCCGGCCGTTGATCTCGGCGACCTCCTGGATTCGCGCCTCGGCCTGCTCTATGGCCAGTTGCACGGCCGTCGGCCGGGCGCGGAGGATCGCCGTCTCGACGCGGTCCTTGAGTTCCATGTCGGAGGTGCAGAGGATCAGGGCGGTGGTGTCGAACTCGTCGACGTTGACGAACGTCCCCCCCGGCACCCGGCGGTGTTCCAGGACCTCCACCCCGCCGGGGCTGATCTCGAACGCCTCGGTCCCCTGGGTCAAGGTCGTCTGGATCACCAGGTCGCGGGTCGCCATCTGGGTGGGCTGGAACTGGACGTAGTCCGAGCGATCCGACAGAAGCAGCAGGGTGCCCCGGCCCCGCGCCTTGATCCCCGCGGCCTTGTAGGACGACTTCGGCTTCAGCTCGGGCTTGAGCTGCACCTTGGTCGAGGGGAGCGAGCCCGCCGGCGGGAGTTCCGACGGCCAGGGGTCGTAGACGTCGAAGATCGGGATCGGGCCCTCCTGTTGCGCCAGGATCCCCTCGACCAGGTCGATCTCCATGTTGAGCAGGCCGGCCTCGATCAACAGGGCGCGGCCGGCGGGGCGGGTGAGGTCGGCGTCCCCCTGGAGGATCAGGCCGCGGTAGCCGGCGGCCAGGGCCAGGTAGGACATGGTTCGCAGGTGTTCCGGCAGGGGGCGGGGGACGCCCCAGGCCGGCGGCGGCTCCTCGCCCCAGATCGCCGCTTGCAACCCCGGCGAGGGCGCGGCCGGGATCGTCGCCCAGAACGGCTGGCCGATGTTCGCCTTGGCGGTCAGGTCGCGGCGCTGGACGAGGAAGCGGAAGAACTCGTTCTGCCCCTGGTCGGCGGCCCAGTGGTTGGTGGGGATCGCGATCGCGTCCAGATTCAGGGGCGATCGGGCGTACAGGGGAAGGTCGCCGCGGACCTCGCCCATGGTCAGTCGGGAGGCGTCCGGCGGCAGGTCGCGGATGCCGCGGATCAGCTTGCGGACGCGGGCCAGCTCGGCGTCGCGGACCTTGACCTCGCGGTTGCGGCCCAGGTCGCGGCCGAGCATCCAGAAGGCGGTCGCGGCGGCGAACGGGAAGCCGCGGACCTCCGAGAGCGGGCCCTCGATCCCGGCGTCGGCGGCGGTCGGCGAGAGTCTCGGGATCAGTCGGAAGCCGCGGTCGACGGCCTCCTGGAACCGGGAGGGGTCGGCGTCGACGGCGTCGACCAGCATGTCGAAGCCGTAGCGGCGCAGTTCCGAGACGTCGGCGCCGGGGGCCTCGACGGCGGTGGGGATCCAGAGGTGGCGGCGGCGGTCCTCGCCCAGGCGGGAGAGGCGGTCGCGGTCCAGGCGGATCTCGTCGTAACGGCCGCGCGCGGCGGGGTCGGCCGGGGGCGCGGCGGCGGCGGCCGGGACGTCGGCCTCGTCCGCGGGGGGGGCGTCGTCGGCCGCCTCGCCGGGGGGCGTCCAGGAGGCGAGGACCTCCGCGGGGACCGGCGCGACGGTCAGGTCGTCGAGGAAGACCTCGGCGCCTCCCTGGCCCCCCATCAGGTTGACGACCGCGCAATCGACGTAGGCGCCCTTGAGGCTCACCGGCCGCCGCGACGAGACCCGAAGCACCCGCGCCTGCTCCTCCACCGACTCCGGCAGGCGAAAGACCTCCAACCGCTGCCAGCGGTCGACGCGGTCGAAGACGGTCCCCGGCACCAGCAGAAACGACGGCGCGCGGGTCTCCGGGTCCACGTCCTCGGGAAGCACCACCCGGACGAACAGCCGGATCCCCGCCCGGTTCGCCCGTACCTGAAGCGCGACGCTCAGCAGGTCCGTCACCGGGATCCTCGGCAGCGGATAGCTGACGTAAAAGGCGCTTCCGGGCTCGGCCTGGAACTGGAAGCGTTCCGACAGCTTGCCTTCATAGGCGGCGCGGTCGGAGCGGTCGTGGGCGATCAGGTCGATGGTGGCGTCGGTGTGTTCCCGACGCCAGACCGGTTCGGGGGTTTCGAACCCGTCGCGCAGCGTCCCCGGCTCGGGCTTGGCGGCGGGGGGTTCGAACCGTCCCTCCTCGATGGTGGCCCGCTGGGCCCTCGCCGTCGGCGCGAGCGCCGCGACCGCGACCGCGACCAGAACCAGCCATCCGCCGCGCGCTTGTCCGCTTCCCATCGGGCCGAGACCTCCGTGTACTCGGACCTGCTTCGCCGAATCCTTCGAACCGCGGATGCTATCCGCGATCCGCCAAGCCGTGAAGGTCAAGCCCGCGGCGGGTTCGTTCGGCGCGGCCGTCGCGGGGACGATCGACGCAAACAGTTGAATTTCCAATGAGTTACAGAGATATCGATCGGCTTCGTTCGTCGAAGTCGATTTGGTTTTTCGGTTCGCCGCGGCGGCGGAACGAGGCGCGGCGGCCCGCGTCACGGGGCTGACGCGACGCGCGTGCCGTCCCCTCTCCCGCCGGGCCGGCGACCCGACACTTTTCCAATGGCCGCGGCGATCATCGCCTTCTCCCCTTGAGGGAGAAGGTGGCCGAAGGCCGGAT
>ERZ778018.2431-NODE-2431-length-11930-cov-6.277642_pt1 | contig 11930 bp, 10 predicted proteins | sample MGYA00375748_ERZ778018 | MGnify/ENA primary metagenome ERZ778018 (study PRJEB29350, sample SAMN05509839) | bioreactor metagenome | biome: bioreactor; material: wastewater | place: South Africa: University of Cape Town | collected 2014-04-22 ... | reverse complement strand
GGTCGATATCGAGGTTCATCGTATCGCCTTCCTTGCCCCAGGTCGAACGGGTCATGTACTCGGTGCCGTCGGTCATGACGATCTTGATGGCATGGTAGTCGGGATGGATAGCGTCTTTCATCGGTCTGGTCCTAGCTTGAAAGCGCCGCAGCGGCCGACCGGCCTGCGTCGAAGCGCCCCTTTTCAAAGTCCGAAGCCGCAGCTTATTGAGAAGCCACGGCTTTCAAAACGGTCGGGGAGCCTATACAGCAGTCCTGAGCGAACCACAAGGCCGCAACAGGTCATTTCCGGCTCGCCGCCAGGCAAGGAGCCGCAGGGACCAGGAAGACAGTCGAGATGGCGCGAACCACGGAGAAAGACGGGCACAGACGCTCACTCAAGCCGCTCAAACGCCTGTTTCCCCTCATCCTCCGCTACCGCGCGCTGGTCGTCGGCGCGCTGGTTTCCCTGACCCTGGCGGCGGTGACGACGCTGGCGGTGCCGCTCGCCGTGCGGCGCATGATCGACCACGGTTTCTCCACCTCCGACACCACGCTGATCTCCAGCTATTTCCTCATGCTGATGGCGATGGCCGCGCTGCTGGCGCTGGCCTCGGCGGGCCGCTACTACTTCGTCATCACGCTCGGCGAGCGCGTGGTCGCCGACCTGCGCGAAAAGGTCTTCTCGCACCTGACGACGCTGTCGCCGTCCTTCTTCGACACCGCGCAGACCGGCGAAATCGTCTCGCGGCTCGCCGCCGACACCACGCAGATCAAGTCGGCGGTCGGCGCCACCGCCTCCGTCGCCCTGCGCAACGTCATCCTCGGCTTCGGCGCGCTGGCGATGATGGTCGTCACCAGCCCGAAGCTTTCCGGCCTCGTCATCGCGGCCATTCCCGTCATCGTGCTGCCGCTGATGGCGTTCGGGCGCTCGGTTCGCAAAAAGTCGCGGCTGGCGCAGGATACGCTGGCCGAAGCCAACGCCTATGCCAGCGAGCAGATCGGCGCCGTGCGCACATTGCAGGCCTTCACCAACGAGGGACTGGTCACCCGCCGTTTTTCGCAGGCGGTTGAAACGGCGTTCCAGGCCGCGCGGACCTCCATCTTTGCCCGTTCCTTCCTGACCTTCTTTGCCATCTTCACCATTTTTGCCTCGGTCGTCGCGGTGCTTTGGTTCGGCTCCCGCGACGTGCTGGACGGCACCCTGTCGCCGGGAACGCTCGGCCAGTTCCTGCTCTATTCGGTGTTTGCCGCCGGCGCGCTCGGCGCGCTGTCGGAAGTGTGGGGCGAACTCGCGCAGGCGGCCGGTGCCGCCGAGCGGCTGACCGAGATTTTGGCCGAGAACCCCGGCATAAAGGCGCCAGCCCATCCAAGGCCCCTGCCCTCTACGGCAAAGGGCGCCGTCAGCTTCGAGAACGTGTCCTTTTCCTACCCCGCGCGCCCTGACCGGGCAGCCGTGCACGGCTTGAATTTTTCGGTGCGGCCGGGCGAGACGGTGGCGATCGTCGGCCCTTCGGGTGCGGGCAAAAGCACGGTCTTTTCGCTGATCCTGCGGTTTTACGATCCCGAGACGGGGAAAATCCTGGTCGACGGCGTCGACGTCCGCGAGGCCGATCCGAAAGCCGTGCGCGACCGGATCGCCATCGTGCCGCAGGACGTCACCGTCTTCGCTGCCAGCGCCGGCGACAACATCCGCTTCGGCCGGCCGGATGCTTCCGCCGCCGAAATCGAAGCCGCCGCCAGGGACGCGCTGGCCGACGAATTCATCCTCAAGCTGGAAAGCGGCTATGACAGCATGGTCGGCGAGCGCGGCGTGACGCTGTCGGGCGGCCAGCGCCAGCGCATCGCCATTGCCCGCGCCATCCTGCGCGACGCGCCGATCCTGCTTCTGGACGAGGCGACCTCGGCGCTCGACGCCGAAAGCGAGACGCTGGTGCAGAAGGCGCTGGAGCGGCTGATGCAGGGGCGCACCACCATCGTCATCGCGCACCGGCTGGCGACCGTGCTGAAAGCGGACCGCATCCTGGTCATGGAGGAAGGCCGCATCGTCGAGGAAGGCACCCATGCCAGCCTCGTCGCCAAGGGCGGCACCTATGCCCGGCTGGCGAAGCTTCAGTTCGACACCGGCGCCGAAGCGCTCGGGAACCTGCCCGAACAAGGCTCAGCCGCCGTAGCGCTTCCGTAGATGGCCGATGAAATGCCCGGCGTCGAGCGGCTCGCCGGTGGCGCGCTGCATCAGCTGCGGCGTCGACCAGCGCGAGCCCTGCGACCAGATGTTTTTGCGCCGCCATTCGTTGACGCCTGAGAAATCGCCCTTGGCGAGGTCCTCGTCGGCGCCCGGATGCTCCCTCGTCAGCGCCGCCCATTGCTGCGCCGCCATCATCGCCCCCAGCGTGTAGGACGGGAAATAGCCGAACGCGCCGCCCGCCCAGTGCACGTCCTGCATCGGCCCGTCGGCGGGGTTGTCGATGGTGGAAAGGCCGAGATAATCACGCATGCGCGCGTCCCAGGCTTCGGGAAGGTCGGCGACCTCGAGCTTGCCGCAAACAAGGTCCCGCTCGAGTTCGAAGCGCAGGATGACGTGCAGCGGATAGGTGACCTCGTCGGCATCGACGCGGATCAGGCCGCGCTCGACATGGTGCACATGCGGCAGGATATCCTCCAGCGACCAGCTTTCGCCGAGATGCCTTTCCACCACCGGCAGCGCCCAGCGCCAGAAGGCCGGGTTGCGGCCGATCTGCTTTTCCACGAACAGGCTCTGGCTTTCATGCACCGCCATGCCGCGCGCCTTGCCGAGCGGCCAGTGCGCCCACGCCTTGGGCAGGTTCTGCTCGTAGAGCGCATGGCCGGTCTCGTGCAGCACGCCCATCAGCGCCGACAGGAATTCGGTGGTCTTGTAGCGGGTGGTGATGCGCACGTCGCTCGGCACTCCGCCGCAGAACGGATGATGCGAGACCGACAGGCTGCCGTGGGTGAGGTCGAAGCCGACCGCCGCCATCATCGCCAACCCGAGCTCGCGCTGTTTCTCGACCGGATAGGCCCCGGACAGCGGCTTCAACGGGCGTCTGGCCAGCCGCTCCCGCTGCACCGCCAGCGCCTCGGGAACGAACTCCTTCAGGAAGGTCTTCAGGTCGGCGAAAACCGGCTCGATCGCGGCCGAGCGGTTGCCGGGGTCGTATTGCTCCATCAACGCATCGTAGGGCGCAAGCCCGAGCGCATCGGCGCGCATCGCCGCTTCCTCGCGCACCAGCGCCAGGACTTCCTCCAGCGCCGGCGCGAAGGACGCCCAGTCGCCTTTCGCGCGCAGGTCGCGCCACAGTTGCTCGCAGCGCACGCGCACGCCCGTCTGGCGCTCGACGAAGGCCGAGGGCAGGCAGGTGAGATTGGTATAGTGGCGCCTGAACTCGAAAAGGGCGGCCGCCTGCTCCTCGTTCAGGCTTTCCCGCCCGGCTGCCTCGATCCAGTCGGCGACTTCCGGCGCACTGGCGCGGGAATGATACATGCCCGCCAAAGCCGACATCGCCTCGGCGCGCTTTTCGCCGCCGCCCACCGCCATATGGGTCGCCTCGTCGGCGCCGAGGATCGCCAGCGCATGTTCGAGCGCCTCCAGCGTGCGGCCCAATGCGTCGAGCTTCTGGAATGACATGGTTTTTTCCCGGCTCAGCGTTCGGTAAGCTTCAGTTCGATGCGGCGGTTCCTGTTGCGCGCCTCGTCGGTGTCGGCGGGGTCGAGCGGCTGGAACTCGCCGAAGCCGGCGGCGACCAGCCGGTTGGCCGGGACGCCGTTCTCGATCAGGAACTTCACCACCGAGGTGGCTCGCGCCGACGACAGCTCCCAGTTGTCGCGATAACGCCCGCTGCCCGACAGCGGCACATTGTCGGTATGGCCGTCGACGCGCAGCACCCAGTTGATCTCCGGAGGGATTTCCTTCTGCAACTCGATGACGCCGTCGGCGAGCTTCTTCATCTCGACCTTGCCGGCGTCGTTGATCTGCTCCGAGCCGGTCGGGAACAGCACTTCGGACTGGAACACGAAGCGGTCGCCGACGATGCGGATGTTTTCGCGGTCGGACAGGATTTCGCGCAGCCGTCCGAAGAAATCGGAACGGTAGCGGTTGAGCTCCTGCACCCGCTGCGCCAGCGCCACATTGAGGCGCTTGCCGAGGTCGGCGATCTTGGCGTTGGAGTCGCGGTCGCGCGCTTCCGAGGCGTCGAGCGCGTCTTCCAGCGCGCCGATCTGCTTGCGAAGCGCTGCGATCTGCTGGTTGAGCAGTTCCACCTGCGACTGCGCGCGCTGGCTGAGCTGGCGCTCGTTGTCCAATTCGCCCGAAAGCGCCTCGGCCCGCGCGCTGGCGGCCTCGCCCGCCCCCGCGCCTTTCGCCAGAAGCTCCTCCAGCCGGCTCTTTTCCGCCTCGCTCGCCGACAGCGAGGCTTGCAGGTTGGCGAGCGCGTCCGCCGCGTCCTGGCTGTTGCTCTTTTCCAGCGCCAGCAGCGAGGTGAGTTCGTTGATCTGCGAGTTCAGCCGGTCGAGCACGGCGTCCTTGCCGGAAATCTCGCGGCTCAGGAGGAACTGCACCAGCACGAACACCGACAGCAGGAACATGATCGCCATCAACAGCGTCGACAGCGCGTCCACGAAGCCCGGCCAGTAGTCGATGTGACGGTCGCTGCGCCGTCCTCTCGCCAGCGCCACGTCAGCGCGCTCCCGGCTTCTTCAGGGCATCGGCGATCTTGTCCAGCGTGTCGCGCATGGCGCGCTGCTCGTCCGATTGCGCCTCGACCCAGTCGCGCATGATCTGCTGCTCGGAGCGCATGTTCTTGACCAGCCCGGAAATGCCGTCGGCGAGGTTGGCCATCGCGGTGGCGACGCGCGGATTGGAGCCGCCGGCTTCCTGCATGGAACGCAGGCGTTCCGACAGGGCGCGGATCTCGTCGGAGGAATCGCTTCTGTGCGGCTCGGCCGCGACCAGATCCGACGACAGGTCCGTCACCGACGACAGCCAGTTTTCCAGTTCGGTGTAGAAGCGCGTCTGCGCGCGGCCTGACTGCACGTCGAGGAAGCCGAGCACCAGCGAGCCGGCAAGGCCGAACAGCGAGGAGGAGAACGCCGTTCCCATGCCCTCCAGCGGCGCCGCCAGCCCGGTCTTGAGCGCCTCGAGCACGGCAGCGGAATCGCCGGTGCCGGGGTCGAGCGCCTGGATGGTGTCGCCGATCGAGCCGATGGTGCCGAGCAGGCCCCAGAAGGTGCCGAGCAGGCCGAGGAAGATCAACAGGCCGACCAGATAGCGCGAGGTGTCGCGGCTCTCGTCCAGGCGGGTGGCGATCGAATCGAGCATGGAGCGCATCGAGGTTGTCGAGAACGCCACCGAGGCCGAGCGCCCGATCATCGCCTTCATCGGCGCGAGCAGCACCGGCTCGACGGTTTCCGACCCGGCGCGGAACGAATTGACCCAGCGGACCTCGCGAAAAAGCCTCCCCACCTGCCCGAAGGCAAGCAGGATGCCGACCGCAAGCACGCCCAGGATCAGCCCGTTGAGGCCCGGATTATGGGAAAAGGCCGCCGATATCTGCCGGGTGAGGATGGCGGCGATGAACGCGACGATGGCAAGGAACACCACCATCGAATAGAGGAAGACCTGCGGGCTGGATATCTTGTGCGGATCGTAGCTCAGCACATCCGAGCGCCCGCCTCTCCCGAACGATTTGAGAAATGCCATGCCTGTCCTGTTCCGATAGCTGCCGGCGCGATGGTTCCGGCGCGGAGTCTAATCGGAAATGCGACCAAATTGAAAGGCGTTTGACGACCGCCGGAAACGGCGGCTTTTAGCGCCCCTCTATGCCTTGACCGGCAGCTTCAGCGTTTTTTCCAGCGCCCGTCGGACAGCCTCGTTGCCGGCGATCAGCGAGCCGCTCGCCATCATGTCCTGTCCGCCTTCCATGTCGGATAAAAAGCCCCCGGCCTCCCGGATGAGAAGCATGCCGGCGGCGATATCCCACGGCGACAGGCCGGCTTCCCAGAACCCGTCCAGGCGCCCCGCCGCGACATAGGCCAGGTCGAGCGAGGCGGCGCCCAGCCGGCGGATTCCCGCCACCTCGGCCATGACGTTGCGCAGTTCGACAAGGAACCGCCCGTGCTGGCCGCGCCCGAGATGCGGCACGCCGCAGCCGATCACGGCATCGGTGAGCTTGCCTCGCGCGGCGACGCGCAGCCGGCGGTCGTTCATGAAGGCGCCGCCGCCGCGCTCGGCGGTGTAAAGCTCGTCCATGGCCGGGTTGTAGACGACGCCGGCGACCAGTTGCCCCTGCCGTTCCAGCGCGATCGAGACGGCGAAGATCGGGATGCCGTGCAGGAAGTTGGTGGTGCCGTCGAGCGGGTCGACGATCCAGCGATGCTGGTCGTCGTCGCCGACGACCGCGCCGCGCTCCTCCATCAGGAAGCCGTAGCCCGGACGGGCCTTGGACAATTCGGCGAAGATGATGTCCTCGGCCTTGCGGTCGGCCTGGCTGACGTAATCGCCCGGCCCCTTCATCGACACCTGGAGGTTCTGCACCTCGCCGAAGTCGCGCGACAGGGAACGGCCGGCCTTCATGGCGGCCTGGACCATCACGTTGAGAAGGGCTGAACGGGCCATCAGGATTTCTTTCGTTGGTTTGGAGCGGCAGCCGGCAAGACCACAAAACGCAAAAAGAGGCAAGAGAGACGGAACCGCCCGCTCGCCCCGCGGGCGGTCACGGCAGCCGGTTGGCCCGTCGCAGCGCCTCTTTCGTCTCCTCGTCGGTCAGGCCGGCCATGAAATCCTCCATCTCGGGATCGACCAGCCCGGCGCGCCGGGCAAGGATGTACCACGCCCCGGCCAGGATCGAATCCGGCTCCGTGCCGATGCCGGCCATATAGAGCTTGGCGAGGCGGTTGCGGGCGGCGACGTTGCCGCCGTCGGCGGCGCGCTTCATCCAGTTGAAGCCGGCTTCGAGGTCGCGCTTGCCGCCGCGCCCGTCGATCAGCCAGCCGCCGAGGTCGAGCTGGGCGGTGTCGTAATTCTGGACCGCCGCGAGCGCAAGCAGCCGACGCGCCTGCCCGTCGTCCTTCGCCTTGCCGCCAACGCCGTTGGCATAGATCTGCGCCATGGCATATTGCGCGTCCGCAAGGCCGGTGGCGGCGGCGCGCTCGTAATAGGGAACGGCGCGGGCAAGCCCGGCGTCGCTGTCGTCCTCCTTGACCAGCAATTGCGCGAAATTGAACTGCGCGAGGCGGTTTCCCGCCTCCGCCGCCGCCTGCAACAGGGCATGCGCCTGCTTCTCGTCCTTCTTCACGTAGCGGCCGTCGAGCAGCATCAGCGCATACTGGAACTGCGCTTCCGGCATACCCTGCTCGGCGGCCGCCTGATACCATTTCGCGGCCGCGGCCGCGTCGAGCTTCACGCCGAGGCCCCGCGACAGGATTTCCGCGACCAGGACCTGGGCCGCCGGATCGCCGTTCTTCGCCCGCGCCAGCGCCAGATCGTAGGCGGTCTTGTACAGGCCGCGCTGGAAAGCGCCATAGGCGGCATCCGAAGGCTTGGCGCCGAACCGCTCTGGATCGATGGCGTCGGCCGAAGGCAGCGGGCCGGGTTGCGCCGTCGTGGCCGGCTGCGGCAACGGCGTGGCGGCGGGCGCTTGCGCCGCGGCCGCTCCGGCGGCGAGCGCCAGCGGCAAGGCGAGGATCAGCCGCCACATCCTGTCAGTCCTCGAAACGCGGAGCGGTCCGATCAAGCAGCGCATTGGCGCCGGCGACCGCCGCACGGGGATCGGCGCCCTCGGCGAACACGGCCGCCGACAGCGCCACGAACTCGCAGCCGGTGGCGGCGACGGTCTCGACCGAGGCGATGTCCGAGCCGGCCAGCACGATCGAGGGAATCTCGATCATCTCGGCCCACCAGCGCCCCAGCGACAGGTTGCGCGCATGCGGCTCCGGCTTCGTGTCGTAGCCGAAACGGCCGAAGAAGATATAGTCCGGCTGCGTCTCGCCCAGTTCCAGCGCCTCGTCGCGGGTCCTGGCGCCGCCGCAGCCGACCGTCATCCTCGCCTGGAAGGCGTCGATCGCCTCCTGAAGCTCCGCCCTGCCGGCCTCGACATGCAGGCCGTCGGCCTTGACACGGCCGGCGATGCGGGTGTCGCCGGCGACGATGGCGGCCACCCCCCTGCCCTGGGCCAGCGGCACGATTTCCTCGGCGACGGCCTGGAAGGCGGCCTCGCCCTGGTCGTATTGCGGCAGGATCAGCGAGGCGACGTCGCCGCCGTCGAGCGCGGCGCGGACATGCGTTGCCGAAACGCCGGGCGGCGCGATCAGCACGATACGGCAGCGATTGGGGGGCTTGATGGCGTTCATCGGTCTCCGGTCCCGGTTCCGCCTCTTGGCTGGCGAAGATGGTTGCATTGCGGCATAGAACAATGCGTGCCGCTTGAACAGGCGCGGAAGTTGATGACGCTGCCCGCAAGCTGTGGTTAGAAGACTTCGAAGCACAATCGGAGACCGGGATGACCAATCCCTACGACATCGACCTCGACAAGAATCCGGCCAACTACCAGCAGCTCACGCCGATCACCTATCTGGAACGCGCGGCAAAGGTGTTTCCCGAGCACGTCGCCATCATCCACGGCAGCCAGCGCATCGCCTACCGAACCTTCTGGCGCCGCGCGCTGAAGCTCGCTTCCGCGCTGTCGAAACACGGCGTCGGCAAGGGCGACACGGTGACGGTGATGCTTTCCAACACGCCGCCGATGCTGGAGGCGCATTTCGGCGTGCCCATGGTCAAGGCGGTGCTGCACTGCCTCAACACCCGCCTCGACGCGGCGATCGTCGCCTTCCAGCTCGATCACGCCGAGACGAAGGTGCTGATCGTCGACCGCGAGTTCTCCGGCGTCGTCAGGCAGGCGCTGGCCGGGGCCAGGGTGAAGCCGCTGGTCATCGACTACGACGACCCCGATTACGGCGAGGACGCCCCCTACCCCAAGGGCGAGCGCATCGGCAGCCTCGACTACGAGGATTTCATCGCCGGCGGCGACGAGGATTTCGCCTGGTCGATGCCCGACGACGAATGGGACGCGATCTCGCTCAACTATACCTCCGGCACCACCGGCAACCCCAAGGGCGTAGTCTACCATCATCGCGGTGCCGCCCTGATGGCCTACACCAACACCATCCATGCCGGCATGCAAAAGCACTGCGTCTACCTGTGGACGCTGCCGATGTTCCACTGCAACGGCTGGTGCTTTCCCTGGACGCTGGCCGTCCAGGCCGGAACGCATGTGTGCCTGCGCTGGGTGCGGGCGAAGCCGATGTACGACGCGATCGCCGACCACGGCGTCACCCATCTGTGCGGCGCGCCGATCGTCATGTCGCTGCTCATCAATGCGCACGAGGATGAACGGCGTCCGTTCGAGCAGATCGTGAACTTCAACACCGCCGCCGCCCCGCCGCCGGAAGCCGTGCTGTCCGGCATGGCCGACGCGGGCTTTTCCGTCACCCATCTCTACGGCCTGACCGAGACCTACGGGCCGGCGGTGGTCAACGAATGGCACGATGAATGGGACGCCCTCGACAAGGACGCGAGAACCGGAAAGAAGGCGCGCCAGGGCGTGCGCTACGCCTCGCTGGAAGGCCTGACCGTCATGGATCCCGAGACGATGACCGAGACGCCGGCCGACGGCGAGACCATCGGCGAGGTCATGTTCCGCGGCAACATCGTCATGAAGGGCTATCTCAAGAACCGCAAGGCGAGCGACGAAGCCTTCGCCGGCGGCTGGTTCCATTCCGGCGATCTCGGCGTCATGCACGCCGACGGCTATCTCCAGATCAAGGACCGCTCGAAGGACATCATCATCTCCGGCGGCGAGAACATCTCGTCCATCGAGGTGGAGGACGTGCTCTACAAGCATCCGGCGGTGCAGGCCTGCGGTGTGGTGGCGCGCGCCGACGACAAATGGGGCGAGGTGCCGGTCGCCTATGTCGAACTGAAGCCGGGCAAGACGGCGACCGAGGCCGAGATCCTCGACCATTGCCGCTCGCTGCTCGCCCGCTTCAAGGTGCCGAAGGCGGTGATCTTCGCCGAGATCCCGAAAACTTCGACCGGCAAGATCCAGAAATTCCGCCTGCGCGACATGGCGAAAGCCGGCTGACGGGGCAGGCCGGCAGCGCGCCGCCGGCCTGCCCTGCGTGTTCCTTAGACAGCAGGTGCAGGGCCGAGGCTACGCGCGCCTGCATTCATCGCTAGCGCGACGCCGGCCACCGGTATCGCGGCCATTGCGACGAGAATGCCGATGTCCTGCGCGGCCGGCTTCAGTACCATGTCGGCGACGATGACCAGCATGACGCTGTAGTCGATGCGGGCGAAGCGCAGCATGCGCTGGCCGAGCGCCAGCGCCTGCGGCGTCACGCCTTCCTCCGCGATCAGTTTCGCCATCTTCGCGGCCGTCGGGCCGAAGACCGTCATGCCGATGGTGAAGGTGGTGAAGTAGCCGGCGAGGCCGATGAGGACCCACAGGTCGGAAAAGCCGACCCAGAACACGCATAGAGCGAGGCCGAAGGCGAGCGTGAGCAGCGACGTGGGTACGAACAGCCGGTTGCTGAGTTCGCCGGTGGCGCGCATGGCCTGCAACATCGCCTCGATATTGCAGGCGCGCTCGGCCCGTAGCGCCAGCAGCGCCAGCGCGAAGCCGCCGCCGACCCACACCACGGCCGCGGCGACGTGCAGGAATTTTACCAGGGAATACCAATCCATTTCTTTCATCCTTGTTTGTCGCGGATGATCGGTGGCGGCCGATACCGTCGAGGGCCGGGCGTCTAGCACCGGCCGTGTATCCGAACGATGCCGGCCGGCTCGGCCGGTGTTTCCACTCTGCGACTGCAAAAAAGGCGGAGGCTGTGCCGGATGCCGTTACGTCAGCATCAGATCGTGCTAATGTAACAAGGTCGGAAGCGCCGGGGGAAGCAGCACGGCATTCCTCGGAAACACGACCGGCTTACAGGCTGCAAGGCCGCATCCATGGCGGCGCTGACGGCAAACTTATGCCCATCGGACAGACAACGGAGAACGAACATGCAAGGGGTGGCAAGGAACTTCTTCACGCTGGCGATCGTCTACGCCTTGTGCGGCATGGCGCTCGGCATCCACATGGCGATCAGCCAGGATCATGGCCAGATGCCCACGCATGCGCACGTGATGGTGGCGGGCTGGCTCATGTCCACGGTTTTCGCCTTCTTCTACCACCTGTTTCCGGCTGCGGCCGGCACGAGACTGGCGAAGGTTCATTTCTGGCTCACGGCGGTCAGCGGCGTGGCGCTCGTGGTCGGCCTCTATCTGCTTTTGGCCGGCAACGAGGCGATGGAAGCCGTCACCGGCATCGGCTCGATGGGCTTTTATGCGGCGATGTTCCTGTTCGCCTTCATCGCGCTGCCGGCGGTCTACCGCCAGGCCTGATGGCGGGGCGAACTGTGCCGCAACGGCACGGTACCCACCCGGCTTGGTAAAAAAATCTTTGCCCGGTTAAGGCTTCATTTACCTTCATCGGTGCTTACTGAGGGTATCCAGTGATCTGGATTCTTACCGAGTGGTTGGAGCCACTTTGTTTGACGCCTCCCTGTTAAACTCCTGAGAGCCGCCTCATCCGCGGCTCTTTTTTTATGCCGCGCGCGGCATGCCCGGGGCGGTGGCTCGTTAACCTTCCGTTAAACATGAGCTTGCCTTCGCCGAAGACGAGGCGCATTTTCCGAAAGCGGTCGTATAAGGTGCGGGCCGCGGCGGCGCTGGGCGAATCAGCCTGCCGGATGCGGGTCCAGGATGGCTTCAACATGAGCGAAACGAAGGAAAGCGCCAAGACGATCAAGCTGGCGGAACGCCGGGTGTTCTCGCAATCCTTCCGGCCGCTCTACAACGAAGGCATGGGGCTGGTCGAACAGACCGCCGAATATCTCGAC
>ERZ778018.2429-NODE-2429-length-11938-cov-4.862493_pt1 | contig 11938 bp, 8 predicted proteins | sample MGYA00375748_ERZ778018 | MGnify/ENA primary metagenome ERZ778018 (study PRJEB29350, sample SAMN05509839) | bioreactor metagenome | biome: bioreactor; material: wastewater | place: South Africa: University of Cape Town | collected 2014-04-22 ... | reverse complement strand
CCCGCCGACAGCCCCGAGGCGAGCCCTTCAGGGGCGACTCTCGTCAATAGCCGACCTGGGGAGACGCGCCGATCCACTGTCCCGACGGCGCGGGGCCGTGGTACTGAGGCGCGGGGGCGACGCAATTCCCCTGGGGGAGCGAGCAATTGCCGGACGGGAACGGGCAATTCCCCTGGGGATAGTAGCAGGCGCAGGGGTTTGACAGCCCCTGGGCCGAGGCTTGGGGCGTGCTCAGGACCGGACGTTGAAGAATGGGCGTCGGAGGGGCGACCGGCCGCGGAGTGAAGGGAGTCCCCTGGTAGAGGACGTGGGGCGCCTGGGGAGAGCCGATGTAGGTCTGCGGCGAGGCCTTCGTCGGCAAGACGTTCTGGGCCTGGCTGTTCGAGCCGGCAAGGCTGAGCACGAGGCAGGCGCCGGCGAAACCCAAAAGGGAGTGGCGTCGAATCACGATTCCGCACATGCGAGGTCGCCGCATGCGCCTCCGATATGGCATGGCCGATGGGAGTCACACATCGGCGGCTGTTTCAGCAAACAAATCCGCCGGTGTGAAGTATACCCTATCGTTTGGAAGCCACGCCGCCTCGAAACCAGGGCCGAGAACCTTAAGCCGCATGAAGGTCGATGAACTGGAAGCCGTCGCGGTCGACGGCCTCGCCGGTCGTCACGGCGATCTCGGAGTCGAACTCCGGGCAACGGAAGCAGAACGTGTGGAATTCACCGCGTTCGCCGCACGGATCGACCCCGGCGGGGAGTTCGGCCAGCAGGGAGGCGTCGTACCGCCGGCCCAAAAAGCAGGCGTCCAACCGCCTAGGGTCCACGCAGGTCAGGACCGCCCCGAGGCCGGCCGCCAGCATCGTCCGGGCCAGCTCGGCCGTGGCTTCGGCGGTCGTCCAGATCGGGAACATCGGCTCGAGGCCGGTGCCCTCCAGGCTCCGTACTCGGTACTCCCGGACGTCGTCGAGAAACAGGTCGCCGAACGCCATGTGTGTGACGCCGCGCGCCCTCGCCTGGGCGACCGCCCCCCGCATCCGCTCCTCGTAGACTGCGTTCGAGCAGGGATGAGGCAGCATGATCGGGAACAGCGGCAGCCCCGCCGCGATCGCCTGCGCTTCGACCAGCTCTCGCCGGACGGCGTGCATCGCCACCCGGTCGACCGTCTCGTTGAACGTCGTCAGAAGCCCGACGACTTCGAGGTCGACCCGCCGGCGAAGCACGCACAAGGCCCAGGCGCAGTCCTTGCCGGAGCTCCAGGAGAGCAGGACTTTCGGCGTTGCGATCGTCAGGGGATCGATCTTTGAGTCCTTGTCAGGGAGGAGATCGCCCGGATCACGCCCGGCGCATGTTATCGAGCAGGTTCTTGGTCATCTGCTGGACCCGGGGGTCGACCCCCTTGGGCTTGGTGTAGACGTCGGGGAGGATGAAGCCGGGGGGGCTCGCAAGGCCGGTGGCCCACCAGATGGTCGAGGCGTTGAAGACGAAATTGTTCTTGGGGCCGGGGTAGATGGTGGCGGTGTAGACCCCTTCGCCTCGGGGGCTCTTGGTGGGGCCGCTGGCGAGCACCTCCAGGCCAGGGATCGGCCAGGGCGCGCCATGCCACTCCCAGCCGACAAGGCCCGGGACGCCGTCGCCGGCCTTCATGCCGGTTTTGTCGAACAGCCAGTGGTCGGGCTTGCGGCACGTCCAGTCGCCGCCGCCGGTGACCGGGAACGTGCTCTGCGCGCCGATCAGGGTGGCCTCGTTGGGGCCGTTCTTCTTGAACCGCCCCTCCTCGGGGAAGCCCTGTTCAAGCTCCTCCTTGCGGGGCGAGCCGAACCGCCCCACCCGCTCGATGATCCGGCCGGGGCGGCCGTCGCTGGACGGATGGATGTCGACGACGCCGCAGATCGCGTTGCCCGACAGGAACGCCAGGTTGAGTCCGTCGGCGACCGCCTGCTTCATGTGGTCGAACATGTCGAGCGACCAGTACTCGTCGTGGCCGATCGAGATCCATCCCTTGGCGCGGCGGAGGCCGGTGGGGTCGAGGTGGGTGTCGATGTTCGAGACGTAGGTCACGTCGTAGCCGTGCTGTTCCATCCAGTAGGCGAGCGGGAACTCCCAGAGCAGCCACTCGCCCGAGCCGACTGAGAGCGGCGCGTCGAAGATCTGGCAGTACTTGCCGTACGGCCGGTCGAACGAGGTCTGGACGTCGGGCCCCCAGTACCACTCCTTCTTGCCGTCGTCGTAAAGCGCGAACTGCGACGGCCAGCGGTTGTAGGCGTTCCAGGTGTTGTCCGAGACCTGGAACAGGAAGTCGGCCCGGCGGTCGTCGCGAACGACGAAGATGATGTAGCTTTCAAGCCCCTCGCCCTCGGTTTTGAGCTTTCCGAGGTAGACGCCGCTGGTCCAGTCGTCGGGAATCGTCAGCGCGACGGTCGGCTCCCAGGCGCACTCGCGGAGCCTCATCGGGCCGATCGGCGGGTCGGGCTGGGGGGTGCCGGCGAACGCCCCCATCTTTTCGACCAGCCGCGCTCCGTGCCCCTGGTAATACCCCATCCGGTAGATTTCCAGCGTGAACCGCGACGCCGGATTCGTGCTGACGTGGATCGTCAGTTTCTCCCCCGGTCGTAGGCTCGTGCGCGAGGCGTAGCCTTCGATCCCAGGACTCCGGAACCGGGTCTTGGGATCGACCCGAACATTGTCGTTCATCCAGTCACGCGTGCCGGGCTTCTCATTTTCCAGGCGGATGCGGTCGGGATCGGCGGTCAAAGGCCCGCGCGCGATTGCGACGGAAGCACCCACCGTCGTTGAAACCAAACCGGCGGCCGTCGCGGACTTGAGCCAGTCGCGACGATTCATATCGAAGGGGGGCGTCATGCTGGAATTCTCTCGGAACCGTGGGACGGTTATATCCATTTCCAACCGATTACTTGAACCGATGCCGGCGAGGGTCGCAAGGCGGAGCTCTCGATCGCTCGGATGAGGACCTGACGCTTTTCGAGGACGACTCCAACCTCGGCGACGCCTGGGCGATGAAGAACAACGGCCGACCCGCAAGGCGAGGACGCGATATCCGGGCCGGGCCGCGGCGACCGCCGCGAACTTCTCCAGACGCTCCCTCACGGGCGGGGCGGGCTGGTGTTTCGACGTCGGTCCCAGCCGAGATCTCAGAATGCTGGGGGGAAGGGCCGCGCGAGCGTTAGTTTCGAGGCGGCGGTCATGTTAAGCATTTAAAACCTCGTTCTCTAACTGGCGCTGATTTCCCGTTCAGTTTTATCAACTCGGAGGCGGGGATATTTGGACGATGGTCGCGGGCTCTGCGATTTCGGGTGGAATCTCGGAGGCTGCGTGATGTACAGTGCGGTTATCCTTGAAACGTAATGGCTTGCGAGCAATCCGCGGTTCTTCCCGCTGGCGCGACCGCACTTCGTTCGACCGACATCCTGTGGATTCGACGTCTATCCAGAAGTAGGGAACCGATTTATGCCTGACGAACTCACCATGAGGCGGCGAGGGGACGGAGCGCGCCTCGGCGGCTCGCGAAGACGATCGGCGGTCAGCCGGCGGTTGCGGCCGGAGCGGGAGACCTTGGAGGATCGTCTGGCGCCGGCAGTGGCGGGTTGGTCTGGCGTCGGCGCTGCCGCGGCGGTTCACGCACTGGTCTCGGGGGTTTCGAATTCGACGACGACCGCCGAGAGCAGTTCGGCGAGCGTGCCGACGGCCGCGCGGTACGCGGTGTCGGAGTCGCTCGGCAAGACGGATCCGGCGTACGCGGTGACCGCCTCGGGCGACGGCTACGCGGCGAGCAACGCGACGAACCAGTACACCGCCACGGTCGACGCCGGCGGCTTGCGGGTTTCGACGGGCTCCGACGCCTGGTCGCTGACCGTGAGCGGAATCGGCTACGGCGATTCGCTTCAGGCGTTGGGGAGTGCGACGGCGACGGCGACGGCGAACCGCGTCGAGTACGACTACGGCGGGGTTTCGCAGTGGTTCGTGAACGGCCCGCTCGGGCTTCAGCAGGGCTTCACGCTTGATCAACGTCCCTCTGGGGGGGGGGCCGGCGCGCCGTTGACTGTCGGCCTGGCCCTGGGGGGCGACCTGATCGCGACGGCCGACCCCGGCGGGACGAGCGTCTCCCTGGCGCGGGCCGACGGCGGATCGGCGCTGAGCTACGGCGGCTTGATCGCCTACGACGCGACCGGGAAGGCGGTGCCGGCCCATCTGTCGGTGACGACGACGGCCGACGGCCAGTCGCTGTCGATCCAGGTCGACGACGCGGGGGCGCAATACCCCTTGACCATCGACCCGTTCATTCAGCAGAGCAAGCTGACCGGCGCCGCGGTGGACCTGAGCTTCTTCGGCTACTCGGTCGGGATGAACAGCGCCGGCACCGTGATGATCGTTGGCGCGAAGGGGCAGCAATCCGCCCCCAACAACGGCCGGGGGGCGGCTTACATCTTCACGAGGACGGAGACGACCTGGGCTCAAACGGCGGTTTTGACGGCCTCCGACGCAGCCGACGGCGATGAGTTCGGCACCTCCGTCGCGATCAGCCTCGACGGCGCCACGGCGGTCGTCGGCGCCCCCAACGCGACGGTCGACGGGCACGCGCTGCAGGGCGCGGTCTACGTCTTCAGTCCCTCGGGGGGAGTCTGGGCCCAGGCCAAGAAGGTCACCGCCGACGACGGCGCCGCCGGCGATCACTTCGGTACGTCGGTGTCGATCGCCGCCGCCGGCGGCGCCTTCGTCGTGGGCGCGCCGGACGCGAAGGTCGGCGCCAACGCCGGCCAGGGCGCGTCCTACGTCTACACCGGCGCGGCCGCGGCTTGGACCCAGGCGGCCAGGCTCGTCGCCTCCGACGGCGTGGCAGGCGACGGCTTCGGCTCGTCGGTCTCGATCAGCGGCGACGGCGGCACGGCGGCCATCGGAGCTCCCGACGCGACCGGTCACAAGGGGGCGGTCTACCTCTTCACCGGCGCGGCCGGCCCGTGGACCCAGGCGACCAGGCTCGACGCGTCCGACGCCGTGGCAGGAAGCCAGCTCGGTTGGGCGGTTTCAACCAGCTATGACGGCGGCGTGGTGCTTGCGGGGGCTCCCGGGGCCGCCTCGACTCCGGGCGCCGCTTATCTCTACACGAAGTCGATCTCTTCGTGGTCGCAGACTACGAAGCTCGCGGCCAACGACGCGTCGGCCGACGACGGGTTCGGTTTTTCGGTCGCGATCAGCGCCGACGGCGGCGTCGCCGTCGTCGGCTCTCCCCAGAAGGCGTCCGGCGCCTCCCAGTTCCAGGGCGCCGCTTACGTCTACACGAGGTCGGGGGGCGGATGGCCGCAGACGGCCAAGCTCGTCTCCAACGACGGCGCGGCCTTCGATCTCTTCGGTTCTTCCGTGGCCTTGAGCACCGGCGGCGGCTTCGTGCTGGCGGGCGCGCCGCGCGCCGCGATCCTCTCCCACCTGATCCAGGGCGCCGCGTACGTCTACAGCTATTCCGCGCCGGTCGTGGTGACGACCAACCCGGTCGACCAGACGACGACCGTCGGCTCCCCCGTGACCTTCACGGCCGCCGCCACGGGGTCGCCGGGCGCCGTCGCCTCCTGGCAGGTCAGCACCGACGGCGGCGTCACGTTCAACAACATGACCGGCGAGGTCCGGAACTGGCTCACCGTGACGCCCACCCTCGCCAACTCGAACAACCTTTACCGCGCCTATTTCTTCAACGCCGCCGGTTCGTCCGCGCCGACCACGGTCGCGAGGCTCACGGTGCTCCCGCGGACGTCGTTGCTGTCGGTGACGTCGGACTCGAATCCCCGGCCGGTCGGCGGGACGCTCAACTTCACCGTCGTCGTCACGGCCGCAGACCGCGTCGGCACGCCCAACGGCGGTCAGGTCAACCTCTACTTCGGCGCCACGCTCTATCAGAGCGCGCCCCTCGTCAACGGCAAGGCGGTCTTCAACTCGATCCCGACGCAGGCGGTGGGCACCTATCAGGTGGGGGCGACCTACAGCGGCGACTCCACCTTCAACTGGTCGCAGGGGACCATGACCCAGGTCGTCTCCCAGGGCACGTCGTCTCTGAGCCTCAACCTGCCGGCGCAGGTCGTCGCGGGCCAGCCGGTGTTGCTCGGAGGCGTGTTAAGCTACCAGGGCACGACGCAGCCCCCCACCGGCAACGTGATGTATCTGGACGACGGATGGCCGATCAACTTCCTCCCGGTCGTCACGTCGGGAGGGGCCACCTGGACGCTCTACTCGATCTCGACCCTGAGCGTCGGCACCCATCACATCCAGTTGGTCTACTTCGGCGACGCCCAGACCGCGTCGTCGTCGAGTCCCGTCGCCACCCTGGTGGTCACGGCGGCCGGCGCCGCCGCATCTGCCGCGAGTCCCGCGCCCGTCACGGCCGCCGCCGCCCCGCCCTCAACCACCGCGCCCGCCGCGGCGGCCCCCTCCGCCGGCGGCGCGGTCTCGTCCTCAACCGCGGCGCCGGCCGCGCAGGCGATGGCCGCCACGTCCTCGGTGACGGTGACCACCAACCCGGTCAGCCGGACGACGGTGCTCGGGAACACCGTGACCTTCACCGCGTCGGCCTCCGGCGCCGACCCGATCGGCGTCCAGTGGCAGGCCAGCGGCGACGGCGGCGCCACCTTCGTCGACGTCCCCGGCGCGAACCAGACTTCGCTCGTCCTCACCCCCAGCCTCGCCTACTCGGGCGTCCAGTACCGGGCCGTGTTCACGGATTTCCTCGGCTCGTACACGCCGACGACGGCCGCGACGCTCACCGTGGTTCGGCGGGCCTCTGCGCTGACGATCACATCGAGCTCGAACCCCCGGCCGATCGGGGGCGACCTCTCGTTCACGGTCGCCGTCGCTTCCGCGAACGGGATCGGCGCCCCCAACGGCGGCGTGGTCAACATCTACTTCGGTTCCACGCTCTACCAGAGCGCGCCCCTCGTCAACGGCAAGGCGGTCTTCAACTCGATCCCCTCGCAGGCGTTGGGCTCTTACCAGGTCGGGGCGACCTACAGCGGCGACGCCAACTTCGACTGGTCGCAGAATACCCTGGCACAGGTCGTCACCAAGGCGCCGTCGTATCTCTGGGGCGTCGCGCCGACGCAGGTCGTCGCCGGCCAGGCGGCGCTGCTTGGAGCCGTTTTGACTTACACGGGCGCGGCGCAGCCGCCCACCGGAAACGTCGTGATCATGGACAACGGCCTGCCGATCAGGTACCTCCCCTTGACCACGTCGGGAGGGTCGACCTGGGTGCTCTACTCGAACTCGGCGCTGAGCGTCGGCACCCATTACATTCAGATGCTCTACTTCGGCGATTCTCAGACCCTGGCCTCGTCGAGCGCCGTCACCACCCTGGTAGTCTCGCCGGCCGCCGCGCGTGCGACCGCGGCCGCGCCAACGCCAGCGTCGGCGGGCGTTTCGGCTCTCGGCGTCCTCCCGACGACCAGGTCCACGACGGCCGCGATCACCACCACCCCGGCGCCCAGGGCCGCCGCTGTTCAGCCCACGATCTCCGCCGCCGCCCCTCGGGCGAGCGCTGCCCGCGTCCTCCAGCAGCGGTTCTCCGTCGCTTACAAGATGAGTTGACCCGACCCGAGCCGTTAATCCAGGCCCCTCGCCGGATCAGTCCGGCGCGGGGCCTGGCGGTTTCGACCGGGCGCGGGGTCAGCCGACCGGGCCCGTGATCGCCGCGGTCGGCTGCGCGGATCGCGCCCGATCGGCGTCGTCGGCGCCGAAGCCCAGCGCGATCAGGTTGTCGATGATTCGACCGTACCGTTCCGGGACGGAATTCTCCGAACCGGCGTCCTCGGGGGGCGTCAACCAGTTCATCTGGCGGAGGTGGTCCAGCGGCCAGGGCGACAGCGTCTCACCGAAGGCGCGGGCCGACTCGGCCGGAACCAGGCCGTCGTTCGCGCCTTCCATCTCGGAGAGGGCCTCGTACAGGCGCCGGAGCGGCCAGGCCACGTCCTCGGCGCGGGGCTCTCCCGCGAGGCTGAAGCAGGGCAGATCGTTTGGCTGGGGATACCTGCGGTGGAACTGCCGGGCCGCCCGACGGGTCACGTCGAGGCAGCCTCGGTGGTCGATCCCCATCGCGCTCAGCAACCGGAAGATACGTCCCACCCTCAGCTTGGCGAAGTCGGCGATGATCGTCCCCTGGTGCGGAGAGCCGATCGTCGTCAGGCTCAAGATCCGGTCCCGCCAACCCGGCTCGACGAGCAGCCGGCGCGCGTCGAGCCCTCCCATGCTGTGGCCGATGACGTGGACGGGCTCGTCGGGGAAATGAGTCAAGATGCGAAAGCCGAGCCGCTGCGCGCGGAAGTCGATCGACGCAATCGGATGGACCCGCGTGACCAGTACGCGGTTGCCCGCATCGCGAAGGACCTGGGGGATGCCCCGAAAATACGAGGTCAGCGTCAGCGGGCCGAACCCGATTCGCGAGAACCCGAACAGCCCGTGCGCCAGAACGATGGGAGCTTGAAGCCGCCCGATCATGGCAGGATGATTCTCAATTAGCAGTCCGACGGCGAGGCGTGGCGGTCTACTCGACGCATCCCGCAACGTCGCCGCGTGGTTGTCCACACAATCGATGTCGCTGCTGCTATTGTAGTAGACGTTTCATGAGTGTAAGGCGCAGAAACTCCTTGGCCCCGCGCGAGTCGCTCCAACTTTTCGGATTGGATCGATGGCGCGTGTTTTTCGTTCTCAAACCTGGGACTCTCCCATGCGGCTTCACGGGATCGTCATGTCCGCCACGCTCGACGAGAATCCCCCCGGCAGCGACCAGATCGAACTGACGCTTTGGATCCAGGGAGTCGGTCCCGGCAAGCCGAGACGGATCGTCGTCCCTTACGAGCTGCTGCTCAGCTCCCCCGCGCTTGACGCCGACGCCGTCCAGGGCCACGGCTTCGAGGCCGAGGTCGAGCAAGACGAATCGGGCCGCTGGATCGTCGGCCTGATCGGCTTCGCCGACGGCCGCGTCCTCCGCGACCCCGGCGAGTGACGACTGCACTTCCTTACACGGTCGTCGGGGCGCGGCCGTTGCGTTGAGAATCGGTCGCGGGAGCGGCCTCTTCCAGGAAGACCCCAATCTTGCGGTACTTGTCGTAGCGACGGTCGAGGAGTTCGGATTGAGGAACGTCGACCAACTCGCGAAGTTGCCTGAGGAGGAATTGCTTGAGGGTCGTCGCGATCTCGGCGTGATCGCGATGGGCGCCGCCGAGGGGTTCGGCGACCACTTCGTCGACGATGCCGAATCTCAGCAGGTCGCGGCTGGTGAACTTCAGGGCGGAGGCCGCCTTGGGAGCGTGCTCGCTTCCTTTCCAGAGGATCGTGGCGCAGCCCTCGGGACTGATCACCGAATAGTAGGTGTGTTCGAGCATCCCCAGACGGTCGCCGATCCCGATCCCCAGGGCGCCCCCCGATCCGCCTTCGCCGATCACCACGCAGACGATCGGGGTGGCGATCTGGCTCATCTCCATCAGGTTCTCGGCGATGATCGCCGCTTGCCCCCGTTCCTCGGCCGCGATCCCCGGGTAGGCGCCGGGGGTGTCGATGAACGTCACGATCGGCAGCCCGAACTTGGCGGCGAACCGCATCTTGAGAAGGGCCTTGCGGTAGCCTTCGGGGTGGGCGCAGCCGAAATGGCAGGAGGTTCGCTCGGCGAGGTTTTTACCCTTCTGGTGACCGATGAACATCACCTTCTGGTCGTCGAGATAGCCCAGGCCGGTCACGATCGCCTGATCGTCGCCGACCGCCCGGTCGCCATGAAGCTCGAGGAACTGGTCGAAAATCAGGTCGATGTAGTCGCGGGTTTGGGGACGCTGAGGGTGCCTGGAAACTTGAACAGTCTGCCAGGCGTCGAGCTGCGAATAGATCTCTCGCTTGAGCGCCGCCAGTTCACGACGCAGACGGCGGATCTGCTCGCCGATCTTCGAGGAGTCGCCGCCGGCGCGATTCTTGGCGTACTGCACTTCCATCTCGGAGAGACGCGACTCCATTTCATAGATGGGCGCCTCGAAAGGCAAACGCTGTTCGTGAGGGCTGCGCATGAAGGCCTGATCCTCGAAGGGAAAGCACGCTCGCGGCGAATCGATTGATTGTGGCGTAAACTTTGACGGGGCCTGCGTTTTCGTTGAGCTCTCGATGCCGACGAGCGGTCCGGCTAGGAAAACGACCTGACATCGTTATCGGCGGCCGGGTCCGGGTCGTCCTGGCAAATTCGGATCGACCGGAACCGGCGGAGGAAGTCGTGGAAGCTTGCGATCCGATCCTCGGGCTTTTTCTGGATCATCGTCATGACCAGGTCGTTGAATCCCGGAGTGACCAGGGGGTTGTGCGTGCTCAGCGGCGCCGGCCGTTCCCGCATATGTTTGCTGAGAAGTTCCTGCTGGGAACCGGCCCGGAAGGGGGGGCGGCCGCAGATCAATTCATAGCAGGTGACGCCGAAACTGTAAATATCCGCCGTGGGAGCCGGGTCTTCGCAGCGGATCTGCTCCGGGGCCATGTAACTGGAGGTTCCCTGGCGCGGAACCTTGACGCCGAACAGCTTGCTCAGGCCGCTCCGGGGTCGCATGGCGATCGTATAGTCGATGACCCGGGTCTCGCCGCTCTGATTCGCCAGGATGTTCTCGGGTTTGACGTCGCGGTGGATCCAGCCTTGATCGTGCATGTAAGCCAGGGCCGAGGCCGCCTGCCGGATGATCCGGTGGAGGTGCGCCTTGGGCATCGGGTACACCGTCGGCCGCGCGATGGGGAGCTTCAAGTGGAACGACGGGAAGTAATCCATCACGAAGTAGGGTTGGTCGCAATCCTTGAAGAATTCGATCACATGGATGAGGTTGGGATGGCGCAACTCCATGCCCAGCTTGGCCTCGAACGCGAACGCCTTGCGTTCGGCCGGGTCGCCGGCTCGCGATTCGAGCAACTGCTTGACGACGTACCGCCGCTGGGTGGATTCCTGACCCACCTCGACGACCGCCGCCGTAACACCAGCGTGGATCAGCCTGACGATCCGATATTCACCGATCCGATCTTCACTGGCAGCGTTACTGGTCGTCGCCAAAGGCCGAACTCCCCATGGTCGTGGACGATGGGTCGCCGCGGACTCGATCGCCCCTGGGACGATCTCGCGGCAAAATCCCGGCAATCGGAACACCCCTCGACATTTTACAAAACCCCAAGCGATTCATCAACTTTGCGCCGAGCCGCAACGATCGTCCGACGCCTCCATCGACGGCTCGCTCAAGAGTGTACCGGCCGGTCGTCGATCTTGAAGATCTGGAGATGCGCCGCTGGACGCGGATCGCGAGCGCGATTCGGTCGACTTCGGATCTCGACGCGGAGTCGTCGGTCCGCGGTCCCCGTCGAGGCGCCCGCCGCATCCCCCACTTCCCTAGGCAGGAAAAGGAGTCGGTCTACCATGGAGCGAAGTCGGCCCGCCACTCTGTTCAAAGGCCCCCCCGAAGCTCCCGGCCGTTCTGGCCGCTTCGACGTCGCCAGTCGTCGCACGGCCTTGGAATCACTGAGGTCGACGTCCTTCCGGACGCAATCCGCGGGACCGATTCTGATCACGGGCGAGTCCGGCGCCGGCAAGACGCGGCTCTGGAACCGACTCGCCGGCGAGGCCCCTCCAAACTGGCGATTCGCCGTCGTCCAGGCCGCATCGTCGCTCGACGCGGTCGACTTCCTCGGTCTCACGGCCGCGCAGCTTGGCGTCGAGCCATCGGATCGGCTGGCGACCAACCGTCTGGCGATCGCCTCGGCCCTTCAGGACGAATCGACCGACGGCCGGGCGTGGGTCCTGGTGGTCGAAAACGTCCATCAGGCGGCCCCCGAGATCTGGGCCGAGATCGAAGCCCTCGCCGCCGGCGCGGCCAAGGGGCCGACGCGCGAGTTCGCGACGGTCCTCCTGGTCGGCCGCACCGAACTCGCCCGCCGCCTGTCGACCCGA
>ERZ778018.2428-NODE-2428-length-11943-cov-5.362298_pt1 | contig 11943 bp, 12 predicted proteins | sample MGYA00375748_ERZ778018 | MGnify/ENA primary metagenome ERZ778018 (study PRJEB29350, sample SAMN05509839) | bioreactor metagenome | biome: bioreactor; material: wastewater | place: South Africa: University of Cape Town | collected 2014-04-22 ... | reverse complement strand
CACGGTCGATGGTTCTGGCGGACAGGTCCTGCCGGCGACCGGACACCCGCAGTCCGGCATGACCGATAGCGCGCTCTACATCACGGCCGTCCTGGCCGCGGTCGGGCTCGGACTCGCTGCCGGTGGAACCCTACTCCTGCGACGTCGTTCGCAGCGCGCGTAGACCTGATGCTCGGAGCGGCGCGGGCCAGAAGCCCGCGTCGCCCGGGCCGTATCCGCAGACGGTGAAAAGGAGATCGACCGGAATGACTGAGCAATGGACTCGCCGGCAGTTCCTGCGTCGCGCGCTGGTCGGTGGCGTCGGCCTGTCAGGCGTGTTCTTGGCCGCCTGCGGCAGTGGAAGTTCCGCCACGACCGTGTCGACGACCACAGAGGCGCCGGCCACGGGAGCAACGGCTGCCACGTCACTTGACCACGCGAACATGCCCGGTATGACAATGACCGCTGCCGGAACATCGGCCTCGACACCGGTGCCCGCGGCAACCTCGCTGGCTTCCCCCAGCGGGAGTCGTACGCCGGTCGCGTCAGCGACACAGGCCGGAAGCGCGACGCAATCGGCAGAGGACGTCAAGATCGTTGAACCGAGCCTCAACTATGAGACTTGGACCTACGAGCCAAACGACCTGCACGTCGCGGTCGGGACGACCATCACCTGGACCAACACCGGCGGTGCGGCACATACCGTGACGTCGGATGACGGCACGTCGTTCGATTCCGGGCCGATCCAGCCGGAGAAGCAGTTCTCACACGTTATGGACACGGCCGGCACGTTCCCCTACCACTGCACCTTCCATCCGTACATGAAGGGGACCGTCACTGTTACCGCTTAGCGGTCTGGTTGGGGTGAGTGCCGGCTCTTGCTGCTCCTGACCCTGGCCCAACGTGCTTCGCGATTTCACCATGAAACCGGGCAGAGCAGATGTCGAAGTTCGAGCACAATCATCCGACTCAGAGAGGCGGTAGTGGGCCTGGGGAACTGCTGATCCTTCTTGGGGTTTTGTTCCTGGGACTGGCCCTGATGGTATTGATGGGCGCGGCCGGCTCCAGTCACGACGCAGGTGCGATGATCGATGCGTCCGAACTGGCGGAATCAACACCGGTGACGATTCCGGCGCTCGCGACGCAAGCGCCGGTACCGACCTCGACTCCGACCGCCGCTCCCACTGCGACCCATGCTCGAACGAACGCGGTCCCTCCGATCGTGGCCTCTCCGGCCCAAGCGTCGGCGACGGCGGTTCCTCAACCGGCGTCGACTCCGACGCCGGCCTTGCCGAGCGCGACCCACATAACGATCTCGTCAGTCGGGATCGACACCAATGTCGTTGATGTTGGGTATCAGATCGTAACGATCGAAGGTCGGTCGGTGCGACAGCTACAGGTCGCGGATTACGCGGCAGGGCATGACGCCCTGTCGGCGAATCCGGGTGAGGGCGGGAACATCGTGATCAGCGGTCATGATGATTGGAAGGGCGAGGTCTTCAAGAATCTCCATAACGCGAAGCTGGGCGACGAGGTGCTCCTCACCACGCCTGCGGCGACCCATCGCTACGTCATCACCGAGATCATTTATCGCAAAGACGTTGGCGTCCCGCTCGCCGATCGCCTGGCGGCTGGACAGTATCTGGCGCCGATGCCGGAAGAGCGTGTGACGCTCGTGACGTGCTGGCCGTATGGCGTCGATACGCACCGGCTCATCGTCGTAGCAAAACCCGCATAAACCGCTCATTCCGGCGATATTCCGCAGCGTTTGATCATTAGGAGGAACACGATGCGCGACATGACAGCTCAGCCAGGAAGCCAACGGGCAACCGAGTTGGCATCGAAGTTGGAGCGTCTCAACGATGAATTGATCGCGATCGCCGAGCACCTCTCCGAGGCGCAGTGGAACGCGCGCTCGGTTGAAGAAGGCTGGCCGATCGGCGCGGTTGTGGAGCATGTCGCGAACGCGTTTCCATCGTTCGCTCGAACAATCGCTGGGATCGCGGGCGGGGAGACGTTTCCGGTCACCTGGGAGATGCTGGCGACTGCGAATGCCAAACAGGTCGCGACCTACGAAGATGGGCATCAAGATGAGACGGTTGCCAGCTTGCGCCAAAATTCCGCCGAACTCGTCGGTTACATCAAGAGCCTGACGGACGCTCAGTTGGATGCGATCGGGCATATCCATCTGCTGGGTCATGAGCCGGTAACTACGGCTCGGGTGATCGAAGATCTGGTCATTCGCCACACCGATACGCATATGGCGAGTATTCGTGAAAGCATCGGCCTCCCGGCAGCGCCGGCCGCTACCGCTTGAGCTGAGCCTGCCTCCTCAATGTCCTTCTCCCGGCACCGCTCGACGTCCGACGCGGGAGATGTTCAGCCGCCTCCATGCGCGTTACTATGACGCCATCTGCTGACGATGATGGGAATGGAGGCTGAGCCGTGCCTACGAGAAGTGAATGGATCATCGATAAGACGGAAGCGGTGGCGCGCGACGGCATGGTCGCCGCCATGCAGCCGCTGGCCGCCGAAGCAGGCGCCGAAATGCTGCGGCGCGGCGGCAGCGCGATCGACGCGGCGGTGGCGACCGCTTTCGCGGTCGGGGTGGTTGAGCCGTTCATGAGCGGCGTCGGCGGCATCGCCTTCATGGTCTACCGCGACGCGGCCACCGGCGAGATGATCTGCTTCGACGGCAGCACCGTTCTGCCGCGAGCCATCCGGCCTGAGATGTTCGAAGTGCTCTCGGATGGCGGCGCCTCGGGAATGTATGGCTGGCCGGCGACCAAGAATGACGCCAACAACACCGGCTGGCTGGCCCCGGGGGTGCCGGGCACGCCCCATCTGCTCGGCGAGGCGCACAGGCGTTATGGACGACTCCCCTGGAAAAAGGTGCTGCAACCGGCGATCAAGCTGGCGCGCGACGGCTTCGAGGTCAATCACTACGTCGCCATGTCGATCGCGGCCGATTACGAGAACCTGCATCGCTTCCCGGAATCGAAACGCACCTTCTTCAAGCCGAGTGGCGCGCCGCCATCGCCTTCGGTCGGCGGGCGTGGTGATCTGCTCGTCCAGAGCGATCTGGCGCGCACCCTGACGCTGATCGCCGAACAGGGGCCCGACGTCGTCTACCACGGCGAAGTCGCGCGACTCATCGCCGAGGATATGCGGCGCAACGGTGGACTGATCACCGAAGAGGATCTGGCGGCGCATCAGACGCGGTTGTTCACGCCGGGAAGCATCGATTATCGCGGCTACCAGGTGCTCGGCCAGTTGATTTGTAGTGGCTATCCGTCGGTCGCCGAGGCGTTGCAGATTCTCGGCGGCTTCGATCTCGCCGGTCTCGGTTATCAATCGACCGAAGCGGTGCATCTCATCACGGAGGCGCTCCGGCGAGGACTGGTCGACCGGCTCTCGTTCCTCGGCGACCCGGATTTGATGCCGGTTCCGCTCAAGGGCGCCGTTTCCTCCGGTTACGCCGAGGTGCGCCGCGGCACGATCGATCCGCAGCATGCCACGCCAAATGAAGGTCCGGGCGATCCGTGGCCGTTCGAGGAAGGTCGGGAGGCGGTCTATCCCGAGCGAAGTGGCGTGACCGGCGAAGGCCAGACGACGCACATCTCGGTGATCGACCGCGATCGCAATATCGTCTCACTTACCTCGACGCTTGGTGCCGCCTTCGGTTCGGGTGTGGTCATCAAGGGGACCGGCATCACGCTCAACAACGCCACGACCTGGTTCGACCCGCGTCCCGGCGCCGTCACCTCGATTGGTCCCGGCAAGCGCGTCATGTCGGCGGCGACACCGGTGATCGTGCTGCGCGACGGCAAGCCGTTCGCGGCGGTCGGTTCGCCGGGTGGACGACGCGTCATGTCGGCCGTCTATCAGATCATCGTCAACCTGATCGATTTCAAGATGGGTATGCAGGCCGCGATTTCGGCGCCGCGCGTGCATAGCGAAGGCCCGGCAACCGAGATCTCGACGCGCTTCCCGGCCGAAGTCATCGATGGTCTGGAAGCGATCGGACACCAGATCGTGCGCCGCGAAGAGTCTCTCTCTTCCAGCTTCTTCGCCCGCCCCAATGGCGTCATGATCGATCCGGACAGCGGCAACCTGCGCGCCGGGGTCTTCCCGTTCACCCCGGCGACCGCGATCGGAGTGTAATCGGAGGGGAGCGGCGGCCCTCACCCCGGCCGCTCCCGGTTACGCCATCGACTCGAACACGATGTCCTGGGCGCCTTCCCAGACGACGAGGCGTCCGAGTTCGGGGAGCTGGTCGCGGCCGTCGACGAGGGTCAGGAAGTGGTTGCCGGAAAGTTGGCCCATCTTGCTGCCGAAGTTGGTTGAGCCATAGGGGAAGAGAATCTCGGTCTCGCTGAATCCGCCAGGGTAGAGCAGGATGTCGCCGCGCGACGGATAGCAGGTGTTGTTCTCGAAGCCGAGTCCGAGATTGAGGTCACCGAGCGGGATCCAGGCCGCTTCGCCGCTCCAACGAGCCTGGATGATCTTGTTCTTAAACGGCAACTGCGCGCGGAAGGCGGCGCAGGTTTTCGGTGCCGCTTCGTCTTCCCAGCGCGCGGTGAAGGTTAGCGGTCCAACGGTAATGCGAATGAGACTCACGAAAACTCCCCTTCTGTCTGGCTGCGTCACGCAATTCGTCGCATTATAAAGGGACATCGTCGCCGTGCGCTTGAAAGGAGACTCCGAAGATGGACGACCGATTGCTTCGTGGGCAACTGCTCAGCCTGTTACGCAGCGAGAACGCCCATATGTCGTTCGATGAGGCGATCGCCGATTTCCCGATGGATCAGATCAACACCCGTATCCCGAACGGCAGTTACACGCCCTGGCACATTCTCGAGCATCTACGTCTGACACAACGCGACATCCTCATCTTCATGACCGATCCGAATTACAAAGAGCCGAAGTGGCCGGACGACTACTGGCCGGCCAAGGACGCGGACGCGACGCCGGCCGAATGGGACGAGACGATCGCGGGCTTCCGTGCCGATCTGGCAGAACTCGAACGACTCGTACAGGACGAGAACTTCGATCTGGAAAAGGCGGTCCCGTGGGGTAACGGGCAGACGCACGTCCGCGAGTTCATGCTGGTGGCGGATCACAATGCCTACCACGTCGGTGAGTTCGGCGTGTTGCGTCAGGTGATGCAGACGTGGCCGGCCGGACACAACGAATGAGGAGGTCGCGCACGTCCAATTGTCATTATAAGGCCGCCGCCGAAGAGTCTCTTTCCCGTTTTCCACTCGTTTCGCTGTGGGGAACGCAGGAGGGGATCCGCGCGCAGGTACCCCTCACTGCGGTACAGGATGATGCAAAGCCCGGTTCCGACTGACGATGGTGATGGCGATAGAGAGGTCTGGTCATGTCGACGCCCTGTTTCGCGGCTGAGTTGGTGACGTTTGATATCGGGGGCACCTTGCTCACCTTTCGGCCCGATCAGCTGCAGGAGTGGTGCGTGGTGCTCTCTGAGGTTGGCGTGAACGTCGAGACGGGGCGGATCGAGGCGGCGCTGGCCGGGGCACGACCGCGGGCCGCCGCGCACCGGCGGGCAGCGGTTGGCGCCGATCACCGGGTGAGCGTCGAGGCAGGTGAGGCGCGGCGGCGACGCTTTATCGTCGATGTGTTGCGCGACGCCGGCGTGAGCGACGCCGATCTGCCACGCGCTGAGGCGGCGATGAAGGCTGCGTTCGACTCGCCGCGCATGTACGTCGCCTTCGACGATGCCTTGCCGGTGTTGCGCGAACTCTGGCTACGCGGACTGAAGCTGGCGGCGGTTTCGAACACCTGGCCCGCCATGCCAAAGATTCTGATGGCGCTCGGCTTCGACGAATACCTCGGCTACTGGGTCGTGTCGGAGTTTCTCGGCGTCGAGAAACCGGCGCCGGCGATCTTCGAGCGCGCGCTCGCTATTGCCGGTGCCGAGCCGGGGCGCGCGATTCACGTCGGCGACGATCTGGCAACCGACGTCGAGGGCGCGCTTGGGGTCGGTATGCGCGCGGTGCTGCTCGATCGAAGCGGCCGGGCGCAGCCCGATGGACGGGCACCGGTCATCCAGCGCCTCGATGAGCTGCTCACAATCGTTGAATGATCATTCGGTGAACAATGAGGAGGGGCCGTCGCCGTCGCGACGACCCCTCTTCGTGAGAAGCGCACCGTTCGTGGGGGGACTCCGGCGAACGGTGACGAGGACTGGGGACTCTGTGTAATGCACGCCGCCGATTAGTATGGCGGCGTACCGTAAAGCAAGATATACGAGCGGATCGCCATGATGTTCGAGACGTACTGTTGAGTCTCGGCGAGCATCCCGATCGAAGCCAGACTACCTGGTCCCTGATAGTAGGCCGCGACACCGAGTTGCACCGAACCGGTATTGTTGATCAGGTAGCGCAGGAAGGCGACACCTGCTTCGATGTTGTCGTTCACATTTCCCGAAACATCGAGCGGCCGTCCGACGACATCAGCCGCGAGCCAGTCCGCCGTGCTCGGCAGAATCTGCATCACTCCGATCGCACCGGCCGAACTGACGACGCCCTGCCGCCAGCCGCTTTCCTGCCAGGCGAGCGCCTGGACCAGCACCGGGTCGATACCGTATGCCTGGGCGTACTGCGTCAGCAATGTCGGGATGTCCGCCGATGCCGCCGGGGTGTAGCTGACCTGCGTCGTCGTTGTCGAGGACGACGATGGCTCGCTTGATGTTCCGCCCGGCAGATTCAGCGATTCGCCGACGAAGATCAGATTTGGATTGACGATATCGGGGTTCGCGGCGATCAGCTGCTGCACCGTCGTGCGCTGCATGGTCGCGATCGAGGTGAGTGATTCACCCGGCTGAATCGTGTGTGTGCCGCGGGCCGGCGGGCCGGCGGGCGGTGCCTGTCCCGGTACCGTCAGCGACTCACCGGCGTAGATGATATCGATATTGACGATGTGATTCTGTTCCGCCAGGACATTGAGCGGCACGCCATACGCCAGCGCGATTTCGCTCAACGTTTCCCCCGGCTCGACGACGTGTGATTCGGCTGCGACTGGTGCGAGCGCGAGACTCCAAAAGAGCACGGCGCTCGTCATGAGAGCGGCAGTCTGCCGCCAGCGTCGTCCCACAATAATCATTCCCTGACTCCCAAACCAATTGCCCATCCAACGTGCGGGCGCCACCGTCCGTACGTAGAGTACGTTCGCAGTGTACATACCCAGCAGGCTTCAGTCAAACTTTGCCAATTTGGCATAGTGACATCATGACACAGTGAGATCGTCACGCGGTGGAGTGTCCGTACACGAATCGTGATGCTCACGCGGATAACTGGAGCAGGTGCGATCTGGGCGGATGCGGTTAGAGAGGGGTCCTATGTGGCAGAGAGTCAAGGTAGCCAAGATGGACTGTGGATCGCGGGACGAATGGTGAACGGACGCCTGGCTTTCTCGTGCAGAGACGCAGTTACGCGCCTCATCCCGTGCTGTCGAAAAGCGGTTACCTGCTCGCGGCAGCGCGGGATGACGCGGATATTTGCTTCAACTAACCAAAGCGATCGGGGCTGAACGGAGCGAGCAGTGGGTCAGTCTCGCCGGTAAGAATCGACTCGGCGAGCAGCTTCCCGAGGAGCGCTCCGAGGGTGACGCCGCTATGCGTGACGGCTTCGAAGTAGCCGGGAATCGTGCTGACCGCTCCGGCGCAAGTGCGGCCATCTTGTGGGTAAGGGCGAACGCCGATGCGCGCGTCAACCACACGCGCGTTCTCGAAGCCATCGATCACGTCGTGCGCGCGCGTGAAGAGCTCCGTGACCAACGGATCGTCGAGGACGATCTGACGGCGCTCGCCGAGTTGGTGATCGGCGTCGTCGTGATGCAGCAACACGAAACCGGCGCCGTCCGGGCGCAGATGGATCTCGGGCGTATGGACGACGCGGCTGACCGGCGTCGGTGAGACCGCGACGCGTACGAGAAGTCCGGTCGTCGGCGCCAGCGGCAACGTCCGTCCGACGAGCGCGGCAACCTTATCCGCTCCGGTCCCGGCGGCGTTCACTACGGCGTCGATCGGCACCCGTCCGACGTGCCCGAGCGTCATGGCGACGACCCGCCCGGCATCCCGTTCAATCGCCTCCAGCGTCGTGCCGAAGTGCGTTTGGACACCGAGAGCGCGAGCGCGTTCGACCATCGAAGAAGCAAGCAGGGGTGCGTCGATCCAGCATTCTTCCGGGAAATAGGCGAGCTGCACATCGGGATTGGCGAAACGGACATGTGGTTCCAGCGTCTCGTGCGCCTCGGCCGCCGAGCGGATCTCGGCGACATATCCCCAGGATTGAAGCCGGGCAACGCGCTCCTGCAGTTCGGATTCGTCATCCTGCCAGACGAGGTTTCCTCCCTCATGGAGCCAGGGTGCGGCGCCGAGTTCGTCACGGAGCGCTTGATGCGCGCGCATGCCGGCGAAATTGAGCTCGAAGTAGTCGCGCGGGAGTTTCAGATTGGCGTTGGTCCAGGCGAAGCTCGATCCACTTGTGCCGCGCCCCGGATCGCCCCGGTCGACGAGGATAACGCTGGCACCAGACTGCGCCAGGCGAAAAGCGACTGAGGCACCAACAACCCCGGCACCGATGACGGCAACAGTCGGCATGCTGCTTTCTCCGATCTCTGGCAATCGTCAGATGCTGGGTCGCACCCTCGGATCGCATGCAGGCCGGACGTCCGCCCGGCTCGCAGGCAGTCTAGCATAGCGGGTCGGTATCGCTAGACCGTTCGCAGCGTCGGATCGAGGACGTCGCGCAGCCAATCGCCGACCATATTGATCCCCAAAACGGCGACCATGATCGCGAGGCCGGGGAAGGTGATGACCCACCAGGCATTGTAGATGTAGAGCCGTCCGTCGTTGACCATCGAACCCCAGGTTGGAATCGATGGATTGACCCCGAGACCAAGGAAGCTGAGGGCCGCTTCGGTGAGGAGAACGAACGCGACCTGTAAGGTGGCCAGAACGATGACGGAGGCCGCCACGTTCGGCAGGATGTGCTTCAGCAGAATACGACCGCTGGATGCGCCGGCGACGCGGGCCGCATCGACATATTGGTTTTGTTTGACGGACAGCGCCTGGCCTCGGACGAGCCGTGCGTATTGCACCCAGCCGGTGACGACCAGGACGAGAATCAGGTTCAGCAGTCCGGCCCCAAGCACGGCGATGATCGTAATCGCAAGCAAGATGAACGGGAAGGCGAGAAAGAGATCGGCAATGCGCATGATGATCTCTTCGATCCACGATTCGAAGTACCCAGCCAGGAGCCCGAGCAGGATGCCGAAGAACGACGCGAGAATCGTGACGGACAGGCCGATGAAGAGGGAGATGCGCGCGCCGTAGATCAAGCGGCTGAGCAGATCGCGGCCGACCGGGTCGGTACCGAGCAGGTGCGACGTCGAACCGTTTGACTCCCAGGCGGGCGGCGTGTTCCGTTCGCGCAAGCTCGTTTTGTTTGGGTTATCGGGCGCGAGCACCGGTGCGCCGATGGCCGAGATCACCATCAGCAAGATGATGATACCGCCGAAAAGCGCCGAGGGATCGGTGAGAAAGCGGCCCCACCAGCGATAACGCCAGGCGCGCGCTTTGCCGCGCGCCTTCAGCAGGGCGTTGTCGCGGGGTAGAGCGGTCACGTTCGGTTCCCTTCGAATCGAGCGGTCATGAATACTGAATCCGTGGGTCGAGGAAGCCATAGAGCAGGTCGACCGCGAGGTTCGCGAGGATCAGGATGCTGGCGAGCACGGTCACCGATGCCTGCACGACGGGATAATCGCGCGCGTTGATCGAGTCGATCACGAGCCGTCCGACACCCGGCCAGGAGAAGACGACTTCGACGATGACGGCGCCGCCGAGCAAAAAGCCGATCTGCAAACCGGCCAGTGTCACGACGGGAATGAGCGCATTTCTCATCGCGTGCCGGAGCAGTATTTTTGACTCCCGTAAACCCTTGGCGCGTGCGGTTCGAACATAGTCGGCCTGCAGGACATCGATCATGCTGGAGCGGAGCAGGCGTGTCAGCGTGCCCGCGAAGACGACACCCAGCGTCACCGCCGGCATCACCAGCGCCTCCAGGCTCTGCTGTAAACCCTCGCCGCGGCCCGATACCGGTAGCCACTTCAGGCGTACACCGAAAAGCAGTATCAGCATCAGGCCGAGCCAGAAGTTGGGGATCGAGACACCCAGGAGGCTGATAAGTCGGCTGAAAAAATCGACAATGCCTCCGCGCCGTGCGGCGGAGATAATGCCGGTCGGCACGGCGATCAGCAGGGCGAAGATGTACGCGGCGATCGCGAGCTCCAGCGTGGCGCCCATACGCGACATGACCTCACGGAACGCCGGTGTTTTCAGGCGGAGCGACGTGCCGAAGTCGCCGCGCACAGCATGGGTGACGAAGCTGATGTACTGCTGATAGAGCGGCTCATCGAGATGCATCGAGTGCCGCAGCGCCGCGATATCCTCTTTGGTCGGGTTCCCCTGTGCCAGCAGGAGCTGAGCGGGATCACCAGAGAGTCGTAAGGCGATGAAAACAATGAGCGTGACACCCCAGAGGACCAGAATCGAGTACAGCAAGCGGCGGATGATATACCGCGTCATCTCCCGGCGGGCTACCCTTCGTGCTGGTGGGGATGATTTTCATCCCCACCACTGACGATCGAAACTCAGCCGATCAACGGCTAGCTCTTGATCCAGGGACCAACCCACCAGAGTCGTTCGTCCGGCGGGATCGAGAAGTTCTGGACCTTGTTGCTGACGCCCCAGATGTAGGTGTTCTGATAGAGCGCCACGTCGACATAGTCGTCGTAGATCATCTTGTTCGCCTGCTTGGCGACCTCGAGCCGCTTCGCTTGATCGAGCGTGCCGCGCTCCTCATCGAGCAGCTTGTCGAGATCGGGGTTCGAATAGCTCGGATTGTACGACTGCTTGGTGTAGTACATCGAGTAGTACGTATTGTCATAATCGAGCGTCCAGCCGCCCCAACCGAACGGCACGATATTGCCGAGTTTCCCGGCGACATAGTCATCGTAGTAGGTCGCCGAGTCGTGCAGTTGTACGTCGACATCGAAACCGACGGAGTTGAGCATATCCTTGACGGCGTCGGACATCTCCTTGGCCTGCGTGTCGGAGCCGATGACGTCGTAGGTGAGCTTGACCGGCGTTGAGATGCCCGCATCGCTCAGAGCCTTCTTCGCCTTGTCAGGATCGTATGCGTATGGCGCGATCTCCTCGTAGCCGAAAGAGAACGGGCTTTGCCAGACGCCGACCGCCTTGGCATAACCGCCGAGGATGGTCGAGATGATCGTGTCGAGGTCGATGGCGTGGGCGATCGCCATGCGCACGTTCTTGTTGTCGGTCGGTGCCTTGGAACAATCGAGCCGCAAGCCGGAAACGGTCGGCACGCCGATATCGACGACTGAGAGATTCGGATTTCCCTTGGCGGCGTCGGCCTGACTGACATTGAGCGTCAGGACATCGATCGATCCGGCAAGAAACTCTGACAGACGCGTGTTGTCATCGGGGATGATGCGGTAGGTCAGTTTCTGGATGAGCGGCTTCTGCTTACCCCAGTAGCCATCCCAGGCTTCAAGTGTGAGATGGTCGTCCTTCTTATATTCCGTTGTCTTATATGGACCGGTACCGGGCGACGTGACCGTGCTGAATTTCTGATCGTCCTTGATGGCATCCACCGGGACGATCAGCCCGCCGTAACCGGCGAGTTTGGTAATCATCACCGGGTCGACCGCGTTGAAATGGAAGCGAACGGTCTGGTCGTCTACCACCTCGACCGAGTCGATCGCCGTGTAGTTGAACGTTTGCGGCGATTTACTGGCGGGATCGAGGAGACGTGTGAAGGTCGCCTTAACGCTGTCGGCCGTGAATTTTTTGCCGTCGTGGAAGGGAATGCCGGGTTTTAGCTTCATTTTCAGCGTCTTGTCGTCGCTGTAATT
>ERZ778018.2427-NODE-2427-length-11951-cov-4.519755_pt1 | contig 11951 bp, 8 predicted proteins | sample MGYA00375748_ERZ778018 | MGnify/ENA primary metagenome ERZ778018 (study PRJEB29350, sample SAMN05509839) | bioreactor metagenome | biome: bioreactor; material: wastewater | place: South Africa: University of Cape Town | collected 2014-04-22 ... | reverse complement strand
TCATCGCCCAGACGCTGGCTATGGAAGGCGCCTTTGCCTTCTTCCTGGAGTCGGCCTTCGTCGGGCTGCTCCTCTTCGGTGAACAGCGCTTCGGCCAGAAGGTGCACTGGTTCGCGGCGGTCATGGTCTGGCTCGGCACCTGGGCCTCCGGCTTTTTCATCATCGCCAGCAACGCCTGGATGCAGCACCCCGTCGGCTACACACCGTTGCCGGATGGCAGCGGCGTCAAGATCTCCGATTACTGGGCGGTGCTCTTCAACTCCTGGATCTTCCCGCAGTATTTGCACACGATGGGTGGCGCAGTCGTCACCGGCGCGTTCGTCATGGCCGGGCTGGGTGCCTATTACATGCTCCTGAACCGGCATGTCGATTACGGCCGGCTCTTTGTCAAGGTCGGGGTGATTGTCGGCGTTATCGCCAGCCTGTTGCAGCTCTATCCGAGCGGCGATCTGGAAGGCTCGCAGGTCGCGCGGCATCAGCCGACCAAGCTGGCGGCAATGGAAGGGCTCTTTCAGACAACCGCGGGTGCGGACATCGTGATCATCGGTCAGCCCGACACGGAAAAACAGACGATGGACAACGCCATCTCGATCCCGCGGGCGCTCAGTTTTCTGACCTATCGCCGTTGGACCGCGACCGTCCACGGACTCAATGACTTCCCGCGCGATGCCTGGCCCGATAGCATTCCGTTGCTCTACTACAGCTATCACATCATGGTCGGACTCGGAACGATTTTCATCGCGATCATGGCGCTGGCCGCCCTCTTCCTCTGGCGACGCAAACTTTGGAGTACGCGTTGGATGCTCTGGCTTCTAATGCTGGCCGTTCCATTTCCTTTTATCGCCAACACGGCCGGCTGGTTTACAACCGAACTGGGGCGTCAGCCGTGGATCATCTATGACGTGCTGCACACGCGCGACGGCGTATCGACGACCGTCTCGTCCGGCAACATCCTTTTCACGCTGATCGGCTTCGCCGGGATGTATCTCATTATGGGCCTGCTCTATATCGTGCTGATGGTCCAGGCGGCGATTGAGGGACCGGAAGCGCACGAAGACGACTCGGATGCGCTGATGAGCCTGGCCGGATAGGGGAAGCGATGCCGACACTCTGGTTCGTGCTGGTCGGATTCATGCTCTCGATGTATGTCCTGCTCGACGGCTTTGATCTCGGCGCCGGTGCCATTCATCTGTTTGCGGCCAAGAACAGTGACGAGCGGCGCATGATCCTGCAAGCGATCGGGCCGGTCTGGGATGGCAACGAGGTCTGGCTCGTCGCGGCCGGCGGGACGCTCTTCTTCACCTTCCCGTTGCTCTATTCGTCGAGTTTCAGCGGCTTCTATCTGCCGTTGATCTTCGTCCTCTGGCTGCTGATGATGCGCGGACTCTCGATCGAACTGCGATCGCACCTCGACAACCCGATCTGGTCGTCGTTTTGGGATGGCCTCTTCTTCCTCGGCAGCACGTTGCTGGCGATCTTCTTCGGTGCCGCTATCGCCAATGTCGTCCGTGGCGTGCCGCTCGATGCCAACGGCTACTTCTTCGAACCGCTTTGGACGGACTTCGATCCGCGCAGCCGCACGCCCGGCATTCTCGACTGGTACACGGTTTTGATCGGACTGCTGGCGCTCGCCACGCTCGTGCTCCACGGTTCCAACTTCATCAGCGTCAAGACCGAAGGCGAGCTCAACGCACGCTCGCGGGCTATCGCCCGTAGGGCGTGGGTGGCGACGCTCGTGCTGGCGCTGGTTGCCACGCCGGTAACGCTCTGGCTGCGCCGTTCGATGCTCGATCGCTTCGACAGCCATTTGTGGGGCTATATCCTGCCGCTTCTGGCGATTGCCGGACTGCTCGGATCGGGCTATTTCAATCTGAAAGAGCGCGATGGCTGGAGCCTGATCGGCTCGGGTCTCTTCATCGTGGCCATGCTCGGCAGCACCGCCTTTGGTCTCTATCCCTACGTGCTCCCGGCGGTCGATGAAGTGAACAGCTTGACGGTGCACAATGCCTCGGCCCCACATTACGGACTGGTTGTCGGACTGATCTGGTGGATTATCGGCATGATCCTGGCGGCCATCTACTTCGTGCTGATCTACCGCATGTTCCGCGGCAAGGCGCAGCTGTCCGGCGAGGGGTATTGACGATGCTGATTTCTGCTCAGGGGGGCGCAGGATGACCGGGTTGGGAAGGGTATTGAGCGGCCGTTCGTTGCCGTTGGTGGCCGGCTGTGATTGACTGGCAAAGGCGCCGCGCGATGGCGTGCTAGCGGCAGGGGATGGGATCGTTCCAGAACAGCATGAACAAACGACTGAGGCGTGAGTTAGCGCCGTTTCGCACCTTCCTCGTTGCCACCATCGCGTTCGGGTCACTGGCAACCGTCGCTACCATCCTGCAATGGGCCCTCTTCGCGCGCATCGTTGATCGGGTGTTCCTGAAGCAACAGACCCTGGCGCAGGTCGGGACGCTGCTGGCGGCGTTGCTGCTCGCGATCCTCGCGCGAGTGGCGCTTATCTGGCTGCGATCCCTGGTGGCGCAAGAGACCGCGCTGCGCGCCAAGGCGGACCTGCGCGACCGTTTTTTTCAACAGTTGATGCGACTCGGGCCGAGCTATTTGCGCGACCAGCGAACCGGCGAACTGGTCAGTACCGCGACCGACGGAATCGAACGGCTCGATCCCTATTTCGCGCGCTACCTGCCGCAAACCATTATGAGCGTGCTGACGCCGCTGTTGATTGTCGCCTGTATCTTCCCGATCGACTGGATCAGCGGCGCGATCATGCTTGGGACGGCGCCGGTCATCCCGATCCTGATGATCGTGGTCGGCAGCTTTTCCGAGAAACAAATGAAGCGCCAGTGGCTGGCGCTGTCGCGCATGAGCGCCTATTTCCTCGATGTGCTGCAAGGGCTGCCCACGCTGAAGCTGCTCGGCCGGAGTCGGGGTGAAGCTGAGCGCGTCGCGAAGGTCAGTGATGAGTATCGCGTGCGCACGATGAAGGTGCTGCGCTACGCCTTCCTCTCGGGACTGGCGCTTGAATTCATGACGATGGCCGCGATCGCGCTGATCGCCGTCATGCTCGGCGTTCGGTTGCTGTCGGATAACATCTCGTTCGTGTCGGCGTTCTTTGTTCTCCTGCTGGTGCCCGAGTTCTACCGCCCGCTGCGCGATCTCGGTGCCGACCGCCATGCGGCTATGGAAGGGAAGAGCGCTGCCGAACGGATCTTCGCGATTCTCGACGAGCCGCTGCCGGTGCGCCTTCCCGAGCATCCGGCCAGGCTGAGCGCCGGATCGGTGGCGATCGAACTGAGTAGCGTCTGCTTCCGGTATCCCGAGGCGGAGCAGCCGGCGGTGGCCGATGTTAGCCTGCGGCTGGAGCCGGGAACGCGTACCGCGCTGGTCGGGGCGAGTGGTTCGGGTAAGAGCACGATTGTCAATCTGCTGCTGCGCTTTCTCGATCCCAGCGAAGGGCATATTTCGGCGAACGGCATCCCGCTCAGCGAATTGTCGCTTGATCTCTGGCGGGAACAGGTGGCGCTGGTGCCGCAGCGACCGTATCTCTTCTACGGCAACGTGCTCGACAACATTCGATTGGCGCGGCCCGACGCGACCGATGACGAGGTGCGAAGGGCCGCCGAACTGGCGGGCGCGGCCGAGTTTATCGCAACGCTGAGCGATGGTTATGCGACGCAACTCGGCGAGCAAGGCGCGCGGCTTAGCCAGGGCCAGTCGCAACGGCTGGCGTTGGCGCGCGCGTTTCTCAAAGACGCGCCCTTCGTCGTGCTCGACGAGCCGACCTCCAGTCTCGATCCGGAGAGCGAAGAGCGCATTCGTCTTTCGCTCGACCAGTTGTCGCTCGGTCGGACGGTGCTGGTCGTGGCGCATCGCTTGAAGACGGTCTATACGGCCGACCGGATCGCCGTGCTTGATCACGGGCGATTGGTCGAGTATGGCTCGCATGACGAGCTGCTGGCGCGTGGTGGGCATTATGCGGCGCTGGCCGGTGCCTACAGTTTGGCGGCCGCTGATTGAAGACGACGACGCGGCTGCTCGGCTTCCTCGCGCCTTATCGTTGGTGGATCGCGCTGGCCGTTTTCTTCGGCGTGCTCACCGTCGCGACCAACACCGGTCTGCTGGCGACGGCGGCCTATCTGATCTCGGCTGCCGCGTTGCACCCGCTCCTGATCGAGCTGACGGCCGCCATTTACCTCGTACGCATCTTCGGTATCTCGCGCGCCTTCGTGCGCTACGCCGAGCGGATCGTTTCGCACGACGTCACCTTCCGCCTGCTCGGGAACCTGCGCGCGCAACTCTACACTCGCCTGGAGCCACTGGCGCCAGCACGCCTGGCGGCCTACCGGAGCGGCGATCTGCTGGCGCGCATGATTCGCGATATCGACGACCTGCAAAACCTCTTTCAGCAGGTCGCCGGGCCGGTACTCATCGCGGTCACCAGCGCGGTTGTGATGGTCGTCGCCTTTAGTCTCTTCAGCCCGTTGCTGGCGGTCGTCGGGCTCGCATTTCTCGTCGTCACCGGCGCCGGCGTACCGCTGCTGGCGCGCTCACTGGGGCGGGAGGCCGGTCGTCGTGAACTGGTGGTGCGCGCCGAATTGAACGCGCAGTTGATCGACGGAGTGCAGGGCGTGCAAGACCTGCTGGCACTTGGTCGAGCCGGCGACCAGCGGCAGCGCATCGCGACCTTGAGCACGGAATTGAGCGGCCTGCAGCGACGCATGGCAAGCATCACCGGCCTCGAGCAGGCGCTCAGCGATCTTGGGACGAGCCTGGCGCTCTGGACAATCCTGCTCCTGGCGATCCCGCTGGTCGGCGATGGGACGATTCGCGGAGTGTACCTGGCAACGCTTGGTCTCATCATGCTTGGGAGTTTCGAAGCGGTGCGGCCGCTCGGACGCGCGTTCCAGTTTCTGGGGCGGACGCTATCGGCCGGCGAGCGCGTTTTTGAAATCGTCGATGCCGAGCCGGAGATCGTTGATCCCGCGACGCCGCGCACAGCACCGGTCCGGGCCTCGCTGAGCTTCGACGACGTCTCGTTCGCCTATGGGCCGGACGAGACGTTGGTGCTCGATCATGTCAGCCTTGAATTGCCACCGGGCAAGCATCTCGCCGTCGTTGGGCCGAGTGGTGCTGGGAAGAGTACGATCGCCAATCTGATCGTCCGCTTCTGGGATCCGACCAGCGGCACGATTCGCCTGGGTGAGCACGATCTGCGCGACTTTGCCCAGGAGGATCTGCGAGCACATGTTGGCCTTGTCAGCCAGAATACGCGCCTCTTCACCAACACCCTGCGCGCCAATCTGCGTCTGGCGAAGCTGGATGCGACCGACGACGAACTCCATGCCGCCCTGCATCGTGCCCAACTCGGTGACCTCCTCGCCCGGCTACCGGAGGGACTGGATACCTGGATCGGTGAACAGGGGCTGCGTTTCTCGGGTGGCGAGCGCCAGCGGCTCGCCATCGCCCGTCTGCTCCTCAAAGACGCGCCACTCATTATCCTCGACGAGCCGACCGCCAACCTCGATCCGCTTACCGAACGCGATCTCCTCGCTACCCTCCTCGATCTCTTCCACGGTCGCTCGCTGCTCCTCATCACGCACCGGCTGGTGCGGCTGGAACAGCTGGACGAAATCCTCGTGCTCGACCACGGCCGCATCATCGAACGCGGCACGCACCGCGCGCTCACACAATCGGATGGGCTGTACCAGCGGATGCTCGAGGTGCAGGACGAGGTGTTCGCGGTCGGGTGAGCGGGAAGTCACGAGCGTTTGAACGCACCGTTATTGTGATGGCGGGTTGAAACCGCGAGGTGCGAATCAGCGTCATCGTTCGATGATGCGGCCGGAGAGTATGACTGGCCGGAGATCTTACAGCTCTCCGTGTCGGTTAAGTCGCTCCATGGACCGTGCGGTTTGCCTTCCCTGCGCTGCGCAAGCACCGTACAATCGACGGTTGGGCGGATGGGCCGTGAAGCAGGGGATCGGGGAGGCATGGCGGTTACTGAGCAGCGAGCGATTACGGTTGATGACGGCGCGCGAATCGCGTACGAGGTGCGGGCCGATCGGCCGGGAGAACTGCCGATTCTGGCGCTGCATGGCGTGCTGGTCGGAACGTCGAACTGGATTCATCAGATGCTCCGGCTGCCCCAGTTCCACTGGATCGCTCCGTCGATTCGTGGACATGGCGAAAGCTCCCCGCCGGGAGCGCATCCGAGCATCGAGCGGGCGGCCCTCGACGCGCTGGCGGTGCTCGATGCCGAAGGAATCGAGCGTGCCGTCGTTATCGGCAACTCGCTCGGCGCGACGGTAAGCCTGGCACTTGCCCTCCTGAATCCGGAACGGGTGCGTGCCTTGCTTCTGGCCGAGCCATCGATCCCGCAACTCCTTCCCGACAATGGCGGCGACCGGCTGACATCGTCGGCCGAGCGGGCACGGCCACTGCTGGCCAACGGTCAGATTGATGATGCGCTCGACATTTTCCTGACTCCGCGGGTTGGGGCCGACTGGCGTCAGAAAGTTGGACGGCGACGTCTCGCTGAATGGCGCCAGAACGTTCTGTCGACGCCCGCCTGGTTCGAGGCGGTCGCGGAGTTCAATCCGGGCCCCGGTCCACTGGCCGCGCTCGATGTGCCTACCCTGCTTGTCTACGGTGCCAACACGCAGTCGGTATATCGCGAACTGACGATGGCCGTGGCCGATGCCGTACCGGCCGCCGAGCTCGCGGTGGTGCCTGATGCCGGGCACGGCTCGCCCGCCGATAACCCCGAAGCGTTCAACGCGCTACTGGTCGAGTTTCTCAGCAGCCTCGGGCTGGCGTAGGACGACTTCCTCGCGCAGAAGTTGTCATTCTGAGCGAAGCGAAGGATCCCTCTCGTGTTTCCCTTAGTGCGATGCTCGGGAAACAGGACGGAGATCCATCACTGCGGTTCAGGATGACAACAGCGGCGCATCTGCGGAAGGAAACTAGAACAGCCGGAGCGACAGCCAGAGGCCACAGACGGCGCTGAACAGAATGAGCGGCGTCGCGACGATGCCGAGGCGTAGGTACTGGCGTGCCGTGATCGACAGCCCACGTCCCTGGACGATGCTCAGCCAGATCAGTGTGGCGAGCGAGCCGGTGATCGTCAGGTTCGGCCCGATGTTGGTGCCGAGCAGAGCGGCGTAACCGGTAGCCGGATGCATCGTACCCGCCTCCAGCGCCGGTCGGAGTGCGCTGCTCGCGACAATCGTCATCGGGATGTTGTTGATCAGGTTTGCGCCGAGTGTGCTGCCGAGCGCGAGACTGAGCAGTTGGAAAAACGAATCGCCCGGTGCCAGCGCGTGGAGTGCATCGGTGAAAAGCCCGGCGAGCAACGTATTCTCGACCGCCTGCACCACCAGAAAGAGCCCGAGCACCAGCACGATCAGGTCCCAGGAGACCGCGCGGAGCGTCGCGCTGATGGGTGCCCAGCCGCGCGCCCGCGTCACGACCAAAAGTACGATCCCGCCCGCCAGCGCGATCGGCCCGATTGGGACGTGCACGATGGATGCGGCGAAAATCGCCACCAGGACGAAGACGAGCGCCACGACCGAGAGCCGGAAGAAGGCACGATTGGCCGGACGAAACGGTTCGGGCGACGGTGCGTAGTGGCCGATCAGTTCGAAGCGAAAGATGTAGCTGAAAAGCGCCGCGTTCGTGGCGACCGCCGCGACCGCCGGGATGAACATGATGAGGCTGAAGCGCAGGACGCTGAAATCGAGCGCGCGATAGATCAGCAGATTCGTCAGATTCGAGATCGGCATGAAAAGCGACGCCGTGTTGGCGATGAAGCCGCAGGCGAACATGAATGGAAGTGGTCGCAGTTTGAGGCGAACCGCCATGGCGTAGACGATCGGCGTGAGCACGATCGCGGTGGCATCGAGCGACAACGTCGCAGTGATGAGCGTGCCGATCAGGAAGATGAAGAGATAGAGCCGTCGTACGCTTCCACGGCCGGCGCGCGCCGCCAGCATGGCGCACCATTCGAAGAATTCGGCCCGCTCGACGATCGCGCTGATAATCATCATGCCGATGAGGAAGACAAGCGCATCCTGCGCGAAGCGGATGATTTCCCAGGCTTGATGCAGCGATACGAGTTGCAGGGTGAGCACGAGCAGACCGCCAATCGCGGCCGGAAGGGCAGCCGGCAGGCCACGTGGCCGCACGAGCACGAGCACCAGTGTCATGAGCAACAGCAGCGTCGCGATCGCGGCGTCCATACGCGGATCATAGCGCGCCGGGGGTTCTGTGCGAATATGTCGTGGCTGCGATGGTCGGCGTTGACTGTTGCGGCTATGCTCATATCGTGAACTCGCGGGGCTGCAATGTGCGCTCGCATTGTCTACAATGCCGGAACAGAGACATGAGGGCTGCGCCACTGTAGTCGTACGCCGGAGAGTCGGGACGTGTCCCGGCCGAGCAATGAAGCTGAAGCCGGTCGCCTGAATGCCGGGGGCCGCACGGAGGGGTGAGAGCGCAAGCGTCAGTGAGCGCGCTTGTGGTTGATCGCAGGAGCGGAAAGGACAAGACGTGGCACAGATGACAGGGGGGCAAGCCCTCGTTCAGTCGATTCTCAAACATGGCATCGAGGTCGTCTTTGGCCTGCCCGGTGTGCAGCTCGACTGGGCGTTCGACGCGCTCTACGAGCAGCAGGACAAGGTCAAGGTCTATCACACCCGACATGAGCAGGCGACCTCGTATATGGCCGATGGCTACGCGCGTACGACCGGCAAAGTCGGTGCCTGCCTGGTGGTGCCGGGGCCGGGCCTGCTGAACGCGATGGCCGGCCTGTCGACCGCCTACGCCACCTGCTCGCCCGTGCTCTGCATGACCGGGCAGATCCAGTCGGACCTGATCGAGGTCGGGCGTGGCGTTCTGCATGAAGTTCCGAACCAGTTGGAAATGGTCCGTTCCGTCACCAAGTGGTCGGGCCGGGCCATGACGCCGGCCGAAGTGCCGGGCATCGTGACCGAGGCGTTCCGGCAGCTGCGGACTGGTCGCGCGCGGCCGGTCGAGATCGAAGTCCCGCCGGATGTCTTGCAGGCGACCGGTGATGTGCAGTTGATGGAGCCGGTCGAGACGTCGCGTCCCGGCGCCGACCCCGATCTGATCGAAGAAGCGGCCAAGGCGCTCGGTGCTGCCCAGCGACCGATCATCTTCGTCGGTGGTGGTATCGCGGCAGCCAACGCCACGGAGGAGCTGCGCGAGCTGGCCGAAATGCTGCAAGCGCCGGTCATCATGTCAGCCAACGGCAAGGGCGCGCTCTCCTCGCGTCATTACCTGGGCCATAACAGCCTGGCCGGTATGGATTTGCTGCCGAAGTCGGATGTCGTCCTCGTCGTCGGCACGCGCTTCGCCCAGCCGGCCGTCGCCAGCTGGGGTCCAAAGAGCCAGCAGACCGTGATTCAAATGGATATCGATCCGGACGAGATCGGCCGCAACTACCAGCCGAACATCGGTATCATCGCCGATGCCAAGCTGGGCATGACTGATCTGATCAAGCGCGTCGGCGCACACAACCGGAAGCGCGACTCGATCGAAGATGAGATGACGCAACTGAAGGAAACGATCGAGGACAAGTTCTTCGAGGTACAGCCGCAGGCCGCCTTCGCGACCGTCATTCGCGAAGAGCTGCCGGACGACGGTATCGCGGTCGCCGAGAGCACGCAGGTCGGCTACTGGATGCACAACGCCTTCCCGGTCTACAAGCCGCGCACCTATATCTCGTCCGGCTACCAGGGCACGCTCGGCTATGGCTTCGCCACCGCGCTCGGTGCCCAGGTGGGCAATCCGGATAAGAAGGTTGTCTCGGTCAATGGCGACGGCGGCTTCATGTTCAACGTGCAGGAACTGTCGACGATGGCGATGCATCATATCAATCTGGTTGCGATCGTCTTCTCCGATGGCGCCTACGGCAACGTGAAGCGGATTCAGCAGCAGTCGTTCAGCGGTCGCACGATCGCCTCGAACCTGCACAATCCCGACTTCTCGAAGCTGGCTGAGTTGTTCGGTGTTGTCGGCATGCGCGCGACCAGCCCCGACGACCTGCGCACGGTGCTGCGCAGCGCCTTGAAGATGAACGAGCCGGTGCTGATCGAAGTCCCGGTCGGCGAAATGCCGAGTATCTGGCCGATCGTCCGTCCCGAAGGACGGTAGGCGGAAAAGCCGCCTTCATCCCGGCCGGTCCCTCCCACTGACTCCCTCCCCATGGGAGGGAGAACCCTCTCCCGTCGCGAACGGGAGAGGGGTGTCTTTATGCGAACGGTTTGGTGTTCCGGTCGCGTGATTGGGTGGGTGCCTTGGGCGACATTTATGGCGCCCGGTGCACCTGCTGGTGGCCTTGATGGATCGCCCACTCGCAACCACAACACTCTCCCCTCTCTTGGGCCCCGCTCGCGTGCGGCACAAGGTGAGGGCCGCTCTCCTACTTCAGGCTCTCGACGTACGCGACGAGCGCATTGATGGTTTCGTCCTGGCTGAGCTGGGTGGTGAAGTCGGAGAGGGCGGCACTCATGACGCTAGGGCCGTAGCCGGAGACGATCTGGGAGTCGGGGTCGAGGATACTCTGTCGGATATAGGCTTCATCGGCGATGATCGTCTGCCCGGTGGTCAGCGTCACCTGGCTGCCGTAGAGTCCCGCGAGCGTTGGGCCGGCCGCCCGTTTGCCGTCGATCGTATGGCAGATATTGCAGCGATATTGGGTAAAGAGCGCGGCGCCGCGCGTTGCCAGGTCGGATGAGGGAACCGTGGTGGCGATCGATGCGGTCGGGGTCGAATGCTCATCGTTCGCTGGTCCGCGTCCGAAGGTGAAATAGGCGGAGACGATCACGGCGACGACAATGACAACGACGACGGCCAATCCGTTTCTTGACATACCCGAATCTATTCTCTCGACGATGCTCGCTCCACACGAGACTCGCGTGGACCGGCAGCCGGGATGCGGGTCGGGCCGGCCCGGTTGAAGGATATATCAGGTTAAGGTTGATGCGCTGTCGGGAGATCACCGTCATGCTGACGAAGCGTGCGAAGACCGGAGCGGGCGAGCTTGAGCGAGAAGCGGGCCCCGCGATCGACCGCGCGTGCCGCCCCGCGGGCGCCGGTGACGACGATCTTGCGCGAGGCACGCAGGGAGTCGGCCAGATCGGCGTCGATGTCGCCCTTGGTCAGACCAACGGCGAGCAGATGTTCGTTGCCGATCGTTACCGGAACCTGTTGCAGCGTGAGCCGTAGCGCGCCGAGGAGCACGATCAGGTCGTCGAGCTGACCGAGCAATGGAATGATGCCGGGCACGAGATCGATCGGCGAGATGCCGTAGCCGACGGCGCCGACGAGCGGCGCTTTCTGGCGTGCCGCAATGCGGTCGTCGCGCAGCAGGCGATACGCCAGCTGGCCGTAGCGCGGTGAGCGGCGAACCAGGTGACCGATTGTCTCTTTGATGCTCGTGTCATTGGTCATCATCTGTCCCTTATTGATCGGGATCCGTGTTGGTTTCGGTGCTGCGCGCTTGCCAGTTGCGGAATGAGCGAATCCCCTTGCCGGTCAGCCGGCCGGCGACGCGGGCGCCGCTGGTGAGCGCTTTCGAGGCCTCGCGACCACCGACTTCCAGCGCACGTGAGGCCTCGCGACTGCCGGTTTCGAGCGCGCGCGCTGCCTGGATGCTGCCAACCTCTTTGGCATGTTTGGCGAGATCGCGCGTCACCTCGAAGTCGGCCTCGACCTGTTCACGACTCAGTCCGACCGAGGCGAGATGCTCGTTGGCCGTTTCGATATCCATCTGCGTCAGCACAAAGCGGATTGTGCCGACCATCGAGAGGATGCGCGTGAGCTGGTTGAGAATCGGGACGAAGCGGCTGATCTTCGAGGCGGGTCCATAGCCGAGCGGGCCGAGAATCTGGCTCTGCTGAGCACCGGACAGCTTACCCGCC
>ERZ778018.2426-NODE-2426-length-11971-cov-4.785666_pt1 | contig 11971 bp, 11 predicted proteins | sample MGYA00375748_ERZ778018 | MGnify/ENA primary metagenome ERZ778018 (study PRJEB29350, sample SAMN05509839) | bioreactor metagenome | biome: bioreactor; material: wastewater | place: South Africa: University of Cape Town | collected 2014-04-22 ... | reverse complement strand
ACGGCAAGTCAGGTTCGTGGCAAACGAACGATCGTAGGGAGTCGTTTATGTCGATCGTCTCGAACTCATCCGTCAGTCCCGGCGCCCGCCGTTACGATTGCATCGTGATCAGCGATCTGCATCTCGGCAGCGCGGTGAGCCAGGCGAAGCTCCTGGAAGAGTTTTTGATCTGGGCGTTCGATCGCTGCCGCACGCTGGTGATCAACGGCGACGTCTTCGACGATCTCAACTTCAAGCGGCTGAGCAAGCGGCATTTCGCCTGCCTCAAGGAGATTCGACGCAACAGCGACCGCGACGACGTGCGAGTGGTCTGGGTGCGCGGCAATCACGACGGCCCGGCCGAGATCGTCGGCCACATCGTCGGGGTCGACGTTCACGACGAGTTCATTTACGACAACGCCCAGATCCAACTTTTGATCCTCCACGGGGACCAGTTCGACACGGTCGTCACCGACTATCCCTGGCTCACCGACCTCGCCTCCGGAGCGTTCTACTTCATCCAGACGTTGATGCCCCACCGGGCCGCGCGTTGGATTCGCCGGGTCGCCAAGACGTTTCAGCGCAACAGCCAACTGATCGAACACCGGGCGTCCGATTACGCCCGAGGTCGCGGGTTCCGGTACGTCACCTGCGGCCACACCCATCTTCCCCTGACCGCCGAGCACGACGGCGTCGTCTACATCAACACCGGCACCTGGACCGAGGCGCCGCCTTGCCCGTTTTTGGTCGTCGACGGCGCCGAGGTCCGGCTCGAATTCTGGCCGTTGGCCTCGATCGTGCTGGAGCCTGACGTTGATACGACCCCCGAGCCCGCCGCCGGCCGGCTCCCTCCCATGCTCCCCGCGATGGGTTGAGTCGACCAGCGGCGGCGGGCGTTCTCGGTTATAATCGGGGCCCGTGCGCGCGGTGATCGTGACTCAAGCATCCGAGGAGCATCCCCAATGTCCCAGACGCGAATCGAACGCGACTCGATGGGGGAGATGTCGGTCCCGGCCGACGCCTATTACGGGGCGCAGACGGAGCGGGCGCGGCGCAACTTCGAGATCGGCTCGGTGCGGTTCCCGCGCGCCTTTCTTCGGGCGCTGGGGCTGGTCAAGAAGTCCGCCGCCGCGGTCAACGTCGAGCTTGGGCTGCTCGACCCCGGGCTCGGAGAGTTGATCCAGGCCGCCGCGCAGGAGGTCGTCGACGGCCGCCGCGACGACCAGTTTCCGCTGGTGATCTTCCAGACCGGGAGCGGAACCTCGACGAACATGAACGCCAACGAGGTGATCGCGGGGATCGCCAACGAGCAGGCCGTCGGGCGGCGCGGCGGGCGGTCGCCGGTCCACCCCAACGACGCCGTGAACATGGGCCAATCGTCCAACGACGTGATCCCGACCGCCATCCATCTGGCCGGCTGCGAGTCGATCCAGGGCCGCCTGATCCCGACCCTGGAGCGATTGCGCGAGGCCCTCGCCGAGCGCGCCTCGGCGCTCGATTCGGTCGTCAAGATCGGCCGGACGCATTTGCAAGACGCGGTCCCGATCCGGCTCGGCCAGGAGTTCTCGGGATATGCCGCGCAGGTCTCGCACAGCATCCGTCGGCTGGAAGGGGCCGCGCGCGCGCTCGCGGAACTGCCGATCGGCGGCACGGCCCTGGGCACGGGCGTCAACACCCACGTCGAGTTCCCGTCGCGGATGGTCGAGGCGCTGAGCCGAGAAACCGGGCTGACGCTGCGCGTGGCGGCTGATTTCTTCGAGGCCATGGCCGGACGGGACGCCGTGGTCGAGGCGTCGGCGATGCTTCGGTCGACGGCCGTCAGCCTGTCGTCGATCGCCAACAATCTTCGATTGCTTGGTTCCGGCCCGCGATGTGGGATCGGCGAGATCCGAATTCCGGAGCTTCAGCCGGGGAGCTCGATCATGCCCGGCAAGGTCAACCCGGACATCCCCGAGGCCGTCATGATGGCCGCCGCCCAGGTGGTCGGCAACGACGCGACCATCGCCTGGTCGAATGCGCTGGGGTCGAACTTCGATCTGAACGTCATGATGCCGGTGATGGCCTATAATCTCTTGGAATCGATCGAATTGCTGACCGACGCGGCCGACCATCTGAATCGTAAGTGCATCGACGCGCGAGACTTCCTTGCCGACCGGAAGTCGCAAGGCGTCGCCCGGATCGAGGCCGACGAGGCGCGTTGCCGCGAGCACGTCGAGCAAAGCCTGGCGATGTGCACGGCGCTCGCGCCTCGGATCGGCTACGACAACGCGTCGGCGATCGCCAAGACCGCCTATCGCCAGGACCGAACCGTTCGCGAGGTCGCCCACGAGCTGGAAGGCCTCGCGGTCGAGGACGTCGTGCGAAAGCTGGGCGCCCCGGCGTCGGCCGAGGCCCTCGAACAGCACGGCGGTTTTCCCTCAAGGGACGAGGTCGACCGGCTCCTGGAACCCCGCGGTCAAACGGAACGAGGGCTGGGCAGCGGCGGCGGAGGTTGAAAAAACGAAGCAGTCGGGAAATGGGAGTGCGACGAACCGTACTTTCAGCGACAATCAGAAATAGTGCAAGTCCAGAGAACGACGGAGAACCGTAGGCATGACCGAAAACCCGGAATTCGATCTGGATGCCGAATTGCTTTCCGCGGAACTGGCGCCGCGGCCGGAACCGGAAACCGAGCCGTCGGCGCCTCCGCCGTCGCAGGCCGCGCCGGTCGTGATGATCCAGTACCGGAATCGGGGCCTGCCGCCGGTCCTGCTGTTTCCAACCACGCTGATTCTGTCGCTGGGAATGTTCGCGGCCTACCATTACCTGTTCGTCGCGCCCCGGCAGCGCGAGCTTCAGGAGCAGGCGCGGAGGCAGGCGAGCGCGGCCTGGGTGGCGGCGGCCAATGTGGAGTCGGCCGAAGACGTCGAGCCGTCGCCGCCTCTGATGGGCCTGTCCCTCGATAGTCAACCCTTGCCTCCGGGATTTCAGCTTCCGCTTCCCCCCCCGACGTTCGAGGACTCGGAAACCACCCGGGTCGCCGCTAAGCCGGTCGACGCTCCCGGACCGAACGACCCGCCGGCGGAACCGGCCGCGCCGAAACCGAACGCGCCGGCCGCCGTCGAGAGCGCGACCGTCGCGGTTGAACCGAGCGCGGAGCCTGCTCCGCCTCCGCCGATCGGTCTCGACCCCTCCTCCGCCGTCGCGGACGTCGAGCAACCCAGGCCGGGAGAGAAGGAGGACGCCTCGCCGCTCCCGCCCGCTGCTCCAACCGAGGTCGTGAAGGAGGAGCCGGCCGTCGCGACCGTGGCGACGCTCGAACCGAAACCGTCGCCGACCCGCGAGGAGATGATGCAGGCCCTGGAGGCCGAGGCCGCGGCGAACCGCGCCGCCCGCGTCGAACAGAACCAGGCGCGAGAGCAGGCCCGCGCGCAAGTCGAGACCGAAGCTCAGGATCGCGTCGAGGCCGAGCGCGAACTCTTCCACGACGCCCTGAAGCGCATCCTCGACGCCGGCGGTCCGGCCTCGGACGCCGGTCAGCAAATCAACGCGCTCTGCGACCAGTTCGGCCGCCATTACGGCGGCGACCTCAAGGCCCAGGTCCTCGGCGCCCTCTCGCGGTTCCACGGCAAGATCTCGCGGGACAACGAGATCAAGATGTTGCGATCGCTCGGCGTGCCCGAGGCCGGCATCCTCGATTACCTCGCCAACGTCCTCGAGCGCCGTTCGATCAATTCCAGAAACGGACCAGGCTCTCCGGACGAGGTACGCGTGATGGCCGCCGGACAGTTGCTCCGCGCCAAGGCGTCGCCGAGACCGCTCCGCGGCGGCGCGCCGGCACCGGCGCCGGCTCAACATGTCCGCCGGTCGCGACCGGCGCGGTGATCCGAGCGGAAGGGACCAGGATTTTAAGTCCGTCTTCGGGTCGACTGACGCTCTTTGTCTTTATTATCATTAAGATTTGTCCCCCGCAAGGAAGGCGAGGCTCTCGCCGAACCGGGCGCGGCGCCCATTCGTATTGTGCTCATGAGAGAGGGGGCGGCGAATTCTCCTTGCGGAGGCGCGGAGCCGAGGTGTGCGGAACAGCCACGGAAGCCCGAAGCGCGAGCGAGTGAATTTCCTCGCGATGCACCCGGAGTCTTCACTCGCTCGCGCTCTGGGCTTGCTGGGCTGTGCTTCGGGCGAGAGGACCGCCAGCGACATTTGCCGCACCCTCATGAGACGAATTCCAAGGAACGAGCCGACGTCCATCATCGGAAGCTTCATCATGAAATCGCGACTGGCGAAACTGGCGATGGTTGGCTGCCTGTCCCTGATCGCGGCTCGACCGGCCTCGGCCGACGAGCCGACGGCCGCCCTCAAGGCGGGGACCGAGCTGTTGAAGGCCGGCGACCGCCTGGCCGACGAGGGCAAGGCGGGCGACGCGCAGATTCAATATAAGACCGCGTTCGAGAAGATTCTTCCCGGTCTTCGGCGGATTCCCTTCAAGCACGAGGTCAAACGCGACGTCACCAAGCGCGAGAACCTCAAGGAGATGCTCCTGAAGGACTTCGACGAGGACATGACCCCCGCCGAGTTCGAGGCCAACGAGAAGGCGCTCAAGGCGTTCGGCATGGTCGCCCCCGACGTCGACCTCAAGGCGCTTTTGGTCCAGGTCTACTCCGAGGAGATCGCCGCGTATTACGATCCTCGGACCAAGACGATGTACATGATCGAGGAGCCGGCGGCCGCGAAGAAGGTGCCGCCGACGTTTTTGGAACGGCTCTTCGGCAAGACCGGGGGGTTCGACAAGGATGAAAACAAGACGGTCATCGCCCACGAGATGACCCACGCTCTGGCCGACCAGCACTTCGACCTTGATGGGCTTCATCACGAGGCCAAGTCCGACGACGACCGGTCGCTTGCCGCCTCCGCCTTGATCGAGGGGGAGGCGACGCTCGCCATGATGGGGGTGGGCATGGACGATTGGGATGGAACCGAGATCGTCAAGCTGCCCGCCGACGGACTTGACCGCGGGATCAGTCTCATGACGCCGTTCCTCTCGATGCTGGGAGGGGGCAAATCGCTCCGCGACGCGCCTCCGATCATCGCCGAATCGATGATGTTCCCTTATCTCCGAGGCATGATTTTCTGCGCCTATCTGGCGAACGCCGGGGGCTGGGAGGCGATCGACGACGCCTACAGGAATCCGCCGCAGTCGACCGAGCAGATTCTCCACCCCTCGAAATTCCGGAAGAACCCCGATCCGCCGACGGCCGTCGACCTGGGCGCGCTCAAGGTCGGCGAGGGCTGGAAGGAACTGGGCCGCAACGTGCTCGGTGAAATGCAAACGGCGGTCATGCTCCGCAAGCAGAGGGGCTCCGCCGCCGCCGCCGGCTGGGACGGCGACCGCTACGCCGTGTTCGAGGGGCCGAATAAGCAGCTCGGCCTGGTCTGGTTCTCCACCTGGGACGGCGAGGACGACGCCCGCGAGTTCGTCCAGTCGTTCGTCCGCTACCAGACGTCCCGGATGGGCAAGGATGCGTTCCAACCGAGCCGAATCCCCGATTCACTCTGGCGATGCGTCGACGACGTCTGCCGCGTCGTCGAGCGCCGAGGGGTCGACGTCGTCGTGGTCGAGGGCTTCGGCGGCGGCGACACCGCCGCTCTCGTCGATGCGGCCTTCGAAGCCAAAAAGTCGGAAGTCCAGCCCGCCCAGCGCACGATCAAGCCGAGCGAAAAACCCAAGGCGTCGGCCGCCGCGGCCCCCGCAACCGCCGCCGGCCCCGGCTGAACCGGGGCCGGGGGACGTTCCAGACTCCTCCACATACCACGGGCGCCATGCCATGATCTCGAACATGACCATGTCCCAATCCATCAGGTTCGCCCTGGCCGCTCTCATCTGCGGCGCGGCGGCCTGCGTTTCTTCGTCGCTCGCCTTGGCCCAGAGCGCCAGGAAGGCCGCCGCGGCGGAGCCGTCCTCCAGGGAAGACGCCGGGAACGACGACTCCAAGGCGGCCGACGGGGAGAAAGCGGACGAAGCGGAACCGGCGCGCGTGTACAAGACCGACGCCGAATGGCGCAAGCTGCTGACCTACAATCAGTATCTTGTGACCCGGATGAAGGCGACCGAGCCGGCGTTCTCGGGGAAGTACGCGCACGGCCATCCCAGGGGGATTTTCCTGTGCGTCTGCTGCGGCGCCAAGTTGTTCGACTCAAAACACAAGTTCGAGTCGGGAACGGGTTGGCCCAGCTTCTGGAGGCCCCACACGATCCAGGCGCTCACGGAGACCCTGGACCGGAGCGAATACGAGGTCCGGGTCGAGGTCACCTGCACCCGCTGCGGCGCGCACATCGGCCACGTTTTTCAGGACGGCCCGCCGCCGACCGGACTCCGTTACTGCACCAATTCGCTCTCCCTCAAGCTCGAATCGGAACCGACCAAGCTCGCGCCTCCCGCCGCTTCAAAGACTTCGTCGCAAGGAGCCGATCGCAAAGCCACGACCCACGGCATCCATCGGCGGGGCGGTCGATATCAGGGAACGAGTTCCAAGGGCGCGCAGTCGGCCTCGAAGAAGTCCAGGTCCGATGTTCAGAACGGCTCGGAGACGACGACGGACGGCTCGTCTTGACCTCGGCGTGGCGACTCAGGCGATGCGGTCGGGGGGCAGACGCTCGTCGAGCCAGGCGATCAGGGCGCGCGCGTACAAAGTCGGGTCGGGGGCGAATTCTAGGGGGGGGCACCCATCGGGGTAATTGATGACCTGGCGGTCGGTCGAGGCCAGCCTTTCGAAGTAGGCGAGGGTCCGGGCGTTGTCGACGATCCGGTCACGCCCCGCCAGCATCAAGAGCGCCGGTTGATGGACTCGCCGAGGCGCGCGCTTGACCATCCGATCGATCAGGAAGCTCGACGCCATCAGTCCCGCCGTGGCCTGTCGGAGACTCAGGGGATCGTTGCGGATGAATTCTTGCTTGTCGGGATCGTCGGTGAACAGCGCCGGGTCAGCGAGAGGAATCGGGAACGTCTTGCGACGGTTGAAGATCGCCGCGCGCGCGATCTGAAGCTTCTGCGTGAAGGGGACGCCGACCTGCGGCTCCAATCCCGGGCACACCAGCGCGATCGCGTTCACCAGATCGGGACGGCGAACCGAGGTCAGCAGCGCGACCTTGCCTCCCCAACTGATCCCCACGATCGCGACGGGCAGGGCGGGGCGTTCAGCTTTGAAGTGTTCAATCCATTCCGCGACGTCGTCGACCAGGCGCCCCCCCGAGGGAGCGTGACCCCGCTCCCGCTGATGCGGCCCCGACCCCCTTCGATTGGGGAACGAGGTCGCGTAGCCCGCCCTGGCCAACGTCTCTCCCAACGTGTGATACCAGCCCGAATGGCTCTGGACGCCGTGCAGCACGACGGCTCGCCCCCTGGCCTCGCCGACGGCCCGCCAGACGGCGACGTTCAGCTCATAACCGTCCGACGCCTGGAACCGGACGTCCTGCGGAAGCTCACTCATAGGAGATCTCTCGGGTCTCGCGCGTGATGGCGGCCAGCAGCTCGGGATCGACGTCGACGCCCAGCCCGGGGCCGTTGAGGGGCTTCGCGCGTCCGCCGTACCCGAACGTGAGGTCGTCGCGCGTCACGTTGGCCCGGAGGATGTGGCGGTCGTAGGAGCCTTCGAGATAGCGGAGGCCGTCGATCCGGCTGGCGATGTGTCGGCCCGCCGCCGAGAGGATCGCGGTTTCGCCGGGATGGCAGCCGAGTTGCAGTCCCAGCCCGTTGCGATGCGCCAGGGCCATGATCCGCAGCGAGGGGATGATTCCACCGCATTTGGAAAGGCGGACGTTGAGCACGTCGGCCGTCTTCCGGTCGACGGCGGCGACCGCGTCGGGCCAGCCGCAAAGCGACTCGTCGAGCATCACCGGCACCCCCAGCCGGGGCCGCAGGTCCGCGAGCGCGTCGACCTCGGCGTGGGGCACCGGCTGTTCCAGCACGGAGGGACGGAACCGGAGCAGGGGGGAGACCTTCGCGAGCAGGTCGGACGCCGACCAGGCCTCGTTGGCGTCGAGCCTGACGTCCATCCGTCGTCCCAGGATGCGTCGGAGCGTTTCAAGCCGCGACGCGTCGTCCTGGCCTTCGACGCCCACCTTCGTCTTCACGTCGCGAAAGCCGTAGAGGCGGAACTTGATCGCCGAGACGATCTCCTTCCGCCGCGACTCGGCCGTGATCGCCGCGCTGTAGCGAACGCCCCGGGGGGCGTCGAACCGCCGCAAGCCGTCGACCGCCGCCAACTCGACCGCGCGGCCGATCGACTCGCCGAACGCCCGTCCGTAGGCGTCGAGCACGGCCAGCTCAAGGGCGCATCGAGCCGCGTTGCCGGCCATCCCGCGCGGGTCGTCGTCGATCTCGGGCAGGCTCAGCCGCTCGACGCGCGCGACGACCTCGGCGAAACTCGACGGCTTGCCGATCGCTTCCGCCCAGTCGGATCGTTCCAGGGCCTTGAACGTCGTCTCGATCGTCTCCCCCGTGACGTACGACCGGGGCACGCCCTCTCCGTAGCCCGACCGGCCGGTCGTCAACTCGACCCGGACGACCAGGTTTTCGCTCGACGACCGCTCATGGGAGGCGTGCTTGATCGGCTTCTTCAACGGCACGTCGATCCGGAACAACTCCAGCTTTCGGATCGCGACGCCCCCTCCGCCCGGGCCCGCCGCCCCGAGTTCGCTCGCCTTAGTGGACCGATCAGCCAAGGCCCCGCCTCCATCGTTCGCGAATGAAGGACCGCCGCGCCGGCGCGGTCCGCTCCAAATAGTGTGAAGCCTAACACATTGCGGCCGATCGGTGGGGCGTCCGCTCGTTTTCAAGACCATTGGCTATGGGCGGCTCGGATCGAGTAGACTAGCGACCTGGAGCGTCGAGGCAAGCTTTGCCAATTAAGCCGGCGGTGAAGCCGTCCGTAAGGCGGGGAGGTACGTCATGACCATCTTGTTCTGGCCGATCGCCTTTCTGCTGATCGGCCTGCTGCTCATGATCCTCGAAGTCTTCGTGCCGTCCGGCGGCTTCATCGGCTTAAGCGCGTTGTTTTGCGTGGCGCTGAGCCTTTGGCACGCGTTTCAACACTCGACGCGGCTCGGCGCCGTCTTCGTGCTCTTCGACCTCGCGGCGGTCCCCTTGACCGTGGCGTTGGCGTTCTGGCTTTGGACGCACACGCCGATGTCGAATCGGTTTTTGCTCCAACGCCCGGCTCTCGACGCGAGCGACGTCTCGCATTCGCTGTTGAACATGGCGGACGTCGTCGGCAGCGAGGGCCGGGCGCTCACTCCGCTGCGTCCCAGCGGCCACGTCGAGATCGAGGGTCGGCGTTACGACGGCCTGGCCGAGGAAGGTCTGATTCCGGAGGGCGCGGCGGTGCGGGTCGTGCGCGTGCGTTCCGGAGAATTGATCGTCCGGAACATGCGGCGACCCGCCGACGCCGCCGTCCCGTCGCGGCCGGAATCGAGCGCGCCGGACGCCGCTCTCACCGAACATACGGCTTCTCTGTTTGAGGACTCTCCATGATCTTCACGGTTTTAGCGCAGGCGAATCCACCCCAACTCTCGATGCCGACCCTGTTCTGGCTGGGGGTCATCACGCTCGGCGTGATCGGGCTGCTGGGCGGAATATTTATAACGAAATATTTCAACTTATGGATTCAGGCGTTTTCGACGAACGCGAACGTCAGCATCATGGACCTGGTGGGGATGTCGTTCCGCAAGGTGAATCCGAACATCATCGTCCGCTCCAAGATCATGGCCTATCAGGCGGGGCTTTCAGAGAAGGACGGTCTGACGACGAAGTCGCTGGAGGCGCATTACCTGGCCGGGGGCAACGTGCCCAACGTGGTCCGGGCGTTGATCGCGGCCAACCGGGCGGACATCCCGCTCTCTTACAAGCGGGCCGCGGCGATCGACCTGGCGGGCCGCAACGTGCTCGAGGCCGTGCAGACGAGCGTCAATCCCAAGGTCATCCCCTGTCCCGACCCCTCCCAGGGGAGGCAGACCATCGACGGCGTGGCGCGGAACGGAATCCAGTTGAAGGTGAAGGCCAAGGTCACGGTGCGGACCAACCTCGATCGTCTGGTGGGGGGCGCCACCGACGAAACCATCATCGCCCGCGTCGGCGAGGGCATCGTCAACGCGATCGGCTCGGCCGACACCCACTTGCTGGTGCTCGAGAAGCCGGACTCGATCTCCAAGCGCGTGCTCGAAAAGGGGCTCGACGCCGGCACCGCGTATGAGATCCTGTCGATCGACATCGCCGACATCGACGTCGGCGACAACATCGGCGCCAACCTCCAGGCCCTTCAGGCCGAGGCCGACACCCGGGTCGCCCGCGCCAAGGCCGAGGAGCGGCGGGCGTTCGCGGTCGCCCAGGAGCAAGAGCAGATGGCCGCCGTCCAGGAGAACCGCGCCAAGGTGGTCGCGGCCGAGGCCGAGGTGCCGCTGGCGATCGCCGAGGCCTTCCGGCAGGGCCATCTCGGAGTCAACGAGTATTACAACCTGCGCAACATTCAGGCCGACACCGAGATGCGGAACTCGATCGCCGACTCGGGCAACGTCCGTCGCGAGGCGACCGGCGCGCAGCAGTAATCCGTCGTCGCCGGTCCGGCGCCGCCTCGATCCGGTCCCGATCGTATCCAGGGAGCAACGTATCATGAGACTTGAAATTCTTTTCCAGTTCGTCGTGCCGTTGATGTTCCTGGCGATCTGGGCTCTCACGTCGCTCTTGAATCGCGACACGCAGCCCTTGCCCCAGCGACCCGTCCGCCCCGGGGCGAGGCCCGCGCCCGGCCCGGGGCGGACGCAGGGGCAGCCGCCGAATCGCGTCGCGACGCCGACGGGCGAGCGAGGAACCGCGCCTGTTCGAGAAGCCGCGCGCGATGCGGCGCCCCGGCCGGCCGGCGAGAGGCGACCCGCGACCAGCCTCAACGACGCCGACGTCCAGGTCGTCGACGACGAGGTCGTCTTCGTCGACCCCGTCACCAATCGCCGGATTACGTCGGCGCCGGTCGGCGATTCGACCGCCGCGGCGCGGGGCGCGGCGAAGCCGCCCCGGAAGGCCGGGCGCGGTCGTCGGGCCGCAAGCGAGGCGCCGCCGTCGCGGCCCGAACCGGAGACGCGCCGGGCGCTCTCCGATCAGGTCGGACGTTCGCTTTCGTTGAGCCGAACCCGGCCCCTCGACCTCACGCCGCTGACGTCGAAGCTCACGCCGCTCACCACCGTCTCTTCCAGCGCCGCCCCCGCCCGCGATCTGGGGCTTGAGCGGACGTCGATCGGGCCGGCCCTCGTGGCGGGCGAGGTGAAAAGCATGCTCGGCTCTCCTCTCAGACTTCGCCAGACCATCCTGCTGACGGAGATCCTCCAACCGCCGGTCGCCCTCCGCCGGCGGCGCCGCGGCGACTGAGCCGGGACGATTCTCGGCGTTCGCGCGGTGTTCGCGGTTCGCGCGCCTTCAACGGCTCTGCTCGATTCGCGGCCCCCGCCCGGCGCCGCGCGGCGGTCTCGCCGCGAATCGGCTGGATTCGTCGCGCCGAGACGCCGATACCTGGCTTGGACGTGAAAACGTCCCAGCCCTTCGCCAACGGCATGGCGGCGCTCGACGCGCCTGGGCGGCGTCTCCACGGATGGAGTGCGTCCGATTCACGGACGAACACTCAATCACGTTAACACATCAAATCGAATTACGATTGATGAGGAGATGCACGATGACGCTCCATCGTCGCCGAGCGCGCCGGGCCGGCCCCGTCGTGTTCGCAGCGTTCGCCGCCTTGAGCTTGCTGACGGGCGCGGTCGTCGCCGCCGAGCCGTCCGACGAGGCCGTCGCCTGGCGCGACGACTACGGCACGGCCCTGGCGGAAGCCCAGGGAAGCGGTCGACTGCTCTGGATCCAGTTCAGCGGCCCGTGGTGCCCGAACTGCGCCAGGATGGAGCAAGACACGTTCACCCGACCGACGATCCAGGCGCGGGCCCGCGAGGGCTTCATTCCCGTGAAGCTCCAATCCGA
>ERZ778018.2425-NODE-2425-length-11973-cov-11.632740_pt1 | contig 11973 bp, 11 predicted proteins | sample MGYA00375748_ERZ778018 | MGnify/ENA primary metagenome ERZ778018 (study PRJEB29350, sample SAMN05509839) | bioreactor metagenome | biome: bioreactor; material: wastewater | place: South Africa: University of Cape Town | collected 2014-04-22 ... | reverse complement strand
TCCCAGATTGACGCAGATTCGGATCGGACAATTTAATGTAATCTGTGTTAATCTGGGAAATCTGTGGATATTCTCTCCCAGGTTGTTCGCGGGAAGTTGTTTCGGCAGCGTTCCTCGGGCCACCTTCCCCCGCGAGGGGGGAAGGCCGTTACGATCGCCTCCCAAAATCCGTGGCGATCGGAAACCTTGTCGATGCCGGGGTCACTTGGTGACGTCGGCCGTCACGCCCGGCCAGTCGTCGGTGCGGAACGGGGTCATGGGGAGGCCGACGGCGTCGTACATGTTGCAGACGGGGTTGTCGGCCCAGGCGTAGCGGACGGCCTCGGGCTGGGAGACCTGGTCGGACCAGACTTCGACCGTGTTCGGGCCCAGGATCTTGGCCCAGGCGTTGACGAACTTCTTGTCCGCGCCGGCGATCGTGAAGCCCACCGGCTCGGCGACGTCGAAGGGGCGGAAGCCGCCTTCGACGTGGTCGAAGGTCAGGATGACCTTGCCGTCCTTCTTCTCCATCGACTTGTAGGTCGGGCTCTGGCACGCGACGTCGACGCCGTGGTCGCGGGCGAGCGCCCAGCGGGCCAGCCGCATGCCGACGTCCTGCTTGTTCTTGGGGTGGATGTCCTTCCCCTCGCCGACGTCGATGATGACCGCCTCGCCGGTGTTGGGGAGCTTGCTCATGGTCATGGTCTGGGCCTCGCGCAGCTCGGCCCAGGCGCTGTCGGCCGGCTCGGGCTTCTCGGCGTTGAAGTCGGCCAGTTGGACCCAGTAGAACGGGAAGTCGCCCTGTCCCCAGCGCTCGCGCCAGGTCTGGATCATGAGCGGGAACATGTCACGATATTGATACGCGCGGCCGGCGTTGGTCTCGCCCTGATACCAGATGGCGCCGCGGATGCCGTAGCCGATCGTCGGCAGGAGGACGCCGTTGAAGATGTTGCCGGGGCGGAACTGGCCGAACATCTGCATGTCGGGGTTCCCCCAGGCGCTGGGGCCGGGCTTGCCTTCGGCCTTGGCCTTGGCGACGGCCTCGTCGAAGGCCTTCTTGTCGGCCTCGTAGTTCTTCTCCTTCTCCTCCCAGGCGGCGAGAAGGTCCTTGTACCTGGGGTCGGCGGCGAGGGTCTCGCGGGGGATCCACGCCTCGCAGGCCGAGGCGCCCCAGGAGTCGTCGATCAGGCCGACCGGCACGCCGAGGGTCTGTTGGATCTGGCGGCCGAAGAAGTAGCCGACGGCCGAGAACGACCCGACCGTCTTGGGCGAGCACGCCTCCCACTTCCCCTTGAAGTCCTTTTGGGGCTCTTGCGTGCCGACCTGCGGGACGGTGATCAGTCGGATGTTCGGGTGGTCGGCGGCGGCGATCTCCAGGTCGGCGTGGTTGGCGGAGTCGACCGCGAACTGCATGTTCGACTGGCCGGAGCAGATCCAGACCTCGCCGACCAGGACGTCGCGGAAGGTCAGCTTGTTCTTACCCGAGACGGTCATCTCGAACGGGCCGCCGGCCTCGACCGGGTCCAGGACGACCCGCCAGGCGCCGTCGTCGCCGGCCTTGGTCGCCTGGGTTTGGCCGTGGAATTCGACCTTCACGTCCTCGCCGGGGTCGGCCCATCCCCAGACGTTGAGTTTCATGTCGCGCTGAAGGACCATGTGGTCGCCGAAGATGGCCGGCGTCTTCACGTCCGCCCGCGCGGTCGTCGGCGCCGTCCCCAGGACCGCCAGCCCCGTCGCCAGCAGTCCGACCGTCGCCCGGAGGCGTCTCGTCCGCGGCATCGTCCCGCCTTTCGATTCAAGACCTTCCGACGTATCGCCGGGGCCCGCACGCCCCGCGCTTCCGGCCGCACTGTACGACGTCCCGAGGCTCGGCGGAAGGGTCCGGCCCCGCGGCGGCCCACGATCACTCCGCCTCCTTTTCCTCTTTGAGAGCGTCGTCGAGGATCGTCAGCCCGCGTCGGGGAAGTGCTCGCGGACCCAGGCGCCGAGGCGGTCGATTTCCGCGTGGATGCGGCGGGCCTCGATCTCCCCGAGTCCCCGGGCCGAAACCGCGGGGTGGCTCGCGGTCGCGGCGGCCATGAGCGTCATCCCCTCCTCAAGCGTCGGACCCGGGCCGAATCACGCCGCGCCCTGGCCCTGGAACAACGCCCCGAAAGGGACCAGGGCCCGCAAGTCGTCCGGGGTGCGAACGGCTTCCGCGAACGCCTCGCCGGCCGTCGCGGGAGGGGGTTCCGACTCCGCGCGAGCGACGGCGGTCCATTCGGCCAGCAGACCCTTCACGGAGTCGGGGGCGTCGAACCTTTGGGCGATGACGCAGAGATCAAGGCACTCCTGGAATCGTCTCTCCCGAAAGCGGTCGCCGGCCAGGGCGAAGTACGGCCAAACGAGGTCCACCCCGAGTCGCGTCGCTCGTTCCAGATCAACGATCGCGCGCGGATTGGAGCCGTACTCCAGCAGCCCGCGAGCGGCCAGCAGAAATCCCGCGTCCGGGTCGTCGGCAAGCCCTTTCGTATAAGATTCGATCGCCGCGCGAGTATCGCCGGCGAACTGGTGGTGGATTCCCTGGAAACCATAACCGACCGATCGTTCGCCGGGACCGAGGGACGAATCCGCCTCGACGGGTCGATTCAAGACTTCGCCCAGAATGGCGGCGTAACGTCGAGAATCCTCCGGAGACGGGCCCGGCTGCAACCGCGTCGCCGCCGCGGCCGCCGCGGAGATCACCACGGTCGCCGGCAGGTCCGCCGGCCGGTCGAGGATGCGGTCAATGTCGCGTCGGACTGCCGACGGATCGGCGCTCTTAAGATAACCGATGAAGTATTCGAGATTTTCAGGCTCAAGCCGATGCGCGTGCTCGAAGAACAGCGCCGCCGATTCGCGATCGCCGGCCCCACGCCAGACGGTCCCTCGCAGGTAAGCGAGCAGGGGGGGCGAGACGTATTTCCCCCAGCGCCATAACAACGCCAGCGCCCGGTCCCAATCGCCGCGCTCGCGCGCCTCGTAGAACTCGTTCAGCTTCGATTGGGCTTGGGGGTTCATGGGTTCGGGGTCGGGTTGAGGGTCGACCAGCGTGCCCAGATCGCCCGAAAGGCCGGCGGCCCGCGCCCTCTCGGTCTCGTTCAGGGCGTGCCAAGGGCCTTCGGACGCCTCGCGAACCTCGTCGGCCTCGGGCGATTCCTCACGGCCTTCCACGAAGAATTGGTGAAGCTCGCGCGAGATCCTCGCGAACTCGACGTAGCCGGCCGAAAGGGGCCAGGGTTTGGGAGTCATGTTCACGCCTCATCTTCAATCCAGGTCGTCCGAGTCTCCGCCAGAGCCGCTTGGTAATCGGACAACGACATCGTCTCGGACGGAACCACGACGCCGTGCGTCTTCGAGTCCAGGACCAAACTCAATCCATCCGCGAACGGTCCCCGCTCGAACGGGCCTTCGCCGCGGCGGAAGACGTGACGGGAGTTCGACCCCTTGGCGCCGTAGAAACGATCCTCCAATCGCTTGGGAATCATATAGGGGCTCACCTCTCGCCAATTCGAATATACGGACATCCCCTTGTCGTTGGCGATCACGAAGCCGTCCGAGTCGACGTCTACGTCCTTCCCCTCCCGCACGCCCAACCCATTCGCCGATTGCTCGACCAGAGGCAATCCGTCCGCGTCCTTCCGCATCAGTCGATAGACCCGAGCCATCCAGTCCCCTCCCGCCCGACGTCCTCAACCTACTTCGCCCTCTTTCCATCATAGCCGTCCCCTCCTATCGATGGGAACTTGCGACGACGCGCCCGGGGTGGGAGTAGATGTTGAAGCGGTCATCGTGGAGGAAGCCGATCAGGGTGATGCCCAACTGGTCGGCGACGGCGACGGCCAGGCTCGACGGGGCCGAGACGGCGCAGACGATCGGGGCGCCGGCGACTGCCGCTTTTTGAAGGATCTCGAAGCTGGTCCGGCCGGAAACCATCAGGATTCGCTCCGAGAACGGCAGGTCGCCGTCCAAAAACGCCCGGCCCACCAGCTTGTCCACCGCGTTGTGGCGGCCAACGTCCTCGCGCGCGGCCAGCAGGCGGCCGTCGGCGTCGAACAGCCCGGCGGCGTGGATGCCGCCGGTGCGATCGAACGCCCGCTGCGCTGCGCGGAGCGATTCGGCCAGACCCAGGATCGTCGCCCGGGCGACCGTCGGGCCCGGCTCGATCCGCTCGCGGCGCGACGTCACCTGGTCGAGCGTCGCCTTGCCGCAGACGCCGCAACTCGACGTCGCCGGGAAGTTCCGCCGCAAGGACGAACCGTCGAACGGTCTCGAAAGCGCGACGCCCGCCACTCCGGCGCGCAAACGACAATCGGCCTCGACCACCGCGACGCCGGGGCCGATCAGCCCCTCGGTTCGGAGGAAGCCGACGGCCAGCTCCAGGTCGGACCCCGGCGTGCGCATCGTCACGGCGACGCTCGCCGGCTCCTGCCCGGGGCCCCAGGCCCGGATCTCAAGCGGGGCCTCGACGGCCACCCAGTCGTAGCCGTCGACCGCCCCCTCGGACCCAACCGACCGCGTCGCGACCCGCTCCACCTCCCGCGCGGGATGGGACGCGGCGCGACGCCGAGCGTCCGCGGGGATCGATTTCGGGTCGTTCATCGAATCGCCTGCAACGCGGGGCCGAAATCCGCCTCGACACGCGGAACGTCGGCATTATACGCGGCTTCCGCGCCGTCCGAGGCGTCGGAACGATTTCCGATCGAATCCCGACGGCGGGATCGCCGCCGGGTCCGCGACGCCTACAATAAACGATCCCGGCCGCGGCGCGCGCGCCCGCGGCCCGCCGCTTGCGAGGTTTCGATCCCAGCCGCGCCCGCCACCGGATCGACCGCTTTGCCTTGAGGACCGCCCGCGATGACCCACGACCCCCGCCGCAAGGCCCCGAAGCCGGCCGAGCCCGACCTCGACCTGGAAACCGACTCGCGATTCCCCTCCGGGCCCTGGGTCGGCTACTTCCTCCAAAAGGAACTCCCTCCCGGCAAGCACGGCATGGAACTCCGCCTGACGTTCCGCAAGGGCGTCCTCACCGGCGAGGGCCGCGACCTCATCGGCGAGTTCCTCATCCGCGGCAAGTATCAAGTCGAGGACGGCAAGTGCTGGTGGACCAAACGGTTCATCGGCAAGCACGACGTCGCCTACGAAGGATACAACGAAGGCCGGGGGATCTGGGGCGTCTGGGAAATCCCCCCGTCCTGGAAAGGAGGCTTCCACATCTGGCCCGAGGCCATGGGCGACCCGACCCGCCGCAAGCTCCGCAAGTCCATCGAGGAGCCGTTCGACGACTTCATCGACGCCGACGCCCCCGTCCTGGAACTAATCGCCGCCGCCGCCGCCGACCCCCAGGTCGAGGATCCGCCGGCCTGAGCCCTGACCGGAGGATACGGATAAAGGGACGAGTTCGAGGAAGACTTGGGGCAATCATCCCTTCTCCCCTTGTGCAAGATTATTCGTGGGACTCGTAAATCGTTATGGTGCCGGGTGTTGTCGCGAATCAGCCCAAGGCCGCCCTAAGTCATTGGACGGTTGGGTGATCGGACGAGGCATCCGGGATCGTTCTTGGACTTACGTCACTCACGAATAATCTTGCCTTGTGGGAGAAGGTGGCCGAAGGCCGGATGAGGGGGGGCGTATCCAGAGGCTTCCGGTCGCGCCCACCCCTCATCCGCCCCTCCGGGGCACCTTCTCCCACAAGGGGAGAAGGTGTTGCGGGCGCGCGCTCATGCCGGATTGCAACTGGCGAATGGGCGATACTGGATTCGAACCAGTGACTCCCGCCGTGTGAAGACGGTACTCTAACCGCTGAGTTAATCGCCCGCGGAGGCCGATCCGGGGTCCGGCTCGCGAGGGGCTAGCTTACCGCCTCTCGCGACGCTTCGCAAGCCGTCGTCGCGACGGTTTGACCGCGATCCCCCTTGCGAGGGGGCGGAAACCGTCGGGTCATCGTCACGACGTTGCCGCGCTCGTTGTAAACGACCTCGTCCATGAACGTGCGCATCATCAGCAGGCCGCGACCGCCGATGCGCGTCAGGTCCTCGGGTTCGATCTCGCGGCGGAGTCGATGGTGATCGAAGCCGGGCCCTTCGTCGGCGATCTCGAAGACGGCGCGCTCGCGGTCGTACTCGGCCCGGACGCGGAGCCGTCGCGAGCGGTACGGCTCCAACCCCCGTCGCTTCTCCGCCAGGTCGTGGAAAATCGACTCGTCCTCCTGGCGAAGCTCGGAGTCCACCTCCAGGTTGCCATGGTATAACGCGTTGGCCAACGCCTCCTGAAGGGCGACGTGCAGCCGGATCTGGTCCGGACGCTCCAGCAAGCCCAACGCGGCGACGTCCTCGACCAGGGCGATCGCCAGCGCCCAGATCAGATCGGGGTCGGGGCCCAACTCGAACTCCGACTCGCGACGGACCAACCGCTCGTTGAGCAGCCGACGCCGGCGATCGACCACGCAGGCGTCCAGGGCGCGTCTCAGAATCGGTTTCAAGTCCTTCTCCAAACGAGATTTGGACAGATAATCGGCCGCGCCGGCGCGGAGGGCCTCGACGGCCGCGTCCTCGCCGCCGAAGGCCGTCATCAGAAGGATCGGCAGCCCCGGCCGGAGCTCGCGCGTCCGCCGGACCAACTCCAGGCCGTCGATGTCCGGCATCACCAAATCGGTGAGGATCAAATCGGGCGGGTCGTCCCGCAGGGCCTCCAGCGCGGTCCGCCCTCCCGCGGCGAACTCGACGCGCAAGTCGTCGAACTCGGCCAGCAGCCGGGCGATGCAACGGCGCTCGAAGGCGGAATCGTCCACGACCAAGAGCCGGGGGCCCCCTCCCGACGCGGGGGGCTCGGCGACGACCGACGCGCGAGTCATCATGGGAATCATCCCTCCCGAATGAAACGTCGCTCATGATGATCGTCAAGGCAACTCGCGCGTCGAAATCCAACAAAACGCCCGTTTTTCTCAAACGAACCAGGCGCGGCGGTGGGCCTGGGGGCGCTCGCCGCGGAGCCAGCGGCGCAGGTCGGCGGCCAGGTCCTGGCACGACGGGTAACGGCGGTCGGGCTTCCTGGCCGTCGCCTTGCGGCAAATCTCCGCCAGGGCGCGCGGGACCCGCGGGTCGACGGCGTCGGCCGCGGGGGGCTCCTGGGCCCGGGCGCGGGCGAGGACCGACGCCGCCGGGCCATCGAACGGGGGACGGCCGCAGAGCATCTCGTGGAGGACCGCGCCCAGGCTGTACTGGTCGGCCGCCGGCAGGGCGTGGCCGCGGCCGGCGTCGAGCTGCTCGGGGGCGAGATAGGCGGGCGTGCCGGCCACCGCCTCCGACGCGGCGTCGGTCGACTCCGGCCGCGACGCGATCCCGAAGTCCATCAGGTGGACGCCGCCGCCGACGTCGATCCGGACGTTGGCCGGCTTGACGTCGCGGTGGACGATCCCCAGGCCGTGGGCGTAGGCCAACGCCTCGGCCAGATCGGCGGCGATCTCGGCGGCGCGACGGAACGAAAGCCGGCCGTCGCCCAGCACCTCCTCCAGGCCCCTGCCCTCGATCAAGTCGAGCGCCAGGTAAAGCCGGTCGCCGTCGCGGCCGGCCTCGTGGATCGCCACGATGCCGGGGTGCTTCAATCGCGCCAGGGCGCGGGCCTCCCCCAAAAACCGCTCCCGAGCCCGCGACGACCGCGGGGCGTCGTCGCGCGTCAGCTTAAGCGCCACCTGACGCTCCAGGGTCGGGTCGAAGGCGCGGTGGACCGTGGAGTGCCGGCCCTCGCCCAGCAGGTCGAGAATCTGGAACCGGGCCAGGCCGCGGACCTCGCCGGCGACGGGGGCCGGGTGACGGATCGCGGCGAAGACCTCCGTCCGCGAGTCGTCGCGAGGCCCCATCGCCGGGACCGTGTACGAACTTTCGTTCCACTCGAACGCCGAGGCGGCCTCGCCCGAGACGTCCCAGGGCTCGTCGTGATCGAAGGCCGCGGCGTGGAACTCGCCGCTCTCGGCCGTCGCCGTCCGAGCCGGGGGCGCCAGCACCGCCACGCCGCCGGATCCCGATCCCGAGCCGAACCCCCGCGCCGTCGCGTAACTCCACGCGAACGGCTCGCGACGGGGGGCCGCGGCCGTCCATCCCGAGCCCGATCCCGAGCCCGACGCCGCCGGCTCGCTCCGGAGCTTGGTCAGGCAGCGAGGGCAGCGGAAGACCCTGCCGAGGGGATCGACGCCCAGGTGGGAAACGCGGCCGCACGCGGGATTCGGGCACTTCGCGACGATGCTCATCCTTGATCTCCCACGACACGCCGGCGGCCGGGGCCTCCCGCCCCACGGCGTCCCCCGGTTCGACGCATCGCTTACGTCCCTGCTGGCTGGAAAACCTCGCGATCCACGAAACCGGCCGGCCGTCGACCGCGACGACCGCTCGATCGAAAAGAAGGGAAATCGCCCCGGTTCCACTTCGTCGGTTGCAGGCTGGACTTTAGCTGGTCCCCCGCGCGTTCCGCAAGTGTCAAGTCGATTTTTTTAAACGTCCTCCCCCCCGACCGGGCCGAGGCTTTCAAACGTCCCCGGCCACGCTAAGCTAAAAGCCAGGACGACGCGCCGTCCCGTCGGCCACCCTCGCCTTTTCGACCCGGATCCGGAACGATGCCCGAACCCGCCGGCAAGACCCCCACCATCCTGGAACAGATCGTCGCCTCCAAGCGGCTGGAGGTCGCCCGCGACCGCCGCCGCATGCCTCTTGAAGAGTTGGAGGCCCAGGCCGCGGAGGCCCCCCCCGTCCGCGACTTCCGCGCGGCGCTGGACGGCCGCGGCTTCATCTCGCTGATCGCCGAGGTCAAGAAGGCCAGTCCCTCGGTGAAGGTCATCCGCGAGGACTTCGAGCCCGTCGCCATCGCGCGCGCCTACCAGGACCACGGCGCCGCCTGCGTCAGCGTGCTCACCGACGCCCCCTACTTCCAGGGCCATCTCTCCCACCTGGCCCGGATCCGGGCGGCCACCGCCGTCCCCTTGCTCCGCAAGGACTTCGTCATCGACGAGTACCAAATCGTCGAGGCCCGCGTCGCCGGCGCCGACGCCGTGCTTTTGATCGCCGAGATCCTCGACGACGCCGCCATGGCCGCGCTTCTGAAACGCGCCCGAGGGCTGGGCATGGCCGCCCTGGTCGAGTTCCACGACCCGAGCAACCTCGACCGCGTGCTGGCCGCCGGCGCCGACCTGGTCGGCGTCAACAACCGCGACCTCCACACCTTCACCACCGACCTGGAACGAACCCTCCGCGTCCGCGCCCGCGTCCCCGACGACGTGCTGTTGGTCAGCGAAAGCGGCATCCACTCCCGCGCCCAGGTCGAACGGCTTCAGGCCGAGGGCGTGGCCGCGATCCTCGTCGGCGAATCGCTGATGCGCCAGCCCGACGTCGGCCTGGCCGTCGAACGACTGATGGGCATCGCCCCCGAACCCGCGACGACCCCGTGAATCCCGACCACGGCCCGCGCCTTCTCCGACGAGGAACTCATCCACGCATTTCCCAGATTGACGCGGATTCGGATCAGATAATTCAAGGTAATCCGTGTTAATCTGGGAAATCCGTGGATATTCTCTCCCGGGTCGTTCGCGGGAAGTCGTTTCGGCGGCGTTCCTCGGTCGGACGCCCCGGGCCGCCGACGTCGAGGCGTCGCGACGCCCGGGGCCCGACCCGAACCGGAACCGGGTCAGCTCGCCGCCGCGCCCCCGCGCCGACGCGATCGAGCCAGCCCCAGCGCGGCGCCCAGGCCGACGCCGAGCATCCCCAGCGAGCCGGGCTCGGGGATCGCGAACGTCACCCCGCCCGGCTGATAATCCAGAAGCCCATAGATCGCGACCTCCGTGTCGCTGCCCCAGTACTGCGCCAGGGCCGCGCCGTACTCGAGACTCGACGCGGGATCCCCCGGGGACGCGCCGTTGCTCCAGACGTCCACGACGAAGCCGCCGGCCACCGTGAACATCAAGCCGTAAACGTCCAGGTAGCCGCCGCTGGCCAGATAGCCCGTACACGTCTGCGGCGAACCGTAAAGATACAGCAGGTTGTCATAGCTCAACCCGGACGATTCGGGATTCGGCGGGTTCTCGAGCGGGAACAGGGTCATGCTCGCGGGGATCAGCGGGTCGTCGTGCGAGGCGGGGGGATTGATCGCCACCAGCCCGGTGATGGCCTGGTCGACGAGCCCCGCTTTCGAATTCGAGAACGTCCCCGTGATCCCGGTGATCGCGAACGCGCTGGTGGGACCGACCGCAATCGGGTCCGGCCCATACGTCAGCACTCCGGACGCGCTGAACCCGGCGCCCTTGATCGAAAAGTTCACCTCGCCGGCCCGCGCCCCGGCGCCGACGATCGCCGCGACGGCGACCACGATCGCTGCAACGTGCTTCCTCATGGTGATTTGAAGATCCCTCGAATACCTGGACCAGTTTCATGAAATCAACGTAGCGTCGGATTCTATCACCCGGTCGCTCGATTGCCACGAAATTCCACCCCCACATGGAAAAAAATCGACTCGGCGGACGCGCGATATCGCACGCAGGTTTACATAGACGTTACCGATCTGGGCGCTCGCGAACGCCCGCGGCGACGGCTTTGGCGGTGGCGGCTCGCGGCCGACGCCCAAATCGAGCGGGGCGGCCGAACCGCGTCGCGCGACGGAAAATAAGCGGCGAGGCGCGGCGAATGCGTATATACCGTAAGAACGGTCCCGGCGCGCGCCGGGACGCCGCCACGAGCGGAGCGTTCCACCCCTGCCAGGAGACGATGCACCATGCGACCCCGCCCGAAGGCCGCCAGGACGTTGACGGCGATCGGAGGCGCCGGGCTGGCGGGCCTGGCGATGCTCGCCGCCCCCGCGTTCGCGTTCGAGGAGGCCCCCCCCCGCGAACGCCCCGCGGCCCCGGAAGCCGCCGCGCCGGAGACTCCGCCGGCGCCCAACGATGAAGGCGACGACGCGAAAAACGCCGTCGACGCCGTGACCGAACGGGTCCAGGAACTGGCCGACCGCATCGGCAAGCAGGCCGAGCCCGTCACCGACGAGATCCGCAAGACCGTCGGCGACGCCTTCTCCACCCTGGCCGACGCCCTCAAGACCGACGACGCCTCCAGCGACGACGTCGCGTCCGCCCTGGAACGCGCCCGCGACCAGGTCCTCAACGCCCTGCAAGAAGGCGGCTCGATCAACAAGAGCGCCCGCGAGGCGCTCCGCAAGGCCCGGGACGAGGTCCGCGACGACCTGGAGAAGTCCCGCGACCAGGCCGGCGACGCCCTCCGCCGCCGCTACAAGGCCGAGACCCAACGGCTCGGCGAGAAGGTCGACGACGCCAGGGCCAAGGCCCGCGCCGCGGCCGACGACCTCGCCGACTCCACGGAGGAGGTCGAGCGGAAGATCGAGAAGGCGTTCCGCGACGACCCGGCGGTCGCCGATCTGTACAAGCTCCGCGACGACCTTCAGGACCGGCTGGCGAAGGCGTCGGAAACGGCGCGGAGCAAGACCGACCCCGTCCTGAAGGAACTCAAGGCCCGGCTCGACGAGACCAAGGCCGAAATCGCGGCCCGCTGGAAGGAGAGCTACGACGACCTTCGAGACAAGGCCCTGGGCGAGGCCGAGGCGGAGGGCTCCGACCCCGACGTCTCGCAAGCCGACGGCCGCGTCCGCGACCTTCAGCGCCAGCTTCGCGACGCCCAGCGCGCGCTTCAAGACGCCAGGGGACGCCGCCGCGGCGACCGCAAGATCGCCCCGCTCCGCGGCCGCGTCGGCCCGGTTCGCATCGGCCCCGACCGCGACGCCGAGCGCTCCGACTCCAAGACCGACGACCGGATCGACGCCCTCGAATCCAAGATGGACCGCGTCCTCAAGGCCCTGGAGGGCCTTACGACCGACAAGCCCAAGGACCAGGCCGAATCCGACGACGAGTGACGCCGAACCGCCTGGGCCCCGTTTCGAATTTCAGCCGCCACGGCGATCATCGCCTTCTCCCCTTGAGGGAGAAGG
>ERZ778018.2424-NODE-2424-length-11974-cov-5.764913_pt1 | contig 11974 bp, 14 predicted proteins | sample MGYA00375748_ERZ778018 | MGnify/ENA primary metagenome ERZ778018 (study PRJEB29350, sample SAMN05509839) | bioreactor metagenome | biome: bioreactor; material: wastewater | place: South Africa: University of Cape Town | collected 2014-04-22 ... | reverse complement strand
TCCGTTATCGATGTCGGCAGATGATCCTGTCAACACAAAAGCGGGAATCGATTTCGTCTTCTGCTGGGCCGATTCCCGACAGGCCGTCTTCAGGCTGTGGCAGTGAGATAGCTGCCGTTAGTCGCGAAGCGCTTAGCACGACCGCTTACGACCTCGCTGCGGATGATGCTGTATCCAGAGGGGACGTTCGCCGCGACAAGGAATATCGATATTTCCTAGGGGTGGCCTCGCCCCCGACGACGCGACAAAAGTATTCCGTTAAGTCCACTCAGGATCTTCTGAGCTACTTCGGGTATAGTCATTACTCCGCGCGGAAGAAAAAAAACGACGCCAATGAAAAAAATGCCGAGAACGATCGGCCAAAGACGATAGTCGATACTGCTCACCTGCTGCTTCATGAGCGTGACGATCAGCACGCCGACCACTGCGCCGATCAACGTTCCGCGCCCGCCAACAGCGACCCACATGATAACCTCGGTTGAAAGTGCGAGACCAATAAAATCGAGCGCAGCGTATTGCTGAAGCCCCGCAAATAGCGCGCCCGCCAAAGCAGCCAGCATCGCCGAAAGGGTAAAGACCGCCAGCAAATGAAGAGAGGTATTGTAGCCTAGGGAGCGTGCACGCACTTCATTGTCCTGGATCGCCGCCAGGATCCGCCCATAGCGGCCTCGACACATCCCCCACACACCGAAGAGGGTAACGGCAAGAATCGTGAACGCGGTATAGTATTGGACAAGAGGCGTCGCGAGTTCATAGCGTGCGCCGAACAGCGTTATTCCTAGAGGCGGGATACCGGACAGGCCCGTGTCGCCACCCGTCACATCAGACCAGTTGACGGCGATATGCGACGCGATCAGCGTCAACGCGAGGGTCACGATCGCGAAAACCGGGCCACGCACACCGCCGCAGAGCAGAAAGTAGCCGAATAGAAGCGCAATTGCCCCGGCCAGTAGGATGCCGACGAGCAAGCCAAGCAAGCTTCCATAAGTGGGGTCGAGATGAAGCGATAGGATCGACAACGCATACGCCCCGAGTCCGAAGAACGTTGCATGCCCGAAACTTAGGAGTCCAGTTTTTCCCCACAGTAAATCCAAGCTTAGCGCAAAGACCGAAAAGATGAATACGTCTCTCAGCACGAACATGCCATAGAAGCCGCCCCACGCAGGAAACGAAAGCGCGGCGATCCCGGCCAGGCAGATGAAAAACAGGATAAGGCGACGGCGCGTGTCGACATGCCATGCCCGCAACCTCGCAGGACGAGCTAAATTCGCGTTCGCCATTTCGTTCACCTCGCCCGAACCAGGCCCTGGGGCATAAGTCTAATCATAACGACGGCGAACAACAGAACCGTGGCCTGCGCCAGGGTCGTGGTCATCACGGTCGACAGAATGGTCTCGAGACCCCCTACCAGAGCACTGCCGGCGGCAACGCCTGCGATCCCTCCGGTGCCGCCAACGATCACTACAAAGAACGCACGGGCGAGATAGAACATGCCCATATTTGCCTGAACGACGAGCAGCGGCGCTACAAGCACGCCGGCAATCGCAGCGATACCGCCGCCGGCGGCAAAAGCGATCGCGCTGATCTGCCGGGTATTGATACCGAGGGCTTCGGCCATGTCGCGATCCTGAATGGTGGTGCGCAGCTTGAGGCCGAAATCAGTGAACCGGAACACGTATATGCATATTCCCAGTATCACCAGCGACGCCGCTATCAGGAACAATCGATAGGCCGGATAGCCGACGCCGATGATCTCTACGGAACCTGGTATCGGGTTGGTAACAGCCAGCGGCTGCGAGCCGAATACCAGCACAAGGATTTGGATTATGATGAGGCTGACACCCCACGTCACCAGAATTGTCGAAAGCGGCTGGTTATAGAGGAACTGGATCAGGCTGCGTTCCAGCAGAAATCCGATTGCGGCCCCTATGATGGGCGCGATCATCAGAGCAAGCCAATAGTCGTATCCGTTGGCTTGAGTCAGCGCCAAGGTGAACGCGCCGATGGTCACGAATTCTCCATGCGCTAGATTGATAACCTCCATAAGTCCAAAAACGATTGCCAGACCCATCGCAACGATCATCAAAATACATATTAGGGTAAGCATGTTCAGAACCAGAGGAATAACCACCCCGAGCATCGTTCAATCCTCCTCGCACATCTTCGTAATTCCGTGCAGCCAGCAAGAATCATCGACTGCCACGGACACCGCCGATTTTAGGCACAGGAAAGCAACTTGCCGGTATTCGCCCGGACGAACGCGATCCTACAAACCGCTTCGGTTAGCGCCTCACCGGAAACAACAGCGAATTCATTTCCGGCGAAGCGACGTCCTGGACATTCAAGCCCGGTCACGTTTCAGGCTTTTTGCAGATCGCATCCCGGAACGATGGGGTCGATCTGACCATACTGCTTGATGATTTCAAACGCGCCTTCCGACGTGACCTGAGCGGCGATGCTGTTCGCTCTCATATGGTTGTTCAGCGCAGAGATGCTCACTCGCCCACCTTGCGGTGCTTCGAAATCCACCTCCGGCAGAGCCTTCAATACCGCCTCCGTATTCGTCGAGCCTGCCTTCTCCACGGCCTTGGCATACAACCAGATGGCGATATAGGCGGATTCCATGGTGGCATTGATCCGCTTATCCTCCCCATATCTTTTGCGGTAGCGCTCCACGAAGGCCTTGTTGACAGGATTATCCAGAATGTCGAAGTACGCCTGATTGGTGATGATGCCGGTCTGTGGCTCTGCCGGCATCGACCCGAGGAACACCTCGTCCCAGGCATCGCTGACCACGCGCGCGACCTTTTCCAATCCGAAATCGTGATACTGCTTGACCGCGGTGATTGCGTCGCTGCCCGCAAAGAAGAACCAGACTACGTCGGGCTTCAGTGAATGGATTTTCTGGAAGGGTTGCCCCAGATCCTGCACACCGAATGGAAAAAACTCGGCGCCGAGATATTCTCCTCCCAGTTCCTTGAGGCTTGCTTCGATGATTTGCGAACTGCGCCGGCCCCAAGAGAAGTCGGAACCCATGACATAATGCCGCTTCCCGACGCTTTCGACCAGCCATGGCATCATCGGCAGGATCTGCTGCTCCGCCACCTGGCCGGTAAAGACCGCATATTTATGGCATTCACCGCCAGGATAATAAATCGGGAAGAACTGGAGCTTTTTTGCAGGCACGGTCACGGTAAGCGCCGCAGCGAGTTCAGTCGTTGCGATCAATCCGAAAAGCGCGTCCACATTGTCCTGGAATATGACTTTTCTCGACCGGTCGACGACGGCTTGAGTGCTCGTCTGGGTATCCTCGACGACATATTCCAGCTTGCGGCCACCGATCCCCCCCTGCTCGTTGATTTCGTCGGTGGCCATGGTCATCATGTTAAGTTGAGGAACGCCGAGCACCGCCTCGAGTCCGGTCAGAGCGGTGACGAAACCAAGTTTCACGCTTTCGGCGGCCCTGACGATGGAAGGCATGCCAAGCGTCACCGCCGCCGCAGCAGTCGACGTGAGCACCTTTCGACGAGTAATGATAATATTTTTCACTGACTTATCCTTTCTATTTCCCTGAGCGATCCGTGTATTGTTGTAATTTTATTTGTTCGCTATTGATATATAACTACACTGCCAGGAACTTCTTCTTTAAATATTGGTCATGAAATTCATCGATCTTGCCCCTATAGGAAATCCTTCCCTTCTCGATGACAGCGCAATCGCCTCCGACACGAAAGGCCAGATTGAGGTTCTGCTCCACGAGAACAACAGACGTCCCCGTTTCAGCGATGATCTGGACAAGGATTTCTCCGATCTGCTGAACGACATTCGGCTGGATACCCTCAGAAGGTTCGTCCAGCAGTATGACCTTCGGTTGAGCGCACATCGCGCGCGCTATGGCGAGCTGTTGCTGCTGTCCGCCTGACAGGGTTCCGCCTTTTTGCGACAGGCGTTCCTTCAAGATCGGAAAATAGGTGAAGACCTGGGGCGGTATCTCCGAAGAGCCTGGCCGGGCTGTCGTCCCGACCATTAGGTTTTCGAGCACTGTCAGCTTCGGTATTATTCGCCGGCCTTGCGGAACGTAGGCAATTCCGCTTCTCGCGACAGCATGGGGAGCAAGGCCCTGAACCTTCCTGCCCTCAAGCTTGATGGTGCCTGCCGTTGGCTTGAGCAACCCGATCAGGCCCTTCAGCAAGGTCGATTTCCCGACGCCGTTTCGCCCCAGTATGATCAGGGAATCTCTTGCCTGGACGTCGAAGCTTATCCCGGAAATGATCCGGCTCGATTTATAACCGACGTCCAGTTTGTCTATCTGGAGCATGGCGATCAGCCCTCGCCCAGGTAGACGCTGCGTACGCGTTCGTCTTCTTCGATTTTCTCGAAGGGACCGTCCGCGATGATCGCGCCCTGGTGCATAACCATCGTCGGCCGACCAAGGGACCGGACGAATTCCATATCATGCTCGATGACCAGAACCGCCGTCCTTTCCTGGAGCAGCTTGACGAGATTTCCTGTGCGCTGGGTCTCGTCGTCGGTCATGCCGGCCGTCGGCTCGTCGAGGAGCAGCAGCTTCGGCCGCATCATCATCGCCATCCCGATTTCAAGCCATTGCTTCTCGCCGTGGGACAGGATCGCGGCGAGCGTATCGGCCCGATCGGCAAGATTGATTTCCTTCAGGCAATCCTCGATGTTCGCGTGATGGCGCTCGCCGTTGTCGCGGTTCATCCCGCCGGCAACGTCCAGGTTGTCGTAAACGGACATGTTCGTGAAGATGCTGGGAGCCTGAAACTTGCGGGCGATGCCGGAACGGGCGAAATGGTGCGGCGCGCGCCCGGTAATATCCTTTCCCGCAAAGACAATGGACCCGGACTTCGCACGGATAACGCCGCACAGCACATTGAAGAGCGTGCTTTTACCGGCCCCGTTCGGCCCGATTATGCAGCGCAGTTCCCCCGGAGCAACCGTCAAACTGACCTTGCTCAATGCAGTCACACCGCCGAAGTTCAACTCCAGGTCAGAGACCTTCAGGAGCGGGTCCATCATATTCGGAGGCGTATCTGGTTGACTGATTTCCATTGGTTGCTCCTGCCAGGACTTCTGCAGCTGATAGCTGGCTAATCTTGAGGAAAACCTGTGGTTCGCTACATAATTAAAGAAGTCAGGCCAGGCAGATCAGGTTTCATAGGCATCCCGCCTGCTGGCCGCGAAGGCTCATGTGATCAGTTTTACTACCTCTGCCGATTGCGCGATCATTTGAGCCTGGTGGGGTTGAAGCTCCTGCATCCCGTAGTTGGATAGCGTTTTATGGAAGGGATCTTCCACTTGGGTGGCAACGCCTCTGAGGGTTTCGACAACCGCCAGGCCGCAGAACGGCGTGTAGGCTGCAGAATACCCACCCTCATGCATCATCACCAGCTTGCCGCCGCAATGACGGTCCGCCAGCATCATCATCCGCCGGGTCATTTCCCGGTAGGTACCGGTATGGGCCATGTTTCTGCCGAGCGGATCGAGCGCGCCGGCATCGAAGCCGGATAGGACGATGATCAGGTCGGGCTGGAAAGCATCGAAAGCTGGAATGACCACCGTATCCATCGCATGGAGATACGCGCCATGGCCGGATCCAGGCGGCAGCGGAACGTTGATGTTGTACCCCCGGCCCGCCCCCTCGCCGATCTCGTCGACGAAGCCGCTATCCTGAGGGTAGTTCTTATATTGATGTATCGAAATGACTAGGGTGCTCGGGTCGCTCCAGAATGCCTTTTGCGTCCCGTTGCCATGATGCACGTCCCAGTCGAGAAAGGCGATTTTCATATCGCCAAATTCTTTTCGAATGTTCAAGGCGGTCAGGACACCGTTACCGAAGATGCAGAATCCACGGCCGATATCGGCTTCCGCATGGTGACCCGGAGGCCTGTTGAGCACGTAAGCGTTATCTAACTCCCCCTTCATGACCGCGCGGGCCGCAACCAGCGGACCAGCTGCCGAAAGGGCCGCAAATTCGTAGCTGCCTCTTCCGAAAGGCGTCAGTTCTCCTGCGTCGCCTCCGCGGGCATCGCTCATTTCCTTGATGCGACGCATATAGTCTCTCGTGTGAAACAGTCCCAACTGATTATCCGTGAGGGGCTGAAAATCGTTCAGTATCTGAAGATGCCTTGCAATCCCGCTGACGTTGATCAGCCCATCGATGCGTCGCTTGCTATCCGAACTTTCAGCACAGGCGATATCCGGTTGGACGAAGAGGCCAGGCTGGACGTACATGGCTGCAATGCCAGTATTGTGCCACATATACTCTTCCCGGAAGACATAACCCGTCCGCCTTGTATTTTTACCCGTCATTCTCTTACCCTTCGGCCTTCAATGGTGGCGCAATAAATTCCCGTTGCCCTTCGATCGGCGATCATCCGTATTGCAAACGCGCATGGCATCCGAAGCCGTTCTCGGTTCACCCGGACTTACGGTTGCATCGCCCTTTCGAGTTTCGGGCTTGCAACCATGCCGGTGCAGATAATCCTTATGCGAAACGGTCTACGGCGAGGTTCGCGCTTCGACTTGCGAGAGTGCCGCATCGAGCACGTCCAGCACCCTGTCCGCCAGTTCGTCGGAAATAGCCAGCGGAGGCTTGATATGGACGACGCCTGCCGGGTAGTGCCCGAAGATTACTCCATTTTTCAGGGCTATCTCGTAGACCTCTTGGCCTTCGGTCGTTGCGCGTTCCTTGGTTTCGCGATCTCTCACCAGTTCCACGGCGATCAAAAGCCCGGCACCCCGTACGTCGCCGATCAGGCGGTGCCTTTTTTGCATCTCTTTCAGGCGGCGTAGCATCCGCTTGCCCTGCCGCCGCGCTTTCTGCGGCAACTCCTCCTCGAGCATCACATCGATCGCCGCAATTCCAGCCACGGAAACGATGGGCGCGCTCCCCATGGTGAAATGATGCCAGGCTTCTGCACCCAACCCTTCCGGAACCAGGTCGGCCCGGATGACCGTGGCGCCGATGGGCATGCCGCCTCCAAGCGCCTTCGCGGTAGTAAATATATCGGGTTCGATATCGTACAACTCGGACGACCAGATTTCCCCCGATCGGCCCATACCGGTTACGACTTCATCCAGAATAAGTAATATATCGTATTTACGGCAGATTTCCTGAATTACGTCCCAGTAATCTTTCCTTATCGGTATAAGATTTCCCCCGACGCCGCTTTTTATGGGTTCGACGATAAAAGCCGCCACGTCCTGCGCCGTGGAGTGCAGGATATGCTGTTCGAGAAACCGTGCGCATTCCACGTCGCATGTGGCCGGCGTCTTGCTAAACGGGCACCTGTAGCAATACGGAGCCGGTATAAGGCTGCATCCGGGCCAAGTATTGACGCTTTCTCTCAGCTTGGAATGGCCAGGCGTGTTCATGGGATCGGCCAAGCTGGCCAGAGCCAGGGTACCCCCGAAATAGCTATAGTAAGTAGAGACTATCTGCTTCTTCTTGGTCGTGAAAAGTGCGAATTTGATCGCGGTTTCGTTCGCCTCCGATCCCCCGCAAGAAAAATATATCTTGGAATTGCTCCTCATTTTCCCGGGAGATATGTCCGCCAATTTCTCCCCGAGAACCGACCTCTGTGCGTTGACGTGCCAGGTCTGCACGTGTGAGATGCGGCTCACTTGATCCTTTACGGCTTCCACGTATTTCGGATGGGAATGGCCGATATTGGCGACGTGGGCCTGAGACATACAGTCGATGTATTCCTTGCCCGCAACATCCTTGACGATGCAGCCCTTGCCTTCCACGATGATCGTCGGATCGAATCCCCATCCATGGATGATGTATTTGTCGTCACTTTCCCTGACTTTCTCGATCGACACATCGGCCCAACCCGAAGAGGCCTTTCCCATGACATTCCTCCCTACCGGCATCAGTATGGGAATGTTACAGTCAAGCATGGGAATGGAAACGGCTGTCTGAACCCCTACAAATGAACGGTAGAAACCTACACGATCTGTCCGCGGTAGGCGAGTTTTTGCTCGCGCTCCACAAAATGCCGCATCAAATCGAATTCAATCGTTTCCAGGAGCACGCCCTGATGCTTCTGGAAAAAATGCTGCCGTTCGATTCCGCGTGGTGGGGCTTGATGTCCGGCCTCAATGTCCACACCGAGATAAAATTCAGGCTTCCGGTGACGTATTGCGAAGACTGGGAAAGGGTAAAGAACGAAGACCCGATTGCCACCCAGGCAATCACGCACCCTTTCGTGACGGCTTTATTCGACGATAAAAAGCTCTCCTTTTATCCCTCGTTGCAGTTAATGCTGGAGAAATACGAGATACGGCATGTCCTTTGCACTCATGCGCCTGAAGTATCTCTTGGGCTTAGCGCCTTTCTTTCACTTTATCGAAGCAGGGAGCCATTCACGGAAGCGGATCGGAAACTTAAAGAAGTGGTCATGCCGCACATGATTTACGCCTTGCATCTTAGCAGGCGTAATTATTTGGAAACCGCCCTATTGAATGAGTCCACCGAGGAGCAGTTGGCAGCGAATGCGATTTGCGACAGGACTGGCCTGATATTTTCGGCGGAGGACCTTTTTGCTCGCTTCATAACGATTGAATGGCAACGTTGGCGTGGCCCCACTCTCCCTGGAGACTTGCTCGGCCATATTCGTAATGGCCATCATTTTCGCGGAAAAAAGGTCCGTATCGTTTTTCGGGAAATTTCCGGCCTATTCCTCGTGCACGTATCCGAGCGAAAGTTGATTTCCGAGTTGTCGCCGAGAGAACTGGCCGTCGCCGAACGATATGCGCTTGGAAAGACCTACAAGGAAATCGCCAACGAGATGGGCATTACACCAAACACGGCTAGGCATTATATTCGAAATATATTTGGAAAGACCCAAGTTAAGAATAAGTCAGAGCTATCAAGAATGATGGCGGGGTCGTACCGATAGCGGAGGTTTTGATAAATAGGAAACAGCATATAAAATATCAGTGTGCCTGTCAGAAAATATACTGTGGACCAGCAATGTCCGCTTTCAGCACATGGCGAAGCTTTTCTCAATGACGGATTTGGCGGCGCTAGAGCGCGATGATTTCAGTTGGGTTCATATCCGGCGTTTGTGAAGTAGTTTGCGCATTCGTCAGCGGATACTGTGTCGAGAATGCAGCCGAGGGCATTGCAGATAGCGTCTTTGGTCCGCTTGGCCGCCTTTCGCAGCCAGTGCTTGAGCTTTGAGAAGAACTGCTCGATCGGGTTCATGTCGGGGGAGTATTTGGGCAGGAAGAACAGCTTCGCGCCTGCCTCTCGGATGGCGCGGCGCACGGCCTTGCCGCGATGGCTGCCGAGATTGTCCATCACCACGATGTCGCCGGCACGCAAGCTCGGCACCGCGATCCCGCTCGCTCCACCGCAACTCGCCCCGCTTCATCTGCTCCAGCCGGCGCTCGGATGTCGGGAAATGGCCGCGAGGGCAGACCAGCAATTGCCTCAGATTCTTCTGACGAAGACCTAGATGAAGGCAGAGGCGCAGCATGAGGAAAGAGCGTACAGTCTCAGCGGTCGCGCGAGGATAACGCCTTCCGTCCGGCATCCGCTTGATGATCTCCTCCGTGATCTTGCAGTATTCGGCGAGCGGGCTGTCGGCCTCGAGCACGCACATGATCAGCTCGAAGGGATCGCGATGAACACGTATGACACGCTGGATTTCCTTCGACCGATGGGCAGCGTGCCTGAAGCAGATTTCGCAGGCCGCATGCCAATCCTTTTGGGCAGCTGCGATCTCCTCGGCGGAGATTAATCCAGGGACCGGTTTCACGTTGTGAGCCAATTCGGGATGCTGCCAAGGCCAACCGGTCTCGGGACGAGTCAAGCTGAGGATGACACCCAGCATGTCGTCCTCCCATCGAGTGTAGAAGCCGCGCCGGCGCTCCCGCCATTGCAGATACCAGTCCTATACGCCGGGGAATACCAGAAGACCGAATGTCAACTGGCTGAGCGGAACGCCATAGCCTTTGACTTGGCCTTCGGTGAGGCGGCGTGCGCGCCAAACATCAACCCGAGATGCTCGACCTTCTGTAAGGCCGTCTCCTCGCCCCAGACACCATTCCGCTGAAGGCCGAGGGCCGTGAGCGTGGCCATCTTGGAGTGGACCAAGCTGGCCATCTCAATGGCAAGTCTGGGAGGAGCATCGATCACCCCGGACAGAAGGTCGGAATCTTCGATCGCCACGTCTATCCGCTCGAAAGCACCTTGTGGAGATCGCGTAGACTGTGCCGAAAACGATCCACCATAGGAGATGCTGGGGAAGCGCACGGCGTAGCGCTGCTTGGTTGCTACCGCTTGAAAGCGGCGATAGTCAGTCGAGCTAGCAATGATCACCCGACGAACCCACTCCAGGATTTCCTCACGCTTGCTGAAAGGCAGACTGTTGAAGTCGTCCGGCAGGTACAAACGAGCCGCCGTCGTTCAGCCGGCCCGACATCGCTGCCGACATCGAAGCCGGTTTCCGAACGCGACTGATGCGGGAGCCTGGCCTTGAAGTATCCATCCGGCAGCCGACAGCATGATAGAGATGCCAATAGGTCTCACCATGAGAGCGCATTTGATAGGCGAGTGCTTCCCGAAACTCTTCCGGCCCGTCAGTGGTGTCGAATAGCGGCCGCGGAAACTCCTCAATCGGTTTTGGCTGCGGCCCTCGCTCTACCCTCGCTAATTGCGGTTTGACGATGGCAATAGAAGCTTGGCTTTTTGGCTCGTCCGCCTTCGCCCTGTTAACTTTCCCGCCTGAACGGACCTGTCGTTTCGACATCTCGAACGCAGCGCCATCGTCTCGATCCGGCCGTGGTTTCTTCAACCGGCAGAGTATCGGTTCAAATCCCGGACGCAGAGCCTGCCGCAACTCCGGGCCTTAGTTTGTTCTCGATGCCACAGACTTCTGCAACTGCCCGCCAATCGATCCCGTTGCTCCGCATCGGCGGCTTCTTGCGATAGAGAATCAGGTTGATGAGGTAGGAGCGGATATTCTCGAATTCTTGTCTAGATGCGATCGGGAAAATACGAGCTTGGTAGAAGTCGAAAATCTTGCGCTGAAAATGAAGAGAGGAAGCGGATTGTTTGTTCATGTCCCTTGGGCAGTTCATGCTATGCAGACTGTCTCAATGCCAGGGCGTGGGCTGCTAAGGTGATGCGGTTAACAAAGGCTGAAGCGGTACGGTCGACGCCGAGGATGGCCCCTCGGCGGCAGGGCGACTTTGCCCCGCTCGTCAATGCAGTGGCCGCGAAGATCGGCAACTGCTTTTTGCCACCTAGACAAGTTGTGTCCTACATCAATGGCGCACCTGCTGGAAATTGTGTAATCTTCGTGCTACATAATCTCTGATTTAGTAGCGCGAAGATTGCAAATGCCAACGCCACACCATCCTCCTGCCGCCGTGCGGCGCATCCTGCGCAAACTGGGCGCGGATATCCACGACGCTCGCCGCCGCCGGCGACTGCCCATGGCGGTCGTGGCCGAGCGCGCCTTCACGTCCCGCTCTACCCTCCAGAAAGTTGAGGCGGGCGACGCCAATGTCAGCATAGGTATCTACGCTGCCGTCCTGCAGGCGCTTGGCCTGCTCGATGGCCTGGGGGAGATGGCCGACATTGCCCGCGATAGCGTCGGCCAGGCCTTAGCCAGTGCGGAGTTGCCTAAGCGCGTTCGCCTCAAGCGCGCACCGGGTCCAACCGATCATGGCTGACATTGAAGTCCATATCGATCTCGAAGGACGGACACGTCCAGTCGGCCTGGCGCGCAGCAACAAGGTGCGAGGCAACGAGACTGTCGTGTTCGAATACGCGCCGGAGTGGCTCGATGATCCGGACCGCTTTTCGATCGAGCCTGCCTTGGTCTTGACGCGCGGCGGCTTTGTGCCGCCAGCCGGACAATCCATCTTTGGATCGCTCGGTGACTCGGCCCCCGACACCTGGGGACGCCGCCTCATGCAGCGCGCCGAGCGGCGT
>ERZ778018.2421-NODE-2421-length-11984-cov-3.644731_pt1 | contig 11984 bp, 8 predicted proteins | sample MGYA00375748_ERZ778018 | MGnify/ENA primary metagenome ERZ778018 (study PRJEB29350, sample SAMN05509839) | bioreactor metagenome | biome: bioreactor; material: wastewater | place: South Africa: University of Cape Town | collected 2014-04-22 ... | reverse complement strand
CATGTTTCATTAAAGCATCCATAATCATAATTTGATTTCTGTCTAGTTTAATATATTTTAAATCATCCATTTTATACAATATTCCATTTACCTTTAAAATTCGAGAATTTCCTTTGTTTTGAAAGTTATATATCTGGTTAATAAATTCGTCTGACGGTTTTATGTCGTGATTTTCAATATAATGTGTCAACCCATCTTCCCAAATAGTATTATTCAAATTAAAATCTCCATTTGTTATTTTTTTTGCATTACATAATAAACAGTCTTTCGGTTGTTTTTGAAAGTATTGATTGTGATTATGTAAATATTTTTCTACATTTCTTAATCTCTCGAGAAAATTATTTTTACTAGACCAATTAGATCCTTCTTTTGGATATGGCAGTTTGTTACCATTGGAATCTGTAAATGTATCATCGCGATCATTCCTCCAATAAGATTCTAATCTAAGTGTTTGTCCGTTTTTTTTAATTATGTTCATTAATAAATATTCAATATATTTTTTATTAATATAAATTCAATTAAATTGGAATTATTATTCCTAACAATATTTATTATCCAATTTCCATCAGAATAATATAATAATAATTTGATAAAAAAATCCATTTTTTCTATATTTATGGAAAACGAGGAATTATTCAGATAATAAAGATTTTCTTCATTCATATTTTTTATTTCCAAAATTCGTACATTTTTTCGAATTTTTTTTGATGATTTTATAAGATCTCTCTCAATAAATCGCAAATCATAACCCCAAGTCCATATATTGGTATTCATATCTAATAATCCTAATATTTGATATTCTGCTTTGATATTATATTTTTTGTTTTCAATATAAATAACATTTTTATCGTTTTTCTTTGAATATTTTATTGATTTTAAATCATGATTAAAATATTTATTAAATATTAAATATTTAATACCATAATATTCTTCAAATCTACTCTCCATATATATAAAATATTGATATTTTAACAGTAAATAATTATATAAAGATTAATAAATTAAATATAGCAATGAATAATTTAAAATTTAATGAATTGTTAAATTTGGATGATGAAAATAATTGGACGTTCGTTGAAAGTAAAAAGAAGCAAGTATATGTTCCAAAAATAAATAATAAATTATTTGATAGTAGTGAAAAAAATTTAAAAAAAATACTGTGTAATAATATATTAAAATATAAAAAATGTACATACGGTAATAAATGCATGTATGCTCATAGTTTGGAAGAACAAAATGTTGATAATATTAAAAAAAGAGCCTATGATATTTTAAGATCAGAGAATATCATGGATATTGATTTATCTAAAGAAGACAAATTAGCTAAAATATTTCTGCAATTCACTAAAATATGTCCTGATTGTAAAAATAAAGTGTGCCCTGGAGGATATAATTGTAAATATGGAGCAATGGATGAAAAATATATAATATGTTATGATGATGTAACATTAGGTAATTGTAGAAAGGAAAATTGTAATTATATACATTTAACAAAAAGAGGAATAAAACCAATTTCACATAATGTAATAAAACAACCATCAAGAATCGAAAATAATTTCAAAAGAAAATTCCAATTAACTAATATATCAAATGGAACAGTGCTAAATGATGATTTTTTTGTTTCCTTGGGTTTAAATAAAAATAATTCAAGTGATGTTGACTCTGATGGAGAATCAATGGAATCTATAGAAAAAATTAAAGAGTATTTAGAAGAGTATGATTCAGATGAAAATTGCGATAAATCCATTTTTATTTATAAAAATTAATTAAATAATAAATTTAAAAAAGTTGAATTAAAAATATCGGATTTAAACGAATAATATTATATTAGTTTAAATGGAATATATAAACAACTCCGATACCAAAATATCGAATGAATGGGCAGATATATATCGTCCAAACAAAATTTCTGAAATAGTAGGAAATGCTCGAGCAGTACAATCTATTTGTCAATGGTTAAATTCTTTTGAAACTAACAAAAAAAATATACTCAAAAAATTAAAAAAAAATCCTGTTACAAAAAAGAGAACTAGATCAAAAATTAATATTATAGAAGAAGAGATTATAAATGATAACATTGATGCTGATTTAATGATCGATACAGTTGATATTGAATATATTGATGAAAGTTTGTTGACAAAAACAAAAAAGAGTAAAAAAAAAGATGGACCATTTAGCTGTTTATTGGTTACAGGAAATCATGGAGTTGGTAAAAGTTGTTCCGTATATGCAATATTAAATGAATTAAATTATGAAATACAAACAATAAATTTCTCTAGAATACAAAAATTAGAAAATATAAAGGATGTTATTGATAGATTCACCAATACCACAAATATTATTTCCATGATGGAAAATAAAAAAATAAATAAACCCGCCTTGGTTATTGATGAAATTGAATCACTTATCTCAAAAATCGAGGTAAATTGTATAATGGCATTAATAGAAAGTAATGATGTAAAATGGCATTATCCAATTATATTTATATCAAATAATCAACATAATAAATTTATAAATGAAATTAAAAAAAAATCACAAGAAATAAAAATGTGGCAACCATTTCCTGAAACAATGAGAATATTATTAAATAGAATAAAAGAGAAAGAAAATATTAAATTACAAAATATTGAAGTTGTAAATAAAATAATTGATCATTCACAAAAAGATTATAGAAGATTGGTATCTATATTACAAGATATTAAATACATTTATGAAGATAAAATAATAACAACTAAAATTATTGATGAATATTGTAATCTTTCAAAAAAAAAGGATATTGATTATGATTTATTCAAGGCATCAAGTAATATAATACATAAATATCCTGGTATCGATGAAATACTAAGATATCATGAAACTGACAAAGTTAATTTGCCATTGATGATGCAAGAAAATTATATAAAAGGTGTTAATGAATATTACAAATCCGAAGATAGTAAGTATGAATTAGCAAAAAACATTACAACATCGTTATCTAAAGGAGATGTTATAGAGAATTATATATATTGTAATCAAAATTGGAGTATCCATGAAGTTCATGGATTTTATGCATGTGTTCAACCATCCTATTTAATGGATACTGAACTGAATAATAGCGATATTTTATCACGTAATGGTATTTCGAGGGATTTCGATTTATCATTTCCCAGTGATCTGAATAGAACATCAATTAAAAAAATAAATAAAAAGAATATATTAAAAGTAAATGAATTTTTAAAGAATATGAATATAAAAGATTATGTATATATAAACTTATTAATTAGACAATTAATAGAAGATAATCGAATGAGAGAATGTACAAGATTATTTGATGGTTATAATTTTACTCTGGATAATATAGATAAATTATTAAAAGTGGACAAAATTAAATCAACGAAAATAACGTTAACATCTAAACAGAAAAAAGAAATTACAAAAAATTTCTCATGAATAATTTTATTATTTACGCACCAGTTTTTTTATTAACCGAATTTAAAATATAGGTTTAAAAAATTAATATTTAAAAAAATAATATATTTTTTTAATATATAAACCTATGTCTTACCCAGAAACAAGAGGAATTAATACGAATACTAAAGAAATTGATACTAGAGCTGAAGTCGGCAAATTGATTAGAGAAAGAGCTGACGATGTTCAAGTACTCCAAAGATTGAAAGATAAATATGGAGATAGAGAAATGGTAAATAGAGTGTTTAATGAATATGAAAAAAGAATGAACCATATCAAGAGAAAAGCTCAAAAATTTGCTCAACTCGTATTGACTAGATATAATCATCTCGGAACATACAGAATCATGGAAAAAGCCAGAAAATTAAAAAAGAAATACGATTTTACCGATGATGAATTCCATGCATTCGTTAATATAGCACTTAGCGATAAAAATATCTCTGGAGTGAATGTTTATAATGTACCTAATACTCCAATGAGTAAAACATTAGGGTATATGCCTGATGCTGCTGTGGGCAAATTAACATATAAACCAGAAGATGCTAAATATTTACAAGAAATATTAGCGTTACATCAATCAAGTATGGCTTTACATGCTCAAGTTGTTGCTCAAAGTTTAATTTATAGAGATGTTGCACCCGAAGCATTAACTGGTAAATTTGATAGATCAAAGAATAATCCATATAATTATATTCATCCTGTTGTCGCTGCTCTGTTCCTTCCAAGAATCAAATATATTGACGAACATATGTTAATCGGAAGTATCTCAAATATAGTTGTTACTAGACAAAGTGGTAATCCAATTAAAATTCAACCTGATTGGGAATTATTCTATGACATAATTACTGATCCAAATGAAATTGCTTGTATGAGTTACAGGGAAAGTCCTATGCAAGATTTATTACAAAGAGTTAAATTGCAAGTTGAATTATGTAAGGCCGTCAGAGATTTAAGAAGTGGTAGATATTATCCTGGTGATTTAGAAGCTGCTAGTTTTATGAATGCATTAGATTCATGTAAAACTGGTATTTTTGATTCTCCTGATATGGCTTTCGTGAAGGATGAGGGAACCATTTTAAGAAAATTAATGGGTGCTTTCTCTTTAAGACCAACTATTATAAGTATTACACCTTTCGGAGGTACAATGACATTGAACTTCCCAATGCAATCATATGCATTGACCCAAGTAACCTCTATTCCAATTGTTAACTTTAGACTTCCATTAAACTTGAGAAATCTAAATGTTAGAGTCAATTTACAGGAAGCACTTGAACAACCAGATATGTATGTTGAAAATAAAATGATTGTTACTAAGATGAAAAATATAATTTATAGCAGAGATTTTATTGTTTTCTATGTAAATAGAAGATATCAAAATATTAATTTTGCTAGACTGGTCGCTCCATATAATTTCACTATGTTACCTACTACATTATCCGGATTCGAAACAATTAATGAAGTTCAGGTCAATTACCCACAAGTATTGAATATTGGTGATGATACCTTCTCATTGAAATCTGTCGTTATGATCGAAAAATCTTGTTTTAATAGAGATCCTACCAGAGATCCTATTAAGGAAATTATAGTCGGCAGTTCCGCTGGTATTATTGTGGGTGAAGATATTACTAGTGGTAGAACATCCAGATCATGCTTCATTTATGATCCACAGTCAGCGGCTATTAAATTAGAAAATGATGCGGGTATGTATGAAGATAGAACCCCTGTTACTTGGGTACCATGTACTGGTGGTATGTTCGGATCTAATGATATTGAACCATTTGATTCTAGAGCAAGTAAGAGAGGTACCATCTACATTTATGTTAAACCTGAAGCTTCCGCATTCTGTAGACTCAGTGTATGTTAAAAATTTGAATTTTTTAATTTTTAAACAAATTAAAATAGTTATATCATATAATAATTATTTTAATGAACGATAATTTAAAAAAACATTTAGATGAACAAGATGAACTGCTTAGAAATCAAGATTATCAATTAGAACTCTTGGGAAAAGGTGTTGAAAATTTGCGCGTTGTCGCTTCAAATATTGGTAAAGAACTTGATAAACAAGAACAAGATATTGAAAATCTACAAAATACTATTTCTGGTGCACAGGTATCATTATTAAGAGGAAGTCGAAAATTAGATAAATTTGCTAGCAAAAATAAATGTTTCCCTTGTGATATACTTTAATTATATTCCCCATACTGTTGATAAGCTTGGTAACGTTTTTCTACCTGCTGAATTGACATTTATTGGTCGGGTTAATGGTTTTAATGGCTGGTTTATCTCCTGAATATAAGCATATGATTGTTTAATTTGTGTTATTATATCAGGAACAATATAATCTAATAATTTTCTATTTAAAATCTTAACCTGTCTCACTATACCAAAAGGTAAAAATTTATTATGCTCATAATATACAGCCCTCATTGCTACCAGTAAATCTGTCTCATCCTGATCTATATCCAATCTGAATACTCCTTTTGTTCTATTGTATACTTCTCTCTTTAATAATTTCTGTATTCTTCTAAAATTATCTTCAGAAAAAAAGACTCTGCCCACTTCATCAACATTTTTGTCTGTCGAACACGTTTTGTAGAAATCCCCCTGAAGTGCCATTTGTTTGTAATTTTTGTTATTTAAATTTTCTTCCTCTTGAAATTTCTCAAATGTCGGCAATTCTTTTTCAGAGTTTATTGGTTCAAAATTACTGTCGTAATAATTTTTATAATTTCCCTGACCATAACTAGAAAAATTCATATATAAATATTCAATAAAATATTTTATCGAATATTTCCTAAAACTATTTAATTTTTACTAATGACATAGATCTCCAATAAATCATCCTCATTTAAATTGGATTCATTTACTTTGAAATTCTGAATTATTGGTTCCACTTTTGAATACTGATATAAGACTGATATTGTTACATCCATTTCTATAATTTCATTTGATTTTGTATCTTTGGTTAATATTCTGCATATGCCTGGTGATTTCTCTCCATTATATAATACATATTTGAATATATTTGATGCTTCCTCATGAATTATTATATTACCTCTCGTAAACTCTTTCACATCGTTCCTTCTAATATTACTAACTTCTGTCTCTTTTAGATACGTGCCAATTCTATTGTTCATAAATTGTCTCATAAATTTATAGAAATATTCTCCTATATCATAATTACTATCTTGTGTCGTACTATTCATTATTTTTTCCAAAAATCTTAGTATCTCCGGAGAAGGTTTGCATCCGCCTTGATCAACATATGCGTTACTAAATATATTTGTGTCAAATGTCTTCTTAAACTGTTCGAATGTTCTTTGTTTTATTTCATTATCCGGTATGTTATCATTGAATGGTTTTCCTGATACTTTGTATTTTTGTCTTATTGATGGCAGTATTGTTGTACTCGATTTTTCATTTTCTTTGAAGCTACTGTCAAATTGTACCAAATATCCGTAATTTGGAACATAATAATCTATGCCATTTATTTTATATTTCCAATAATTTGTTACATTTCCATGTAAATTTAGATCTTTTATATATATATTGTTCTCTATATCGTAATTATTAAATATTATTCCATGGATTTGTAATGCGTATAATGCTGACATTATTTGGAATAATACTGAATACCATACTTTATCTGCATGAAAACCCGTATTTATCATTCTTTTAATGTTTCCTTCTGCCTGATATATTTTTGATGACCATCCATATATATTATATAATGGCGATTCTGTTATTGATACTAATACTTTCCCTGTATATGCTTTCGGATTTGAATATAATGTTACCGGAAATTTAGTGTTTATACATGGACCTAAATGACAATTTGTATTTGTAAATATTTCTTTTGTACTTATTAAATTATTTATGTTATTTGACTTTCTTTCAAGAGGAAATCTTGATGTATCTTCCACTTTTATTGTTCTGTTATCAATTGCGCCTCCCCTTAGTTTTGGTGGTATATTTGATATTTCATTCTTATTCAACTCTCTTCTCATCGGTATTGTGGATATGTACTTTTGTTCGTGTTTTATTTCTTCTCCCTTGATCATAGATATTTTATCAAAATCTATATTGCTATTGTCGTTCAAATAATATCCGTATAATAATACAAAGTTCGGAGATTCATTTCTTTTAACAATATGCTCTCTAATATATTCGTAGTATGCTATGTCTCTCCATGATTCATGTTCCATTAAATTTCCATCTTTCATTAAATTTATTTGATATGCTTCATTTGTCAATTTATATATTCTTACATTAGCACCCATTGATCCACGAGCACATGAGACTGTACTTGTTACTGGTTCATGTCTAATTGGATAACAACATCTATATATTAAAAAGTTATCAGGTAATCCTTTGTATGGATTGTTTGAAAATTTATATGTATTATATGGATTAAGATCCATCAATTTCATGTGAGATATCAAACTATTTGGATCTTTTCCATCTAAATTTACTTGAGATCCATCTCCTTTACCAAACATTATAGATCTGAAATAATTATGAAAAGTTATTCTTTCTCCTATAGTATTCGGAGTTGAAGAGATATTCTTTGTTGGTAAGACATCTTCATATACATAAGCTAATTTTGCATGATCAACATTCGGCCCTGTTGTATTTATTTGATAATTTTTTATAACATTCAATTGACTCGGATTTGGATTAAACCCATATCCTGCTGTTCCTAATTGAGGTGGATAATATATATTGGGAACTGTTGAAGCTATAAAAGTACTAGGATCAATTGAAGGTTTTTCTTTCGGTCTTGTTGGTTGATATACTTGTAAATTTACCATTGGAGGATTCCTATTATCAACTGTACTAGTTCCCTGAACAGGTCGAGGTCCAGATTCTGCTCCCATTCTCTCCTTATATATTTCCTTCTGTGCATTTGGTATAAATGGACTATTCTTAGGCTCTTTATATAGCGGCACTACTTTTTCACCTCCGCCGCTATTTAAAAAAAAAAATCCCCTTTCGAGGTTTTGTATTTTTTTGGTTTTTCTACTCTACCACCCATTTGTGGCATTAATTGAGGATTATAATTCTGTCCAAAACCCTGATTTGGCATAAATCCTTGGTTCATTTGTGGTAATCCCATATTTGCTATATTCATATTTGGCATCATTGAATTTTCATATGATGGTAAATGTTGTTGACCCCTTAAACCCGCTGAACCAACAGAACCTATATCAAATTGTGGACCCATGTTTTGGATATTTGATACTCCTAGACTTGCTCCTATTGAATTGATTCCTGTATTTTGTTGAGGTGTTGGCATAAAATTATGATTCATATATTGTGAATTTTGATATGGAGTTTGTAAATTATTTTGAATATTTGGCATTGGTAATCCGCCTAATAAATGATCCGGTATCTGTCCTTGATAATTTTCTGGTAATTTATTTAAAATATTATTCGTCATACTATCTGTTATTCCATATTGTGGAATGTTCCCTCTTTGGTTAAAATTTTGATTTCTCATATATTCATTATCCGGAGTTACACTTATTTCTGAAGTATCATCGTTGCTTTCTTCTTGTCTTTTATATGATCTATTTCTCTTATTATTATTGTCTTCTTTTAATAAATTCATGAATTTATTTACTGAATCTCCATCATTATATTTTATCGTTTCATCACTCTCCATATCCTCAAAATCAAAATCATCATCATCTGTGTTAAATCTATTTTTTGATCTACTATTTAGTCTATTATAATTATTTCTGTTGGAAATATCATTATATTTAACCGATCGTCTAATTGGACTATCAGAATTTTCATAATTTGTTGACCTACTTGATGATCTACTTGGCGGTCTAATTGGACTATCATAATCTATGTCTGAAATATCATCGTAATTCCTTGATCTACTTGTCGTTCTAACTGGTCTATCATATTTTTTCGATCTACTTGATGTTCTAATTGGTTCATCATAATCTCTATCATTATTTTTTGATCTACTTGATGTTCTAATTGGTTCATCATAATCTCTATCATTATTTTTTGATCTACTTGATGTTCTAACTGGCCTATTATAATCTCTATCGAAAGTATCATCACGATTTATTGCTCTACTATTATTTCTGGTTGATCTATTTAATTCATCTTCCTTTCTTTGATTTTCCTCATCATAAAGTCCCTTGAAATCTGTTTCCACTTCATCTAACTCTTCTACTGAATCATCATCATTATCTAAAACATCTCTACCATTATTTCTTGCTTGATAATAAATACTATCATAATATATACTATTATCTTTCTTGTTATTTCTTTTTTGATTTTGATTTCTACTCAATGAATTATTATATGCTTTTTCAGCTTTATCAAATATATCTCCTTCTGATATGCTATATTCTTTTAATAAACTAGGTTTGTATAATTTACGAGTACCTTTTATCATATTAATATTATTAGAAGATGTTTTTTTTATCATATTATTATTATTTGAATTTTCATTATTTGGATCATTCTTATAATTAATTTTTCTAGCGACCATTCTAGGTGCATCAGAGATTTCAGTTGGAGATGAGAAGCTATAATCTACTAATTTATCTTTCTCGCGAAGTCTTGAAATTTTTATACGATCATTATTTATTGGAGATACTGTAATATCCATATTTATAATAAATTCCGAAAAGAAATTATTTTTTTTTAGTATATTTGATGGAAACAAATATTGCACTGGTATCAAACTGAATAAAGATTCGTTCAATCCAGTAAAATCATTTCGTAGATTTATTTTTAATTTCTCAGGTATAATGTCATTTATAAATTTTTCAAGTTCAGTGTTTTCATATTTCATTTCACTCATTATAAAATATATATTCTGTAAAAAGTAGTGTACATCATAATAAGGATTGTCATTTTGTTTATCTGTATCTTTATTATTATAATAATCTACACTAAAACTCTTTTCAAAGTTTGTTATTTTTATATCTATTCCCACATTCGGTAAATTAAATACAGTTTTGCCAATTTTATATGTCTCCATAGATTGTGATTCCTCGTTCTTCACCACAAAAATAGAATTTAAATTTAAATTGTTGTGTCTGAAATTCCTTAATCTTTCTGAAATCTTAAATAATGCAAATAATGTTTGAAATATTATTACTTTCCATTCTATATTGCTTACATTTTTTATATTATCCCTCAAATATTTTTCTAATGTTTGTTGAGGATAATAATTCTCATATATATTTACATATAAATTATTACCTGTATTTTCTTTTTTAATATTATCCTGAAATATTGGATTATATTCAATTAAATCTTTATAATTTATGTCAAAATTCATAACTGGTAACAATATCTGTTTTAAATTATCATTTGCAAAAGATTCGGATAATATATAATGAAAACCCATATTTATTAATTCTCCTCTTTCTAAATCATCTAAATTTGTATTGTCAATATTATATCCTCCTATACATAGTATACATGAATAAGTAGTATTTGAAGATCTCTTAAAATACCATTTATCGTTATAATATCCAACAAAATCTATCTTTTCATTAAATATTTCATCATAAACAAAATTTCGACTTTTTTTTAATGTATTCACTGTTATAGAATTTTTTATTATCGGCTTAAATTGATAACATTTTCTTTCATTTTTATTATAATAAAAATCGTACAATATGTTTAAACAAAAATCAATTTGATCATACTTATTTTGATTTTCCATATATATTATATTGAAGAATTTAAAAAATCAAAATATTAAAAGATATATAATTATTAATCGGCTAAAAGTTCCTCTAATTTGATATCATCTATTTCATCAAATTTTTTATATTTTCGTGCAGATCTTTTATTTGAACTAGATTCTAATCTATCTATGCTTGAAGATCTTCTTACTGTTGAATTATTTGTTTGTCTATTTATTGATGGTTCTCTGAATTCCTCGAAAAATGGATCTGTATTTAATATTATTTGTGGTGTTGTATATTCATCATTAATTAATATTCTTCCTCTTTTGTGTACATATTTTCCTTGTCGATATTTTTCTGGTACCACTCTTGATATAAAACTTTTCACCTCCTGAGGAACCTGATTATCTAATAATATTTGAGGTAAAAATCCTCTCTTTATTAATGTATTAAAAAAATAATGTAAATCATAATATCTATTCTGAACTGGAGTTACATTTATTTGTTTCGTCCATTCTGATGATACTTTGTCATTGTCCACCATATTTGGAATACATGCAAAATCAAAATCCCATAATTTCAATTGATAACCAATGTTTGGCACATGATATAATTTTTTACAAATTGTATATTTATGTTTAGAAGTTTGCGCATCCGTCTTTTGTATTAATATATTATTGGCCTTTAAATCATTATGTCTGAATGATGGGAATTTTGATTGTACCACTGCTAATGCTGATATTATTTGGAAGAAGAATACTTTCCAGTGTTTTAATGTAAATTTTTTATATCGTCTCCTCATAAAATCTAAAAAATCACCCTTATTCGCCCATTCACTTATTAATATAGATACTTCATCGTAAAATT
>ERZ778018.2420-NODE-2420-length-11991-cov-5.114863_pt1 | contig 11991 bp, 7 predicted proteins | sample MGYA00375748_ERZ778018 | MGnify/ENA primary metagenome ERZ778018 (study PRJEB29350, sample SAMN05509839) | bioreactor metagenome | biome: bioreactor; material: wastewater | place: South Africa: University of Cape Town | collected 2014-04-22 ... | reverse complement strand
AGCGAATCGGCCGAGTAGGGGCACGGCCTATTGGACGCAACGGCATCGTCCGATCGCGGCCTGGCACGGCCTATTGAGCGCAAAGAATCCGGCGGGAGGCGAAAGGATTCGGCCTATCAGGCGCAAATCGGCCCCCGAATCCTCGGTCGCGGGATGCGGCCAGCCCATAGAGCAGGAAATGACGGGTCGGGAACGGTTATCCCCCGCGCCGACCGAGGGGGACCGGGAGCGAGTCCGGCCCCGGAAGCATCGGAAACGCCGCCACGGCCTATTGGCCGCAGCATTGCGGAGCGTCGGGCCTCCAGACATTCGAAGAAAATACCCCCGGTGGCTGTGAATTAGCACGGCCTATCAGGCGCAGCCGTCCCGGCCTATTGGACGCAACCCGTCCCGGCCTATCGGGCGCAAAGGCACGGCCTATCAGGCGCACGAATCGCCCGATTTCCCCGCAGGATCAGGGGGATGTTGGGGGGCTAACTGTTTAACTTCAAGTATTCTTATTAACTTACTTAACGTGTCGGGGCTGTGGATGACTTCGGCAAGCGGACTCGGTCAGTCGCGGGTCGCCGCACGAAGAATTGGCATTCAGGAAATGGATTCGGGCCGGCCGGTCGCGACGGCGCTTCGGCCCCGCGTGATCATCCCGCTTGACCGCTCCCAATATCGCTGGCACTTTCCGTTGGATGGAATCCAATCGAGACGACGAGGGCGGCATGGACGTGAAAACGCGAGTGATCCACACGAAGCGGCGGGACCGCCTGCGCATGCCCGTCGAGGTCTCGACGCGAGCGGCCGCGAAGCACGCCCGGCCGCGTGGCTCGTCGGCGCATCCGTACCGCTGGACCGAGGCTACTCCTGCCACTCGGTCGACCATTTCGAGATGCGAAACCTGGGACGCACTTGCGTGGCCGTCCGGAGGAGAGTGGAGGGATTGTACGGCCACTACGTCCTGGCCGCCGCCGCAGTGACGTTCAAGGTCTTCCGGCCGCGCCTGCGAGGATACTCCCTGCCGTAATCGATTTGCGTCGTTCTGCCTCAGGATCGGCCCGGCTTGGCTGACCGCGACGATCGAAGTGGAAAGCGGCGACGCTGATCGATTGCCCGCGTTCTTCGAAATCGCTGTAAGAAGTCGTTGATTAGGGGATCATACTCTGCAGGAGGTTCCACCTTGCCAGAGTTCCCGGAAACCAGCCTGAGCCTGATCGCTCGACTTCGAGAACTCGGCGATGAAGCGTCGTGGGCCGAGTTCCTGCGGCTCTACCAACCCGTCGTCTACCGGCTCGCCCGGCGGCGAGGCCTGCAGGAGGCCGACGCCCAGGATGTCGTTCAACAAGTCTTCGTGTCGATCAGCCGATCGATCGAGGACTGGCATGGGGGCTTGAATCGGTCCCCCTTCCGCGCATGGCTCACCGCGATCGCCCGCAACGCCGTCTTGAAGATGGTCACGAGGCGACCGCGCGACCAGGCCGCGGGAACTTCCTCCGTCATGGATCTGCTGCACGAGATTCCCGATCGCGACGAGACGGCGTCCGAATTCGAGATCGAAACGCAACGCGAGATCGTCCGCCGCGCCGCCGAGCGAATCCGCGCCGAGTTCACGACCGAGACCTGGACCGTCTTCTGGCAGACCGCGATCGAGGGTGTGCCGATCGCGGACCTCGCGGATTCGATGCAACGCACGCCCGGCTCCATCTACGTCGCTCGACATCGCGTTGTCGCCAGGCTCAAAGTCGTCGTCCAGGAGATGTCCCGGGATTGGGGATTACCGGAAGGAGGGTCGCCATGAGGAAGCCGAGTCAGGCCTGTTTGACGCCGGAGATGCTCGACCAGCTCTCCCGCGATCCGTCGGCCGCCGCGGTGCTGCAATCCGTGGAGGAGCACCTGGACGGTTGCCCGCGATGCCGCGCGCTCCTCGACGAGGCGGAATCGGACCCGTTCTGGCGGCAGCGGATCGCGCCCGTGCTGCAATCCTCTCCCGAACTCCGTGCGGGCGACGCGATCGATTCCGAGCACGGCGGTGACCATTCGCTGGACGTCGCTCTACGGCTGCTCGGTCCGACCGACGACCCGCGCATGATGGGACGGATCGGATCCTACGAGGTCGTCGGGGTCGTCGGCCGGGGCGGGATGGGGGTCGTCTTCAAGGCGTTCGACGGAGCCTTGAATCGATACGTCGCCATCAAGATGCTCTCGCCGAACCTGGCGGAATCGGGGGCGGCTCGCAAGCGATTCGCGCGGGAAGGTCAAGCGGCCGCCGCGGTGATCGACGATCACGTGTTGCCGATTTACGGCGTCGCCGAGTGGCAAGGCGTGCCTTACCTGGTCATGCAGTACTCGCGCGGCTCGACCCTGCAGAAGCGGGTCGAGGATCAGGGGCCTCAGGAGCTGAAAGAGATCCTCCGGGTCGGCATGCAGGCCGCGAGCGGGCTGGCGGCGGCGCACGCTTCGGGCCTCGTCCATCGCGACGTGAAGCCCTCCAACATCCTGATCGACGGCACCGTCGAGCGGGCGTTGCTGACCGATTTTGGTTTGGCCCGCGCCGTCGACGACGCCAGCATCACACGCTCGGGGACGATCGCCGGCACCCCGCAGTACATGTCCCCCGAGCAGGCCCGAGGCGACGGCGTGGACGCCCGTTCGGACCTCTTCAGCCTGGGCGGCGTCCTCTACTTCATGTCCACCGGCCGGCCGCCGTTCCGCGCCGACAACAGCTACGCCGTCCTGCGTCTCATCGCCGATCAGGAGCCGAGGAACATGCGGGAAATCAACCCCGACCTGCCGGCGTGGCTGTGCACGCTGGTCTCCCAGCTCATGGCCAAGGAACCCGGAGAGCGCCCGGCGTCGGCCCAGGAAGTGGCCGACGTCCTCCAGCGTTGCCTGGCGCACGTGCAGCAGCCGGCGTCGGTCCCGTTGCCGAATGCCGCGTACTGGCCGATGAAAGAGTCGCCGTGCGGGCGGCCAAATCGGTCGGTCTGGACTCGCTTCGTGTTGTTCGCCTCGATCGTTGCCTTGGTCGCCGCCTGTGTCTTCGCCGGGCTCGTCCTCACTCGATATCTCAGCCTCCAATCCGAGGCGTCGCGTGCGAACGCGGTGGCAAACGCCATCGCCCACGAGCCGCCGGATATCACGGGCCAGTGGATCGAGCAGAACGATCTCCACGAGCGATTTTCGATCCGACGCGTGACGAATGCATCGTGGGCCCTGGAGATCCATCCGATCAATGCGCCACAGAACCTGACCTGGGCCGTCGAATGGGTTCCGAATCGAGGTCAGTTCGTCGGCATGGCCATCCTGCCTGGTGACATCAAGGGAAAGCTGGAGCTTTCGATCGCATCCGGCACCGGCGACGCGGCGCTCGACGTCATCGTGACGTTCGACGAGTTGCAGAAACGTCGGCTGCTCAAAAAGCTGAGCGAAGACGGCGTCGATATTCCCAGCGCCGAGGTCAGGATGATTGAGCTGTTGGACCGCCTGCTTCACCAAGTCTGGCTGCGGGAAGAGCCCGCCGCGGAGTCGCGATCCCAACCTGTGACGAGGTCGGAACCGAGGGAAACCTTGGTGAGTGCGCCCGTACGCACGGGCGAGGAAGAGAAAACGGCCTTTCGCGGCTTCGACAGCGGCTCGGTTGCCCGGGGCGCGGGAGACACGTGGCGGAAATACGTGCAGTGGTGGAACTCGAGCAAGGGGACGCCGTTGCAGTCGTCCGCCGAGATCCCGCGCCTCGCCTGGGCGACGCCGCTCGTCCGTCTCAATCCACAATATATCTACACGCACGGCGCCAACCTCGTGATCGTGCGCTCGCGGGACGCGAACGGCGAGGAAGGGATCTACGTGGCGTTGGGCATCGCGTCCGGCCCCGGCCCGAACGATGCGCAATTCAACCGCACGCTGATCGCCCACGCGGCGGAAGGCGACGTTTATACGTTCCGTCGCAGAGGCCGCTTCGAGTCGAACTCGCTCACGCCCGAAACGAGAAAGGCCATGGTCGCCGGCCTGGAATACCTGGGCAGCAACCAGAGGGAAGACGGCTCGTGGACCACCGACGATTACCGCGGCAAGGTCGCCGTCACGGCGCTCGTAGGGCGGGCGCTCCTGGCGGCGGGTTGCCAACCGGACCAGGGGCCGGACGGCGCACGGCTCACGAAGGCGATCGAGTACGTCCTGCGGCACGGGGCTGGGGGCCTGCTGGCCGAGGGGAGGTCCGCCCCCATGTACGAGCATGGGTTCGCCGTCCGCTTCCTGGCCGAGGCGTACGGCAAGGTCGCCGACGTTGTCCTGAAGGATCGGATGAAGGCGGCCCTGACCCGAGCGGTCGCGGTGACCGCGGACGGCCAGAACCGCAAGGGAGGCTGGCGCTATCAGCCAAATTCCAAGGACGCCGACCTGAGCGTGACGTGTTGCCAGTTGCAGGCGCTCGCGGCGGCGAGGGCCGCCGGCCTCGACGTCCCCCAGGCGACCATCGACGGCGGGATCGAGTACGTCCTCGCCTGTCGAAATACGAACGGCAGGTTCCAGTACATGCCGAACGTCCCGAGCGACGACTCGGCGACCTATACCTATACGGCCGCCGCACTCTCCGCCTTGACCGCGGCGGGATACCACGGCGACGAGGGGGTCCTAGAACAGGGCCTGGCGTTCCTTCGCGGCTTCCGATCGCCGGGCGTCTCGGACGCTTTCCTTTACAACGTCATGCTCTACGAGGCGCACGAGTCCGCGGCCCCGATCGTCAAGGCCGAGGTCAAGGATTGGACCTCGTGGTACGCCGCCGTCCGCGACGACCTGCTCGACAGGCGGAACAAGGAGGGCGTCTGGGGCGATAAGGAAGCCTCGTCGCCGATCCTCACCGCCCTTGCCCTGATCATCCTGCACGCAGCCGAGTGACGCGGCGACCGCCGGAAGAAAGTTCGACTCTCCACCTCTCCAACACTCGAGGAACTGACCATGAGCAAGTTGAAGACCCTGATCGTCGTCGCGGCCCTGCTGTCGTCGCAAGTCCCCGCGATCCGCGGTCTCGCCGCGGACGAACGACGTGGCCCGAGCACGGGCGACGGCGTCGCGAGCCAGCGGCCGGTGCAGGTCCCCGGGTTCCACGGCTTCGCCGACGCGGACGCCCCGCCCGTGCCGGGTACGGACGACGACCTGAAGCTCCTGCAGGGGGCCTGGGAATTGCGCCACGGGAACGAAGGAAAGGGCGCCCCGACGCTGAGGAGCGTGAAGACCATCGTCGGCAACCGCGAGACGCTGCGTCGCTACAGCATCCCAACGGGGGAGATGCTCAGCGAAAGGACGACGGAGTTCGAGCTGAACAAGAGCGGCCCGGTGCGCGTCTTCACGTTCCATCCGGTCGGCGCCGAGCCGAAGTCCGGATTCTCGTACGTCTATAAGGTCACCAAGAACGAGTTCTACGACGTCACGGGGTTACTGCACGGCGCCGAGTACCGCGACTACTCGGATGCGCCCTCCATCTGGCGATGGACCCGCGTGATTGAAAGGGCCGCCGATGGGGCGGCCGAGCCCGGGGCAGTCAACTCCGACACGGGGAGAGCCGCGCCCCGCGACCAGGATTCGCAGGGAACAGTCCTCATCAAGAATGTCACCTTGACGAGTATTGATGAGGCGAGCGGCGTCATCTCGGGCACGATCCGGGACGAGGACAGGGCCGCCCAGCTCGTGAACGTGCGGCTGGCCGCGGGAGTCAGGCTGGTCGCCTCCCACGTGATACCCACGATCAACAATCATATGCCGTTTGAGTGGCAGAACCTGAGGCTGTTGAAGGGCAAGGTCGTCTCGATCCGCATCCGTACGTCCGAGCATGGGATCTCGGTGGTGTCGATCTCCGAACGCAACGACTGAGGTCGGATCACACGCGGCATGGGCGGCCTACTCCACGATGGTTCGATCCGTATCTGAGGTGACGATGGTGCTCTCGCACGGCTCCGTTCTCGCGGTCACGATGCTCCTGACTTTGTTCTCCAGCGGTTCGCACACCGCGACCTCGGTTCAGGGTCCGGGGGAGACAAGCGACCCGGCGCCGGCACGGGGCGAGTACGTCTACGCCGCAAATTACTCGCGCGACGGCGAGCTGCTCGCGCTTGCCCAGGCCAAGCGCCCCGAGGCGAAGGGCGAACACACCATCCTCCTGTTCGAGACTCGCACCTGGAAACAGCGCTTCAAGCTGACCGGGCCCACCGACGCCTGTTTCGGAGTCGCGTTCTCCGCGGACGGGGCGAAGCTCTTCGCGGTATGCACCGACGGGCTCGTCTACTCATGGGAGACGGCGTCCGGCGTGCCGGGTCCAAAGCTCGATGCCGGCGCCGGGCCGTGCCAGGGCGTCGTCCTCTCGCCGGACGGGAAGACCCTGGTCACGGGCCATGACGACCCCAGGCGGGAACCGGCGCGGAGTTCGATCCACGTCTGGGACGCCGCGACCGGCAAGCCTCTCCGAGCTATCTCACCTGACGTCCTGGTCTCGGCGAACTCGCTGACGTTCACGCCGGACGGCGAGCGCATCGCCGGCACCGCCGTCGACCCGCGGGCCGGCAAGGATTTCAGCGGCGTGATCGAGTGGGACCTCGCAACCGGCGAGGAACGGAGGAGGTACGCCGCGGTTCAGGTCACGCCGGGGGCGCACGTGTTCGCGCACGCGATCGCGTACACGCGGGACGGCAAGTGGCTGATCGTCGGCGGCGGCGAGACCGTATCGAATCCGGCCTTCCCCAACGCCTCGGACCTGTTCGGGTACGTGTGGCTACTCGACCGCGCGAGCGGGAGGCTGGAGAAGACGCTCGTCGATAAACGGCACGATCACGTGCGTCTTTTGCGACTCTCACCGGACGAAAGCCGCCTGTACGTCTCGACCCATTCCATCCCCCGTGAAGTCGCGGAGCAGGGTCGGATCGTGGAACGCACGTTCGACGAACTTCAGTGCTGGGACACCGGGACCTGGGAGCTGAAGTGGCTGAACGTGAGCGAACCGACCACCGACTGGGCCTTGCTCGCCTCCCCCGACGGCCGGCGGATCGGCACCTCAACCGCCATCGGGTTCTCTTTCTTCGATCCGCAAACGGGTGACCCCAAAGGGGGGCTCATCTATTCAAGAAGGGATTGATGTGACGGCGGGATCACCCCGCGCTCCGCGCCGGTTGCCGGCGTCGCCTTGGGCTCACGCCGTCGACCACCGGTTTGACCACGGCCGCCTTCTCACCTGGGAGTGATGTGCATCATGTTCCTTCAGAAACTCCAGATCCGGATCGCTGCATCCGGGATCGTCGCCGCCGCGGTGTTCACCGCAACGCGGGCCACGGCCGAGACTCCCCCCCTCGGCCCCACGGCATCCCGCGCGCTTTGCTCCGAGCAAGGTCCTTCCCACCTGGACCAACCGCCGTCGAGGCCGGTCCTCGAAAGGTCGTTCGCCCAGGGGCCGAACCGGTTCCTGATCTACAGGACCGGGCATCTGGTCCTCCTGACCCCCGACGGCCGGGGCGAGAAGGAAGTGACCGTGGGCCGCGAGGCGGTTCAAGGCGACGCCCGGCTCTCACCGGACGGCAAGAAAGTCGCGATGCTGATCCGGTCCGAGGCGGACGGGGGCGAGCATCAGAAGTTGCATGTCCGGACGTTTGACGAGGAGGGAACCGACACGGACCTCGGCGTCGAGTGCAAGACGCTCGTCTCGGTGGCCTGGTCGCCCGACGGCGCGGAGATCGCGTTCGCCGACATGCCGGAGGTTTGGGGGCAGGGGTTCACGCATTCCATTATGGATGTGAAGACGAGAGAGAAGAAGGCCCTCAAGCTACCCGAGGGCCACCTCCTGACGGACTGGTCGCGAGACGGCAAGCTCTTCCTGACCACCTGCTACGCCGCCGACAAGGAGAACCCGCAGTCCCGCGGGGCCCGGCTGTATCTCGTGAACCGGGATGGGTCCGAGCCCAGGGCGCTGACCGACGAGAAGCAGTTCAACGCCTTCGGCCGCCTCTCCCCCGACGGTAACCGGGTGCTCCACGGCCGCATGACTCCACCGAAGGACGGCACGGGGCCGGCGAAGCGCGAGTTGATGGTCCTCGATGTCGCATCCGGGGAGTCGATCGCAGTCGGCGACACGCCGGCCGACGGCGACATCTTGAGCTTCTGCTGGTCCCCGGACGGAAAACGGATCGCCTACGTCTGGCGCGAGATCACCCTCGAAGCGTGGTACGAGGGCGCGCCCCTCAAGAAGTCGGAGTCGCGCCTCGTGGTCTGCGACCCGGACGGCAAGAACGCCAGTACCATCGCCTCCGAGAAGGGTGCCAACCCGCGTGCGATCACCCTCGGGTGGGTCGACTGGCGGTGATCCGATCCTGTGGCGGAGCCTTCGGATTTGTCCTCCTCGTTGACGGTCGACTTGAACGATTCCGGTTCCTGGGCGTGGGTTCGTTGTTGGCCCTACAGCCTCTCGACAGGATGCCGGCGACGCGCCCCCAACACCCCTCGGAGATCCACGATGAAGATGCTATCGCTGATTCTCACCGTCACGACGGCGGGCCTGTTAGCGGCGCTCGCCCGCGCCCAGGATGAGGCGAACCCATCGGGCAAGGGCGAGGGAGCGGCGGCCGCCCGGGTCAAGGAACTCCAGAAAGAGCGGATCGACTGCCTGAAGGCGCTGGCGGAGGTCGCCGACAAGCTGGCTGTCGGCGCGCGTGGTTCGATTGAAGACGCCCTGGATGCGAAGCTGCTGCTGCTCCAGGCGGAAGTGGACGCGGCGCGAACGGAATCCGACCGCGTCGCGCTCTACCGGGCGTGCGTGAACGCCCTGAAGGAGTACGAGCAACTCGCCGACGCCCGGAAACAGGCCGCGCTCGGGAGCGAGGCGACCAAGCTCAGGGTCAAGGCGCGGCGACTGGAAGTCGAGATCCGGCTGCAGCAAGCGACGGTCGAGACGGCCGATCGGGGTCGCCCCGGGGTCGTGACCACCAGCCCGAACGTCAAGGACGTCGACGTCACCCAGCAGTATTCCTGCACGATCGACGCTCGACGTCACATCGAGGTCCGTTCGCTCCAGAACGGTTATCTCGAGGAAGTCCCGCTCAAGGAGGGCCAGTCGGTGAAGCAGGGAGATGTGCTGTTCAAGGTCGCGCCCGCCCTCTACCTGGCGAAGCTGGACGCCAAGCTGGCCGAGGCCAAGCTCGCGGAGCTGGAACTCAGCGACGCCGAGAAGCTGTTCAAGGACAAGGTGATCTCCAAGGTCGAGATGGAGCGTTCGCAGGCCAAGCGGGATGGGGCGCAAGCCAGGGCGAAGTTGGCAGAGGCCGAACTCAATTTCACCGTGGTCCGAGCCCCGTTCGACGGCCTCGTCGATCGCATGGGCAAGCAGCCGGGGAGTCTCACCACGGAGCGAGACGTCCTCACCACGCTGTCCGATAGCAGCGTGATGTGGGTCTACTTCAACATGCCCGAGTCCAAATACCTCGAATACATGGCGTCCCGGGACAAGGGCGAGGAGGCGGAACAAGTCGATCTCAAGCTCGCGGACGGCTCGATGTTTCGGCACTCCGGCAAGGTCGCCGCGATCGAGGCCGAAGCGAACAGCGAGACCGGGACCATCGCCTTTCGCGCCGATTTCCCGAACCCGGACGGCCTATTGCGTCACGGCCAGACCGGCACGGTGGTGATGCACCGCGTCCTGAAGGACGCCACCGTCATCCCCCGGCGGGCGGCCTTCGAACTCCTCGACAAGCAGTATGTCTACGTCGTCGACGAGGACGACGTGGCGCATCGACGCGAGATCGTCGTCCGGAACGAGCTGGAGGACTCCTTCGTCGTCGAGCGGGGTCTGAGCGTCAACGATCGGATCGTCCTCGACGGGGGCCGGGAGGTGCGCGACGGCGAGAAAGTGAGCGCCGAGTTCCGGAAGCCTGGAGAGGTCGTCGCGAGCCCGAATCGGCGGGCTCCGGCCGGAGGATTGTGAAGATGCGCCGGGGACGGATCGGCCTCCTGGCGGCGGCCCTCGGCACGGCCTACGTGCTCGCCGGAGCGGCGTCCAACCTGACGCCGCCCGGATCGCGTGCGCTCGTCTCGCTGTGCCTGATCACGATGTCCTCGATGGCGCTCGCGGCGTCCGTCAAGACGCGGCCACGCACGATGATCGCGGCGGTGGCGGCGGCGACATTGCTGGCCCTGGTCGCGATCCGCTGCTGGCGTCGGTGGTTCGACCCGATGGCGGCCGTCGGGCCGGTCCCCCCCTCGTTGGAAGCGGCGGCGTTGGTCGTGCTCGGGGTCATCAACATCGCGGCGACCGCCCTGGTCGCCGCAGTCTCTTCGGCGGGACGCCGGGCCTCCCGGTTCCGGTGGGCCGTGTTCGCCGCGACGGGGGCGGTGCTGGTCGCCTTCTGCGCGTTCGTGGCGGGCCGGACCGCGGCCGTGAACTCACGTCAGGCGCTGCTCCGGCGCGTCGTCGCGCTGGAACAGTCTTCAGATCGACTCGACTGGAGCGAACGCCAGGAATTGAGCACGGCCTTGGCGGTCCTGGGCCGTCAGCGCGAGGCCCGCGCCATCCCCCTCCTGCCCGAGGCCGGCGGTCAGGAACCGCCGGACGCCCCCGTCGCACGCGACCCCGCCCCGTCGCTAGAGACGATTCCTTGGCGGGACGCCGTCGCGAGGATCGCGGCGGAACATCGGCTGGTCCTGATCATGGAGGCCCATACCGTCACCGAGGACCGCGCGTGGATCGAGCAGACCCTCGGGCTGTTTCGCGCGGCCGGGTTCTCCCACTATTGCGCCGAGGCGATCACCGAATCCGGCTCGACCCTGAAATCCCGCGGATATCCCACGTCGAGGACGGGGTCGTACACGCTCGACCCGCGGTTCGGCAACCTGGTGCGGACGGCCCTACGGCTCGGCTTCGAGGTTGGCGGCTACGACGTGGCCGACGGCGACTTCGACAGGCGTGAGGAATATCAGGCGGCCGCGCTGGCCCGCCAGTTCGCCGCACGGCCGGACACGCGGATGGTGGTGCACGCCGGTCACGGTCACGTCTTCAAGCACGACGTCCGGCGCGTCGGGCGATACATGGCCGCGAGGCTGTGGGCGATGACGGGCGTTGAACCCTTCACAATATGGCAGACGTCCGAGGTGCGGCCGGACGACGGCTACCGCGATCTCGCCCGCCGGATCGGTCCGATCGCCGATCCGGTGATGCTCGTCCCGCCGCCCCGGGGCGTGTCGGAACGGCTCTTCCCCGAGTCGTCGGCGCACCCCGCCGTCGACGCCGTCGTGATCCATCCGCCCCGTCTCGGGCGGGAGCCGACGGATCGGCGCGGGGCCTTCTCCGATCAACTGACGCGAGTCACGGGCTCGTGGCGCGGCAACGAATGGCCCGTCGTGATCGCCGCCCTCCCGGCCGGGGAGCCCAACGAGGCGATCGCCCTCGACCAGGTCATGCTGCGCGCCGGCGAGTCGGATTTCGAGCTGTGGCTCCCGCCCGCCGACTACGTCATCCGCGCCTGGGATCTCGGTGGGCTCCTCGACGTCGATGCAAACGAGGAATCCAATCCATCGAGAATCATGATGTCCAATGGAGTCGACGCCGGCCGGAAGCCCGTGGGTTCGCCGTCGTCGGGCGGCAACGTAGGAAGCCCCTGATGACGCGACGCATCCCCGTGATCCTATGGCTCGCGCTGATCGGCGTTTCGAACGCCGCGGATGACCCGAAACGGCCCCCGGTCAGGGAGCCGGAACTCCGGGTCGAACTGCTTCGACGCGCGAAGGCCGACCAGGACGCGCGAACCACGATCGTAAAATGGATGAGCCAACACGGCGGTGTAGTCGCCGACGATGCGGCGTTTCGGGCCTCACTGGACGCGAGCCGAAAGGCCGAGTTCGAGCAACTCGCCGCGACGATGCGGCGGGTCGACGCGGAGAACACCGGGCGCCTCGACGAAATCGTCGAGCGACACGGATGGCCGACGTACTCGCTCGTGGGGAAGGACGGGGCGAACGCCGCCTGGCTGCTCGTCCAGC
>ERZ778018.2416-NODE-2416-length-12005-cov-4.673975_pt1 | contig 12005 bp, 10 predicted proteins | sample MGYA00375748_ERZ778018 | MGnify/ENA primary metagenome ERZ778018 (study PRJEB29350, sample SAMN05509839) | bioreactor metagenome | biome: bioreactor; material: wastewater | place: South Africa: University of Cape Town | collected 2014-04-22 ... | reverse complement strand
ATCTCCGCATCCTCCAGGGGAGCGACCACCTCGTCCTGGCGCTCAACGACGAGAACGGCGCCGTGGTCGGCTTCGTGACGGCCATCAGCGACGGCATCCTCAGCGCCTACATCCCATTGCTGGAAGTGCTGCCGGATTATCACGGGCGGGGGATCGGCCAGGAACTGATGCGACGGATGCTGGCGCAACTCGAGCATCTCTACATGGTCGATTTGCTCTGCGATCCGGAGCTGCAGACCTATTATCAACGCTTCGGCATGCGCTCGGCAGCGGGCATGATGCTGCGGCATCGTTCACACCAGTCAGGACGTTGATCTTTTCCGCGATCCGCGGCATCACAAGAGTGAGCGACCGGACTACTCCGGCGCGTGCCCTCGCCCCATGACGTAATCGCGGAATGTATCGCGAAGGCGTGTTCCATCGCGATTGAGAACGACCTTGGCACCTGGCCCTTGCGCGATCCGGACCAGAATAAACGCGGTGTCACCCGGAGTCAGAATCAGTTCACGGGCCGCCGGAATATCCGCCTGCGATCGGACCGTCATGGTGCGCTTAATGCCGAGCCCCCCGGCTGTCGCCGCCAGGTCGGTCACGCTCCCCGTCGCGGTCATCTGGTCGCCGGTGAGCCCGTAATGTCCATTATCGAGGACGATGATGCGCAGGTTGTTCGGATTTTGCACCGCGATCGTTGAGAGCGCTCCAACGTTCATGAGCACCTCACCGTCACCGGTGATCACGAGCACTTCCCGCTCGGGGCGGGCGAGCGCAAGCCCGAGCCCGATGGAGGTCGCCGCCCCCATCACGCCATCCATCGTAAACACCCGAGGATGATGTTCGGTGATGAAGGCAACATCGTAGGTCGCGTTACCCAGGCCGGTGACGATAAGCCGATCATCAGTGTCATCAAGTAGGGACGCGAGTGCCTGCGTTCGTTCGAGCATCAATTCTCCTAGAATTTCTTGACCCCAAGCAGCCGCTGCGTCAGCAGCACGGCCACGGCGCGCCCGCTGCGGTTGACCATACTGAGCGCGGCTTCCACGGTTTGCACCGCTTCGGCTGGAGAATCGGCGCGCAACGTGAGGACACCCATCGCCTGCAGAACCGGCTCGACGGCCTGCCCCATCGGGAACTGCCAGGGGTTCTGCTCGCCAAAATCTCCCCGCATCGAGACGAGGGTGAGAAACGGTATTCGGCAGTGCTGGATCAGCGACAGAAAGTTGATCGTGTTGCCCACACCGCTCGACTGCATCAGCAGTACAGCCTGTTCGCCGCCGAGGTATGCGCCCGCGATCACGCCGACCCCTTCCTCTTCCGTCGACAGCGGGATCGCATGGACGTCAGGATCGGCATGCGCGGCATCAATGAACGCACGATGCCCGGCATCCGGCACATAGGCGAATTGCGTGATACCGGCCTCGCGCAGGAGACGATACACATCGTCCTGCCACGTTCGCGCGGTGGTCGCTTCGCGAATCGACATGGTTGAACCTCCCCTTGGGGAGCATCATACCGCGTTTAAACCGGCCAAACGCACCGCTATCGCGGGAACCCGGCCATCTAGCTTGAACCTCGATGGTGCCCCATCATGCCCATGTATTATTCCCAGAGACGATTGTTTTCGGAGACGAGGGTCGTACCAGTTGCCGCTTGTCGCTCGGCCTGGTGAAATCGGCTGAACACGCCGTATACGGCCAACCTAATTCTCGGAGAGATTCATGCCAACTCGCGCAGAGATTCAGAACAGCCTTGAGGCGGCGCAGGCGCAGGTCATCACGTTTTTTCGAGGGCTGAGCCCGCAAGACCTGGAGCGCCCGGCAACGGCGAATGGAGTTCCGGGAGCAGTTCCGTGGCGTGCCAAGGATCATCTGGCGCATCTGGTGCAAAACGAACGGAACATTCAGCACCTGCTGCGCCGCGTCCTCGCAGGCGGCACGCGAGACGACCTCTTACGCCAGCAATACCCACCCGGAATGCCGCTGCCGGACACTCTGGGTGATTGGGGCGCGCTGACTCCGGAGGAGCAGGAGCAGCTGGTGTTAGCCGTCGCCCACCTGAATGACGCAATCCGCGACGCGCACCACGACGACACGCTGAAGATGCTGGTCGCGGATTACCTGGCGGTGCGGCAGGATACCTTGGAACTCCTGCACCAGTTCACCGATGAGCAACTGGCCGCGCCGGTGCCCACGGTCGTTGGTGAACTGCCGGCCGGCGATTTGTTTGCCGGGAACGCGGGGCATACTGTCGATCACATAACCTCGATTGAAGAAGGATTGCGTCCGGGCGGGTAGGCTGGTTTTGTTCGCCGCCGTCTGGCGAACAGCCTCCCGTCGATCGCGCTCAATCGGCAGGCGTGACCGGTGTCAAGCTTCTGGTCGGCTCGGTCGCGAAGGTACCGGCGCGGTAGAGACGCCGGAGCGTGGGACGCACACCGCTGATCACCAGGAGAAGCACGACAAAGAGAAGCGCCGGCAGGCCGAGCACCGGGGCCGAACCGAAGCGCGCCGCGAGATAACCGGCACCCAGATTACCGAAGGACATCACGCCGCTGGCGCTCATCAGGTAGATGCCGGAGACGCGTCCACGCAGCTGATCCGGCACCGCTTCCTGCATCATCGTGTTGGCCAGCGTCATGAACCAGGTCGTCATCGCCCCAACCAGGAAGATCGCGCTCAGGGCGAGCAGGTTGTTCATCGAGATCGCCATAAGGGCGGTCGCGAGGCCGCTGCCCAGACCACCGACGAGCAACAGGGCGCCACGCCAGCGCTCGGAGTGGATCCCGGCCAGCAGGAGCGCCGCCGCGATCGAGCCGAGGCCCATCGCCGAAACCATCGACGAATAGATGGCGCCACTACCGTGCAGGTTCTGGCTGGCGAAGAGCGGCAGCGTCGAGTCGAACGACATCGTCAGCAAGCAATGCAGCACGATCACACCGAGCAGCAGGCCGAGGACGCTGTGGGCGCGGATATAATGCACACCTTCGACGACCTGCTGGCGCAGGTTGAGGGTGGTTTCATGCTGGTGATGCATCTTAGGAACGCGCATGACCTGAAGGACCGCCAGCAGGTAAAAGGCCGCGATGATCAGGTAGGCGAACGCGGCCGCTCGGAGCCCACCCAAACCGAGGATCGGGGCGATGATGGCCGGTCCGACGAAGCGCGAGCCGCGGTTGGCCATGTTATTGAGCGAGAAGATGTTCAGCAGTTCGTCCCGGGGAACGAGACTCGGGAGCACCGCCTGGACGGTTGGCATCTCGAAGGCGCGGGCGATGCCAGACAGGAAGACGAGTGTCACCAGCGCCCAGAGCGGCATCGATCCGCGCAGCGCCAGCAAGGCGATCACCACGGCGAGCCCGCCCTGCGTCGCCTCGGCCGCCAGGACGAGGAAGCGCCGCTCGCTCCGATCCGCCAGCACACCTCCGACGAGGGTGGCCAGGAAGAGCGGGATCATCGTGGCGAACGTAACGACCCCGACCGCGCCGCTGCCGTCCAGCCGGAAGGCGAGCCAACTCGAGGCCACCAGGAAGGCCGCCTGGCCGATGCTGGAGAATGACGTTCCGAACCAGAAGACCCGGTTATCGCGAAAGCGCAGCGAGGAGAGCGGGTTGGCACTCCGGCCCGTTGTGCTTAGCTCGTCCATCAGAATCCTTCGTAATGAGTGTTGATCAATCGGTACGCGCCCAGCCCAATAGCCATCGACACCCTGGTCGACCATAGGTAACCGTTCGCGGCTGCTAGCGTACGCCCAACAGACCCCTCATTACAATATAACAATTGAAATTCCCAGGTGCGGCCGGCATCTGCGTCGAAATGATGTTGCCCGGGATGTCCACGATGAGGACCCGCGGGGGGAAGCGCTCAGCTGGCGAGCGACGCCGCTATGAGGATGCGTGTGAGTTCGGCAAGCTGAGCGATCAGGGCCAACGACGCCGCAGCGACGGTCTAAGCTCCCGCCTGACTGCTTAATTTGTCTCGCTCCCGGCCCGCTCCAGCAGCGAGCCGATCGTCGCGGCGATCGCCGCGCGGCTCAGCGCCAGGGTGGCATCGCCGACGGTGAATTCCCACTTCTGATACTCGGGCAGTGGCGTCGGTGCCAGCGCGCGGAGGACACCGATGCCGGTCTCCTCGGCGACCGCGACCGCGGCGGCCAAGAGACGGTCGTGGTCGCCCCGGAGGTAGAGGTGCATCATGTTCGTCTGCGGCGGGTTTGGCACGATCGTGATCTGGGGAAACACCGCGAGATCGGACGCGATCTCGACGGCCCGCTGGTGATAGTCCGCCATCCGCCCCAGCCGCTGTTCGAGGCCGTGCCGCGCCGAGAGCACGTACGGAAAGAGCTGGAAAAGCCGGCCGCCCTGCCGGTGCTGCCAGACGCGCGCCTCGGCGATCACGTCCGCTGGGCCGGCCAAGGCCGCTCCGGTCAGCCCACCGAGTCCCTTGTAGAAGGAGACGTAGACCGTGTCGAACGGCGCGGCGATCTCGTGGTAGGGCCGTAAATAGTACGGACCGGACTCCCACAGCCGGGCGCCGTCCATATGGGTGGCGGCACCCCGCGCATGCGCCCAGTCGATCAGGGCCAACAGGTCGTCCCAGGGCGGCAGCTGGCCGCCGATCTCGCGTTGCGGCAGTTCCAGCAGCAGCGCGGCGAGCGGCTCGGCGACAGACTGGAGATCGTCGAGCGTCAGCAGGCGATCGGGCTGGCCCACCGCGATCCCGCGCAGACCGTGCAGCCGCTGATAGGCGTAGCCCTCGCGGAGATCGAGATGGTTCCTGGGGTGCATCGCGACATTGGGACTTCCCTTCCGCTCCGACCAGACCCGCAGCGCGATCTGCTGCGCCAGGGTGCCGCTCGGCAGAAAGACCGCCGACTCTTTCCCCAGCAGCTCGGCGATGGTCGCCTCGAACCCGGTGATCAGCTCACCCGTGCCATAGCGGTCGGGGGCGAGGTCGGAGTCGGCCGTCTCAGCGAGCTCCAGCAGGATCTCGCGAGGGGAACGCAAGCCGTGCTGGGTGAGGAAACGCGTACACCCGCGCAACGCCCGCTCGGCGCGCTCGGTAAGCTCCGCCGTCTCTTCGTGCCGCTCCTCAGCCACCATCAGATCGCTCCCTTCACCGTCCGTGCTCTAAAGACGGGGAACATAAGATGACGGGTGTCCATAGCGCTGGGCGCTACCTTAGCATGGCCACACCGGCGGCAAGCACTTTCGGGTGATCGTCGACGTGCGTGATTGTGTTTAGCGGTTCGGGTGCTTCCTTAGGCTTGAGGGCCGCTCAAAGAATGGATCACTCGGTGTCAAGATCAGCGAAAAACTGAGCCACATCGTAGTTGCCAATCAACCTCGCTAGCCCGACCGGGGTTTGCCCCGCATTGTTGACGTGCCAGGGATCCGCGCCACGGCTCCGAAGGAGTTGAATGAGATCGCCGCGCCCGTGACTGTAGAACACCGCTACTCCCAGCGGAGTATTTCCATATGTATTTATCGAATCAACTGTCGCCCCCGCATCGAGCAGGGCGCGCGCAGCCTCAATGGATCCTTGTTGCGCGGCGAAATGGAGTGGTGTAAATCCCTTGTGATCGCCAGCGTCTGGGTCACTCCCCGATTGTAGCAATTCCTCAACGTGATTGACATCTCCCTCGAGGGCCGCATAATGCAGCGGCGTACGTCCGGCGCGGTCATTTATCTTACCCATTGCGAGTTCCCAATAATCTGATCGAATATGTAATTAATCTCTCGATCATATCGAAATTCGATATTTCCATGGTTGCTGCCTCCATAGAGACTTCAACCTTCTACACGCGATATCCTCTACGTTCGCAGTCATTCATATTAACGTCTTTGTCCATGGTCAGGTCTACCTTCGATTGGCTCGTGCGTGTTCGGTTCAATGAACGTCCCATCCTTGGTTTCCGCCGCGTCCTGATCTGTTAATCAACGCTTGGACTTAGCGTCGCCAATTGCTGTTCCCCCTAGTCATCCTCCGCCGCCAGGAGCGGTTCACGCGCGTCCTTGCTGGCACCGCGCGTGGGAGCGATGTGCATCGTCTCGGCGGCGAGGTGGTCGGGGATGCGGAGGGCCATGATGGCGGCGATGGCGGCCAGGGCGGCCGCGACGAGGAAGGAGATGTGGTAGGCGGTGATGTTTGGTTGCATAGTGCCGCCGGAGGAGAGATGCGTCGCGCCGACGGCGGCCAGCGCTGAGCTGAGGATGGCGACGCCGACCGCGCCACCAACACGGCGCTGCACGCTGGAGAGCGTCGAGGCCTGGCCGGTATCGGCGCGTGAGATGGTGGCGAAGGCCGCCACCTGGGCCGGCAAGAAAACGTAGGCCATGCCGACGCCGATGAAGAACATCAGCCCGCGCACGACCCAGACGCTCGTGTTGAGGTCGATCGTCCACAAGAGCGCCATCATCGTCGCCACACCAACCAGTCCGCCCGCCATCAGTCGGCTCGGGCCGACGCGCGGGTAGAAACGCGCCACGATCTGCGTCGAGGTGACGACGCCGATCGCCTCGGGGAAGGTCGCCAGGCCCGATTGCAGGGGCGAGAAGCCTCGCGCCTCCTGCAGGAAGAGCGGCATCATGAAGAGCACACCCATGAAGCCGGCCGAGGCGAAGAGCGAGACGATCGTCGTTGAACGGAAAAGGTGATCGCCGAGCAGTTTGAGCTTGACCAGGGGCTCACGCACGCGCAGTTCGGTGATGACGAAGAGGACGAGCAGCACGGTGCCAACCACACCGGTAAACGCGATATCCGGCGCCATCCAGCCGCGTGATGGTCCCTCGCTCAGCGCATACATGAACATAGCAAAGCCGGTGCCGGCCAGCAGGAAGCCGCGCAGATCGAAGCGCCCCGGTTCCGGCTCGCGACTCTCATGCAGGAAGAGGAGGCCGAAGAGAAACCCGGCCAGCCCGACCGGCACGTTGACGTAGAAGGCCCAGTGCCACGACAGTTTCTCGATGACCAGGCCGCCGAGCACCGGGCCACAGGCCGGCCCGAGGATCGTCACCAGCATCAGAATGCGCGATACCTGCACCCGCTCGCTTGGCGGGTAGGCGCGATAGAGCATCGCCATGCCAACCGGCGTCAGCATGCCGCCGCCGACACCCTGCAAGGCGCGGAAGAGGATCAGTTGGTTGAACGTTTCGGAAAGCCCGCAGGCGGCGGAGGCGAGCGTGAAGATGCCGAGCGCGACCAGGAAGATCCGTTTCATGCCGAAGCGATCGCCCAGCCAGCCGGAGGCCGGAATGAAGACCGCCAGACTGACGAGATAGCTGACGACGACCATGTCGATCTGCTCGGCCGACACGTTGAACTGCCGCCCCAGCGTCGCCAGCGCCACATTGACGATCGTCGAGTCGATCGAGTTCATCAGCATGCTGCTGACGTACACGACCGCTACCACGACCTTCTGATTGATCAATCCGCCACCGGGCGAACCCGGCGCTCGCGCTTCTGCTGTCAACCAGTTGCTCTCTGAACACGTTTCCGGCGGTGTCTCATCGCTTTGCTTCCACACCAAACGCCAGATTCATGCGATCCAGGACATTCGATGCTCGTGTGCATAGGTGATTATGCCCGAGCGGTGGATCGTGCGCGCGGCGAACTCGTTATTCGTCCACAATAACGAGTTATCAGTATCGCGCGCAAGTCCGTGCGGCACGCGGCAACGCTCCTCTGAAAGTTGGTTCCGATTGTTCCATGATGGCTATACGTACGTTCTCCGTTCAGGACTTTTGGCAAATACGCTACGAATGCGGCGGCTGAGCGCGCATGGTATCGTGTTATCGTAAATCAACGGACGGTGCATGGGCGCGCAAGCCGAAGCCGATCTGGGAGCCCAGGGATCGATCGTAACCGTCATGGCCCGGTGATTCCGTTCGAGCGTCGTAGGTAGGACGCATGGAGTTTCTGGTCATCCTCGACGAACGAAATCTCGTCCGCGCCCAGAGCGGTGCGTCCGAACTGCTCGGCATCTCTCCGGAAACGGAGATCGTCGGTCACACGCTCGATTCCCTGGTGCCGGACGAGATGGGCTGGTTCAACACGCTCTGGGACGACGCGGCCACGGCGGGGGAAGCGATCACAACGCAGGTCACGACCGCCGGCGGCAACGCGCCCCGCACGCTCGATGTCGCCGCGTTCTGGCTCCCCTCTTCCGAGCACGCCGGCTGGCGCGTTGTCGCCCTGCGCGATCCCAACGAGCTTCGTGATGCCGAACGCCGCCTGGAATGGGTCGAAGCACGCTTTCATGGTTGGATGGAACAGGCACCGGCGGTCGTCTATTCCAGTTCGATCAACACACCTGGGAGTTCGCTCTACGTAAGTCCGCATATCGAAACGCTCCTCGGCTATTCAACGACCGAATGGCGCTCCAGCCCGACGCTCTGGCTCGACCGGTTGCATCCGGACGATCGCCAGCGGGTACTGGAGAAGAGCGTCGAGACGCGTACGACCGGGCAGCCGTTCAGTTTGGAGTACCGGTTGATCGCCCGAGACGGACGAATCATCTGGGTCAGTGACGACGCGATCATCGTCCGTGATGAAGAGAACCGGCCGCTCGTCTGGCAGGGGATGCTCTTCGACATCACCGCCCGCAAGCAAGCAGAACAGTGGCTGGAAGGGCAGAAGCGCGTTCTCGAACAGATCGCGCAAGGCGCGCCGCTGGCGAGCATCCTCGAACTCATCACGCAGGTCATCGAGCCGCAGATCGGCGGTGCCCGCTGCGCGCTCTTCCTGGTCGACGGAACGCAATCGGTGCTCCAGCTCGCCGCCGCCCCGAGCCTTCCGAAACGCTTCGCCCGCGCGATCGATGGCGAACCGATCGCACCCGAGGCGAGCACAGCCGGGGCAGCCACCTATCTCCGACGTGCCGTCATCACGGACGATATCGCGCACGACGAGTGCTGGTCGCATGCGCGGAAGGCGGCCCGCAGCGCCGGCATTGCGGCGTGCTGGGCGGTGCCGATCTTGTCGAGCACGAGTCACTCGATGGGGACGCTCGCCATCTATGCCGATACGGCCCGCGCGCCCAGCGAAGCCGAAGAACTCCTCATCGAGGCGACGGTGCAACTCGCGCGCATCGCGATCGAACGGCAAGAGATGGTCGATCATCTCGTACGCCAGGCGTTCACCGATTCTCTGACCGGGCTGCCGAACCGCGCGCTGCTGCAGGACCGGCTCATCCAGGCGCTCGTCCGAACACGACGTCGTGACGGTGTGGTGGCCGTCATCTTTCTCGACCTCGACCGCTTCAAGACGGTGAACGATCGCTTTGGTCATCACGAGGGTGATCGCCTGCTTAAGCTCGTGGCCGAACGACTCCGCGACTGTGTTCGGGCAGAAGACACGGTCGCCCGTTTCGGCGGCGACGAATTCGTCATCTTGCTCGAAGATGAACCGGATGAAGAAGAGGTTTGCAAGGTCGCGCGACGCGTACTCAGCCGCTTTGAAACGCCCTTCGAACTCAGCAACGAATCGGTGCGCGTCGTGCCCAGCATCGGCATCGCCTTCGATGTCACCGGCACTCGAGAGCCAAACGATCTCCTGCGTGAGGCCGACCGCGCCATGTACGAAGCCAAACGTCGCGGCACCGGCGACTATGTCATCGCACCCTCAGACTCGTCGTCCGGAGCGCCGCAAGTTGAATAACGAGTAGGACGGCAGCCGGCACAGGTCAGCCGGCCAGCAATTTCGCACATCGCCCTCCAGGCACGGCGTTGGATGGTGAACAGGTTGACGCACGCTGCATCCTCCGCGCCACTGCGGGTGCCACGTGCTTGTCCCGTATTCACTGCGTCCTCCGCGTTTCAGCCGAGATGCGCAAGGGCTCGCGCGGCAGTGGACGCGATCGAGATCACATCGTCCGGCATACGATCGTCTCACAGTTCGATATGGCGAAGAAGCTCGGCATGCGCCCACCGGAAGAAATGATTCGGACCGACGACGAACTGCGCGCGCATCGCGACGCCTATTGCGCTGCCATCCGGGCGTCCCACCCCGAGGGCAAGATGGCCCGCTCCTGGCCGCTCCACTATCTGATCCGCCATACCGCGTTTCACACGCTGGACCACGCCTGGGAAATGGAAGACAAGGACTGAACCGCGGAACAGTCGTGAAATAGTGCGAGCGAGAAATCCGTTTCCACTTAACCTTCGGACCGGCACCAATTAGTACCTGCAGGTGATCGGTTCAGCCGTGGGCGCGCGCTATCGTTCGGCCATGGTCGTTCGGCAACCGTTGCAACCGCTGCGCATTGAACCGATCACGCTCAAACCGACCGCCTCACGGCCGGAGGTTGCCGCTTCCCGCACAATCCGCCAAACGCTTGCGCTCTATCTCCCACTCAGCCTGACGCGCTGGAGCGCGAGCCTCGGCGACTGGCGCTGGCTGCGTCGCCAAACCGAGCTGCCACGCTGGTGCCTGGCGCTCTGCTTCATCGCGACGCTCCTGCTGAGCGCATCACTGCCGGTCTATCTCTGGTCACAGCGGGCGCCGGCCCAGGTAATGGTTCAGAGCGCCGCACCGGCCATCGATATCCCAGCGAGCACGATGCCCGACACCGTGCGCTTCGCCGAACCGGCCAGCAGCACCGACCCGAGTCTCGGCGTGCAGGCGACGGGATTGGGGAGCGCCACCCAGGATCTGCTGAAGCAGATTCAGCAGGCGCAGCATGACAACGCGACGCTGCGCGCTCAGTTACAACAGCAAGCGCAGGAGCTGAACGCGGCGCAATCCTCGGTGGCCGCGACTGATGCCGAGCGGAACGATCAGGTGCGGCAGATCCAGAGCCAGATCAGCACCGAGCTCCAGACCGCCGGCGATCAGATCGCCAAGCTGAAAGCGTCCGTCGATGCGCTTGACGCGCAGGCGAGCGATCTGCGCCAGCGCAGCGGGATGAACGCGACGACTTACCCCGTCATCACGCTGCCGAATCTGACGACCGCCGCCGATCCGGCGCAGGCGATCGATACGGCGCTCGCATCCATCGAAACACACGTCGCGGCGGTGACGACCGACTTGCAGGCGATCAAGAGTACCGTCGAGAAGCAGATCGCCTACGCCCGGAGCATCGGCAGTACGCGCCCGGCGATGAATGGCGACCTTTCGTCGATCCACGGCAACGGCCAGCTCTCGTGGCCGACGACCGGCACGATTACCCAGCCGTTCGGTCCGACCGCACTGACGCTTGAACCGTCCTACGACGGCTTCGCGCACTTCCACCTTGGGCTGGACATCGCCAACGTTCAGGGCACGCCGATCCTGGCGGCCGCGGCCGGCACCGTCATCTTCGCCGGCTGGAGCGACGCGGGCTACGGAAATATGGTCGAGATCGACCACGGCAACGGCCTGATCACACTCTACGGCCACATGGTCGCCACACCGGTCGTCTCCGTCGGACAGCATGTCACCGCCGGCCAGCTGATCGGCAACATGGGCACTACCGGCAACTCGACCGGCTCCCACACCCACTTCGCCGTCATGAACAACGGCACCTGGGACGACCCGCTGAAGTTCCTGCCCTAATTACCGCTCAGTTCGCACCGGGGCAATATCGTTGCGCGCCGCCCAGAGCGAGATGTCCTGGCGAGCGATGGCCGCTGCCAAGAGGTCGGGGAAGAGGTCTGGCGTGCAGGCAAATGTGGGCGCGCCGAGCCTGGCCAGCGCGGCCGCGTGTTCGTCATGGTAGATCGGCGCACCGCTGTCCGAGAGCGCCAGCAAGCAGATGACCTGCGTGCCGCTCGCCTGGATCTCGGCGACCCGTTTCAGCATTTCGGCGCCGGAGCCGCCTTCGTACAGGTCGGTAATCAGGAAGAGGATCGTCTGATCCGGGCGGGTAATAAGCCCCCGGCAGTAGGTCAGGGCGCGGTTGATGTCGGTGCCGCCGCCCAGGCGCGTGCCGAACAGCAGGTCGACCGGGTCGTGCAGTTCCTCGGTCAGATCGACGACGGACGTATCGAAGAGAACCATGCGCAGGCTGACCGCCCTGAGTGAGGCCAGCACGGC
>ERZ778018.2415-NODE-2415-length-12007-cov-5.425033_pt1 | contig 12007 bp, 8 predicted proteins | sample MGYA00375748_ERZ778018 | MGnify/ENA primary metagenome ERZ778018 (study PRJEB29350, sample SAMN05509839) | bioreactor metagenome | biome: bioreactor; material: wastewater | place: South Africa: University of Cape Town | collected 2014-04-22 ... | reverse complement strand
CTTGGTGGAGGTGTTGTGCGGGCAGCCGCTGCAGTAATGCGGCACGCGCGGGAAGTTGGCGCGCGGCAGCGCCAGCTCGCCCTCCTTCTGCGCCATCCACGCCAGCACCGCGTCGATCTTCTCGCTGCGGTGGAAGCGCTGCAGACGGCGGCCGATCACCCCGGCAATCGTGGCCGGGGTGAGCTCGCCGGTGGACGGCAGGATCCAGTTGCCGGCCTCGTCGTACTTGCCGACGATCGACGGCCGGGCGCCCCAGCTGTCCGGCCAGTTGTAGAACTGTTCCTTGAGCTGGCGCTCGATGAAGGCCTTCTTCTCCTCGACCACCAGGATGTCTTCCAGCCCGCGCGCGAAGCGTTCGATCCCGACCGGCTCCAGCGGCCAGGTCATCGCCACCTTGTACACGCGGATGCCGAGGTCGGCGCAGGCGGCCTCATCGAGTCCCAGGTATTCCAGCGCCTGCAGCACGTCGAGGTAGGACTTGCCGGTGGTGACGATGCCCAGCCGCGCCTTCGGTGAATCGATCACCACCCGGTCGAGCTTGTTGGCGCGCGCGAACGCCTGCGCCGCCTTCACCGCGTAGCGGTGCAGGCGCATCTCCTGCTCCATCGGCGGATCCGGCCAGCGGATGCCGAGGCCACCGGTGGGCATTTCGAAATCGTCGTCGCCCGGCAGCACGATTTGCAGCGCATGCGGATCGACATCGACCGAGGCGGAGGATTCCACCGTCTCGGCGATCGTCTTGAAGCCCACCCAGCGCCCGGTGTAGCGGCTCATCGCCCAGCCCAGCACGCCCATGTCGAGGATGTCCTGCACGCCGGCCGGGTTGAGCACCGGCATCATCGCGCTGACGAATTCATCCTCGCTGCCGTGCGGCAGGGTGGAGCTGCGGCAGGCGTGGTCGTCGGCGGCCAGCGCCAGCACGCCGCCGTAGGCGGAGGTGCCGGCGGCGTTGGCGTGCTTGAACACGTCGCCGCAGCGGTCCACGCCGGGGCCCTTGCCGTACCACATGGCGAATACGCCATCGTGCTTCGCCCCCGGGAACAGGCCCGGCTGCTGGGTGCCCCAGACCATGGTGGCGCCGAGGTCCTCGTTGAGGCCCGGGGTGAACTTCACCGACGCGCCTTCCAGGTACTTCTTGGCCCGCCACAGCTCGAGGTCGAAGCCGCCCAGCGGGCTGCCGCGATAGCCGGAAACGAAGCCGGCGGTGTTCAGCCCGGCGCGCTCGTCGCGCAGCTTCTGCACCAGCGGCAGCCGCACCAGCGCCTGCACGCCCGACAGGTAGATCCGGCCCTGGGTGCGGCGGTATTTGTCCTCCAGCGTGTAGTCGGTGTCCAGCACGTCGTGCGTCAGCAGCGACTTGGCGGATTCGGGCGAGGACAGTTCGGCGGTGCTGGTCATGGCGGACTCCGGAAACGACAGAACGCCGCGGCTTGGGCGGCGTTCGAGCAAAGACTCGGTATTTTAGCAGCCCAACCGCCCCGCCCCGGGCGACGATCGGAGGCGGCCATCCATCGCTGCGCGTCCCGCACGCCACAGCCCCATCGCCGCATGTCAGTGATGGCGCGCCGACGCGGCCACACCGGATAGCATCTGTCCATGCACCCTTCGCCGCGCCTTGCCGCCAGCATCGTCCTTGTCGTGTTGCTGCTTGCCTGCGCGATGGGCGGATGGTGGCAATGGGGTCGTTCCCCGACCAACCAGCAAGCGGCGGTCGCCGCGCGGGCTGTCCCTACTGCCGTCCCCGCACGCGACAGGGGGGCGCCGGCCAGTCCGCCGACGATGGCAGGAGCATCGGCCGCGGAAGATGCCTGCGCGAAGGAGGTATATGCGATGCACAGGCGGCGCTTCGAGGAGCTGGCCGGGATCGGTTCTCCAGACGCGGTGATCGGCCGATCCATGCTGGAGCCCATGCTGCTGACCCTCCCCGTGGGAGCGGTCACCCCGCCACTGCTGGAAACGGACGCGGAGCTGGCGGCGGCGGTGCGGGCGTATCCGCAGGATCCCGATCTCGCCTGGTATCACGCCAATCGCTGCCTTAACGATCCAGCGTGCGATGCCGGGCCGGCCGTCGACCACCTGCTGGCGGTCGAGCCGGACAATCTGGCGGGTTGGTTGCTGGCCGTCCGTGAAGCCGCGCGCGCTCGTGATGAGGCCGTCATCCAGGCAACGTTGGAGGCCGCGGCAAATGCGACCGACTACCAGCCCCGCATCGTCGATGGATTCCAACGCATGCGCGACGTACTGAAGGACGTGCCGCTGCCCGCGTCGTGCGACACGCCCAAACTTCGACGGGAGTGGGCGGCGACCCAGCGATCCACTGCACCCCCGACCCCGTCCGATCTGGCGGCTGTCGTTGCCATCGCGGTGTCCGCGGCTCAGGTGCCAGCCTACGTGGAGGCGCGCGGCGCCTGCGTTGACCAACCGGCCGGGACTCGGTCACAGGCGCGGCTGATGGCGTGCCGCCAGGTTTTTTCAAAGATCGCCGACGGCAACGCGCTCATCGATCACAGCATCGGCACCTCGGTGATGGCGGAACTGACGGCCGGCACCGCGGAACACGCGCGCTGGCAGGAACAGAAGCGCCGGGTCGCGTGGCTGTTCACCAACCAACCGGCGCTCGACAGAAGCGTTGCAGCCGCCGTGCAGCGCTGGAACGAAGGGGAAGTCTCCGCCATGCAGCGGGAGCTTGCCGCCAAGGGCCTGTGGCCACCGCCTTCGTCGTGGTCCTCGGAAGCCGGCGGTGCCCGCCCCCGATGATCCGGACGATCACGTTTAAATAATATTGATTCTTATTTGCGACTGGACTAGAGTGGACGGGCTCCCTTCCGGCTGTCCGCGCCATGGTCCCCGCCTTCCTCCGTCGCCTGCTACTGGCCACCCTGCTGGTCGCCGCCGGGCTGTCCCCGGTTGCGGCGCAGGACGGCAGCGACGTGCGCCAGGCCTGGCAGCTGCTGGACTACATCGCGGTGGACTACGGCGGCGCGGTGGCCGATGGCAAGGTGGTGAGCGACGGCGAATACGCGGAAATGCGCGAGTTCTCCGCCACCGCGCGCGAACGCATCGGCGCGCTGCCGGACAATCCTCGGCGTGGTGTGCTGCTGGCGCAGGCGGATGGGCTGATCGCGCTGGTGCAGCGCCGGGCCGATGCGGCTCAGGTCGCGCAGGCTGCGCATGCGCTGGCTGACGGGCTGCTGGCGGCCTACGGGGACGGCAGCGCGGCGATGCCGACGCCGGATCCGGCCGGCGCGGCCGGCCTGTATGCCGCGCAGTGCGCCGGCTGCCACGGAGCCACCGGACGCGGCGACGGCCCGGCGGCCGCGGGCATGGTGCCGGCGCCGATCGATTTCACCGACCTCACGCGCGCGACCCAGCGCAGCCCGCTGGCGCTGTATGAGGCGATCAGCCGTGGCGTGGCCGGCACCGCCATGCCGGCGTATGCGCAGCTGGACGAAGCGCAGCGGTGGGCGCTGGCGTTCCACGTCGGCGGCATGGCCTTCGATGCCGCCAGCCGCCGCGAGGGCGAAGCGCTGTGGGCACGGGACGATGGCCGGCTGCACGCCGCGCTGCCCTCCCTGCAGGCGCTGGTGCGCAGCAGCCCGGCGCAGCTGGCGCAGGTACTGGACGCCCGCCAGGCCGCCGCCATCACCGCGTTCCTGCGCGCACAGCCGCAGGCGCTGCGGCAGGCAGGCGAGGCCAAGCCGGCGACGCTGGCGCTCGCGCGCAGCCAGCTGCAGGCCGCCCTGCGGGCGTATGCCGACGGTGATCGCAAGCGGGCGTCGGCACTGGCGCTGTCGGCCTACCTCGATGGGGTGGAGCCGGTGGAGCCGCTGCTGGCCGCACGCGATACCCCGCTGCTGCGCGGGATCGAAACCGCGATGGGCAAGCTGCGCTCGGACATCGCCGCGGGCGCCGGCATCGACGCGATCCGCCAGGACGCGGCGCAGGCAGTGCTGCTGTTCGACCGCGCCGACCGAGTGCTGCAGGAAGGCCGCGGCGACGTTACCGCCGCCTTCCTCGGCAGCTTCGCCATCCTGCTGCGCGAAGGACTGGAGGCGATGCTGGTGGTGATCGGCATGATCGCCTTCCTGCGCAAGAGCGGCCGCTCCGAAGCACTGCCGTGGGTGCACGCGGGCTGGACGCTGGCACTGGCAGCGGGCGGCATCACCTGGGCGCTGGCCACCTGGCTGGTCGACATCAGCGGCGCCAGCCGCGAGTTGACCGAAGGCCTGTCGTCGCTGTTCGCCGCGCTGGTGCTGCTGGGCGTGGGCATCTGGATGCACCAGAAGAGCCTGGCCGGCCGCTGGCAGCACTACCTGCGCGAGCGGGTCTCGGCCGCGCTGGGGCGGCGCTCGATGGTGTTTCTGTTCGTGCTGGCCTTCGTGGCGGTATACCGCGAGGTGTTCGAAACCATCCTCTTCTATGCCGCGATGTGGTCGCCGGACACCGCGCGCGCGATCCTCGCCGGCATGGCCACCGGCGTGGCGCTGCTGGCACTGGTGGCATGGGCGCTGCTGCGGCTGGGCATGCACCTGCCGATCGGCAAGTTCTTCGCCTGGAGCTCGGCGCTGATCGCGGTGCTGGCGGTGGTGCTGGCCGGCAAGGGCGTGGCCGCACTGCAGGAGGCGGGCTGGATCGGGCTGGGCGCGGTGGCCGCGCCGCGGGTCGACTGGCTGGGCGTGTTCCCGACCTGGCAGACGCTGCTGGCACAGCTGCTGGTGCTGCTGGTCGCCGCATTGGGCTTCTGGATCAACCAGCGCGGCGGGCGTCCCGCAGCCGCGGCGTAGCACTCATTCGTCGCCGCCGATCCAGCAGCGCCGCACGTTCACCCCGGCATCCAGCAATACCAGGTCGGCGCGATAGCCGGGCGCGATCCGCCCCCGTTCGCCGCCCAGGCCAAGGAACTCGGCCGGGTACTGCGACGCCATCCGGCAGGCTTCATCCAGCGACAGGCCGAGCAGGCGCACGGTGTTGCGGACGGCGCTGGTCATGTCCAGCGCGGAGCCCGCCAGCGCGCCGGCGGCATTGCGCACCACGCCGTCGACGGCGGTGATGGTTTCGCCATAGAGGTCGAAGCTGGGCGTGGCGCCGCCGACCATCGGCATCGCGTCGGTCACCAGCAGCACCTTGCCCTGCCGCTTGGCGGCAATGGCCACCTTCAGGCTGGCCGGATGCACGTGCACGCCGTCGACGATCACCCCGACCCAGCTGTCGGCATCCTCCAGCGCCGCACCGACCACGCCGGGCTCGCGGCCCTGCAGTGGGGTCATCGCGTTGTAGAGGTGGGTGAAGCCGGTGATGCCCGCAGCGAGGCCGCCCCGGACTTCCTCGTAGCTGGCGGCGCTGTGGCCGGCGCAGACGATCGCGCCGCGCGCCACCAGCGCGCGGATCGTTCCCGCCGGCACGCATTCCGGCGCCAGCGTGATGACGGTGATGCCGCTGTCCAGCGACGTCGCCATCGCGATTTCCGCCGCATCCGGTACGCGGAACTTGCCGGCATCGTGGGTGCCCCTGCGCGCCGGCGCGAGGTACGGCCCTTCCAGATGGATGCCGAGCACACCGGGCACACCCTGCGCGATGGCGCTGCGGGTGGCATCGATCGCGCGCTGCATCACCGCGGCGTCATCGCTGATCAGGGTGGGCAGGAAACCGGTGGTGCCGAGGCCGCGATGCGCGCGGCCGATGGCGGCAATCGCCTCGACGCTGGGGTCGTTGTTGAACAGGAAGCCACCGCCGCCGTTGACCTGCACGTCGATGAAGGCGGGCACCAGCCAGCCGCCCTGCAGGTTGATGCGTTCGCCGCGCGCCGGCGGCTCGCCGTGCAGCAGCGCGACGACGTGGCCATCCTCGACCACCACGCAGGCATCGCGCTCGAAGCCGCGCGCGGTGAGGACGTGGCCGTTGTGGAAGATGCGGGTGGTCATGCGCAGCGCCCGCAGGCGTCTCAGCCGAAGCGCCGCAGTCCCGCCGCCAGCGCCTCGCCCATCATGCGCAGGAACAGCGTGCCCATGCCGGGGAAGAACCGGTTGGCGTCACGGCTGCCCACCGCCACCAGGCCCACGCCCGGCAACGCCAGCAGCGCGGAACTCTGCACTTCGTCGGCACGCACGCCGTACAGCAGCGCGTTCTTGTCCGGGTGCAGGCGGCCGCAGACCGGCTCGCCGGCGGCGAGGATGTCGCGGAAACCTTCCACCCGCGGATGATCCTCGGCGATGTGCTGGAACCAGTCCACATCCTCCAGCCCGTCAACGGCGCGGAAGCCGATGATGCGCACCAGATCGCCGTGGAAGTCCTCGGCCAGCGCCGCCGCCATCGCGCGCAGGGTGCTGGCCGCGCTGTCCTGCTTCAGCAGCGCCAAGGTGAGCTGGTGCGTGCGCACCGCCAGCCGCTCGTTTTCCTGCGCGTTGGCGAACAGCTCGTGCAGGCGCTTGGTCAGCTCGCGGTTCTTCTCGCGCAGGATGTCCAGCTGGTAGCTGGCCAGCGAGGCGGTGGGACCGTTCTCGCGCGGCACCACCAGGGTCAGCGCCAGATCCGGGAACTGCTGCAGGAAGGCCGGGTGGCGGCGCAGCCAGGCCGCCACTTCGTGCGCGCCGAGCTTCTCGGTGGCGTCGTTGAAATCCATCGTCACGGTTGCTCCTGGGAAAGCAGGTTGCCTTCGAACACGAATGCGGCCGGGCCGGCCATGAACACGCTGTTGGCGGCGGTATCGTTGCGGATGCGCAGGGTGCCGCCGGGCAGGTCCACCGCCACCTCGGCATCCGCCTGCACGCGGCCGCGCCGCGCCAACACCGCCACCGCCGCGCAGGCGCCGCTGCCACAGGCCAGCGTCTCGCCGACGCCGCGCTCGAACACGCGCAGGCGGATGCGGTCCGGCGCCAGCACCTGGGCGAAACCGACGTTGGCCGACGCCGGGAACATCGCGCTGGCCTGTACGGCCTGGCCGATGCGGGCGACATCCGCGGCGTCGACGTCGGCGACCTCGATGACCGCATGCGGGTTCCCCATGGACACCGCGCCGAAGCACAGGGTTTCGCCGTCGATGGCGAGCGTGTATTCGGCGTGTTCGCCGTCGACGCCGGCCAGCGGGATATCGGCCGGTGCGAAGCGCGGCGCGCCCATGTCGATGATGAAGCCGCCCACGCCGTCATGCCGCACCAGATGCACGCCGGCCGGGCTTTCGATGGCGAAGCCGGCATCCGCGGGCGCAGCGCCATCGCGCACCAGCCAGGCGGCGACGCAGCGCGCGCCGTTGCCGCACTGGCCGGAGGCCGAACCATCGGCGTTCCAGATGCGATAGGCGGCGATGCTGCCGGCATTGCGCGGCGGCTCGATGGTCAGGATCTGGTCGCAGCCGACGCCGAAATGGCGGTCGCCCAGGCGCGCGCACAGCGCGGGCGTGGGCACAGGCAGGCCGCCGCGCAGGTCCAGCACGACGAAGTCGTTGCCGGCACCGTGCATCTTGGTGAAACGCATGGCCGGCTCAGGGCTGGCTGGTAGGCGTGCCGGCGTCCCCGTTGGCCGGCGGTTCCGCCGCGGGCGCTGGCGGGGTTTCGGCCGGGGTTTGCTCTGCCGGCGCAGCGGCGGGCTGTTCCGGCAATACCAGCGGCCCCTTGTTGCCGCAGGCGGCCAGCAGGCAGGAAAGGAGCGAGAGCAGGACGAGGCGCTTGGTCATCGCCGCAGTGTACCCGCGCGCCCGCATCACTGTCGCGGCTCGGGGCGCCGCCACAGCCATACCGATACCAGCGCCATCACGCCGATGCCGATCGCAGCCATCCACCAGCGCGGCGCAAAGATCGCCATCGATATCGACGACACGCACATCATGCCGATCGCGAAACGCTTGGCCTGCCGCGACACCGTGCCGTTCTGCTCCCAGTCGAGGATGGCGCGGCCGAACTTCGGGTGCTCCACCAGCCAGCGCCGCAGGCGATCGGAGCCGCGGGTGGCGGCGAACGCCGACAGCAGCACGAACGGCACCGTTGGCATCACCGGCAGGAACGCGCCGATGATGCCCAGCGTCAGGCTGGTCCAGGCCAACGCGGCCCATAACCAGCGGGTCATGGGGTCACTGCCATTGCTGTCGTAGGAGCGCGCCGCAGGGGCGCGATCGTGCTGTACGGAATCATGCAGAAAGCATCGCGCCCTTTCAGTGCGCTCCTACAGGTGTGTGTGCGGAGGTTATTCCACGCCCAACCGATCCAGCATGAAGGCGTACATTTCCGCCTGCTCGCGATAGCGGCGGAAGCGGCCGGACTTGCCGCCGTGGCCAGCTTCCATGTTGGTGCGGAAGATGACCGGTTCGGCCGAGGTATTGAGGTCGCGCAGCCGCGCCACGTACTTGGCCGGTTCCCAGTACTGCACCTGCGAATCCCACAGCCCGGTACCGACGAACATCGCCGGATAGGCCTTGGCTTCCAGGTTGTCGTAGGGCGAGTAGGTGACGATGTAGTCGTAGAACGCCTTCTGTTCCGGGTTGCCCCACTCGTCGTATTCGTTGGTGGTCAGCGGAATCGTGGGGTCCAGCATGGTGGTGACCACGTCCACGAACGGCACCTGCGACAGGATCACGCGGTACCTGTCGGGCGCCATGTTGGCGATCGCGCCCATCAGCAGGCCGCCGGCGCTGCCGCCGTGCGCGGCCACGCGATCAGGTGCGGCATAGCCTTCCTTGACCAGGAAATCGGTGACGTCGATGAAGTCGGTGAAGGTGTTCTTCTTGTGCAGCAGCTTGCCGTCCTCGTACCACTTGCGGCCCATTTCCTGGCCGCCGCGGATATGCGCGATGGCGTAGGCCATGCCGCGGTCCAGCAGGCTCACCGTGGTGACCGAGAAGCCCGGATCCATCGACATGCCGTAACTGCCGTAGGCGTACTGCAACAGCGCGGCCTTGCCGTTCTTCTCGAAGCCTTTCCGGTAGACGATGGAGACGGGAATCTTCGTGCCGTCGCGGGCGGTGGCCCACAGCCGCTCGGTGACGTAGTTGGCCGGGTCATAGCCGCCCAGCACCGGCTGGCGCTTGAGCAGGCGGCGCTCGCCGGTCTTCACGTTCAGCTCGTACACGGTGGCCGGGGTGGTCATCGAGGTATAGCTGTAGCGCACCCAGTCGGTATCCGGCTCGCTGTTGACGTCCAGGCCCATCGAGTAGGCGGACTCGTCGGCCTTGATGTATTCCTCGCCGTTCGGCTTGAGCAGGCGCACGCGTTCCAGCCCGCCGCTGCGTTCGGCGATGGCGGTGAAACCGTCGAACAGCTCGAAGCCTTCGACCAGCACGTCGTCGCGGTGCGCGATCCAGTCCTGCCAGTCCTTGCGCGAGGTTGCGCCGTCGGTGGCGGTGACCAGCTTGAAGTTGGTCGCCTTGCCATCGTTGGTGCGGATCACCCAGCGCCCGCCGAAGTGGTCGGCGTCGTACTCAACGTCGCGCGCGCGCGGCGCCAGCACCTTGAATTCGCGCGGGTCGGCTGCCGGCGCGTAGCGCAGTTCGTCGGACACCGTGCTGCTCACGCCGATGACGATGTACTGCTCGTCGCGGGTGCGGTCGATGCCCATGTAGAAACTGTCGTCCTTCTCCTCGTAGACGACCGGATCCAGCTTCGGGTCGGTGCCCAGCACATGCTTCTTCACCCGCACGGTGAGCAGCGTTTCCGGGTCGTTCTCGACGTAGAACAGGGTCCTGTTGTCATCGGCCCAGACCAGGTTGGCCGACACCCCGGCGATGGTTTCGGGATAGGCCTGCCCAGTGACGAGGTTGCGGAAACGGATGGTGTACTGGCGGCGGCCGTTGTTGTCGTCGGCATAGGCCAGTACGGCGTTGTCCGGCGTCACCTCGTAATCGCCGACGCTGTAGTAGTCCTTGCCGGCGGCAAGCGCATTGACGTCCAGCAGCACTTCTTCACCGGCGAAATCACCGGCCGCGTTGGCCTGCTGGATCGACAGCGCATCGATCCCGGGCGCGTCCTTGCGGCGCGCATGCACCGGGTAGTCCTTGCCGGTCTCGAAGCGCGAGTAGTACCACCAGCCGCGGTCGCGGTACGGCACGCTGGCGTCGTCCTGCTTGATGCGCGCGACGATTTCTTTGTAGAGCTTGTCCTGCACCGGCCTGGTCGGCGCCAGCACGGCGTCGGCGTAGGCGTTCTCGGCGTTGAGGTAGCCGAGCATCGCGGCGTCCTTGCGGCTGTCGTCGCGCAGCCAGTAGTACTCGTCCTGCCGCTCGGCACCGAACGGCGCCTTCACCACGTGCGGCTTCTTCTCCGCATCGGGCGGGGTGGGGGGCGTCTGGGCGGAGGCAAGGCTGCTCATGAGGACAAGACCGGCGATCAGTGCGTGGGACTTCATGCATGGGGCTCCATGGTGCGGTTTGCAATCGGGCCGTTCACCGAGTGCGGCGGATAGGCTTTGACCCCCTCCTTTCGCGCAGCGCAAGGGAGGGTTGGGGGGGCGCTCTTGCGGGCATCGCGCGAACAGCACCCCCTCCCAACCTTCCCCTTGCGCTACGCGCAAAGGGGAGGAGAACAGCGTCCACCCGCTTCCGCAGGGGAGGGGACAAACGTCACTTCGCCAGCTGGTCCCACAGGAAGGTGTAGGCCAGCGCGGTCATGTGCGCGGCCTGGGCGTTGTTGGCCGCGCCGCCATGGCCGCCCTCGATGTTCTCGTAATAGCGCACGTCCTTACCGGCCGCTTCCATCAGCGCCATCATCTTGCGCGCATGTCCCGGATGCACGCGGTCATCCTTGGTCGAGGTGGTGAACAGGGTCGCCGGATAGGTCTTGGCCGGGTCGAACAGGTGGTAGGGCGAAAAGCCCTTGATGAACTCCCAGTCCGCCGTGTCGGGGTTGCCGTATTCGGCCATCCACGAGGCGCCGGCCAGCAGGTGGCTGTAGCGCTTCATGTCCAGCAGCGGCACCTGCACCACGATGGCGCCGAACTTCTCCGGGTACTGGGTCAGCATGTTGCCCATCAGCAGGCCGCCGTTGCTGCCGCCCATGGCGCCGAGGTGCTGCTTTGATGTGACCTTGCGCGCCACCAGGTCGTCGGCGATCGCGGCGAAGTCCTCGTACGCCTTGTGGCGATTGGCCTTGAGCGCGGCCTGGTGCCAGCGCGGGCCGTACTCGCCGCCGCCGCGGATGTTGGCCAGCGCGTACACGCCACCCTTCTCCAGCCAGCCCTTGCCGATGCCGCCGGAATAGGCCGGCGTCATCGACACCTCGAAGCCGCCGTAGCCGTACAGCAGGGTCGGCGCCTTGCCGTCGAACGCCAGCGCCTTCGGCCTGACGAGGAAGTAGGGCACCTTGGTGCCGTCCTTGCTGGTGGCGAAGTGCTGCTCGATCACGTCCTTCGATCCGTCGAAGAACACCGGGTTGGACTTCAGCACCTCGGGCTGCTGGCCGCCGCTCTTATCGGTAACGGTGGCGATGGACAGCGTGGTCGGGGTCAGGAAGTCGGTGGCGGTCAGCCACACCGCATTGCTGTCATCCGCGTCCACCGCGCCGACGCCCAGCGTGCCGATGGTGGGCGCGCCAACGAAGTCCGACTTCGCCCAGCCGTCCTTGCCCGGGGTGAGCACCGACAACCGGTTTTTCACATCCTGCATCACGTTGAGGACGAGGTGGTCGCGGGTCCAGGTGTAGCCGGCCAGCGAGGAGTGCTCATCCGGCTCGAACAGCGCGGTGAATTCGCGCTTGCCGGCCATGAAGTCGTCGAAGCGGGTGGCGATCAGCGCACCCGGCGCATAGGTCTTGCCGCCAGCGGAGTAGGGCTCGCGCAGCTCCAGCAGCAGCCATTCCTTGTGCACGTTCTTCTGCGCGCTGTTCGGCGCGTCGATCTTGACCAGCGTGCCGTCCTTGCCGCGCAGGTACAGCTCGTCGTTGTAGAAGGCCAGCGTGCGGCTGACGAAGTCACGCTGCCAGCCGGGCGTGTGGTCGCGCATCGCGGCGATGTACATGTCGCCCGGCTTGCCTTCGTACACGGTCTTCGCCGCCGACAGCGGGGTGCCGCGCTTCCATTCCTTGACGAT